>ENA-OPBX01000196-OPBX01000196.1-human-gut-metagenome-genome-assembly--contig:-NODE-196-length-48984-cov-2.994461_pt1 | contig 48984 bp, 38 predicted proteins | sample MGYA00241075_ERZ501466 | MGnify/ENA primary metagenome ERZ501466 (study PRJEB25962, sample SAMEA2042633) | human gut metagenome | biome: human gut; feature: human-associated habitat; material: faeces...
TCGGGCGGATCAAGCCCTAAACACGAAACCGCCCCGGTCACTCTGCGAGCGCCGGGGCGATTCTGTTCCTGGATAAGGGTTATTTGATTCCGTTGGCAATTGTAGTATTGGGAGCTATCTCAATGATGACAATTGGATTGAACAAGGGTATTGACTTTACCGGTGGTCGTAACTATATCGTTCGTTTTGATCAGAATGTGAAGACCGACGAAGTTCGTAAGTTGTTGGATGCTCAGTTGGATGGTGCCGTAAGTGTTATTACTATCGGTACACAAGATCAGGTTCGTATCTCTACCAACTATAAGATTGATGTACAAGATCCGAATATCGACCAGAAAATAGAATCAAAACTGTACGAAGGTTTGAAACCGTTATTGAAAGACGGTACGACTTTGGACCAGTTCGTTTCTGATTATATCCAGAGTTCACAGAAAGTAGGTCCGTCTATGGCTGATGATATTAAGAACAGCGCAATCTTGGCGGTTATCTTCTCTATGATCTGTATGGCCGCTTATATCCTGTTACGTTTCCGAGATGTATCATTCTCGGTAGGTGCGTTTGCTTCTGTTGCAACAACTACTTTATGTATTATCTCTTTCTATACGTTGTTATGGAAACTGTTGCCGTTCTCTATGGAAGTTGACCAGACATTCATTGCGGCTATCTTGACAATCATCGGTTACTCTATCAACGATACCGTGGTTGTATTCGATCGTATCCGTGAGACGATCAGTATTTATCCGAAGCGTGACCGTTACCAGGTAATCAATGATGCCTTGAATTCAACTTTGTGTCGTACATTCAATACTTCATTGACGACTTTGGTTGTTGTAATCTGTATCTTTATCTTGGGTGGTAGTACAATCCGAAGCTTTACCTTCGCAATCTTGTTGGGTATCGTGATCGGTACATATTCAACCTTGTTCGTTGCTACTCCGATTGCTTACGAGTTGCAGAAACGCAAGATCAAGAAACATGGATTAGCTGAAAAAGCTGAAGCTTAATAGACGATATTGTGAGGTTTATAAATAAGAGCCATTCCGGTTTTTCCGGGATGGCTTTTTTTATTCTCGCCAACAGTTCTTATCTTTGTGAACAAACCAAAGAATAACCTATGATATTAGATCTGGATAAACGTGCGATTACCTATTTGCCTGGTGTTGGTCCTAAGAAGGCAGAGATATTACAGAAAGAAGCTCATATTGTTTCTTACGAGGATTTGCTACATTATTTCCCTTATAAGTATGTAGATCGAAGCCGGTTTTACCGGGTGGATGAGGTAACTTCTGATATGCCGTATATCCAGTTGAAAGGAAGGATTACTCATTATGAACAACTGGGCGAAGGAAAAGCCAAGCGGTTGGTCGGGAAATTTACGGATGGCTCGGGAGTGATTGATCTGGTCTGGTTTAAGGGGATTCATTATGTCCTCGACAAAATCAAGATTGATAAGGAATACATCATTTTCGGGAAACCTTCGGAGTTTGGACATACCTTTAATCTGGTACATCCGGATGTAGATCCTGTTGAGCAGGCCGGTCAAGTGGCTTCCGGACTGACTCCGTTTTATAATACAACGGAAAAGATGAAGAAGTCGTTCCTGAATTCTCGCGCTATACAGAACCTGCAATATACTTTATTGTCTGGACTGAATTGGCAACTGGCAGAAACCTTACCTCAGACTCTTTTGGAAAAGACCGGGATGCTATCCTTGTCGGAGGCAATGCGGAATATCCATTTCCCAGCTTCCATCTCGTTATTGAAAGCAGCCCAACTTCGCCTGAAGTTTGAAGAGTTGTTCTATATCCAATTGAATATGCTCAAGACATCGCAGATGCGGAAACAGTTACTTCGGGGCATTCTTTTTTCGTCTGTGGGTGATTATTTCAATACCTTTTATAAAGATTATCTCCCTTTTGAATTGACGAATGCCCAAAAGCGAGTCGTTCGGGAAATCCGTGCCGATATGGGAAGCGGACGGCAGATGAACCGTTTGCTGCAAGGTGATGTCGGGAGTGGAAAAACCTTAGTGGGTTTGTTGTCCATGCTCTTAGCATTAGACAATCATTGTCAGGCTTGTATGATGGCGCCTACGGAGATACTAGCCAACCAGCATTATGCAACGATTAAGGCTTTCTTGAAAGATATGGATGTGAAGGTGGCTTTGCTGACCGGATCGACAAAGAAGAAGGAACGCGATCGAATCTTGCCGGCAATAGCCAGCGGAGAAATTCAGATTGTGGTTGGAACGCATGCCTTGATAGAAGAAACAGTGGTCTTTTCGTCATTGGGCTTGGCGATTATTGACGAACAGCATCGCTTCGGAGTAGAGCAACGTTCCCGGCTTTGGAAAAAGAATTCGCAGACTGTTCCGCATGTGTTGGTTATGACCGCTACACCAATTCCACGTACATTGGCTATGACGTTGTATGGAGATCTGGATGTTTCGGTCATTGACGAACTGCCACCGGGACGAAAGCCAATCCGGACTTTACATCGTTATGACAATAAGAAGGCGGAATTATTTGACTTCTTACGGAAAGAAATTCAAAAAGGCCGTCAGGTTTATGTCGTTTATCCATTGATTGAAGGTAATGAGAAGTTGGATTATAAGAGCTTGGAAGAAGGTTTTGAAGTCTTCAAAGAAGTCTTTAAGGAATATACGGTCTGCATGGTGCACGGTAAGATGAAGGCTGCCGATAAAGAAGAAGAGATGCAGAAGTTTATTTCGGGGAAAGCGCAGATTCTTCTGGCAACAACGGTGATAGAAGTCGGCGTAAATGTACCGAATGCATCAGTCATGGTGATTGAGAGTGCCGAACGTTTTGGGCTTTCTCAGTTACATCAGTTGCGCGGACGAGTAGGACGTGGGGCTGAGCAGTCGTATTGTATCCTGGTTTCTTCCTATAAACTGAGCAACGAAACCCGTAAGCGGCTTGAAATTATGGTGAATAGCAATAACGGTTTCGAGATAGCCGAGGCCGATTTGCGCTTGCGAGGACAAGGCGATTTGGAAGGAACGCGGCAAAGTGGAGAAGGTTTGGAACTGAAAATCGCTAACTTGGCGTCCGACGGTCAAATCCTTCAGTATGCGCGTGATTGGGCTTTGTCGATTTTGAACGAAGACCCGCAATTACTGAGCAAACCCTATCGGATCTTGAACGAAAGGCTTAAAATCCTTTTCTCCCGGACGATTAGTTGGCGTTTGATTAGTTGATGTGTTGTAGAACATATTCTATGTAAGTGTTTGTTTCCCTTTTATTTATAAGATTGATTTGTGATTCTTGACGAAGTTTGAGGAAATTTTTCCATAATTTCTTTTGAGGTGTAATTCAAAATCCCGAACTTTGACTTGTTGAATGCTGATTGACAGTGTTTAACACTTCTAAAATGGGTCTATAAGTTTTGAATTCTTCTAAGAAAATGACAGTAAAATCGATATTATCCGTTTGTTTGGGTTTCTTGATGCTTCCAGCGATGAAAGCAGAAGAACCGGAGAAAAAGGCAGCAACCAACGACGTCGTAAATCAAGCAAATATGGTCATGGAGCAACACGTTTCTGAGCTGATGGCTGAACGCGTTGGGTTTAAGAAAGACATCGCCATGGAGAAGTTGGCTGAAGCTACTTTCAACGCTGAAGTAGCACGTGAATCGTTGATGTTCCCAGCTGAAGACCTTTACGGTTCGAATTGGAATACTCGTTGGGTCGATCCTTTCCGCGGGGAGGCGGAGAAAGCAAACTTCCCTGATTCTTGCGCGATTAATTGCGCTTCCTTCGTTTATCCGATTGATTCTATAGCCCGTGTTACTTCCAAGTATGGTCCTCGCCGCCGCCGGATGCATCGGGGAATTGATTTGAAAGTACAAAAAGGAGACACGATCCGCGCCGCTTTCGACGGCAAAGTCAGAATCCGCAATTACGAACGCCGCGGATATGGATATTACCTCGTTATTCGACACCCAAACGGATTGGAAACCATTTACGGCCACTTATCTAAACAATTAGTACAAGTTAACGACATTGTTCATGCCGGAGATCCGATCGGATTAGGCGGAAATACCGGACGTTCAACCGGTTCTCATCTTCATTTCGAAACTCGCTTTTTAGGACAGGCTATCAATCCGGCTGAGATTATTGATTTTGAAAATGGTGTTCCCATTCATGATATGTTTGTATTCCGCAATGTGAAAATCAATGGACGGAAAAGTAATATCTATACTTCTTCAGACGACCAGATGGTTTATCATCGGGTAAAGTCGGGAGATACATTAGGCAAGATTGCTCGTATTTATGGTACTTCGGTAAGTGAATTATGCCGTCTGAATGGTATTAAACCAACAACGATGTTACGTATCGGACAGTCGTTACGGTGTAATGCGGGTGCTAATTATGTAGCTAAGACCAAGAAAAAGCAAACTGAAGCTAAAAAGGCGGTAACAGTCGAAGCTCAGAATGAACCGCTGGCTGCTGTTTCTGCCGAGCAAAGCCAATCAGAAGCAGAACCGGTTTATCACAAGATCCAGTCGGGAGATACGTTAGGTGCCATTGCGCAAAAGTACGGAACGACAGTTTCCAAGTTATGTGAATTAAATGGCATTACTCGTACTACCATTCTTCGTTTAGGACGTACGTTGCGGTGTTCATAAGTCGATATAAAATTTGAAAAATACATAAATTTTTTTCGGTGTGCGAGCCGCTTGTGATGTGAATCATGAGCGGCTTTTTTTCTTAGTTGGTACTTTTTATCGTTTCTTTTATTATAAATATATCCTTAAAATTAGTTTCATACTTCGAAGGTCAATTCTTTATTTTCAATATTTCATTTAAAAAGTTATCTTTGCATTGCTAATTCCAGAGAATATGCCAGATACGAAAGAACAATTTGAGAAAGTCATCTCCATTTGCCGGGAGTTATATGCTAAGAAGCTAAAAGATTACGGGCCATCGTGGCGAATTATGCGTCCGATGTCGGTAACCGACCAAATATTCATCAAGGCCAATCGCATCCGCAGTTTGGAAACAAAAGGTATACGGATGGTTGATGAAGGAATCCGTCCGGAGTTTATAGCCATTGTTAATTATGGTATTATTGGACTCATTCAGCTGGCATTGGGCTATGCCGATACGACAGATATTACAAACGAAGAAGCTTTGTCTTTGTATGATAAGTATATGACACAGACGAAAGAACTGATGTATGCCAAGAATCATGATTATGATGAAGCATGGCGTAGCATGAGGATCAGCTCATACACGGATCTGATTCTGATGAAGCTTTACCGGACGAAGCAGATCGAAAGTCACGGAGGCGAGACATTGGTTTCAGAAGGTGTGGATGCGAACTATATGGATATGGTTAATTATGCCCTGTTTGGTTTGATTAAGCTGGAATATAGAGAATAACCAGAAATAAAGGGTATGAAGCGCAAAGACCTTTGGATAAAGATATTGGCAGAGACCTGTCGTTTGTTGTTGGGATTGGTATTCCTCTTCTCTGGTGCCTCAAAGGCCGTTGATCCTGTGGGTGGAACGATAAAGATCAGCGAATATTTGTCTTCGTTTGGTTTGGATTCCTTACAATCTTTCTCCTTGCCTTTCGCAATCAATTTGGCAGCGGTTGAGTTTACCTTGGGCGCGTGTATGTTTTTGGGCGTTTATCGTCGATATGCCTCTTTCCTTACTCTTCTGATGATGCTCTTCATGACGCCGCTTACACTCTATCTGGCATTATATAATCCGGTAGCCGATTGCGGGTGTTTCGGTGAGGCCTTGATTATTACCAACTGGCAGACATTCTATAAAAATGTTGTATTGCTGACAGCTGCTGTGATCGCCTTTATCTATAACCAACGGACGATGGCTGGTTATACCTTTAAAGTTTATTGGTTTGTAGCCACTTTTGCCTATGTCTATTGTGTAGGATTCTCTTTGCGGAATTACTGGCACTTGCCCATTATCGACTTCCGTCCTTATCAAGTAGGTGTTAACATACCGGATCAAATGAATATTCCTGAAGGAGCGCCACAGGACGAGTACGAATATACTTTCATTTATGAGAAAGATGGCGTGCAAAAGAAATTTAACCTCGACAATGTGCCGGCTGATGATTCGACTTGGACTTTTGTCGATACTGAAACGAAACTCATCAAGAAAGGATATGTTCCACCCATTACCGATTTTATAATAACGACTTTTGATGGAGAAGATCGGACAGAACAATTGCTGTCGGATACAGCAGGTGTTTTTCTGCTGATAGCTCCGCGGTTGGAATATGCCAACGAAGAACGTATCGATGAAATCAACAATTTGTATGACTATGTGGTAGAGAACAAACTGCAGTTCTATTGTCTGACTGGTTCGGATGAATCGGCCGTGAGTAAATGGATTGATTATACAGGAGCTGAGTATCCTTTTCTGTTTGTAGATGACGTTACCCTAAAGACGATGATCCGTTCCAATCCAGGATTGATGATCTTGAAAGGAGGAACTATCATGGGTAAATGGCACTATAATGACTTCCCCAAGGAAGAAAATCTGGATAAGTTTGTCGAATCTGCCCTGTTGAAGCCGATGAAAGATGAGAAAGATGTACGGTTAATAACCAACCTATTGACTTTTGCCGTACCTTTGCTGCTGGTTTGGTTGTATGACTACCGGCGTAACCGGAAGAAACAAAAAGATTCGGCTGAGACCAATCAATAAAGAATTATTGTATCACAATTTAAAATAGAATAAATATGAGAAAGAACATTGTTGCAGGAAACTGGAAAATGAACACCACTCTTGCTGAAGGTTTGGAATTGGCAAAGGGTTTGAACGAAGCATTGAAGAACAAAACAACTAATTGCGATGTGATCATCGGTACTCCGTTTACTCATTTGGCAAGTGTAGCTGCTGCTATTGATACAAATAAGATCGGTGTAGCTGCTGAAAACTGTGCTGATAAGGAAAAAGGTGCTTTCACTGGTGAAGTTTCTGCTGCTATGGTAGCTTCTACTGGCGCTAAGTATGTCATTCTGGGTCACTCTGAACGTCGTGCTTACTATCATGAAACTCCGGAAATCTTGAAGACAAAAGTAGAATTAGCTTTGGCTAACGGTCTGACTCCGATCTTCTGTATTGGTGAAGTTTTGGAAGAAAGAGAAGCTGGAAAGCACTTTGAAGTAGTAGATGCTCAGATTGAAGGTTCTTTGTTTGGCTTGTCTGCTGAAGACTTCGGTAAGATCATCTTGGCTTACGAACCGGTATGGGCAATTGGTACAGGTAAGACCGCTACAGCTGATCAGGCAGAAGAAATCCACGCACATATCCGTGCTACTTTAGCTGCTAAATATGGAAACGAAATAGCAGACAACTGCACAATCCTGTACGGTGGTAGCTGTAATGGTGGTAATGCAAAAGAACTGTTTGCTAAACCGAATGTAGATGGTGGCTTAATTGGTGGTGCATCTCTTTCAGTAGAGAAATTCATGCCGATCATCGAAGCTTTTGATAAATAATTAAAGAAATAATCTGTTTACCAGAAGTTGGAAGGTCAAGGTAGCTATCAGGAATATTTCCTGATAACTGCTTTGACTATTTATAAATTAAGTTCGCTACACGTGAATAACATCATTTTTTGCTGTATGAGACGAATCCTGAATCTTGTTTGTTTTTGTTGCCTGCTATCAGTTACAAGCTGGGGGCAAGGGGCTGATACCACGGTTCATGTTGTAACTATCTTTGATAAGATGGCGAAGCAAGAAGCCGGTAAAGGCGTTGTGACGGTACACCAATCGGATGCTATTCGGGCATTGGTTGGAGCTCATAAATATGGAACAAATGTAGAGCAGGAAGGTGAAGCAACTTATTTGAAGATACAAGGATATAGAGCCCAGGTGTTCTCGGGAAATAACCAGCGTAAATCGAAGGATGAGGCATTTCGGAAAGAAAAGGAAATCAAGGAACTTTTCCCGGATGTGCCGACATATGTAACGTATAATGCGCCTTTCTGGAAATTGCGTGTGGGTGATTTTCGTTCTCATGAAGAAGCTTATCAAATGATGCGTATGCTGATGACAGCTTTTCCTGCTTATGCGAAAGAAATGTATATCGTAAAAGAAGAAGTTAAAATTCCTTTGAACTAAAAATGGAGAAATTAAACGACGAGCAGTTGTTGCAAAATCGGGATGCTTTGGCAACCCATTATCAGGAAATACTTGGTTTGCTGGGAGAAGATGTAAACCGAGAAGGTCTTATCAAAACACCGATGCGCGTAGCCAAGGCTATGCAATACCTGACAAAAGGGTATCGTGAAGATCCGGCGGCAGTACTTCGTTCAGCTATGTTTGAGGAAGAAGACTACAAACAAATGGTTATTGTCAAGGATATTGATTTCTTTTCGTTGTGCGAACATCATATGCTTCCTTTTTTTGGTAAGGCACACGTTGCTTATATCCCAAAGAAATATATCACAGGGTTGAGTAAAATTCCACGGGTAGTTGACATTTTTGCCCGCCGTCTGCAAATCCAGGAACGTCTGACTATGCAGATTAAGGACTGTATTCAGCAAACGTTGGATCCGTTGGGCGTAATGGTCGTTATCGAAGCACAGCATATGTGTATGCAAATGCGCGGTGTGGAAAAACAAAACTCCCTGACTACTACTTCTGATTTTACTGGATTCTTCCAGCAAGCCAAAACTCGCGAAGAATTTATGAATCTGATAAAAAGTAACCGATAGTATGCAGGCAAGAACTCTTTCTAGATGGAGTTGCCCATTCCTTTGGTTTGTGAATATTTACTCGTGATAATATACGGTGATAAAGCTGTTCTGTATGAAGTGCAGAAGGCTTTATTTTTTTATTAACCACATTGTATAAACACTAATATTGAATAATATGATGGACACAATTCTTTTTTGTGGACTAACCATGTATGCTTGGATCACGATTGCCACCATTTTAGTGATGTTTATCGTGTTGTCTGTTACAAAATTGCCTGCTGATCTGGTTTTCATGGCAGGCATGACAGTCTTGTTTGTTTCCGGTGTTTTGTCGACAGAGGAAGCCTTGTCGGGTTTCAGCTCTGAATCTGTCGTCACTATTGGCGTCTTGTTTGTCGTTGTTGCCGGTTTGATGTACTCCGGAGTTGTGCAATGGATCGTGCGGTATGTATTAGGAACCCCTTCTTCTTTTAATAAAGCAGTCGTACGCCTGATGTTGCCGGTAGCCGCTTTAAGCTCGGTACTGAGTAATACCTCAGTAGTGGCCCTGTTCCTGAATGTTGTGAAGGTTTGGGCGAAGAAGTTGGGCATTGCTCCCTCTCGTTTGCTTATTCCGCTGAGTTACGCTTCTGGAATGGGCGGCGTTTGTACGTTGATCGGTACACCGCCTAACTTGATTATCTCTGGCTTTTATGCGAAAGATACCGGTGAAGCCTTGAACATCTTTACGACACTGTTGCCCGGTCTTTTCTGTTTGGCAGTAGGTGTTATTTCTATTCTGGCTTTACGTCGTCTTTTGCCTGACCGGCAGTCGGCTGATGATTCATTTGAATCAACATCTGATTATACGGTAGAATTATTAGTTCCGGCCGATTGTCCTTCTATCGGACAGACGGTGACAGATGCTCAACTGATGAATGTGAAAGGTGGTCACTTGATTGAAATTGTTCGTTTTGACCGGGAAATAATTTCTCCGGTGCCGGAAGATGAATTTATCATGGGAGGAGACCGTTTGATTTATTCCGGTCAGATACCATCCTGGAATTGAAACGAACGCATCATTTGGTAAATGCTACCCATCCGGTATTTACTTTAAAAGAAATAGAGAAAGGGCGTAGACTTCGGACAGCTAGTATCGGAATGGGTTGCTCGTTGATCGGTACGACGATGAGTGAAAACAGCTTTGAACAGGATCATGGTGTTGTCTTAGTGGCTGTATCTAGAAGAGGTGAACGTATAGAAGCTAGCCCTCGCGATATTAAGTTGAATTTTGGAGATGTATTGCTTTTGGAATGCCCTTCATCCTTTAAAGTGGATAGCGTTCCTGCTCGTGACGGATTGCGCTTCTTCGATTCGGAGGCAATTCCTAATATCGGAAAACAGACCTTGGTTTCGTCTATCATTATGCTGGCGATGATCCTGCTTTCTACATTTAATGTTATACCATTGCTTCAGTCCTGTTTCTTGGCGGCTTTTGCTATGATTATTACCCGTTGCTGTTCTATTGAACAGGCGCGTAATAGTATCAATTGGAATGTATTGATGATCTTTGCCGGTTCTGTGTGTTTGGGAATTGCCATTGAGAAGACTGGTATTGCTGAAGCCATGGCCAACGGATTGTTGAACGTATGTGGTACGAATCCGATCGTTGTACTTTGCGCCATTTGTTTCTTAGGAACATTCATTACTGAATTTATTAGTAATACTGCTTGTGCGGCTATGTTTTATCCAATTGCTTATCAGGCAGCAGTAACCTTGGATGTTAATCCGCTGACGTTTTGTGTAGCATTGATGATTGCGGTTTCTTCTAGCTTTGCCACACCGATCGGTTCTCCGACTCACATGTTGGTATATGGAGTAGGAGGTTATCGGTTTACGGACTTTATGAAGATTGGCCTTCTGATGAATATCATTATCTTGGCAGCCAATATTTTTATTGTAACTTTGCTATTCCCATTATAAGAAATCTAGTGTAAATATTATAAATACTCATAATTATGATGACTTTTGAAATAAAGAATGATAACAATACCTGGACAGGTGTTTTTGGTGGACGGCTAGACACGGTAGCTGCGGCTCAATTAGCTAAAGATATGCAGCCATTGATTGATCATGCTGACCAATCGATCGAACTGGACTGCTCTCAATTAGAGTATATATGCAGTAGTGGTTTGAGACAATTTTTGCTATTGCGTAAAGCTGTAGAGCAAAAAGGAGGAAAACTGGTTATCTATCATATCAATGATGAATTGCGCAATATCTTTACTATTACGGGATTTATCTCGTTGTTTGATATTCGTCCCTGATAAGGATATGAAAGCGTTTCTTTTTCCTTTGCTGAACTGTCTGTTGCTGCTTTTCTGTTTTTCTTCAAACATAAAGGCGCAAAGGATCGTCTTTATGCCACAGTGGACATTGCAGAGCCAGTTCGCAGGCTATTATGTAGCACAGGAAAAAGGTTTTTACCGAGAAGCCGGTTTGGATGTTGAGATTATTCATCCTTCAGCATCCAATACGGCTCTCAATCATTTGCGGGAAGGTAGTTGCGATGTGACTACATTGCAACTTGCCCAAGCAATGGTGTTGGTGGATGAAGGATTATCCTTAAAGAATATTTTGCAGACATCTCAACGTAATTCTCTGATGATTGTACCTCGGCGGGATGATATTCGTACCTTGGAGGACCTGAAGGGAAAGAAGGTTGGTATTTGGAATGCCGGTTTTGGCGAACTGGCGCGTATCCTGGATGAAAAGGAGCAATTGAATATCGAATGGATTCCGTTTATTAATAATGTAAATCTATTTGTTTCGGGCGCGATCGATGCGACCTTAGCTATGGGCTATAACGAATATTTCCAGATATTGGCTTGTGGTATCGAGCCTGCACACGTCTTTTTATTTGAAGATCTTGGTTTTGATATACCGGAAGATGGACTCTATGTTACTTCTTCTTATTATCAATCGCATCGACAGGAGTTGAAGGCTTTTGTAGAGGCATCTGTGCGGGGTTGGAGATGGACCGCAGAACATCCGGAAGAGGCGTTGGATATTGTGTTGAAATATGCACGGGACAATCAGGTTGTCACCAATAGGGTTCAACAGAAGCGGATGTTGGAGACTATTTTAAAGCTGCAATGCCGGAAAGGAGAAAAGACGGCGTCATTCCGGTTAGATTCTGCACAGGTGAAGAATACTTCCCGGCTATTGCTGCAATACGGACGTATTAAGCAAGAAGTTACTTATCAGGAATTATCTGGGAGCTTATGAAAACACGTATCACACATTCTTTTTCGACACGGATCAGTTTATACATTTTACTGGCTGCCGGGACCATCTTTTTGGTTGCCTTCATTATATTTTACCATTCTGCCCGTAATTTAGTGCAGAAGGAGGCCGAAGAACATGGCGAAACCAGTTTGTCGAATACCATCTTACAGATTGACGATGTGCTACATTCCGTAGAAGTGGCCGTGCGCAATACGGCATGGCTTATTCCTGAGCATTTGGATGAGCCGGAGACGATGTACGCGATTGTGCAAAGATTGCTCGAACAAAATCCGATTATTTCGGGAAGTGCCATCGCTTTTGAGCCGGATTTCTTCCCGCGTGAGGGGAAATTCTACGCCCCGTATGCCTACCGCCAGGAGGAACAAATTGTTTGCAAGCAATTGGGCACGGAAAATTACGATTATCATTATATGGACTGGTATCAGATTCCTAAACTGCTGAATTGTCCGTATTGGAGCGAACCTTATTTGGATACGGGGGGCGGCGAGATGATGATGACGACTTATTCGTTGCCTCTATACGATTCTGCCGGAAATCTGTATGCTGTGTTTACGGCTGATATTTCGTTGGAATGGCTAACGCAGAAAGTCAACTCGCTCCATGTCTATCCGCATTCCTACAACTTGATGATCGGGCGAAGTGGCACGTATCTGGTGCATCCTTATCCGGAAAGGATCTTGAATGAGACGATCTTTACCGCTACGCTGGATATGGAAGACCAGACGGTGGCGGAAGTCGGACGAAAGATGATTGCCGGGAAGCAGGGCTTTGAAACGATATTTAATGATGACAGCCTCTCCACTTCGTATGTGTTTTATGCCCCTGTGCTGCGGACAGGCTGGTCGATGGCTGTTGTTTGTACCTATAAGGATGTTTTTGCTGATGTCGACCAGATTCGCACGGTGGTTTTGTATGTTGCGTTGGCGGGGATGTGCTTGTTGCTTTTCTTTTGCATTTATATTATCCGGCAATTGACCTCGCCGCTGACTAAACTGGCCGATGCTACCCGCGAAATAGCCAAAGGGGACTTTACGAGCCCTCTTCCGCCTATCCGGCAGAAAAATGATGAGTTGGGGAAATTATACGATGCGTTTGCGTACATGCAGCGTTCGCTGGTCGATTATATCCGCGAACTGAAGACGACTACGGCGAATAAAGAACGGATCGAGAGTGAATTGCGCATTGCACGGGAGATACAGATGGGCATGATCCCGAAAATCTTCCCGCCTTTCCCTGATCGGGAAGATATTGATTTGTATGCGACGTTGAAACCGGCCAAAGAGGTGGGCGGCGACTTGTACGACTTCTTTATTGAAGGCGATGTCCTATATTTCACCATCGGCGATGTTTCTGGCAAGGGTGTGCCGGCTTCTTTGTTGATGGCCGTTACGCGTAGCCTTTTCCGGAATATGGCGCCCCATGTGCAGGAGGCTTCAAGGATTGCCGAGTCGTTGAACAATTCGATCTCGGCCGGCAACGAGTCGAGCATGTTCGTTACGCTCTTCGTAGGCATATTGGATTTGAAAACCGGCCGGTTGCGCTATTGCAATGCCGGGCATAATGCTCCGGTATTTCTTTCCTCTGGAAAAGCCGAATGGCTGCCCGTGTTGCCCAATTTGCCGCTGGGTTTGTTGGAAGGCTTCGGTTATCGGGAACAGGAAATAGTCCTGCCGGGTGATGCGACGCTTTTCTTATATACGGATGGCGTGACGGAATCGGAGAATACAGCGAAAGAACTGTTTTCCGAAGACCGCCTGATAGAATTTTTGGAGAAACATATCCACGAAGCTCCCACAGGCTTGGTGAATGGTATGATGTCGGAAATCGACAAACATGCCGCCGGGGCTGAACAAAGTGATGATATTACGATGTTATGTTTGCGTTATACCTCAAATAGCTTATGAAACAGATACAGAAACGGCTGGTCCTGCTGAATGATGTCCAAGAAATCGAGAAACTGGCTCTTTTCATGGATGAAATCGGGGAAGAACTGTCGCTCCCTTCCGATTTGCAGTTTAATCTTTGCCTGGCGTTGGAAGAAGCCGTCACGAATGTCGTCTTGTATGCTTATCCGGGGCAATCCGGGCGCGAAATCGAGCTGGAGGCGCGAAGTGATGCCCGCGCGCTGGTGTTTGTCTTGACAGATGCGGGTATCGCCTTTGATCCGACCCAAGTACCGGATGCGGATGTGAATTTATCCCTGGAAGAGCGTACGATAGGCGGACTGGGGATTTTTTTGATCCGTAAAATCATGGACGAGGTTTCCTATCAGCGTATGGATGGGAAAAACCGGCTGCGCATGAGAAAGGTGGTCGAAGTATAAATAAAAGCGGCCGGGTCAAGACTTCTTTTGGAAAAGGAGTGCTGTCAACGGCGTTTTTAGTGCTCCTTCTGGAAAAGGAGTGTTGTCAACGGTGTTTTTGGTGCTTCTTTTGGAAAAGGAGTACTATCAACGGCGTTTTTGATGCTTCTTTTGAAAAAGGAGTGCTGTCAACGGTGTTTTTGATGCTCCTTTTGGAAAAGGAGTGCTGTCAACGGTGTTTTTTATTCCAATTTGGGAAGATAGTTATTCCAAAAGTTTGTTTCTTAATTATTTGGAAAAAAGAATTAGAAAATTTATCTTTGAAACCGTTCAAACAAATCAAATAACCACAAAAAATGATGTATCCATGAGAAAAATTGAAGAATTTAGTCTGACTCGTATCCATCTGCACGAAAATTTTGAATTCTTGCGTAAGGTCTGTGAAAAGGGAGATGCCTGTCTGCCAACTACGGGAGATTTGAGTGCGGCCGATCTTCCGGAGAGTACAACAACCCTTTTGACAACATCGTTAGACAAACTGAAGACGAAGACGGATGCTTTTGATGCAGTCTTGAAGATTGCGGACAGTATTCCGGCTTCCACCTTGGCGGCACAGGCAGATGCCAAACGCGACAAGGCTTACCGGGATGGACGGAGGTTCGTGACGGTTATGGCGGATCATCCGAATCCGGATTTAGCAAGTACGGCCAAAGCCGTTTTGTTTTTGTATGATAAATATGGTGATCCGACTAATAAGTCGCAAGATGAGGAGAGCAGTAGCTTGTATAACCTCATGCAGGATTTGGACGCGCTCGAAGAAGGCGTATTGGAAAGTATTCACTTCACCGAATGGTATGCCTATTTGAAAGATTGCCAAGACGAGTTTCTGGCAGCCGACAAGCAGCGTACCGAAGAGAAAATGGCCAAGGAAACGGGTGCTATCAAGACCGCACAGACAGAAGCCAACCAGGCTTACCGCGAACTGGTGGATGTGGTGAATGCGCTTGTCTTGGTGAATGGTGAGACGCCGTATGCCGAGTTTATCGACTTTGTGAACGTCCAGATTGCCGACAAAAAGGCCATTGTGAAATCCCGTTCCACCAAAAGTGCCAATAAAAAGGCGGAAGAGGAAGCGAATAAGGACGGAGGAGAAACTCCTCAACCTGTTTCTTAGCCAAAGCGGCTGCGCAAAGAGGCCACGTATAAAATACCATTTATATTGCCAAAGGCACGGATGAAAATCCTTAGCGGGGTTGGAATCCGTGCCTTATCTGTGAGACGATGTTTATTAATAGCCGATCTCATGGATCGCCTGAATCAAAGCTTCCATATCCGTCGGGAAAATATCTCCGATATTACCGATGCGGAATGTATCAGCATCCGAAATCTTTCCGGGATAGATCACGAATCCTTTGGCCTTCAGTTGCTGATAAAAATCTGCAAAATTGAAGTCAGCATTCGGATAGAGGAACGAAGTAATAATTGGACCCTGTGAAGCATCCGGCAATAACGTCTTGAATCCCAACTTCCGCATCCCTTCTACCAAAACACGATGGTTTTCTTGATATCGTTCGTATCGAACCCGGATACCACCTTCTTCGTTCAGTTCTTTCATGGCCTGGAAAAAAGCACGGACGACATGCGTGGGCGATGTGAATCTCCATTTCCCGTTTCCTTTTTCCATCGTTTCCCATTGGGCATAAATATCCAAAGACAACGAACGGGCATTTCCTTTTGTAGCCATCAGTTTTTCTTTCTTGGCGATGATGAATCCGAATCCCGGAACCCCTTGGATACATTTATTGGCACTACTGATCAGGAAGTCGATATCCAGTTTACGAATATCAATAGGTACACCACCGAAACTGCTCATCGCATCGACAATGAAGGTGATGTTTTTCCCTTTGATCACTTCTGCAACCTCTTCGATGGGATTCAATAAGCCGGTTGTTGTTTCGCTATGCACCATGGAAAGATGTGTGATGTCGGGATACTTTTCCAATGCCTTGCGGGCAACTTCTCCGGTGATGAGTTCTGTCTCATGCAATGAAACGAGCTCATAATTGATATGATAATAGGTCGCAATCTCGGCCATGCGTTTACCATACGCACCATTGGCAAGAATCAGTAATTTGTCGGAGGGTTTGACGGCAGCACCGATTGTTGCTTCAACGCAATACGTCCCGCTGCCTTGCAATAATACCGTCGTATAGTTTTCTTCGTCCAGACCGGCTATATCCAGCAAACCTTTTCGAATAGGAGTAACGATTCCTTCGTTATAATCCTTATCCCATGTACACCAATCCTGTAACATGGCATTCCGAACACTCTCAGAGGTACTTAACGGACCCGGTGTAAGCAATAAATAATTTCTCATTGTTATCCTTTTATTTCTAATTTGTTATTTGATTAATTGCTGGTTGATTTGTGCGATGCAAGCCGGGAGCTCGGTAATATTGTCCAATACATAATGGGCTCCGGCATCCAACATCCGTTGCCGTACTTCTTGCTTCCTGTTGTCGCGTTCAGCATCGGATAGTTGGTTATATTCTTCTTCTGTGATCCCCATCTCATTACTGCCAGAGATGACACCGATTGTCCAGACTTTGGCATTCAATCCCTCTTTGATATCAGTGATTGTATCACCTACTTTCACTACTTCATCTACAGAAGGAACTGCCAGGTCGATCATATTCTTGTAAATCATATAAGGATACGGGCGGCCGGCGGGTACTTGATCTGGAGTCACCAAATTATCTACGGTATATCCTTTTTCACGGGCACCAGCTAAGACGATCTCCATCATTTTGTCTGTATATCCAGTGGTTGACCCGATCTTGATACCTTGTGCACGAAGCAGGCTCAATGTGTCGATTACATGTGGAATCGGAGTGGTAAAATCCTGTAAAGAGGCAAACAAATGCTTCTCGAAACTTTGATACATGGATTGTACATCTTCCATATTCCATTCACGATTGTATTTGGCCTGGAATTTGGCAGCGACTTCAGGCATGCTGAGGATCGCTTTAATATGATCTATTTTAAGCAGGCCCATGGGTTCGCGTGCTTGGCGATAAGTAATATCGATTCCTTTTTCTTCCGCAAATACTTTCAGGAAAGCGTTCAGCGGAGCAAAGCAACCATAATCGACGGCTGTACCAGCCCAGTCCATGATGACACAAGTTATTTGTTTCATAAAGCAATAGAAATTATTTGTTTTTATTTATAATCTGATTAAATAGCCATTGCATTGTTCGGCATGAGTTGAATATCATTTTTGCAAGCGGATTTCTCCTTTATACTGTTCTTACTCCGTTTATAGAGATAAATGTATGAACAAAGGAACATGATTCCACAGAAAATTCCAACGTATCCAGCCAGCTGATTATAGAATGTTGCCCAATGGATATCCGGACTTAAGAATTCTTTGATTACGAGGACCAGTACGGTTCCGGTATAACCTAAGAAATCGGTTGTGACGATAAAGAAACCTACATTTCCTTTGATTTGGAAACAGGCAATGAAGCGATCGAAAAAGATTGTCTGGAATGTCAGATAGACAATATACAGACAGATACTTTGTATGAACAGCCAAATGACAGGTGACAAATGGAAGGTGGGTTGTCCGAACGAAACAACCGACATGACAATCATTCCGGTGATGATAAGTTTAAACAGCATAGACAGCGCTTTGGCATGATCTTTAACGAAGAACATCATCCCCAGTATGACTAAGATAATTAACGTGACGACACTGTCAATCTGCACAAACAACCACGGAGAATAAGAAGACATATCGATGATATTGACCAGGAAATCTTCTTTTATATCCCGAAGGACTACGATGGCGATGTTGGCAATGAAAAGCATGCTCAAGAAAGGCATAAATTCTTTAAACAGCTTCCATCTTTGTTTCCCGTTTAATGTCTTACGCTCTGATTTTAAGGCGATGTCTTCGGCTGTGGGCTGTGGAAGACGGTTTAAGGCATAACCCAACAGAGCCAATATTGGAAGCGCAATTCCTCCGATTAAAGCTGGCATCCAGAATTCATTGATGTGCCAGGTGTTCATAACATACAAGCCGACTGATTTTGCAGTTCCTGAACTGATCACCATACTGACACCTAACAGACTGGCTAATATATCTGTGAATTTACGTCCTTCGATAAAACTGAAGATAACGCCCCACATACATCCTAAAGCTAGTCCGTTCAGGAACATGGCTGCTATATTATAAGGAGTGGAAAGCAACCCGAAGAATATCAAAGAAATCTCGGCTGTAATGATAGAGTTGAGGATAAATCTCATGCGCTCCTCTTTTTTCAATTCAGAAATCACTTTGATACCGATAAGTTTAGAAAGTACATAGCCGATGATTTGTGCGATTGTTACTGCTACTTTATAATCAACGCCCCAAATATCTAATCCGTCGAAAGCTGCTGCCGTATAGGGTTTACGTAATGCATAGACCAATGAATACGAAAGAAGTGCTGCACCTCCGGCCCATAATATAAACAGAATATCGGATAGTTTTTTGTTATTCATCTTTTGTTCCTTTTAATTTCTGTGACAAAAGTAGGGCAGCCATGTTTCAGTAATATTACTGAATCTATGAATGTTTATTATTAATAATTAGATAGTTATATATAAACATGAATGTAATATTTATGTAATTGAATTGAAATATCTATTTTTGTCTTTTGTTCAAATATTATGTATTAAAAGCGATGGAGGAAATCTACGACAGACTGGAAAAGCTGTATCATCAGATAGAGCGATTGAGAAATTCGGGAGTGAAGATGAAAGATATTGCGGATATGGGAGAATTGGCTCCAAGTGTATTGTCTTCACTTTACTCAACTGTTTTACCGGCTTACTTTCGGGAAGCAGAACGAAAGAGTTGTGATGAGGCTTTGGATAAGGCTTTGCTTTTAGTCAATAATATATCTAAGCGCCGCCTTTTGTCTGTTTTGCCGGACCTGTTGTATAAACTGGAGAACTGGCAACCGGCTGTTCGGTTTGAACAGACCGATAATCCGTTTGTCGCGCAGTTGAAAGAACGGGAACAAACTTCTATACATCAAATTGCTTCCATTTGTGGCTTATATGAAAGTTACAGTTTGTCTTCTTCCTCTGCAAGCTTGAAGAAAGAACCTTTCATCATTCGCTTGAGTGAGGATCAGCGGCATATTCAGGTTGGACGTTTGAGTGCGTATGGCGACGTTCAATGGGGTATGGGTGTTTCGGGTGATCCTCAGAACTTTTATTGTATGTTTAGTGAAGCGCCTGCTCCACATTTCATCCCGGTAACGGTCTATTTGCAAATCCCGTTTTTTCATCATCCGAAACAATTAAGAGGGTTGTATATGGGTCTCGATTATAACAGGAACCCGATAGCTCGTCGTATTCTGTTGGTAAAAGAATCAGATCATACGGATCTGGAAACCTTTATGCAGATGGAGAGAGGATTGATTTCTCCTTCTGATTTAACGGAAGAGCAGGAAGCTTATTATCGTTATGCGTGTCAGGCTGGGGATTATATCAAGATGTGTACGGTCCCTTCGTTACAAATGGATGAAACGGATCTGATCAAAGAAAAGCGTATGTTGGAGCTCTGAATTCTTAACTTCTAAGGTATTAGAATATACCTAATAAGTCTTCTCATCGCCTGTTAGCGTATTCCCCAACAAATCTATCGAGAATCCGAAATAAAACCCGTGAGGATTGTTTCCGATTCTCGTTTATTTTGATGGTTGATATGGAAGGCTCACTTGGACGTTGAAGAGAATTTTGGAAAGTTTAATCCGCCGTATATTTGCCGAAGCCTAAATAAACCGTAATTTTACGCTGTCTTATCAAAACACAAATCACAGCATGGAACCCTTTATACATTTGCATGTTCATACCCAATATTCGTTACTCGACGGACAAGCCTCTATTGATGCGCTGATTAATAAAGCGTATGATGATGGCATGCGTGCTATTGCCGTTACCGATCATGGTAATATGTTTGGTATAAAAGAATTCTTCAATAAGGTAAATAAGAAGAATGGAAAGGTACAAGGCACGATCAAGGATTTACAAAAGGAACTGAAGACGTTGGGTGTCAAAGAGGAACGGACCGATGAGGAAAACGCCCGGTTGGCAGAAATCCCCGGCTTGTTGGAAAAGGCTAAAGGTGATCTGTTTAAGCCGATTATCGGATGTGAATGTTATTGTGCCCGCAACCATCGGTTACAGAAGACGGAAAAGGAAGACCGAAGCGGATGGCACTTGATTGTTCTTGCCAAGAATATGACGGGATATAAGAACCTGATCAAGATTGTTTCCCAATCATGGACGGAAGGTTTCTACGGACGTCCGCGTATTGATAAGGAATTGTTGGAACAACATCGGGAAGGGTTGATTGTCTGTTCTGCTTGTCTGGGTGGAGAGATCCCGCAGAAGATAATGCACGGAAATATCCATGCTGCCGAAGAAGCCGTGCTGTGGTTCAAGCAATTGTTTGGAGAAGATTATTATCTGGAGCTACAACGTCATGAGACACATCGGGCGGATGCCGACCAGACTGTATATAAACATCAGGTAGAAGTCAATAAGGTCTTGATTGAATTGGCTCATAAACATGGAGTCAAGATTATTGCTACCAATGATGTTCATTTCGTCAACGAAGAGGATGCTGATGCACACGATCGCCTGATCTGCTTGAGTACGGGAAAGGATCTGAATGATCCGAATCGTATGCGTTATACGAAACAGGAGTGGATGAAGACAACTGCTGAGATGAATCAGATTTTCGGCGATATTCCGGATGCTTTGCGTAATACGCTGGAAATAGCAGATAAGGTTGAATTCTATAGTATTGACAGCGGACCGATTATGCCAACTTTTAATATTCCCGAAGACTTTGGAACGGAAGAAGGTTATCGACAGAAACTGACAGAGCAAGATCTGTTTGACGAGTTCACGAGGGATGAAAACGGGAATGTTGTCTTGAGTCAGGCAGATGCGGAAGCGAAGATCAAGAAATTGGGCGGATACGACAAGTTGTATCGTATCAAACTCGAAGCCGATTATCTGGCTAAGCTGACGTATGAAGGAGCCAAGCCTCGGTATGGTGATCCATTGTCGGATGAAGTCAAGGAACGTTTGAACTTTGAGTTGCATATCATGAAGACGATGGGTTTCCCGGGTTACTTCTTGATTGTACAGGATTTCATCCGGGCTGCCCGAGAAGAATTGGGTGTTTCAGTAGGACCGGGCCGTGGTTCTGCTGCCGGTTCAGCGGTAGCTTATTGTTTGGGAATTACCAAAATCGACCCGATTAAATACGATTTGCTGTTTGAGCGTTTCCTGAATCCGGACCGTATCTCTTTGCCTGATATTGATACCGACTTTGATGATGACGGACGTGGCGAAGTTCTTCGCTGGGTAACGGAGAAATATGGTGCGGAACGTGTGGCACATATTATTACGTATGGTACGATGGCTACGAAGTCGGCTATCAAGGATGTGGCACGAGTTGAGAAAGTTCCGTTGGCTGAATCCAACCGATTGGCTAAACTGGTACCCGATAAAATCCCGGATATGAAGAAATTCAAGCTCAAGGATGCCATTGAATATGTGCCGGAGCTGAAAGAAGCTGCCAATGGAACGGATCCGTTGGTTCGGGATACCTTGAAATATGCCCAAATGCTGGAAGGTAACGTTCGTAATACCGGCGTTCATGCTTGTGGTGTGATCATCGGTCGATATGATATATCGGATGTTGTGCCGGTAAGTACAGCAAAAGATAAAGATACGGGCGAAGAAATGCTGGTAACGCAGTATGAAGGTTCGGTGATTGAAGAAACGGGTCTGATCAAGATGGACTTCTTGGGATTAAAGACGCTTTCCATCATCAAGGATGCTATCGAGAATGTCCGGTTAACGACAGGACATGACTTGGATATTGATCATATCAGTCTGGAAGATCCGGCTACTTATAAACTGTATTGCGAAGGAAAAACAACCGGAACCTTCCAGTTTGAATCGGCCGGTATGCAGAAATACCTGAAGGAACTGCAACCTTCTAAGTTCGAAGACTTGATTGCCATGAATGCCTTGTATCGTCCGGGACCAATGGATTATATTCCTTCTTTTATTGCCCGTAAGCAAGGAAAGGAAGAAATCAAGTACGATATACCGGTCATGGAGCGTTATTTGAAGGATACGTATGGTATTACCGTATATCAGGAGCAGGTCATGTTGCTCTCCCGTCTGCTTGCTAACTTTACCCGTGGTGAAAGTGATGCCCTCCGAAAGGCGATGGGAAAGAAACTGATCGAGAAGATGAATGCCTTGAAGACCAAATTCTTGTCGGGTGGAAAAGCCAATGGGTATGAAGAGGCGACGTTGAACAAGATTTGGGCAGACTGGGAAAAGTTTGCTTCGTATGCCTTCAATAAGAGTCACGCTACTTGTTATTCGTGGGTGGCTTATCAGACAGCTTATCTGAAAGCCAACTATCCGTCGGAATACATGGCTGCCGTGTTGAGCCGAAGCTTGTCGAATATTGCCGATATTACCAAGTTCATGGACGAATGTAAGGCAATGGGAATACAGGTGTTAGGTCCGGATGTTAATGAGTCTATTCTGAAGTTTAGCGTAGATAAGCAAAAGAATATCCGTTTTGGAATGGGCGCAATCAAGGGTGTTGGCGAATCGGCTGTTCAGAATATTATTGAGGAACGGAAGAAAAATGGTCCGTATAAAGATCTGTTTGATTTCGTGGAGCGAGTTAATCTCTCAGCTTGTAACAAGAAGAATATCGAATCGTTGGCTTTGGCGGGTGCATTCGATAACTTCCATGTACAACGGGAATCTTTCTTTGTGGATAATGGAAAAGGAGAGACATTCCTGGATGTGCTGGTTCGTTATGGAAATAAATACCAGACAGACAAGGCAACGGCGGCGAACTCTTTGTTTGGAGATGAAAACTTTGTCGCTATCGCTAAACCGGAAATTCCTCATGCCGAGCGATGGAGCGATCTGGAACGTCTGAACAAAGAGAAGGATTTGGTAGGTATTTATTTATCGGCGCATCCGCTGGATGAATACCGTATCATTCTGCAGTATGTATGCAATACGGGCATGGTTGAGCTGAACGATAAGGAAACACTGGTAGGAAGGGAAGTGCTGGCTGGCGGTATCGTTACGGGTTTCCGTGAGGGAACAACCAAGACCGGTAATCCTTTTGGTATTCTGAAGGTGGAAGATTTTACCGGAAGCGGGGAAATTGCTTTGTTTGGTCAAGACTATATCGAATACAGTAAATATGGAAAGCCGGGCATGTATTTGTTGATTAGCGGAAAGATGGAAGCCCGCAAGTACAACGACAAGATCTTTGATTTCCGGATTTCGTCTATTAAGTTATTGCCGAACGAGAAAGATAAACTGATTGAGAATATTCGGATTACGGTACCTATCCATGATTTGGATGAGCCGATGATTAATGAATTGTCAACTTTGATCAAGAACAATCCGGGAAATAGTTTGTTATATTTCCGGGTAGTGGATGGAAGTAATAATATTGCATTAAATCTGTTCTCTCAAAATGTACGGTTGAAGATCACGAAAGAGTTGATTGATTACCTGAGTGAGAGTGAAACCATCGACTTTAAAATAAATGGATAAAGTTAGTGCAGGCAAATAAAAATTCGTATTTTTGCCTTCGCTTTGACAAAGGAATTTGAATTTAAATCATTTTATAATATGGCTTTACAAATTACAGACAGCAATTTTGAAGAGTACCTGAACGCAGGTAAACCTATGGTTCTTGATTTCTGGGCAGAATGGTGTGGTCCTTGCCGCATGGTTGCGCCGATAATCGACGAGTTGGCTCAGGAATATGAAGGACGAGTGACTATTGGTAAGATGGACGTTGATAACAACGACGATGTAGTTGGTCAATTCGGTATCCGTAACATCCCTACAGTTTTGTTCTTCAAGAACGGAGAAGTGGTGGATAAGATTGTAGGTGCTACCAGCAAAGACAAATTCGTTCAGAAGATAGAAGCTTTATTATAAGTTTCATAAGGTACAAAGAATAAAAAGCGGGACTGATACAAGATTCGGATGAAAATTCCGGTTGTCGTATCAGTCCCGCTTTTCTGTTTTATCTTTTAAGGTCGGACGTTCATTTCAGCGAAACGGGCTCCGGCATTCAGGAAGTGGGCTGTGATCCAGAATACGGTCCAGCTTTCCGAATAGCCACCACGTAGTTTATGAACGTTCGACATATCTCCATGCTGGGCAAAGTTGGTCTGTTGTAACTGTTCTCCCTGACTTCCGTAAGGATTCGTCAGTTGGAAGCAACTGCGATACATAACTTTCGCCAGCTTTTTAAGGGATTCATTGTTCAGCCAAATGCCCATTTTATAAACTTCGGGTGTGAACATGACTCCATAAATATCAATATGTTGGTTCTGAGGAGAAACGACTGTCCAGCCGGTTGTGCGGAAATGATGATCCGCCATTCGTCCCGGTGGCAACGGAATGTCCCAGACAACGGTATAACTCAGGCATACATCCATGGCATGTTTCGCCCAAGCCAGATACTTTTCCTCCTTCAATACTTCGTAAAGGGAAGCAAATCCTTGGAAAGCAGCCCAGGCTCCTTCTTTATCCTCACAAGTAGCGTCGAGTGTTCCTCCCCAATACGGTTCGCGCATGGTTAAATGTCTTTCCGCAAAAACGGAAGCTGCTTTAACGGCTGCCTCTTTATACGCTTCTTTTCCGAATAACTGATGAGATAGGATTAATGGAGCGATCAGAAATCCTTCTGCCGTCGAGTAAGGACGCCAGTCGGCTTTCAGGATACGGGTTGCTTGTCCGTCGCAAGCCTTTTTCAGGAATGTTTCCCATTGGCTTGTATTGTATTTCCCACTTTTGCGGGCAACTTCGATGGCTTTGGCTATATTATACATGGCTTGTCCGCACGATACCGGATCGCCACCGTGGTATTCTTTCTTGTCGAGGAAATAACCTACCGGAAACATTCCGTCTTCCTTCACCGGATAGGTGGCAAGAAAATCGAGAGACTGTTGTACATAGTCGGTAATCTTCGGATCATTTAATTCTTTATCCAGGCATTGAAGCGCATATCCCAACGATCCGGCTTGTCCGCACCAGCCCATGACGATATCTTTCCGATAACTCTTTTCATACATTCCGAATCCTTTCACATCACCTTCATCCAACCAACGAGTTTGGGCGAAATGATACTTGGCCCGGATAATTTCGTCAAAAGAAGTAAAGGCATCGGCATCGAAAGGCTGGTACATTTCCAACGCCGTGTAAAGCGGTTGTTCAAATCCGCTTCCTTCTTGCCCGATAGGATATACTTGGATATAAAATTCTTTCTCTACAATACGTCCGGGTTCCATGTCCAGATACGTATCCGTATATTTCATAGGCTGGTGTTGTAGAGCTTTGGCCACGCTATGCTGCCGGTTATATCCAATTGGACCAGAATAAAGAACAAACTCGGTTCGGTCGGCATAGGTTTCAACTCCCATCGACCACCATTGATCGGCCAAACGGGCTCCTCGTACCGGACTGGGAACAGTATGCAGAGCGGCTGCCTTTAACTTCCCGGCTTGTTCGAGCATACAAAACGGCATTGGGTAACGATGGTCCTCGAAAATGGCAAATTCACCCGGCTGACTGGTATAAACCGGTATAATCTTGTCGTTTACCTTGGCTCCGGCCGGATTGCCATAGTATAAGATACCTGGCATGAAAGGCTTTAATCCTCCATCTCGCCATTGGAAACGAACGGATAAGGAAGCTTTGCGAAGTGTGTCTTTTCCTGCCCACTGATATCGGCGAACCCCATGGATCAGTCCGTTTTCTTCCAATCGATAAGCATCCCGGACAAGCATTTCTCCTTGCCCGATCGGCAATTTTCCTGTTAGGATTGTCCAACCGTATACGTTTTCTTTTTGCGTAGGTGAGCCGTGAACCCAGGCACTCATCCAGTCGTTTTGCCAATCCGTAGCAACCGACCATAAGCCTTCGGCGGGAGATTGCAGTACGTTTTCTCCACTAAGCGTAAAGGCAACGGCATACGTCTGGTTGTCTGTTTGAGTGACTTTCAAGTCGGCTTGTCCGGCTTTTTGTCCGTTTACGGTCCAGCTGGTGCAGAGGCCAAGGACCCACGTCATTACTTTTTTCCACATAATAGCTATCTGTTATTTAGGTTGTTTATATACTTGGTTTGAAACTTTTTGTCAGAAAAACAGGATTTTCTGTAACACGTCTTTTTAAGAAAAAGAACTGTTTTTCCCGTTAGAGGAGCCATTTCTTGCCTAAAAATACGAAGAAAAGGCGATTTTTTACGGGAAAATAGACTTGAAAGTCGTTGTTTTTGAAGAAAAAGGTAGGCAGAAACGGAAACGTTTCCTACTATCTTTTCCTAAAAAGCCGGCGTGTTTTTGTTTTTTTCCGGCATAAATTCTGAAAATTGCCTTTAGCGTGCCTTTTTCATCCTCTATTCTTCCCAAAAATGATCTCAAATCAGTGCTGTTTTTCGTTGACAAATCTCTATTAAAATAGACGAAAAAATAAACACGTCCCCCAAAGGCAAGCATCAATTTCTTTCTTGAAATTCATTCTGCAAGTAAATAAGGTTTTTAACAAGCTAAAACGTCAATCCTTAACTCGCTGAGAATCGCCTGTACGGAATCATTCCTGTACTTGTATCCGTAGAACGCAACAATAGACGACTTCTTTTGACATTTTGACAAAACTGACAAAATGATATCCGTTTTATTTCTGCCCACGTAAGATATGACGTTTTCCCGGAGGACCCGGTAAACGTTCCATCTGAAATCCGGCAGCCTGCATGCCGCGGCGGACATCGCCTTTGGCACAGTAGGTAACTAACACGGCCCCGTTGGCAGCATGAGCATAGAGTTTGTCGTAGAAAGGTTGGCTCCACATTTCCGGTTGCTTTTCCGGCGCAAAAGCATCCATGTAAATCAAGTCGATGTCGCTAGGGAAGGCACATTGATTGCTGTCGCCTTCTATTTTATGCAAGATGAATCGGTCCGACAATGCTACTTCCTGGTTCCAAGGTGTCTGGTGAAGTTCTTGAAAGCGGTCTTTCTGTTTGGGCCAGACAAGTTCTCCATAATTCAGAGAAGAGAGCAAGTTTTCCGACAACGGATACAATTCAATGCTATGATAAACCACCTGCTTGTCGGTCAGGACTTCTTCCAGTTCCTTCCATGTCAACAAGGCATTCAAGCCCGTACCGAAGCCTATCTCCAGTAAATGAATAACCGACTTATCCACCGCATGAAGTCCCGCTTCGATAAAGATATATTTGGATTCCTGCCAGGCTCCGTTAACCGAATGATAATGCTCGTTCATCTCCGGAATAAACAAGGTATGACTGCCGTCGGCCGTTACCTGCAAGACTCTTTCCATACTTTTCTGTTCCATCTTCCTGCAATCTATTATTGGGCAAAGGTAACGGAATATTCATAGACAAGGAAATACAATTCCTTTAAAAGTCGAGTTGCATCATGTCGAAAAACATTGTGCGAGTGTTCCCTGCTATTTCTTCCGGGTCCAACCGTTTGAAACCATTACGTTCATAAAACGGAATAGCTTCGAGATAGGCATCGACTGTCAGGAATCGGAAAGTAGAACTACTAATTTCTTTTTTTAAGCGATATTGAAGAACCACCATCATTTTACGTCCCATACCACAGTTTCTGTATTGTAATGCAATAGCAAAACGTCCAATCTTTACCGCTGGGTAACTTCCAAAATGTTTTGAATGAGGAAAAAGTTTCTTGATTTTTCTCCAAACAGCTTTCGATACCTCTTGTTTAGAAATCTTGTCATTGAATAGGCTAAAATAACCAATAATAACATCCCCATCACATATGAGGAATGTATTGGCTAAACGGTTTTTAGAAAAGGCTTTTGCTTCATTTAATAAAAAACCATTCAATTCGGTATCTCCGCAATCGAATGGCTTCATTTCATAGTCGGAGGTGAGTTGAACTACTTTCATAGACATCAAATACAAATTTCTATTTCTTTACAAATCTCTTTGTACTCTTTCTCCAGTTCTTCCCAATTTTTCAGAAGCTCTTCTTGACTCATGTTATCAACTTCCTCCATTAAACGGTCAAAACGTTCTGCGGATTTGCCGTATAAGATAGGTGTCTCTTTAAATGGATACTTTGCTTTCATAGTTATTGTTGTTTACAAGGTTTATGAATGGATACAAAGATAGGGTTTTAGTATTTTACTTCCAATAGATTCTTTCAAAGAATGTTTGTCCTCTTTGAGATAGATTCAATTCTTATTGTGGCATTTGGGGTAATGGATTTTGTTAATTTCACAATCCGGTAAAACTATTTAATAGAAAAAGATAAGGGAGAAAAGGTTATATCTCTACTTTTGCGCATTGTTGATAGCAGATTATGAGGAGGTGTTGGTTGATAGGAATGGTGGTATGTGCTCAATATGTTCATACCGTTTATGCGCAGACTTGGAGTAAGGAAGATTCTATTCGCCTGGCTAATATCTTGTCGGGTAAGGATACGTTGAGGCTGAATCCGGAGTTTCAACGTTCTATTCAGAATGGGACGTTCATTAATCTCAATCCGGTAGGGAAGATGAAAAGTGCTTCGTCGAAAGTTCCTTTTACGAAGGATTTCTCCGAATATATCAAATTGGATAAAAGTGTGTTGGTGGAAGAAAAGAAGAGTTGGAAAGACATGCCACCACAGGCGGCCATGCGTGAGCCGATAGAAGTCAAAGAACCTGATTTGAAAGTCAATCCGTTGGTATATACGATTCCCGGACAAGTCAAACAGACGGCCGTTAAGCCCACTGGGCATGATTTCAATGATTTTCTTTCCTATTTGTTAAGTCCGAAATACCGGCAGTTCAAGAAGAATGCCAGCCGGAATACGTATAAGATTTATAACGATATCCCGGCTTTGCAGATTTATCAGAAACAAAAGAAGTTTCGGGAAGAACATCCTGAGCTGATCCTAAAACCCGACAGCCAAGTTACAAAGCCCAAGAAGAAGGCCTTGATAGGTCCGGTGCCCGGATTACATTAGAAAGCTGGCTTTTCCGCTGGTTCGCCGGCAAGCCACCAGTCAATCATGCGGCGGGCGATACTTAGTTTGGCCGGAAGTTCGGGCAGATTCTCTTTACTGAAAAAGGAACCGGCGCTTAATTCATCATCTTGAAGCTTGATGGTTCCACTTTCATAATCGGCGAAGAATCCAATCATAATACCGCTTGGATAAGGCCAAGGCTGACTGCCAAAATAGGTGATATTCTTGATCATGAGTCCGGTTTCTTCCATCACTTCCCGTCGGACACATTGTTCCAGTGTTTCTCCCACTTCCAGAAAACCGGCCACCAGTCCGTGAAAACTTCCCCGGAAGTTACGGGCATGTACCAGTAATACTTCCTCACCCCGGCGGATCAATACGATCATGGCCGGAGAAATAACCGGATAAAATTCCTGATGGCAGGAATCACAGTATTTAGAGATGACCGTATGCCATGCCAAAGGTTTTCCGCAAGCCGGACAAAAACGACTGTTGCGATCCCAATGTACCAGCTGATGCGCCTTTCCTGCTCGTTTGTACCAATCGAGCGGTAAATAATTCCAGCTGGCACGCAAGCCGATCATGATCCATTGTTCATCTTCAGTTATCTCATGCGAGAGTGATGCGGCCCGTGCCGGTAAAGAAGAGTCCAGCACAACTTCAAAGGAGTTGTCTGTACCGAAAGGAGCATTTTCCTGATAAGGAATCTGATAACTACCATTGTTCTTTTTCAGTAATAGCTTGTCTTGGAAGAACAAGAACCAGTAACAAGCCTTATTTTGCTTTTCCATATCTTTCTATCCTAAAATGAAGTTGCAAATTAAAGAAAACTTATTCGTCTCTGGACTTGTTTATTTATATATTTGCATAAAAGTAATCCTTAATAGATGAATGTTTGGGTAAAAAGAATCTGTATCTTTTGTTTGATACCAATTATATTGGCCATCATACTTTCGATATTATTATACATTCCGGCATTTCAAAACTTTGCAGTGAGACAGGCCACTTATTACGCCAGCAAAAGTACCGGAATGCATATAGGCATTGAACGTATTCGTCTTTCATTCCCGATCCAACTGAATATTCACGGAATAGAAGTTATCCAAGATTCTGTTCCGGCTGATACGTTATTCATGTTGGAAGATTTGAATATCAGTATTCGTCCGATACCCTTGCTCAGTAAAGAACTACTGGTGGAATCAGTCGGATTAAAGAACCTTCGGGTTAATACCGGAAACCTGATAGACGGAATTGAAATAAAAGGCTTTATCGGAGATTTCCTGGCACGGGCAGATCGGATCAGTCTGGCTACGGAGAAAGGAACATTGAATAACTTGGCTTTATCGGATGCAACGGTTACCGTCTTTATGACAGAACCAACAACTCCTCCTGATACAACAGCGTCTGCTCCGGTCAATTGGCTTTTGAAATTAGAGAAAATAGATCTCACCCGTGTAGCTTTGGCTTTACAGATGCCCGGAGATTCACTGCGTATGTCTGGCTTTATCACGGAAGCCCGTTTGAGAGGTGGAGAAATAGATTTGAAGAATGCCAGTTACCTGGCCGATAAATTTACATACGTTGGCTCGGCTTTGAATTATGATACCGGCGAAGCTGCTCCGTTAAACGGATTAGATCCATCGCACATTGCTTTATCAGATATAGAAATAGATTTAAGTTCACTGCTCTATGCTGGTCAGACTGTTCGGGCAGATATTAACAAGCTGGTTGCCAAAGAACGTTCCGGATTAGAGATCAAACGTTTTGAAGGACAAATAAAAGGCAATCAAGCATCCTTGGAAATTCCGAAACTGGTTCTGGAAACATTATATTCGGAAGCCGAGCTGAAAGGAAATATACCGTATGCAGCCTTCGCTAAAAAGCCTAAAGACCGGATGGATGTAACATTCTGGGCAGATTTGGGAAAACAGGATATCGTGACGTTGGCTGGCGAGTTACCCGAAGAAGTCATCCGGGCTTATCCGGATACAAGTCTGCGAATCCAGGCAGAGGCAAAGGGTAATTTGGCCGCTTTGGAATTAAATAAGTTGGATGCTCAGCTTCCGGGAGCGTTTTCTATCCGGACACAAGGGAAAGGCTCATCTCTGCAAAGCGAGAAGCAAAGAGATGGTGAGGTGGAATTGAAACTTTTTACCGATAACTTAGATTTTCTGTTAGATTTCCTGCCAGAAGAAAGTCGGAGTAACTATCGTATTCCTAAACGGATGATGCTGAGTGGTAACGTACGGCTTGCAGGACAAAAGTATGCCGGGAGTCTGCTATTGCGGGAAGGACAAGGAAAGATCCAACTGAAATCCTTATTTGATGCCCACGAGAATCGTTTTAAGGCTTCCTTTGAGATAGACAGTCTGGAGCCGAATCACTTTATGCCCAATGATTCACTTTATTGGATGACTGCTTCTATTCAAGCAGAAGGACAAGGAACCAATGCATTTGATTCATTGACATGGGTGAATCTGGATGGAAAGATCGGAGACCTTCGTTATGGAAATTCTTCCATTTCTGATATTACGATAAAAGGATCCTTGAAAGACAACTTTGCCATCTTGGATTTGAATAGCCGTTATCCGTTAGCTGAAATGGATGTGACTTTGAATGCGACCTTGAAAAAGAATTGGATTCAGGCCATGTTGATTGCTGATATGCAACATTTGGATTTGTATGGTTTTCATCTGATGGATAAACCTTTCTCTACTTCATTTCAACTGTTTGCTGAGGCTGAGACGGATATGAAAGACCATCATCAGGCTGATTTAACGTTAGGAAACTGGGAAATCGTTACTGAAACGACTAAAGTTAAGCCGAAAACTCTCATCTTGAAAGCTCGTACGGAAACCGATTCTACATTCGTTTCCTTCCATGCCGGCGATTTGGCGATCCGTTTGCAGGGAAATAAAGGATTAAATGGGTTGAGTGAAAACTTTGGAGTGATCTCTAAAGAAATAGACAGGCAAATGGCGCAGGACTCAATAGTTCGTTTGGCATTGTTGCGCCCGATGTTACCTGAACTACAGCTGAAAGTAACTGCTCAGAAAGATAATCCGATTTATAACTTTATGAATATGTATTCCCTCAATTTCCAACAGTTGGAATTAAATATGAATACTTCGCCGGAAAAGGGAATACAAGTGGATGGAGGTGTGTATAAACTGCTACGGGATACTTTCTTGTTGGATACAATCAAGATGCGTTTATGGCAAGATACTGTGGGTATTTTCTATGAAGCCGGTGTGGTAAAGAACAAGTTCAAGAAACAGGCTCCGTTCTCTGCGATGTTGAGTGGTAAATTATTGACAGGATATGCAGATGCCTTGTTGAAGTTTACTAACGAAAAAGGAAAAACAGGAATTCTGCTGGGTGGTAGTGTCCAGAAAGAAGACGAAGGTGGAGTAAGATTGCACTTCTTCCCTTATGAACCTATTTTAGCCTTCAATCCATTTACTTTAAATGAGGATAATTATATTCTGATTCGCAATGAGAAGGATATTTCAGCAGACTTCTTGCTGAAAGGCCGGCAAAATGCATTCTTGCAAATTGATACACATCCGGTGGATAGTGGACTGAATGAAATACATGCAGCTTTAGGACAAGTGGACCTGCATGAAATATCGAAGGGATTTTCTGCATATATGCCGGAGTTGGAAGGTTTGCTGAATGCGGATTTCCAATATATGCCGTCTGACAGTTCTTATACGATGACTGGAGGTATAAGTATTGATTCTCTTCATTATGAAAAGAAGCGGGTAGGTGATTTATTGTTGAGTGCCGTGTATCTGCCTGTTTCGGATAAAGAACATCAAGTTGATATTCATGCCTTCCGAGATACAGAAGAGTTTATGAATTCCTTCGTTTACTATCAAAGCGGCATTAATGATAGTATTGAAGGTACAATGCAGATTACAGATTTGCCATTAGTCATGCTGAATCCTTTTATTCCGGATGATATGGCTTCTTTGAAAGGTAAGTTGTTGGGTGAAATGAATATATCCGGAACAAGTCAGGCTCCCGATATTCGGGGATTTATGCAATTGGATTCGGCAAGTATGTTTGTTACGGCGGCCAATACGACATTGAAGTTTGATCCGCGTCAGATTGTTGTGGGGGATAATCGTATCCATTTTAATAAGTATCAGATTCTGGCGACCGGACAGAATCCGTTTGTCATAGATGGAACTGTTAATTTCTCAGATCCTTCGAATATGATTGCCGATATGACAATGACTGCCCAAAATATGCAGTTGCTCAATACAAAGCGGAATAAAGAAAGTCTGGTGTACGGTAAGATGTATGTCAACTTGAATTCAACGATAAAAGGACCGCTGAACTCTTTGATCATGCGAGGCGATTTGCATTTGTTGGGTGGAACAAATGTGACGTATGTATTGAAAGATTCTCCATTGACGGTACAAGACCGGTTATCGGGTTTGGTAACATTCACTTCGTTTGAAGAAGATACTATTTTAGGAAAGAGACCGCGGGTTTCGGCATTGCCTTTGGGTGGAATGGATATGTTGATGACAATCCATATTGATCAGGCAGTACAGATTAATGCTGATTTGACTCCCGATCAATCCAGTCATGTGAATCTGGAAGGAGGAGGCGATCTTTCTTTCCAGTACACACCGATGGGTGATATGATCCTGAATGGGCGTTATACATTAAGTAGTGGAACGATCAAGTACTCGCTTCCTGTCATTCCGCTGAAAGAGTTTAATGTGCAGAACGGAAGTTATATTCAATGGAGTGGTGATCCGATGGATCCTAGTATGAATATAACGGCAACGGAGAGGATTCGGACTTCTGCGGCCTTGGATGATGGTAGTTCTCGGATGGTAAACTTTGATGTAGGAATCCAATTGACACAACGATTGGAGAATTTAGGATTAAAGTTTATCTTGGATGCTCCTGAAGATGCGGCCATACAGGAACAGTTAGCACGGATGGGTGAAGAAGAGAAGGCTAAACAGGCTGTTAGTATGTTGGTAACAGGTATGTATTTGGCGGGTAGTTCAACTACAGGAAAAGCAAATCTGAACATGGGTGCAGCATTGAATAGCTTCTTGCAGAGTGAAATCAATAATATTGTCGGAAGTGCTGCCAAGTCATTAGATATTAACTTCGGTATGGAAAGTTATGATACCAACGGCGATGGAACCAAACGGACTGATTATTCCTTCCGCTTTGCCAAACGTTTCTATAACGACCGGATTCGGATTGTGTTGGGCGGACGAATTTCTACTGGAGAGGACATTAATCAGGGACAGGCTCAGCCGTTTATCGATAATGTATCTATCGAATACCGCCTTGATCCGAGTGGAACACGTTATGTCAAACTTTTCCATAATAAAGACTATGAGAGTTTGTTGGAAGGCGAATTAACGGAGACGGGTGCCGGTATCGTTTTGCATAAGAAGATGCAATATATGCGGGAACTGTTTATATTCAAGAGAAACAAGACAAAGCCTCAGAAAGAGGAAAACAACAAGGAGAAAACAAAAGAAGATGAAAACTAACTTGTGGATAATATATATCGGCCTGATCTTTCTATCTCTGGTTTCATGCTCGGTTACGAAGCATCTGCCGGAAGATGAGGTTCTCTATACGGGTATTCGAAAGATCGAGATCATGGATCGGGATTCGACTCCTGAAGGTGACGTTACACTTGAGGAAGTAGAGGCTGCTTTGAGTTATCCTCCCAACAATGCGTTGCTGGGAAGTTCGTCTGTCCGTATTCCTTTCCCTTTTGGTTTGTGGATGTATAATGCATTGGTTAATAAGAAAGGGAAAGTCGGGCAATGGCTTTTCCGTAAACTGGCAGCCAAACCTGTTTATATTACAAATGTCAATCCGGATGTACGAATCAAGGTGGCGGATAACTTATTGAAGGAATATGGATATTTCAATGGAAAGACTTCTTATACACTTGTTCCAAATCCTAAGGATCCGAAGCAGGCGAAGATCGATTATCAGATAAGTATGAAAGATCCTTATACGTATGATAGTATCCAATATGCACAACGTCGTCATCGGACGGATACAATTGTTATGGCAAATGCAACCCGTTCGCTGCTAAAGAAAGGAGATAACTTTAGTGTTACAGTATTGGAAGCCGAGCGTCAGCGTATCAGTACTTTATTGCGTGATAACGGATATTATTATTTCCGTCCGGAATATATCACTTATCAAGCCGATACGGTACGAACTCCTGGAAAAGTATCCTTGAAGGTTGTTTCTTCTAATAACGTACCGAGGGAAGCTTTACGCCCTTGGAGCATTGGTAACATAACCGTGGCACTGAATGGTTATAATAACGAGCCGCCAACGGATACGCTGCTTTATAAAGATTTGACGATTCTGTATGAGGGAAAGTTACGGGTTCGTCCGGCTGTGCTTTACCGGAAACTGACGTTTAAACCCGGTGAACGTTATTCTAATACCAAGCAGATGGAAACTCAAACAGCTCTTTCTCGCTTGGGTATTTTCAAGTATGCGGAGATGCAATATATGCCACAAGACACAACTCGTCGTTGTAAAACTCTCGATCTGCGAATTAATACAGCGTATGATTTGCCATTAGATGGGGAGTTGGAATTTAATGTTACGACCAAAAGTAATGATCAGACAGGTCCGGGAGCTATCTTTAGTATGACCAAGCGGAATGTATTTGGTGGAGGTGAATCTTGGGGTGTTCAATTGAAAGGTTCATACGAATGGCAGACTGGTAATCGGGTAGACGGAGCCTCTTCTCTGATGAATAGTTATGAAATGGGATTGAGTAGTACTTTGACTTTGCCTCATCTGCTTTTCCCGGGTTATTTGGAACGTAATTTGGAGTATCCGTCAAGTACTACATTCCGTATCTATACGGATCAAATGAATCGGGCCAAGTTCTTCAAGATGCTTTCTTTTGGAGGAAGTGCTACACTTGACTTTCAAAGCTCGGCTACCAGTCATCATTCAGTAACACCATTTAAGTTGACATATAATAAATTGCAACATACAACTGCTACTTTCGATTCGATTACGAATGCCAACAAGGCTCTTTATCTGAGTTTAAAGGATCAGTTTATTCCGGCGATGAGTTATACATATACATATGATGACTCTCCGCTTCAAGAGAAGAAGCATCATTTGTGGTGGCAATCGTCAGTTACCCAGTCCGGAAATATATTGAGTGGCTTTTATGCTTTAGCTGGGAAAAGCTTTAAAGAGGAAAACAAGAATTTCTTGGGTAATGTCTTTTCTCAGTTTGTAAAAGTCAGTTCGGAAATTCGCTATGACTATCTGCTGAAAAAGAATCATCATCTGGTTGGTCGTTTGTTGGTTGGTGCCATTTATGGTTATGGTAATGCCGAGAATCACTCAACGCCATATAGTGAACAATTTTATATTGGTGGAGCAAACAGTATTCGTGCATTTACGATTCGCAGTATTGGTCCGGGACGTTTTGTTCCGAATCCAGACAATAAATATGGATATATCGACCAGACAGGAGATCTTAAGTTAGAGGCAAATTTGGAATACCGTTTTCCGATCTTTGGTGATTTACACGGAGCTGCTTTCTTGGATGCCGGTAATATTTGGTTGATCCATGAAGATCCTAACCGTCCTGGCGCACAATTGAAATGGGGAAGCTTCATCAAAGATCTGGCCTTGGGAACTGGAGTAGGTGTTCGTTATGATCTTGATTTTATTGTTGTCCGCGTTGATTGTGGTATTGGTTTGCATGTCCCTTACGATACTGGAAAGAAAGGTTATTACAACATTCCTAAGTTTAAAGACGGACTTGGTTTGCATTTGGCTATCGGCTATCCGTTCTAAATGTTTTGGAAACTTACAAAAAAGAAAAGAGAAGGAATTTCTCTTTCAAACTCCTTCTCTTTTCGTAGATCTATTCTTTTGTCAGTCATTTAATGCCAGAAAGTTCTTCAGTGGATTGGCATACATTTCGAGGATTTTCTTCCGCAGGAAATTCTCATCTTTATTGGGGATGACAATCTTGTCGAGCTGCTTCTGTAGATATTCTTCAAATGCTTTCTTGTCTTTCAATCCGTAATGATCAGAGAATCGGCGTGTACCGCTTAACAGATCATAGGCTACATAATTATTCGGATAGAAACGATAATGACGATAAATTTCTTTATCAATGATGGATGCAACAGCGGCAAACAATTCGTTCCGGTCCATGTTCGGATCCAACTGATCTAACTGATCATTGATTAGCTGACTGATTGTGAAATGAACGCGACCTTTATTATTTAAGATACCCGTTTCCATATTCAGCAAATCATCTCGCTGCGTCTTATGATATTCCGGATTATCCCGTTTCAGTTGAAATTCTTGTGCTTTCAGGTAATCGCAAGGATCAAATTCATAAGAAATAGCTACAGGAACAATATTTAATGATTTCAGGTTGCCGATAATATCTTTCCCGCCAGCCATGCAGAGCATTTTCAGCACACTGGGTTGGGTACGGTCGTTCGAATCTTTTGCACGGCCTTCCCGTTGGGCAATCCAGATAGATTCTTTGGTGTCTTTGATGGTATGATTAATGTAGGCAGAAAGCGTACCACTTACTTCCAACATTTGACGGACAGAGACTCCTCGTTTGACAATAAAGCTGTTGTTTAACCGGACGAACGTTTTAATCCATGGGCGAATCAGCAGATTATCTCCGATGGCTACTTGTGTCATTCCATATCCTACATCATACAACATGACATTCAAGAAAGACGCATCCAGTACGATATCACGGTGATTAGAAATAAACGTACAAGCCGGTTTTCCTTCAGGCAGACGGCTACGACCCGAAATGGTTAACGAAAAGGTCGTCTTTTTAGCCACTGTCATGACAGCATCATACGCCAAGGTTGACTTAAACTGTTCTTTCGTCTTGCAAGCTCGCATGGCAGCACTCAACTGGTCCCAATCTAAGTCAGGTTTGACATACCGGAGCGCGTGCCTAAACTCTTCCGAAGCTAGCAGCTCTTCTATGGCCGCTTGTACTTCATCTTGGTTGAGAGGGCGAATATCCTCAAAATTTGGAGAAACTGTTCCTGTATCCATATCCTTTAGTTTATCTCGTTTTCTATTATATCATTCATCACGTCGGTAATATTTAGTCCGGCAGCCCTTACTTGTTGAGGAATGAAGCTGGTACCCGTCATACCCGGTGTTGTGTTGATTTCGAGCAGACAAGGTTCGCCGTCTGCCGGAATGATGTAATCTACACGGATCAATCCTTTGGCTCCTAACAGATCATAAATTCGCGACGTTTCACTTTGTACCTTCTTTGTCCATTCCGGAGTGATATGTGCCGGAGTTATTTCTTGTACCTGACCATTGTATTTGGCATCGAAATCAAAGAATTCGTTTGATGTTACAACTTCCGTAACAGGGAAAACTACTTCTTTGCCTTTTACTTTGTAGCATCCGCAAGTAACTTCTGTTCCTTCAATGAAGCTTTCAATTACGACTTCCTTCCCTTCGGCGAAAGCTTTGTCGATAGCGGCTGGTAAAGCCGATATTTCCTTTACTTTGGTTACTCCGAAGCTGCTGCCTCCGTCATTAGGCTTAACGAATACCGGAAGACCTAACTTGGATTCTACTTCTTCGGCTGTAATGTTTTCGCCATGCATGAGGCGGATTGATTTTGCAATTCGCACACCGAAATTATTCAGGTAATGATTGCATACATACTTGTTGAATGTCAATGCGCTCACTAACATTCCACAAGAAGAATACGGCAGTCCGATCAAGTCGAAATAACCTTGCAATCGTCCGTCCTCGCCTGGAGTTCCATGGATGGTGATATAAGCAAAATCAAAGCGTTTCTTTTCACCATTTTCAAAGAAGCTGAAATCATTTTTATCAATTGGCGTGTGTTCGCCGTTCGGCAAGCGGACTGACCATTCGTCTTTCTTTACGATGGCAATATATAAATTATATTTGTCTTTATCAATAAAAGAATAGATTCCTTCCGCACTTTTCAAAGAAATCACAATTTCAGAAGAGTCTCCTCCTGCTACAATAGCAATATTCTTTTTCATAACTCTAAGTCTTTAGTTGTTGCATATATGCGCCATTTGTCAATCAGTTCTTGCATGTCTGCAGGAATTTCTGAATCGAAAAAGAGTTCTTTACCAGTTGAAGGATGCACAAATCCCAATGTCTTGGCATGTAAAGCCTGACGAGGACAAATGGTGAAACAATTCTGCACAAATTGTTTGTATTTAGAAAATGTTGTTCCTTTTAATATTTCGTGTCCGCCATATCGCTCATCGTTGAAGAGAGTATGACCAATATGTTTCATATGTACGCGGATCTGATGGGTACGACCTGTTTCCAGCCGGCATTCTACCAGCGTGACATAGCCTAGTCGTTCTAACACCCGATAATGAGTGACGGCATGTTTTCCTTGGTCTCCTTCCGGGAAAACCGTCATCTGCAACCTGTCTTTGGGACTTCGTCCGATATTCCCGACCACTGTTCCTTCATCTTCTTGGAATTGTCCCCACACGACAGCCCGATAACAGCGTTTTGTCGTGTGATGATAGAACTGTAATCCCAAATTGCTTTTGGCTTCCGGTGTTTTTGCTATCACTAATAACCCGGAAGTGTCTTTATCGATACGGTGAACCAATCCTAATCGGGGATCAGAAGGGTCGAAGTGTTGTTCATCTCGCAGATAGTAGGCAATGGCATTCAGTAATGTTCCTGAATAGTTTCCATGACCCGGATGCACAACCATGCCTGCCGGTTTGTTTACTACCAGCAAGTCTGCATCTTCGTATACAATATTTAAAGGGATGTCTTGAGGGATAATTTCTGTTTCCCGGCGTGGACGATCCATTACGATTTGCACCACGTCAAACGGCTTAACCCGATAATTACTTTTTACAGGTTGGCCGTTTACCCAAATACAACCGGCGTCGGCTGCTAATTGGATTCGGTTGCGTGTCGTCCCTTCTAGGCGGGCTACCAAAAACTTGTCAACGCGTAAGAGCGACTGACCTTTATCGGCCGTCACTTTAAAATGTTCATACAAACCGGGCGAAATCTCCGGAGAGGTAATGATGGCAGCCGACTCTTCGTCGTCGAGCGACATATCATCTACCTGTTCTTCATCTATTTCGTCAATAAAGTCTGCCATGATTAAAACCAATTTTCTTCTTCGCTATCCAAGGATTCGACCGGAGCCATGTTCAAACTATCCAATGCCAAGGAGTCTGACTCTTCAAATCCTCCACTAACAACTAATGTAAGGTGGGCATTTAAGGGCACATGCTGGCCTTCATCCAATATTTTCCCGTTCCATTCAACTCCGATGGCCAAATCTTTATAATCACCTGCTACATATTTTACCTCAATGGCCTTGAAGCCGATAGAAGTAAGTAGGGCATAAGCCTGCCGGAATGAAAGATCCTGTACTTCAGGAATACGTGCCATCTGGGATGTCTTCGCATTGATGGTGACGAAAACAATACGTCCTTCCTTAACTTTCGAACCTGGTGTCGGCACGATTTCAACGATAGCTCCCGGATCAACATCTTTGGAAAAAACGGAATCTATAATATTATAGCGAATACCTTTTTCGGCTAGGAATGGAGCTGCTTCTTCTATGGTCATTCCTTTTACGTCAGGAATGACAACTGCTTCATTGTGGGTATAAATATCCAGCCATACCAATGTGCCGTAGATTAATCCCCATAAGATTAAAACTGCCAAAAGCAGACTAATCACAAAAGGATTCTTTAATATCTTAATAAAGCGATTATTCATATTTTGATCTTCCTTTTGATACAAAGTTCAAAGGTAGGTATAAAAACAAAGAAAGTAAAGGCTTTTGATGAAAAAAACCTTTACTTTCCTTATAGCTTTACAAACAGGATTGATTATCCGTTGTATTCGTCAGATACAGTCAGTTTTGCTCTACCTTTTGCACGACGAGCTGCTAATACACGACGACCGTTAGCGGTAGCCATTCTTGAACGGAATCCGTGTTTGTTCTTTCTTTTTCTGTTAGATGGTTGGAATGTTCTTTTCATTTCTCTATATGATTTTATTTATTATTATTCGCATACTTATTCGGGCTGCAAAGATAGGTTCTTTTTTTGAATAAACAAACAGATGACTGTATTTTATTGTTTATTTATCATCTAAGAACTTTCCAATACGGTCTTCCTCTTCTTATTTTGCAGCTGGCCGACTGTTAATACAGGCCACCTTTGTATAAGTTGTCGAAGTTGGAATGGGATCCTTCTACCAGTTTGGCTTCTTCTCCTTCCGGATTCAATTCAATTGATTTCTTCAGGTCTTCAAAAGCACCAGCTTTGTCGCCTTTCAAGTTTTTGGCTCGCCCTCTTTCCGAGTAGAACTTTCCTTGATCCGGAGCATTTTCAATGGCTTCATCGAAAAAGGCGATCGCTTCATCCAACTTGTTTTGGGTTATCAGGAGTCTGCCGATTAATAGAGTTGCCTCTTCATTAAAAGGATTCAGTTCCAATACCTGATGAAAATCGGCATCAGCTTGTTCGATTTCTCCCATCATGGCATGGATTCTGCCTTTTAGCAGATACGCCATATCTTCTTCCGGATTCAGTTCGATCACTTTCTGAATGTCTTCCAAGGCTTCTGTTCCTTGTTGCATTTTCAGCAGGATTTCGGCTCGCAGTTGGTACGCATCGGCAAAATCTTCACGTAAGGTTACGGCCCGTGTCAGGTCGGCGATCGCACCCAACAAATCGTTTGTTGCGTGTTTGGCTCTTGCCATCAAGTAGAAGGCTGTTGCATTTTCCGGCTGAATTGCAATGATTGCCTGACAATCGGGGATAACTTCAGTATCTTTGTCAAGCATAAAAAGGACCTGAATACGTGTTAATAAGGTGTCTACGTCATTGGGCTTTAATTCCCGCATTTTATCCAATACGGTTAAAGCCTCTTCCGGCTTTCCGGAAGCAACGTAGGCCGCTACCAGAAACGAACGTGTTTCAAAGTCTTCCTGAATATTTAATGCTTCTTCAAAACATCGAATGGCGTAAGCTAATTTATGAATCTTTTGTGCGCGTACTCCATCGTATTTTAATATATCAAAATTTTTCTCTTCAATTTTCCGACCTCCTTCGTTTGCCGGTTCTTTAGGTTGTGAAGAAAATAATGATTTAAAAAAGCCCATAATCTTTGTTCTTATAATATATTCGTTGCAAAAATAAAGAAAACAACCTAATAAACAAATATTCTACTTTATTTGAGGCGCTTTTTTTGACAGTTTCGTTTTGATAGAAAGATCGTTACTTTTCATATTTTTGACAGATGTCAAAAAGCTTTTCTATATTAGTCAAAAAGCTTTATCACATATATGGTAAAGCTTTACCACATCTGTCGAAAAATTAAAATCTAGTAGGATTTTATTGAATACCTGCTTTCTGTTGATATTTCTGAATATAGCTTGTGCAAGATTAGGATTAATTCAGATTCTTATAAAAAGAAAGTATTTTTGTGATTATGGTTATAGATTTAAAGAAATATAAGGGATAAAGTGTGTATTCTTTTCTTTTTTTAGATTTTTAAAATTTGATAGTGTGTATTATACGACCGATTTATTACCTTTGGTAAAATTTTTTCTTGGCAGAACAATGTAATAATATTCTGATAGAATCTACTATTTATCTTCTAAAATATGGAAAACATAGAAACTGGACTTTTATTGATGGTTGTTGGTATGGCAACAGTTTTTGTCATTCTTCTGATCGTAATCTATTTGGGAAAAGCCTTGATTTGGGCCGTGAACAAGTATGCTCCGGAAGAAGAAGGAACAAAGAAAGTTGCTAAAGTTGCTGCCGCTGTTAAGGCGCCAACAAATGCTTTGTCTTCGCAGGAAACGGCTGTGATTGTTTCTGCTGTCAGTATGGCGACACAAGGCTTGGGAAAAGTAGTTAAAATTGAAAAATTATAAAGTATTGCATATCATGAAAAAAGAAATCAAATTTAGTCTGGTCTTCCGCGATATGTGGCAGTCTGCCGGTAAATATGTTCCGCGTGTTGACCAACTGACCAAAGTAGCTCCTGCAATTATTGAGATGGGATGTTTTGCGCGTGTAGAAACAAACGGTGGTGGTTTTGAGCAGGTAAATCTTCTTTTCGGAGAGAACCCGAACCGGGCCGTGCGTGAATGGACAAAACCTTTCCACGAAGCAGGTATACAAACACACATGCTTGACCGTGCATTAAACGGTTTGCGGATGAGTCCGGTACCGGCTGATGTCCGTCAGTTATTTTATAAGGTAAAGAAAGCACAAGGAACGGATATCGCACGTACCTTCTGCGGATTGAATGATATTCGGAATATCGAACCGTCTATTCAGTATGCAAAAGCAGCCGGAATGATTTCTCAGTGCTGTTTGTGTATCACGCATTCTCCGATTCATACCGTTGAGTATTATACCAAGATGGCTTATGAATTGATTGAAAAAGGGGCAGACGAAATCTGTATTAAGGATATGGCGGGAATTGGTCGCCCTCATTCGTTAGGACAGATTGTTGCAAACATCAAGGCTAAATATCCGGATATACCTGTTCAATATCATAGTCATGCAGGTCCAGGCTTTAATATGGCTTCTATCCTGTCGGTTTGTGAAGCTGGTTGCGATTACATTGATGTTGGTATGGAGCCGTTGTCTTGGGGTACAGGTCATGCCGATCTGTTGGCTGTACAGGCTATGTTGAAAGACGCAGGATTCGTGGTGCCGGAAATTAATATGAAGGCGTATATGAAAGTACGCTCGCTGATTCAAGAGTTTATGGATGATTTCTTAGGTTTATATATTAGTCCGAGAAACCGTTTGATGAATTCTCTGTTGATTGGTCCGGGACTTCCGGGTGGTATGATGGGCAGTTTGATGTCTGATCTGGAAAAGAATCTGGAATCTATCAATAAAGGCCGTGCGAAAAGAGGTAAGAAACCGATGACGCAAGAGAAACTTTTGCTCAAACTGTTTGATGAAGTAGCGTATGTATGGCCACGTGTCGGATATCCTCCATTGGTAACTCCATTCAGTCAGTATGTGAAGAATCTGGCTTTGATGAATGTGATGCAGATGGAAAAAGGAAAAGAACGTTGGAGTATGATAGCCGATGATATCTGGGATATGCTTTTGGGTAAAGCCGGACGTTTGCCGGGTGAGCTGGCCCCTGAATTAGTGGAAAAGGCACAGGCTGAAGGACGTAAGTTCTTTGAGGGTAATCCGCAAGACAATTATCCGGATGCTTTGGACAAATATCGCAAGCTGATGAATGAGAAGCATTGGGAAGTAGGCGAGGATGAAGAAGAATTGTTTGAATATGCTATGCATCCGTCTCAGTATGAAGCTTATCGTTCAGGAAAGGCGAAGGTTGATTTCAAGGTGGATGTAGCAAAACGTAGAGCTGAAAAAGAAGAGGCTGCTGCTCCGAAGACTGAAATTGCTCTGCCGAAAGAACCGCAGATTATGACGGTTGATGTAAATGGCCAGGCTTATCGGGTAACTGTTGCCTTTGGTGGCTGCTTCCGCTCCTGCTTCTCAGGCACCGGTTTCTCCGGCTCCAGCACAGCAACCTGCCGTTGCTCCGGCACCTGCTTCCGCTCCTGCCGGTGCAGGTAATGAAGTCTTGTCTCCGCTGGAAGGTAAATTCTTCTTGGTAAAAGGCGCCTCTGATACGCCGGTGAAAGTAGGTGACGCGGTGAAGAAAGGTGATGTCTTGTGCTACGTGGAAGCGATGAAGACTTACAATGCTGTTCGTTCGGAATTTGATGGTACGGTAACAGCTATTTGTGTGAATGCGGGTGATGCCGTTTCGGAAGATGATGTATTAATGACCATTCAATAATGAACGAAATATTTCACAACTTATATGAAATGACTGCGTTCAGCAATATCATTGCTGAACCGCAGTTCCTGATCATGTATGCCATTGCATTCATCTTGCTTTATCTGGGTATCAAGAAGCAATATGAACCGTTGCTGCTGGTCCCGATTGCTTTCGGTGTCTTGCTGGCCAATTTCCCAGGAGGCGAGATGGGCGTTATTCAGGCTGATGAAAACGGAATGGTAGAAGTACATGGTGTGATGAAGAATATTTGGGAGATGCCTTTGCATGACATTGCGCATGAACTGGGATTGATGAACTTCATTTATTATATGTTGATCAAGACTGGCTTCTTGCCTCCTATTATCTTTATGGGTGTTGGAGCATTGACCGACTTTGGTCCGATGTTGCGCAATCTGCGGCTTTCTATCTTCGGAGCGGCAGCTCAGCTGGGTATCTTCACAGTTTTGCTGGTTGCTATTCTGATGGGATTCACGCCGAAAGAAGCGGCTTCGTTGGGAATTATCGGTGGTGCCGACGGTCCGACGGCTATCTTTACGACGATTAAGCTGGCTCCTCATTTGTTAGGACCGATTGCTATTGCGGCTTATTCGTATATGGCGCTGGTACCGGTGATCATTCCTTTGGTGGTTAAACTGTTGTGTACGAAGAAAGAACTAAGTATCAACATGAAGGAGCAGGAGAAGAAGTATCCTTCTACTACTGAAATCAAGAATCTGCGGGTACTGAAGATTGTTTTCCCGATTGTTGTGACTACGGTTGTTGCCTTGTTCGTGCCAAGTGCCGTTCCTTTGATCGGTATGCTGATGTTTGGTAATTTGGTGAAAGAAATCGGAACCAATACCTCTCGTTTGTTTGATGCTGCATCCAACAGTATTATGAATGCTGCCACGATCTTCTTGGGATTGTCTGTCGGAGCAACCATGACTTCCGAAGCATTCTTGAATCTGACGACGATCGGTATCGTGATCGGTGGTTTCCTGGCATTTGCCCTTTCTATTGCCGGAGGTATTTTCTTCGTCAAGATATTTAATCTGTTTACGAAGAAGAAGATCAATCCGCTGATTGGAGCTACGGGATTAAGTGCTGTGCCGATGGCAGCGCGTGTGGCCAATGAGATTGCGTTGAAATACGATCCGAAGAACCATGTGCTTCAATATTGCATGGCAAGTAACATTTCGGGGGTTATCGGTTCGGCTGTGGCTGCCGGTGTCCTGATTTCGTTCTTGGGATAATCTTGTTTATTTTATAGAAAGAAGTAAAGCTGTCGCAAGTTTATTGTGGCAGCTTTTTTTGTATTTCCTGCCAGCAGGAGATATTCCGTAGCTTCGGGAAGCATTTTCCCGCCGCCGCGGGACTTCCCGAAGCTTCGGGAAGGACTTTTCCGCCGCCGCGGAGTTTCCCGAAGTTTCGGAAAGCATTTTTCCGTCGGCGCGGAGGTTTCCGAAGTTTCGGAAAGAGCTTTTCCGCCGGTGCGGGGTTTTCCGAAGGTTCGGAAAGCACTTAAACGTCGGCAGGAGATTTTCATTGTTTCAAAATAAGCTCATCTTTACTTATGCCCTTGTTTCATACAGGAAAAGACATAACACGAATAAGGAGAGACCGATGAGAAGAAACGCGGCAATCGTTATTTTTGCCCATTTGTAGGATTTCGCTAATTCATATTCATATAACTCATCGTTTGTATTTTCCCGATTTTTCGCTTTTATCGCATGGTACAGCGAGAATATCCCTAAAATGGGACAAATGATGAACGCCATAAGCGAAAGCAATAAGTAAGCATCTGTTTTTTTGTGATTCATGTGACTAAGGACTATATATGTTTATGAGTTGCAAGTAATCAATTTTTTGTTTCAAGATAATATTGAGCTTTGTAAAAGATGTTAAGATTAAACAAAAAGGCTGCACTGTAAATTTCATTACGGCGCAGCCTCAAAAAGTATGGGAAAGATCAATTATTTCATCTTGCAATCCGAACAACGAGATTGGATTTGTTTGAAGAAGTCATTTCCCTTGTTATCAACCAAGATAAATGCAGGGAAGTCTTCTACTTCAATCTTCCAGATAGCTTCCATACCCAATTCCGGATATTCTACACATTCGATACTCTTGATATTGTTCTGAGCCAGGATAGCAGCCGGTCCACCGATAGATCCCAGATAGAAACCGCCGTGTTTCTGACAAGCGTCGGTTACTTGCTGGCTACGATTACCTTTTGCCAACATGATCATTGAACCGCCGTGGCTTTGGAACAAGTCAACATACGGGTCCATACGTCCTGCTGTTGTCGGGCCCATTGAACCACAAGCCATACCAGTCGGAGTTTTTGCCGGACCAGCATAATAAATCGGATGATCTTTGATGTATTGAGGTAATTCTTCACCACGATCCAGACGTTCTTTCAGTTTTGCGTGAGCGATATCACGACCTACGATGATTGTACCGTTCAAAGAAAGACGAGTAGCTACCGGATATTTGTCCAACTCAGCTAAAATCTCGTTCATCGGGCGGTTCAGGTCGATCTTCACCGCATTACCTTCGCCAGCCTGACGTAAAGCTTCCGGAATCAATTCACCTGGATTAGAATCCAGTTTCTCAATCCAGATACCATCTTTATTGATCTTACATTTGATGTTACGGTCGGCAGAACAAGAAACACCCAAACCTACCGGACAAGAAGCACCGTGACGAGGCAAACGGATGATACGAACATCGTGTGCATAATATTTACCACCGAACTGAGCACCCAAACCGATCTTGTGTGCTTCTTCCAGAACTTTCTTTTCCAATTCTACATCGCGGAAAGCACGGCCATGTTCATTTCCTGTCGTTGGCAATGCATCGTAATAACGAGTAGAAGCCAATTTAACCGTCAATAAGTTCTTTTCAGCAGAAGTACCACCAATAACGAATGCGATGTGATACGGAGGACAAGCAGCAGTACCCAAAGTCTTCATCTTGTTAACCAAGAACGGAACCAGTGTTTCCGGATTCAAGATAGCTTTAGTCTCCTGATACAGGTAAGTCTTGTTAGCAGAACCACCACCTTTTGTTACGCATAAGAATTTGTATTCCATACCTTCAGTAGCTTCCAGGTCGATTTGAGCCGGTAAGTTACATTTGGTATTTACTTCTTCATACATGCTCAGCGGAGCATTCTGTGAATAGCGCAGATTCTCTTCTGTATAAGTCTTGTACACACCTTCAGAAAGAGCTTCTTCATCGCAATAACCCGTCCAAACCTGCTGGCCTTTTTCACCATGAATAATGGCAGTACCTGTATCCTGGCAGAAAGGTAAAACTCCTTTTGCTGCAACTTCAGCATTGCGCAGGAATGTCAATGCAACATATTTATCGTTTTCGCTAGCTTCCGGATCGTTCAGGATCTTGGCTACTTGTTCGTTGTGCGAACGACGAAGCATGAACGATACATCGCGGAAAGCCGCATTGGCCATAGCGGTCAAACCTTCTTTCGCAATTTTCAGAATAGGCTGTCCTTCAAATTCTGAAACTGATACATAATCTTTTGTAAGCAAATAATACTCTGTTGTATCCGGTCCCAATGGGAACATCGGCTGATACTTGAATGGAGGTGTTGCCATAATATCTTACGTTTAATTTAATATTGGTTGTCATTCTTAATAGACGGACAAACTTACTCAAAATTCATGAG
>ENA-OPBX01000199-OPBX01000199.1-human-gut-metagenome-genome-assembly--contig:-NODE-199-length-48727-cov-5.309028_pt1 | contig 48727 bp, 33 predicted proteins | sample MGYA00241075_ERZ501466 | MGnify/ENA primary metagenome ERZ501466 (study PRJEB25962, sample SAMEA2042633) | human gut metagenome | biome: human gut; feature: human-associated habitat; material: faeces...
AGAAACCGATGAAGAACTGTGCATGGATGTCGAGGATGGGGAGGAGGATGCACCCCGGCATCACAGCACCGCCAAGCAGAGCGCAGACTATTATAAAGCCCATCAGGAGGAGGGCAAGCCGAAGGATGCGCCTGCGGAACCCGATGCAGAGCCGCAGCCCACAAAGAAAGGCCGACTTTCTTTTGAGGATGAAAAGGGCGGCATCGTCCGTGGCATGGGGATGGGCGTTAAGAAGGTGGCGAAGAAAGGAGTGGACACCGCCACCGGGTTTGCCCATCAGAAAGTACATCAGGTGGAAAAGGACAATTCCGGTGTGGAAGCTGCCCATAAGTCGGAAGAAGCCGCCGAACGCCTGCACCATTTTGTCAAAGGCAGGAAAAAGCCCAAAGATAAATCTGCCAGAGCGGAGAAAAGAGGTGGGGAGGATCAGAAATCCAGCCGCCTGAAATTTTCCGAGAGTGAGGGCGGCACTGCAGAAAATGTAGCAGAACCGTCGCTGAAAAAGAAGCAGCCCCAGCCGACTGCGGCAGGAGGTGAATCAAAAACGGTCGGCGCGAAGTTTTACCAGAAAAAACAGTATAAGGATGCTTATGCAGCCGCCAAGCGCGGCCAGAAAGCCGGAACTGCCGCCAGCAAGCAGGCAGCAGCGGCAACAAACACCATTACGGAGAAAGCGAAAGCGGCGGTGCAGGAGATCGTCGTACAGAACAAAACTCTGTGGGTCAGTATTGGTGTGGGCATCCTATTGGTAATGGTAATGCTGGGAGCCTTTTCAAGCTGCGGTGCGGCGATTCAGGGAACAGGCAGTACCTTTGTAGGAACGACCTACCCCAGCAAGGACGCCGATATGAAAGGTGCGGAAAAAGATTATCTGGAACTGGAAAAGGAACTGGATAAGCAGATTCGGCAGATGGAATCCACCCATCCGGGCTATGATGAATACCGTTATCAGCTTGATGAGATCGGGCATGACCCGTATCAGCTGATTTCTCACCTGACAGCGGTTTATGAGCAGTTCACCAGAGGACAGGTCAAGCCTGTTATCAAAGAACTGTTCAAGCAGCAGTATCTCCTGAAAGTGTGGGAAACCATTGAGATTCGCACACGCATGGAAACCAGAGTAGGAATTCGCCCAACGATTGACGCTTTTGGAAACGTCAGCATGGAAACCTATACCTATCAGGAAGAAGTGGAGTACGAGTATAAAATCCTCAATGTCCTGCTGAAAAATAAAGGCTTTGACACCATCGCGCGGAAGAACATGAACCGGAAGCAGACCGGACGGTACGATGCCTATAACTTGACCTACGGCAACCGCCCGGAACTGTTTGGCGCAGGATCACCGACATACAGCGGCGGCACAACGGGCAGTATTGGCACGGGCGGTGGTGCTGGTGGTTCCGGCGGTGGCTTCAAGTACGACATTCCCTCGGAAGCATTGTCGGACGAAAAGTTCGCAAAGATGATAAAGGAAGCTGAAAAGTATCTGGGTATGCCGTATGTGTGGGGCGGCAGTTCCCCAAGCACCAGTTTTGACTGTTCCGGCTTCGTATGCTGGGTCATCAATAACAGCGGCAATGGGTGGAGCGTTGGACGAACAACGGCCAACGGTCTGCGTGGAAAATGCAGCTATGTTTCTCCTGCGGATGCACAGCCTGGTGACTTGATCTTCTTTGAGAAAACCTATAACACCGTTGGCGCGTCGCACGTTGGAATCTACGTTGGCAATGGCATGATGATCCACTGCGGCGACCCCATTTCCTATACCAGCATCAATTCGACCTACTGGCAGAGCCACTTTTTAGGCTTTGGCCGCATCAACTGAAAGGAGGGCCGATGGGCAAGAAATTACAGAAGTATCTGGATGAAGCCGAAAAGACCGAACAGCAGATCGCGGAACTGGAAGAACGGCTGAGAACCATCCGGGCAGCACAGAAAAAGGAAGAGGACAGCGAGATCATTCGTGCCATCCGCAGCACCAAGATGGGCGGGCGCGAACTGCTGGCTCTGCTGGACAACATTCAGGCAGGCAATGTGACATTCCTGACCGCTGTAAACAAGGCTTCGGAAGAAGCAGAAACGGAGGAAGCGATTGAAAAAGATGATTAAACGGCTGGGTGTTGTTATTCCCAGCACAATTCTGACCCTGCTGATGGCAGTAGGCTTTTCGACCCCGGCCTTTGCCTATGTGGACACCACCGAGGTGGCGGAGGAACCTGCACAGGTGATCGAGGAAGCAGAGCCAACGGAAGAAGAAAAGATTCCGTTCACCATCGCGGGCAACGGTGAGGTGGAGGACAACATGGTGGATGACCCCAGCAAGGAGTTCTTCACGGTCAAGACGAAGGGCGGCAACACATTCTTTCTGGTGATCGACCGGGCGCGAAACAGTGAGAACGTCTATATGCTCTCGATGATCGACGAGTACGATTTGCAGGAGTTTCTGGACGATGAAGAACGGAACGGCAAGCAGGAAGAAGAAACGCCTGCGGTAGTCCTGCCTGAAACTAAACCAGAACCTACCCCGGATGTGGAAATCGAAGAACCGAAAGAGGAATCGAGCGGAGGCATGAATAAGATTCTGCTGCTGGTGTTCGTGGCTGCGCTGGGCGGCGCAGGTGCTTTCTTCTACTTCTACATCTACAAACCGAAGCCGAAAGAAGAAACGCCGCAGAGTGAAAATCTGGAAACCGACCAGAGCCTTGCGACTGTGAACGAGGATAATCAGTCCGGCAACGAAAATGGCACATAAGAAAACCGTAACATAAGGATGCAGGGGTAGTCGAAAGGCTATCCCTGCTTTTTTCAAAAAGGAGAAAGCGTTGAAATATCTGGTGATTGCAGAAAAACCGAGCGTATCGAAATCCATTGCAAAAGTGATCGGTGCATATCGGCAGGAGGACGGGTATCTGGAGGGTGGGGATTGCGTGGTAAGCTGGTGTCTGGGGCATCTGGCAGAGTATGCAGCCCCGGAACACTACGATGAACGCTATGAGAACTGGCGTTTTGAGGATTTGCCGATCCTTCCTGCCGAGTGGAAACTGCTGGTGCATAGCACCAAGAAGCCGCAATTCAATGTCCTACGCAAACTGCTCCGCAGCAAGAAGTTTGATTATGTGGTGAACGCTTGCGACGCAGGACGCGAGGGTGAAGCGATTTTCCGCCGTGTGTATGCCCTTGCCGGAAGCAAACTCCCCATCAAGCGGCTGTGGATCAGCAGCATGGAAGATGCCGCCATTCAGCAGGGCTTTGAAAACCTGAAAGATGGCGCGGCCTATGACAACCTGTTTGCAGCGTCCGAGTGCAGGGCAAAAGCGGACTGGCTGATCGGCATGAATGGAACCCGTGCTTTTACGAAAAAGTACGGCAGAAAGCAGACCATTGGCCGGGTGCAGACCCCGACGCTGGCGATGCTGGCCGAACGGCAGGTAAAAATCCAGAACTTCGTAAAGGAACCCTATTACAAAGTGGAACTGTCCGGCGCAGGTGTCGTGGCGGTATCGGAACAGATGGCGCAGGAGCAGGATGCCGATACCATGCAGGCTGCTTGTGACGGGCAATGCGCGGTGGTTGGCAGCATCGAGCACAAACGGGTAGAAAAGAAGTCCCCGAAGCTGTATGACCTGACGACCTTACAGCGAGAAGCAAACCGCTATTACGGTCTGACCGCCAGCCAGACCTTGCAGGCATTGCAGGAACTGTATGAAGAAAAGCTGGTGACATACCCCAGAACAGACAGCCAGTTTGTGACTGAGGATATGCGCAAGACGGTGGAATCTCTGGTGCTGGCCTTAGATGGCGCGGCGGCAGACGTAAGCTGCGTTATCGACAACAGCAAGGTCACAGACCATCATGCAATCCTGCCGACGATGCAGGGTGCAAAGTGTGATAAGGAAAAGCTGTCCGAAACCAAGCAGAAGATTCTTTCGCTTATCATCTGGAAACTGGTGCAGGCTGTGCAGCCGCCGTTCATCTATGAGGATGTTCTGGTGACGGTATGCTGCCAGGGCAGGAACTTCACGGCAAAATATAAGGAAATTTTGCAGCCCGGATACACGGCAAAGCCTGTTCCGTTCGTAGAGCCGGAAAAGGACAAGGTTGTGCCGCTTCCGAAAAAGCTGGAGCAGGGAATGGTTCTTCCTGTGGTACGGGCAGAGAAAAAGCAGGGCTTTACTTCACCGCCGAAAGTCTACACCGAAGATACCCTGCTGTCGGCCATGGAAACAGCAGGCAACAAGGAATTTGAAAAGGACACGGAGAAGAAAGGTCTGGGAACCCCTGCAACGCGCGCCGCAATTCTGGAAAAGCTGGTATCCTCCGGCTATGTGCAGCGCAAGGGCAAGCAGATGATTCCGACAGAGGACGGTGTGGCAGCGATTCACAATATCCCGGACTACCTGAAATCTGCCAGTATGACAGCCGAATGGGAAAATGACCTGCTGCGGATGGAGCGCGGCGAGATCAAGCCACATGATTTTATGCAGGGCATCCACGGACTGATCGATAAGACGCTGGCTGACCTCCGGCAGATTCCTACCGTTGTGGCAGCTCCCCATCATAATAAGGTAAGCGTAGGAAGCTGCCCGGTCTGCGGCAACCCTGTACATGAGAGCAAACTCGGCTTTTTTTGTGCAGACCGCAGCTGCAAATTTGCGCTTTGGAAAGAAAGCAGATACTTGTCCAACATGAGAAAGACGCTGGACAAGAAGATGGTGGCAGACCTTTTGAAGAATGGACGCACCCATGTAAAAGACTTTTATTCCGTGAAAAAAGATAAGACATTCGCCGCTGACCTTGTGATGCGCGTCGAAGATGGCCGCGCACAGTACAGCCTGGAATTTCCTAAAACACCGATGCAAACGAAAACGTAAAGGAGGTTTGACCCTTGCTACAGATTAACGATATTCGAGAATTGGCGCAGCAGAACGCCCGGTATGTCAGTAACTCGCCACAGGACTGGATGAGTTATCTGGATGTGGCGGCGCGGCTGTACCGCTATTCGTTCACCGATGCACTCCTGATCCACGCGCAGCGGCCCGATGCGACTGCCTGCGCAGAACTGGAACTCTGGAATCAGAAAATGAGCCGATGGGTCAACCGTGGCGCAAAAGGCATCGCGCTTCTGGATGATACCGGACCGCGTACCAAGTTGCGGTATGTGTTCGATATTGCTGACACCCATCTGGTGCGCGGCGGCAGAACACCGCTCTTATGGAATCTGAACAGCCACGAGCATGAGCAGGCTATCTTAGACCATCTGGCAGATACCTATGGCTTATCCCAGACAGACAGCATGAATACTGCCCTGATGGAACTGGCACAGCAGCTGACCGCCGACAATCTGGATGAAGCGATGGATGGTTTGGCCTATGAGGTGGCAGATACTTTTCTGGAAGAACTGGACGAAGATAACATCCGCGTCCGCTTCCGGGAACTGATGACGAACAGCATCTTTTATACGCTTTGCCGTCGCTGCGGGAAGGAACCTATGGATGTGCTGGACGATGATGACTTTATCCGTATCGTGGATTTCAACAAGCTGCCGGTGCTGTCGTTTCTTGGCAACGCCGTTTCTGAACAGTGCGAAGCGGTTCTTTTTGACATTGGCCGCGAGATGCGGAAAATTTACAAAAAAGAAATCACGCAGCAGCTTGAAAAATCCGTTGACAGCTTGTATAATACCAATACGGACTTTAACACATTAAAGCACGAAACCGAAGAAAACACGACCAAAGGAGGACAAAAAAATGGAGTTGACGTATCATCGCAAGGGAGATTACCTGTTCCCGAATCTGGCCGTGAAGGACGAGCCGCAAATCATCGGGAAGTACGGGATGCTGCGCAGGACGTATCTGAAAGAGAACCGCAAGAACTGGTATCAGAGTATGCTGATGAGCGGCAGGCTGAACCAGCATCTGGCGCAGATCGAGGAAGCAGCGGAGAGCCGGGTGGAAACGCTGCTGGACAGCCTGAACGAGAAGTTTCCGGCACCGAGCAAGGAGCAGGACCCGCTGGCATGGGCGGCACATCAGAACAGCCTGACAGCGATGGCCGAGGAGATCGTCTTGAAGGAATTGGTGTACAATTAACCGAACCGACAACAGAACAGGATTTGAGCGAAGCAGAGGAAGAAATTGCCTCTGCTTTTTCTTTTCCTGATCTGCCGACCGTGGAACAGCAGATCCGCGCCATTGAAGCACCGATCCAGGCGCGGTATGCGGATGAAATTGCAATTGATCCCGAAGTGGTCGATGAAATCCTGCGCACGGGCAGCAACCGCAGCAAGGGCCAGCTGCGTCTGATCTACAATTTCATGGTTGAGAAAACCCCGGAAGAATACACAGAGTTCGTGAAAACCGAATATGGTACGGGCGGCAAAGGCTTTGAAATTGACGGCGCAAAGTATGCAGTCTGGTTCGATGATTTAGGGCTGCGTATTGTAGTAGGCAGCACGGCAAAGGGCGGCACGCTTGTCAATGCGTTTTTGTCGTGGGAGGATGTGAGCAATCGTATCCATGAACTGCTCCGGCAGGGTGAGTATGCTCCGCAGGCGGTTCTGGATGCTGCACGGCAGAATGCTTTGCAGGAACACGCGCAGACATTGGCCTATATGGAGCGCGACTTGGCAGATGGCGTTGCCGAAGCAGTCTTTCAGGATATAGAAATCTTCAGGGGCGGTTTCCCGGAACTGACAGACAGGCTGGCAGGCTTGCTGGATGATACGGATTTTCTGACCGATCTCAATGAGAGATTGTCCGCGCTGGGAGAAGCCTACGTCGAAGATAAAGACCTGATGCGGATGCACTTTTATAAGCCGGATAAGGTTGCGGCTCTGTTCCAGCAGTTTGCAAAGCCTTATCAGAATTTTGCCGCAAGAGATGGCTTTCACTGGAATGAGTATAAAAAGTTCATCACGGAAGATGAAATCAATGCTTACTTCACACGGGGCAGCAATTATTCGGACAGTCGGCTGGCAATCTATTCATTCTTTCTGAACCACGAGGATAAAAAAGAACGGGCTGACTTCCTGAAAGACCATTACGGAATCGGTGGTAGCAGCCATGCACTCTGCGGGGCAGACGATTCTCACGAAGATCACGATGGCAGAGGCATTTCTTTGGAACGTGGTTCATATGGGAACCCAGATGCCAGTGTTCATCTGAACTGGAACCAGGCTGCAGGCCGAATTGACCGGCTGATCCGTGACAGTGAGTATTTGAAGCCAGCAGACTACTCCCGGATGCCTGCTTATGAGTGCGAGCGGATGGCAATGCAGGTGATGGGATTCTATCACCATCTGCCGAACGAGGTGGAACGTCCTTTCCCGCAGGATCTTTACCACGAAGAGGGACGAAAGGCTCTCGTTGAAAAGCTGGAAGCCCCTGAACAGGCGGTGAAACTGCTGGAACAGATGGACAATGCACTGCTGTCCGTGCCGCTGGATTCGGAAGAATATGAGCGTAAGGCAGAATTCCTCGCTGTCCTGCACCAGTATGTTGAGGGAACTTACACGATTTTCCCGGAAAAGAAAAGGGCTGTTGAGATTGCGGTTCCTGAACAGGGGCAGATGTCCATGTTTGACTTCATGGAGCAGGAAGCGCAATCGAAAGAGCAGTCAACCGCCGCAGCGGTTGAGGTACCCCAAAAGGCAAAAGTCGTTGCGCGGTATCAGTCAACGGTGATGATGCAGGAGGGATATATCGAGGATATTGCAATTCTGCAATATCCTGATGGCAAGTTCTATAACCATTATAACTATGACGAAGAAAAGGGCACGGGTGCTGCAGAAACAGGGCCGTTTAACAGTCTGAATGATGCAAAGGCTGTCATTCGTCAAACGAGGGAAGATGCAAAAGCAGTAGAATCGTTTGAAAATCAGCCTAAGCAAACGTACAGCAGAGAAAACGGCAGTTTTCTGTATTTGGACAATAACTATCTGTACCGCATTGAGCGTTCCAATGCTCATGACGTTTATCTGAAAGATATGGAAAATTCGGCGGTGGCTGGCCGGGTCATTCCGTTACCGTCATATAGCGAAACGCTAGCGAAGAATCCGCTGAACGATTTCCTGAAACTGGATGCGGACCACACCCAGAAAGACAGCCGCAGCATCTATAAAGAATGTCTGTACACGCTGTTGGAAAAGGTAGAGCGCAGCGAAATCTATCCGTTGCTGCGTGACCGCGATACCACCGAGGAAGAAGCGGAAAATCTGATCCGTGAGAAAATTGAGGATTTGTTTGCTTCCAGTGAGGTGAAAAATGCCGTTTATTCTGAGGCATTTGACACATGGGCGCACTTCGGAGAGTGGATTCAGGAAGATATTTTCCAGCGCACCTATCAGGACGTTATTACGGACAGACGGGATGCTGTTGCACTGTATCAGGATAGCATGGATGCTCCGCAGTGGGTACGCGGCATTATGGTTCCGTATGCAGCGGGAGAAAAGACCGTTGAGCCGACCTTGCAGCCCCTGCCACTGGATGCCGCCAACGAGTATAACGCGCTGAAAGAGCGTTACCCGGATGCGCTGGTCGGTTATGAGCAGTACGGCAGCTTTGAGTTCTACGGCGAGGATGCAAAGCGCGTTTCGGAACTGCTTGGCAGCAAACTGTTGGAAAAGAAAACTGCACTCGGCAAAGTTGAGGTATCTGGTTTTCCGCGTGAACAGTGGGTTTCGCAGGCAATGAAGCTCTGGAAGCAGGGGGAGAGCGTCTATCTGTCCGGCCAGCAGGAAGATGGAACCCATGCGCAGACAAAGTATTTCCGTAAAGAGGAATACTTGCCTGTTAATACCCTCATTGAACTGGACGATAGAGAGTTCCGTGTGGATTCGGTCAACTTTGAGCAGGGAACGGTCAGTTTGCAGGACATGACCCTTGCGAAAGAAGCCCGGTATCCGATCTTCCGAACGGAACCGCTGGAGTACATTCGGCATCTGTACGAACAGGCAGATGTGCCGATGGAAGAAGCGGTGGAAATCACAGTCTTTACGGCTCTGCACAATGCTGGTGTAGCCTACGAGGATTTTTCCCCGGAGCAGATGGATGTGATCTATTCGGTGGCAGAATCGGGCGGCGAACTGGAAAACCTGCTGAATCCCGACTTTCCACCGGAACAGATGCAGTTGATTACGGACGTGCAGAACCGAACGGATGCCATCAGCCGTGCAACCGCAGAAGAAGTTCTGGAACCGCTGATCCAGCAGCCTATGACCCCGGCAGAGGTCAACCATGCACGGCGGCAGCACAATCTTCCGCTGGACAGTGGAGCAGAAACAGAACAGCCTGCACAGCCCAAACAGAAACCTATTAACTTCCGTATTACGGACGATGATCTCGGTGCAGGAGGGCCGAAAACAAAGTATAAAGCCAATGTGGAAGCCATTCGGCTGCTGAAAACGCTGGATGCAGAGCAGCGGCAGGCTACCGCAGAGGAACAGGAAACCCTTTCCCGGTATGTGGGCTGGGGCGGCATTCCGCAGGCGTTCGATGAAAACAATGCGGATTGGGCAAAAGAGTATGCCGAGCTGCAGTCCCTGCTCACGGCAGATGAGTATAAGGAAGCCCGCGCCAGTACCCTGAATGCGTTTTACACTTCTCCTACGGTCATCAAGACAATGTATGAAGCCCTGGGCAATATGGGATTGTCCAAAGGCAATGTGCTGGAACCGTCCTGTGGTGTCGGCAATTTCATGGGTCTGGTGCCGGACAGCATGGAGAAGATTCGGATGTACGGTGTGGAGCTGGACAGCATTTCTGGTCGCATTGCACAGCAGTTGTACCAGAAAAACAAGATTGCGGTGCAGGGCTTTGAAACAATGCAGTTCCCGGACAGTTTCTTTGACTGTGTTGTGGGCAACGTACCCTTCGGCAATTACAAAGTACCGGATAAGCGGTATGACCGCCACAATTTTCTCATCCACGATTATTTTATTGCGAAAAGTCTTGATCTTGTGCGTCCGGGCGGCGTGGTAGCAGTGGTAACGTCCAGCGGTACGATGGATAAGAAGGATTCCTCTGTCCGTGAGTACCTTGCCAACCGTGCCGATCTGGTCGGCGCAATTCGTCTGCCGAACAATGCGTTTCAGCGCAATGCCAACACGAGCGTGGTTGCTGACATTCTGTTTTTGCAGAAGCGTGACCGTGCAGCGGTAGAGCGGGCAGACTGGGTAGACCTTAGCGAAACACCGAAAGGCTACTCCATCAACCAGTATTTTGCGCAGCATCCTGAAATGGTGCTGGGCGAGATCACCACGGAAAGCACCCAGTACGGCAAGCAGGAAACCACGGTCAAGCCCATCGAGGGCGCAGACCTTGCCAAGCAGTTAAAAGAGGCGGTCGGCAACATCCATGCCACCATCACGGAGCCGGAAATTTCCGATGATGAACTGGATGTGCAGGAAGAACCGATTCCGGCAGACCCCAGCGTGAAGAATTTCAGCTTTACGAACGTAGATGGGCAGATTTACTACCGCGAAAATTCCTTTATGAATAAGGTGGAACTACCTGCTGTTACTGCAGAGCGAGTGCTGGGCATGATTGCTCTGCGGGAAACCACCCGGAAACTGTTGGATTGTCAACTGCATGATGGTTCGGATGCGGAAGTACAGCTTTTGCAGAATGACCTGCTGAAGCAGTACAAAGCGTTCACGGCACAGTACGGCCTTATCAACAGCACGGCAAACAAGCGGGCGTTCCGGCAGGACAGCAGCTATTGTCTGCTGGCGTCGCTGGAAATTCTGGATGAGGAGAAGAATCTCAAACGGCTGGCCGATATTTTTACCAAACGTACCATCCGTAAGCCGGAGCCTGTTACCTCAGTAGACACGCCAAGCGAAGCCCTGGCACTTTCCATTGGAGAAAAAGCAAAGGTGGATGTGCCGTTTATGATGCAGCTTTGCGGTAAACCGGAACACGAGATCACGGATGAACTGGCAGGTGCGATTTTCCGAAATCCTGTGACACAGCAGTGGGAAACCTCGGATGAATACCTGTCCGGCAATGTTCGTGAAAAACTAGCCACGGCAGAAACCTTTGCGGCGAACCATGCAGAGTACCAGATCAATGTGGATTACCTGAAAAGGGTACAGCCCAAAGACCTGGACGCTTCGGAAATCGAAGTGCGGCTGGGTGCGAACTGGGTGAAGCCGGAGTATATCACGCAGTTTATGAAAGAAGTGTTCAAAACACCGAACTACTATGCCGGGATTGACATTAAGGCAACCTATTCCGAAATTTCTGGTGCATGGAACATTTCGGGCAAGTCGCTGGATCGCGGCAATCCGCTTGTCACCAACACTTACGGAACCCTGCGCGTCAACGGCTATAAGCTGCTGGAAGATGCGCTGAATCTCCGCGATACCAAAATCTACGATACGATTCACGATGCGGATGGCGACCATCGTGTGCTGAATAAGCAGGAAACCATGCTTGCACAGCAAGCGCAGGAATCCATTCGGGAAGCGTTTAAGCAGTGGATTTTCAAAGATTTAGATCGCCGCGAGGATTTGTGTGCGACCTATAATCGGATTTTCAATGCGATTCGTCCCCGTGAGTACGATGGCAGTCATATTCGTTTTGAGGGCATGACCCCGGAAATCTCTCTGATGCCGCACCAGAAAAATGCGGTAGCGCACATTCTGTACGGCAACAATACGCTGCTGGCTCATTGTGTGGGTGCAGGCAAGACCTTCCAGATGATCGCTGCCGGCATGGAGAGCCGCAGGCTGGGCCTGTCGCAGAAAAACCTCTATGTGGTGCCGAACCACCTCACAGAGCAGTGGGGCGCAGACTTCCTGCGGCTCTATCCCAATGCCAATGTGTTGGTGGCAACGAAAAAGGATTTTGAACCCAGCAATCGTAAGCAGTTCTGCTCCCGCATTGCAACCGGCGATTACGATGCCATTGTGATCGGTCATTCGCAGTTTGAGCGTGTGCCGCTTTCCCCGGAACGGCAGAAAGCCATTGTAGAGCGTCAGATCGACGATATTACGCTGGCTCTGGCCGATGCCCGGAGTGAGGATAGTTGCAGTTTTACGGTCAAGCAGATGGAAAAAACAAAGAAAATGCTGGAAGCAAAGCTGCAAAAGCTGAACGACCAGACGAGAAAGGATGATGTAGTTACATTTGAGGAACTGGGTGTTGACCGTCTGTTTGTGGACGAGTCACATTTCTATAAAAATATGTTCCTCTACACGAAAATGCGGAATATCGCAGGTATCGCCCAGACCGATGCCCAGAAGTCCAGCGATATGTTTGCAAAGTGTCAGTATCTGGACGAACTGACAGGCGGCAAGGGTGTGACCTTTGCAACCGGAACCCCGGTCAGCAACTCGATGGTGGAGCTGTACACCATTATGCGTTATCTCCAGTATGACACCCTGCAGAAGATGGGATTGAGTCACTTTGATGATTGGGCGGCATCCTTTGGTGAAACCGTCACGGCAATCGAGCTTTCCCCGGAAGGAACCGGCTATCGTGCGAAAACACGGTTTGCCCGGTTCTTCAATCTGCCGGAGCTGATTTCTCTGTTCAAAGAATCGGCAGATGTGCAGACGGCGGATATGCTGAACCTGCCTGTGCCGCAAGCAGAGTACATCAACGAAGTGCTGAAACCCAGCGAAACACAGGAAGAAATGGTAAGTTCCTTTGCAGACCGTGCCGAGGCCGTGCGCAATGGAAATGTGAATCCTAGATTCGATAATATGCTCAAGATCACCAACGATGGCAGAAAACTGGCACTCGACCAGCGTCTTATGAACGAGATGCTTCCGGACGAGCCGGAGAGTAAGGTGAATCGCTGTGTGGACAATGCGTTCAAGGTCTGGGAAGAATCTGCCCCGGATAGGGGAACACAGTTGATTTTTTGCGATTTATCGACACCAAAAGCCGATGGCACATTCAACGTCTACGATGATGTGCGGGAAAAGCTGGTGGCGAGAGGTGTTCCCTGTGAAGAAGTGGCGTTCATTCACGAGTACAACACGGAAACCAAAAAGGCAGAGCTTTTTGTAAAGGTGCGCGCCGGACAGGTGCGTATTCTGATGGGGTCTACGCCGAAACTTGGCGCAGGAACCAATATTCAGGATCGACTGATTGCCCTGCATCATCTGGATTGCCCGTGGAAGCCGTCTGACCTGGAACAGCAGGAGGGGCGTATTCTTCGGCAGGGAAACCGGAATAAGCAGGTGAAAATCTATCGTTATGTCACTGAAAATACGTTTGATTCGTATATGTGGCAGATTCTGGAAAATAAGCAGAAGTTCATTTCCCAGATTATGACTTCCAAATCTCCTGTCCGCGCCTGCGATGATGTGGACGACACTGCGCTGTCCTATGCCGAAATCAAGGCACTGGCAACAGGTAATCCATACATCAAGGAAAAGATGGATTTGGATATTCAGGTCAGTAAGCTGAAGCTGTTGAAAGCCAATCACACCAGTCAGATTTATAGTTTGGAATCGGATATTGCACGCCGCTATCCGCGAGAAATCGCTGTGGCAAAGGGTCAGATCGAAGCTCTGAAAACCGATATGGAAGCGGCAAAACCACTTCTGGCGCAGGATAAAGACCACTTCGCTATGGAGATTAGCGGCAAGGTGTACACCGAACGCAAGGAAGCGGGTGCGGCCATCATCGAGGCTTGTAAGGCTCTGAAAGCGGCTGGCACCGAGGGCAGGATCGGCAGCTACGGCGCATTTGAATTGCATTCCCGGTTTGACAATTTCGATAAGGTGTTCCGCTTGTCCATCAAGGGCGCGTGGAACTATTCGATGGAAGTCGGCAAAGACCCGCAGGGCAACATTCTGCGTGTTACCAATGCGCTGGCAGGCATCGAAAGAGCATTGCCACAGGTGGAACGCAGACTGGAAACCTTGGAACAGCAGTTGGCACAGGCAAAGGAAGAAGCCAAACGTCCCTTTGCGCAGGAATCGGAACTGGCCGAAAAATCTGCGCGCCTTGCGGAGCTGAACTCTCTGCTCAACATGGATGAAAAGGGCAGTGAGGATGCGCTGGGCGTGGATGAGGATGCAGCCGAAACGGAAGTGGCAGACAGGCCGCGACAACCTGTGAACTATGCGGGCCGCGTTGCAGAGCGCACGGCGGACAATGTGCGGAAACCCTCTGTACTGGCACACCTTCATGCAAAGCAGGCAGAGCGCAGCGCAGAACCGCAGAAATCCCTGAAGCGGAAAAGTCACGATATGGAATTGTAAAATAGGATGACCCCGTTAGATCTCTGCAAGGAATCTAACGGGGTGTTTTTGAACAAGGAGGGCATTTGCTAACATTAACACCGATCAATCTGAAAACGGCAAACGCATTTGTACAGCAGTATCACCGCCACCATAAACCGACACGAGGACATAAATTCTCTATCGGCGTATCGGACAATGGCGCGTTGGTGGGGGTTGCTATCTGCGGCAGGCCCGTAGCGCGGAGGCTGGACGATGGCTACACGCTGGAAGTTAATCGCCTGTGTACGGATGGAACGCCGAACGCCTGCAGCATCCTGTATGCGGCGGCATATCGTGCAGCACGGGCCATGGGTTACAACAAAGTTATCACCTACATTCTGGATACAGAGAATGGAGCATCCCTAAAAGCTGCCGGATACAGCTGTGAGGGCAGAGCCGGAGGCTTGGAATGGAACGGTGCAAAAGCACCGAAACAGGCTGACCAATATCCGCGCCAGATGAAAACACGATGGGTCAAGAAAAAGGAGGGTTTGCATGGCAGTTGACCGCAAACAGCAGATGAAAGAAATCACGGAACGGCTGGAGCAGGGCGTAAAGGACATTTTCACTTCGGAAATGTACACGACATACCTGCGCACGATGGCGAAATTCCACAATTACAGCTTCAATAATACGCTGTTGATCGCTATGCAGCGGCCTGATGCCACACTGGTGGCAGGGTTTAACGCATGGAAAAACAAGTTTAACCGCTACGTCAAAAAAGGAGAAAAGGGCATCCAGATCATTGCCCCGGCTCCCATCAAGGAAGTGGAAGAACGCGAGAAAATCGACAAGGATACGGGCCTGGCTGTGCTGAACGAAAACGGTGAACCGGAAATGGAACGTGTGGAGTATGTGGTTCCGAGGTTCCGATTGACGACCGTTTTTGATATATCGCAGACGGATGGGGAACCGATTCCGTCGCTGGAAGTGAACGAACTGACGGCCAGCGTCAAAGACTATGCGCTGCTTACGGCGGCAATCGAGCAGGTATCGCCTGTGCCGATGCGGTTTGATGAAATCGAAGGGGATGCCAAAGGCTATTACAGTGATGCCGACAAAGAAATCTGCATTCAGGTCGGCATGGGCGAGAGCCAGACCATAAAGACGATGATCCATGAAGTTGCTCATGCGATGCTACATAACAGCGATTTGATGAAACAGCATGGGGAAGAAAAAGACAGGCTCACGAAAGAAACCGAAGCCGAAAGCATTGCATTTACGGTCTGCTCGGCTCTGGGCATTGATACGTCCGATTACTCTTTTCCGTATGTGGCAAGCTGGGCGAGCGGCAAGGAGATGAAGGAGCTGAAAGATTCGATGGATACGATTCGATTGACCGCAGCCGATTTTCTGGAAAAGCTGGAAGCGGCAATCGCAGAAAGGAGCGCAGAGCGCATGACCGCAATGCAGTATGCGGAAAAGCTGATTGCCGACAAGGAGCAGAAAAAGACAATTTTTGATGATGAGCAGCGAAACCTCATCGTAAATTTCGCCTTCAAACTGGATGACCGGGCGGCAACGGAAGAACTGGTGAACGGTATTGCAGCTGCAGTGGCCGAGGATGACAAAGAAGAAGTCAACCGCCTGATGTACGATGCGCAGGAGAAAATCGAAAATCTCCCGGATGGGATGATTGGTCTTTCGGAAATGCACGACTATGGCTACCGGAAAGATGATGTGCTGCCGCTGACGAAAGAAGGCGCACAGGAGTGGCATCGGCTGGGTGAGAAGATTTATCCGCTGTTCCGTGATGGCACGGCAGGTGATTATGTAAGCCAAGAGGGAATCGAGCAGCACGATGGTATTTTCGGCATTAAGGCAGATGCATGGGATGCGATTCTACTGGAACAACGGGAAGATTATGCAGAGGACGAGTATGCGCGCCCGGATTTTAAGCTGACAGTAATAAACCGTGAACAGGCTCTGCGGCTGTATGACGAGGGAAAGCAGATTTATCTCGTCCGCATCAGCCCGTGGCCGATTCTTGTCACGGCGCGAAAGGAAATCGAGCGCGGAAGTGATGCCTTCCAGATTGCAATAGCAGATTTGGAACAGGAGCGGAACATGACAGAACGGGAAAATATGTTGCTGTATGGCAGCGAAAAGCAGTTCGGTATTTATCAGATCACTGCCCGTGACCCGGAACACGACTACCGCTTCATGGGATTGGACTATGTGCAGAAGAAAGGCATAACGGTTTCCCGTGCAGATTATGACCTGATCTATGCCGCACCGCTTACGGACAAGGATACGCTGGATGGCATTTATGAACGGTTCAATATTCAGCGCCCGGCAGACTTTACAGGGCATTCGCTGTCGGTCAGTGATGTGGCGGTACTCAATGATGGCAGTACGGTCAAAGCCTACTATGTGGACAGTGTCGGTTTTGCGGAACTGCCGGATTTTTTCAAGGAAAGGAATATGGATTTGCAGAAAGAAAACCTTCTGAACGAGGAATTGCAGGAAATCGAAATCTTTGATAAGCCCGGTCTTTTCAGCAATGGCCGACTTCGGGATGAAGAAGTGCCGGAGGGCTTATATCGCTATGATCTGCGCGGTTCGGACTACGACCCCGGCCAGCCTGTCACAGTAGAGAAAACTGTGGTGGTGAACCATGCGGCATCTGTTCTGATGGCTGAAGAACTTGACCTTGGCGCAGACGGGCGGCTGGAACTGGGTGAGGAAGGGCTGAACTTCACGGGCGCAGAGTTGACCGTGCGAGAGTTTATGGAGGAACAGCAGCAGAAAAGAAGTGGTCTGATCCACGGCGATTCCGACCACATCGCAGTCGAGGGGCATATCGGCACATGGTATGCTGTTGATGAAACGGAAGTCGGTGGGGAGAAGTTCTTCCTGCTGGAGCATGAGGAACACGGTGACATGGCGGCCTGCGTTGCAGTCAATGAGCAGGGCAAGCTGGTGGCAGAGGATTTGTGGAACGGCTTCGATGAAGATTTTCAGGAGGCCGTGCAGAAATATCTCTCTGAAAAATGGAATATGCCGAAAAAAGAAGATGTGGTATCGGAGATCATTGAAAAGGCTGCGCCTGTGCCGGACAACAGCGCACAGGACTATTCGGATGTGCCTGTCTACTATGAGCCGTTCAGCTATGCCAAAGAAAATGACGAGGTGGATTTATACCGTACCTCCTATCGGCTGAACAGCGAGTGCAAGCAGGCAATCCATGAAGTGATTGCGGACAATTATGATGGAATGTACCTTGGCGATGGTGTAGTCGATCAGGTGGTGCGGCAGTACGGCATGGAGCGTGTGGGCTACATTCTGGCGAACACTCTGCATCATAAAAGTTACGATGGCCGCTTTTCTCCCTGCAATAAGGAATGGGCAGAGCAGGTCAGCACCCCGGAGCATAACGTAGAGCGTATGACGTTCCGCACGGATTGGGTGGTTGACAGTCATCCGGCTGTTTTGGATGGCTTTGTGACGATGTACCGGGATGAACTGGAAGCGCAGAAAAAGCTGGAACAGGAACAGCCTTTCGTAAAGCAGTTCTATGTGATCGAAAATTTGCAGGCCGCGCCTTTGAAAATTGAGCGGTTCGGCAATCTGGACGATGCAATGGCGCAGTATCAGGCACTTCCAAACCATTACATGAAAGCCTTGGGCGTGGAGAAAAATCCTGATCCTCTGCCGGGTTCACTGGATGTTTTGCAGTGCAGGAACGGCATTGACACCATCGTAGAGGACTACAAAACGGTTCCGGGCTGGGATAACCCGTATATCCAGAATCATGTTGTCCAGCCGTTGCAGGGGGCGTTAGCCGTGCAGGATGTGGAACTGGCCTACGAATTGCCGGATGCCTATTTCTATATCCAGACCTGTGACGATGGCTTCGACTATACCTTATATAATAAGGACTTCACGGAACGGGATGGCGGTGTCCTTGAAACAGATGGAGATAAGCCTGTGCAGGCGGCTATGACGGAACTGCTTGTAGAGTTTGGCTGCGATGCGGCAGAGGGTAAAGTCATGGACGCGGCAGAACTACGGGAACAGGCCGATACGGTGGCGGAACAACAGGCAGAAGTTTTGAAAGAAAAACTCGCCGCAGAAAGACCTGCGCCGGAAGAAACGCTCAGCTTTTATGTTGCGGAGTGTTTGGAGTTTACATTTGCGGGAGAGTTCCACGACCATCTGACGATGGAAGAAGCCTTGGAAGCCTACGACAAGATTCCGTCTGAGCGGATGAACGCCGACAAGTGCATTGGATTCTGCATCGAGGAAGATGGTGGCTTTGTTGGAATGTATGAGCTGGTTGTGAACGATAAAGTGCAGCGCGAGAACATCAACTCCATCAACTATTTCAGGGATGATAAGCTGGTGCAGCAGGCTATTTCCGATATGGAAAAACTGATGGAGGCACGGCAGAAGAGCAAGGAGCAGGAATGCAGCAGTACGAAAAAGTCTGTTCTGGATGCCCTGCGCAGTCTGAAAGCCAAGAAACAGGAGCAGCCTGCACAGGAACAGGATAAGCCGAAGAAAGCGAAAAAGAAAGGGATGGAGTTATGAGCAATGTGCGTTTTGATGAACTGGAATTGATGCTGATGGCGATGTTTGAGCAGCCGACACTCAAAGACACGATTCAGGTGTTGACGGTGGTTCAGCCGCTTGTGGCAGAGGATGCAGAGATGTCTGCGCTTGTCCAGCAGACGATCCCGAAGATGCAGCAGTTGAATGAGCAGCAGTTCAAGGGGCTGGAGCTGGAATGGTATAGGCCGGAGGATGATGCAGGAAAATGAGTTCAGATGTGTTTGCAATCTACCAGATCGATAATTCTGAGAAAAACCGTGAGTATCGCTGCCGCAGCTATGAATACCAGATTCAGCATGGCTTTATGATAACCGCAGACAATTATGGCACGGGCTACTCTGGTACGGCTTCACGGGGAATGGGCGCGGAAGCGATTCGTAAAAAGATGGAAAGCATTAACCCGGACAAATTCAAAATTAGAAAATTTGGGGTCAGTGATGTCATCGGATTGACTGCGGCAGGCAAAACCTCTTTTTTCTATGTTGATAAGGATAGGCTGGTGAGATTCAACGGCTTTTTCCCAAAGCCCAAGAGCGGCACATACCTGATTCTTGATGAGGGCGGCTATCAGGTGGCAGGGCAAAAAGGCACATGGCTGGTATCGGATGAAGTAGAGGTCGATGGTCAGCGGTTTGTTCAGATGAGAAGTGAACAAACGAAGAATCCACCGCCGAGCATTATTCTTCACGAGAGTGGAGCCTTTGTGACGCAGACAGCTTTAGGTTTCGATGGAGAAGCTACCAGAAAGATGAGTGCTTTTTTACAAGGCCCAAAGCCTGAACTGCTGCACCATCAGAAGTTCTTTGAAAACGGTACAGCGGAACGCGCCAAAGAATCCGGCACGGAGCAAAACTACAATATGATAGATGGCTGCGTCAACAATGTACCGAAAAAGCCCCGGCGCATTGGCGGCAGGTGGTCGGTGCTTGATCGGCTGCATATTAAGCAGGCTGAGCGGCGACAAAAAGACAATACGCCGCAGCAGGAACAGGAAAGAAGCCGAAAAAGTTAAAATACCGTAATATCGTTGAGATGGCTTCCCCAAAAAGGAGGCCATCTTTTATGCACGAGTTGAGCCAGAGAAGCTATCCATCTGATGGAATCCTCAGCGTATACGATTTGATTCTGATACCAAAGTGGGTAATGGAGGAAATTGAGGATTCTACATACAGAAGCACCTATGTTGAGCAGCTTCAAGCACAAGGGTATCCTATTCGTTGGATTGATTAAACAAAGTAAGAGTAATATGGTAGAAAAGGGTCAGCCCTAGTCTTTCGCAGGAAAGACCAGGGCTGGCTTTTTGTTTTATAGAGAGTGTTCGTTCTTTCGGGATTGCTGCTGTTTGCGCTGTATTTCTCGTTCTGTTCCTAGAATGTTATCTACATTGGCGCATACAGTCTGGAGTTCCCTGTGGTAATCTTTGAAATAGTGGTATGTGTCATACTGCGCATCTTTCTGAATGGTAAGCTGTTCCTTTTCGGCCCGGAGGTCTTTCATGGTCGGGAACTTTCCATCTGGGGAGTGCTGCTTTAGAATGCGGAGGGCTTCTTCATATTTTGCAATATCCTCTGCATGAGCCTGCCGGAAAGATTTCTTATTGCCGGATTTCAAAAAATCACCATAGACTGATTTGGTGGAAAGGTACTGGCCTAAATAGCAAATCTGTTCGTTAACCTTTTTCAATTTGGCTTCGGTGAATTTGGCATCACTTCGGGCTTTCGCCATTTTGGATTGGATGGTGTTGGTGGTATCAGAAAGTTTTTCATAAGAATCGTATCCATGCTCCTGCACATAAGCGACTGTCCGTGCCATCTGCTGCAAATTGGAAATCTTGACTTTCTGCGCATAGGCGCGGCTCTGCTGTGCTTTTACGCAGGTCTGCAAGTCAACTACAAGGCGCAGATCGGACTTGATGAACAGAATGGCCATAGGATCATCTGCTGCCCAATGAGGGTTGTTCCGTTCTTTGTTCCGCGCATTTTCTGCAAAAATGCGGAGAAGCCTGTCGCGGTCATAATTAGAACCGAGAGCGCGGGCAGAAATAAATTTCTGTCGGTCAGCAGGAAGATAGCTGAATCGTCCACGATGGTCTTTTACCAAAATTCCGTATTCCGCTTTTAATAACCGTTGAAATTCATCAAAGGATGTGGCACGTTCCGCAATGTCAGAAATGGCATTGCGGATTTTTTCTTTATCGGTTTCAAAGGTGGTGTGCATGGGGGTGATACCATCGCCCAGAAGTTCCATGTTTGCAATATCCAGATTCAACTGCCCGCGCCGCTGCGCATGGTACTCCTGCTGTGTGATTTTATCCGCAGCAGGGGAGAGCAGATCGACCTGATGCAGCCCTTCGCACTGGCAAATATCCATCAAAGATTTTTGCAGGTGCTTCAAATAGTCTTTGGTAAGGTGGTGCTTGTATCCAGCCTTGCAGTCGATTGGCCGTTCGGTGTAGGTCTGAGGCTCTATATCGGATTTGCGCAGGCTGTTGATTATGATGTGGGTATGGATGTTGCCTGTTCCATTATTGCCATCTGTATGGGTGCAGACCAAAGCCTGATGCCCCGGAAAATTAGCTTTTGCGTATTCCAGCCCGATGGCCTGTGCACGTTCTCCTGTTAAATCGTGGTCGGCGTTATCTCTGGGGTCATGGCTGATAATGTAGTGGTGGCTTTTGATTTCATCGTAAGTGTTGTTCTTATGGTACTGCTGGTTTAACAGTTCACATTCAAGGTCGAAGGTTTCGGGATTACAGTTCAAACCGTCAAGATAAAATTCTTCCCGAAGCAGCATATTCCCGCTTTCATCCAGAACGGGAACCAGATGAAACTCATCATGCTGGTATTTCAGATAGTCGATGGCACTCCCATAATTGGCATTTTTACTTGCGATGTGTTTTAGAATTGCCACGATACACACCTCCAAGCTGAACGATTTTCTGCCGCAGCTCACGGATTTCCGCAATGCACCTTTTTAGTTCTTCTAACATTCCGCGTGATGCCAGACCACCGCTGTGGAAATAGCGGGCAATCTGGTTGAGATTGTTCCCGATGCCGGCGGCCTGCACCGTCAAATTCTGAATCTCTCCCAGATCGGCAACGATATTATAGTTGACTTCCAGCTTTTCGCGGAGAGCCTGTTTGCGTACAAAAGTACCAATCGGGTATCCAGCATCTTTAGCATATCCGGCTACCAGCTCATATTCCAATTCTGTGAAACGGATGTAAACTCGTTTCCCCCTATGAAGCGATTTCTCTTTCTTTGGTCGAGCCATAGCATAATCCTCCTGCATTTTATAGTTGCAGAACAACTCCCGATAAGCCGTAGGCGTTCGGCTGCGAACACATTTATGTGGAGCCGGATAGCCAAAATCCAAGATTTTGTGCGTACCGTGGGAATGGGGAACGGAATCCCCATCAAGATTGCCAGCCGGGAAAAACCACGAAAGTGAGTTTTGAGCGGCTATGGGCGAATCTTGCGCTAAGAGAGAAAAAGCCACACGACCTGGAAAATCGAGAATTGTCCTTATACCTATAACATTCTGGAAGCACCTTTTGGCAACCACTTGAAAAAATATTTTTGTGAAATTTCAAAATTTGGTTGCCAAACACCCCTTTTAGAATGCTATAGGTGAAGGGAGGTATTTGATGTACCAGAAAATGACGCATACACTTGAGGATTTGAAGAAATTGGCAGCGATGGAACTTCGGGATGTGAACCGTGAAGAACTGGTGGACATCAATGATGTGGAAATCAAGAAAGACCTGTCGCAGCGAGAACGGATGGTTGATTTTGTTTCACAGATCAAGAACCCCTACTGCTATCTTGACCGGGGAATGGTCGTAAAGATCAGTTTTGCCGGAGAGAACCGATTGGAGGACACGCTGAAAAAATGCGCAAGGACACATCGGAAATAAAAAAGAAGAAAGCAGAAGAAAATTTGCACTTTAGCACATTAAAGCGTTGACATGAACCACGAAATATGAGATAATGGCTTTGGGTCAAAACAGAATATGCTGATAAAGCCGATAATTTCTTGGTTTATTGTCTGAACGACAAATAGATTAGGAGGTTATCGGCTTTTTATGTTTTTTCAGGGAAATGAAAAATACAACTGTGCCACATATCTTCGATTGTCGCGTTCGGATGGCGACCAGCAGGAGAGTAACAGCATTAAAAATCAAAGAGCGTTGCTGAACGATTACATGGGTAAGCACCCGGAATTGCACAAGTTCGATGAGTATGTGGACGATGGTTACAGCGGCACAAATTTTGAACGCCCGGATTTTAAGCGGATGATGCAGGACATTGAGAAAAGGAACGTCAACTGCATCATCGTCAAAGATTTATCTCGTTTCGGCAGAAACTACATTGAAACGGGTCGTTATCTGGAAAGAATCTTTCCATTCATGGGTGTGCGCTTCATCGCCATCAACGATCATTATGACAGTGCAGAAGAAAACGATGATAAGGGTCGTATTCTGATTCCGTTCAACAATCTTATCAATGACACCTACTGCCGGGATATTTCGCTGCGCGTTCGCAGTCACTTGGATGTGAAACGAAAAGAAGGTCAGTTCATTGGCAGTTTTGCAGGGTATGGGTATCGCAAAGACCCGAAAGACAAGAATCATCTGATTATAGATGAATACGCTGCGGGCATTGTGCAGGAAATATTCAAACAGAAATTGAACGGAATGAGTTCACAGCGCATTGCCAGCCACTTGAACGAACTGGGTGTCCTGCCGCCGAACGAGTATAAGAGAGCCAATGGATTCAACTATACCTGCGGTTTTCAGGCTGGGCTGAATCAGAAGTGGACAGTGGTTTCCGTCAATCGTATTTTGAAAAATGAATCCTATACGGGAACATTGATTCAGGGTAAACGCAGGAAAATCAATTACAAAGTAAAAAAGAGCCATGATGTTGGAAGTGAAAACTGGATTCGGGTGGAAGATGCGCATGATGCCATTATCAGCAAAGGCGAGTTCCAGCAAGTACAACAGTTGTTGGAACTGGACACTCGTACCGCACCATCGCAGACAACAGTTTATCCATTATCAGGTTTTCTGCGCTGTGCAGACTGCGGGCAGAATATGATTCGCCGCACGGTGACGAAAAACGGAAAGAAGTATCAATACTATCACTGCTCTACCTATAAAAATGGCGGCGGCTGCACACCGCACATGATAAACAGTGAGAAGCTGACGGAAAGCGTTCTGGCTGCGATTCGGCATCAAGTGACACTTCTTGTAGAAGCGGAAAAGGTACTCTCCAATGCAGAGTTGGCAAGCGGCGAACAGATTGGCATAAAGATTCTGGACAGCCAGATCACTGCACTGGAAGCTGAATTAGAACGGTACAGTAATTTGAAAATCCGTCTGTATCAGGACTTATGCGATGATGTTGTCAGTCGGGAAGAGTACGGAGAAATGAATACTCGCTTTGCACAGAAGATAAAAGAGGCACAGGATAAGATTCAGGAAATCCGCGAAAAGAAGCAGGAGGCATTAAAGCACGACACACTGCTTCCTACTTGGTTGGAAGAATTTAAGCAATACGAACATATCAAAACGCTCGAACGTAGGGTCGTGGTGGAACTGATTGACCACATAGATGTTCATAGCAAAACAGAGATTGAAATTCATTTCTGCTTCGAGGATGAACTGCACAGTATCACAGAAAAATTTATGGAATATCAAGCACATCATGGAAATGAGGTGGCAGAGGAATGAAATGGGTCAGTTATACAAGGTCGATTTCCAGCAGGATCGGAGAAGAAAATCCATCCAATACGATTGCAGAACAGAATGAGCGCATTGCACAGTATCTAAAAAAGCGTGGGTGCAGCATATCCGAAAAGTATAGTGACCGCAAGAGAACAGCAGAAGCCGCAGAAGGATTTGACAGATTGGTACAGGATGGGATGGCTCGGAAATTTGATGCAGTTGTTGTGGATTCTATCTTCCGCTGCGGAAGAACCCTTCCGTTTGCCATTGAAGCACTGCAGAGGACGTTCTATCCGCTTGGTATCCAATTTGCAGTTGTGGAAGATGACTTTTGCAGCGCAGATAAAACTGCCGAAGAAGTTGCAGAGTATTTCAATGGAAAGACCATTGATAAGATTCGTTCGGAATTTATTACCAATCGCCAAAATCACTTTGAAGAAGGTACACTGACCCATCGACAGGCTAAATATGGTTATGCGCTGTCAGAAGATCGCAGAAACCTTGTTCTTAATCCTGAGAGCGCACAGGTTGTAAAGCTGATTTTTCAGATGTATCTGGAAGATATGAAAATCCCGGAAATCGCAAGAGCATTGGAGGCACAGGGCGTTCCATCTCCACAAATCCAGATGGCAAAGAAAAAAAGATCAAGAACAAAAATCAAGTGGCCGGATTCAACAATTCGCTCGATTTTGAAAAATCCACTCTATATCGGAAAGTGTACGCTGACACTGGCAAAGGCAAAGCGAGAATTGGAGGTTCCGGCGATTGTTTCAAAGACGGAATTTCAGAAAGCCCAGAAAAAGTTGGAATCTACGAGGTTGCCTTCGAGAAAAAAGGCCCGAAAAAAACCAAATCTGCTCTTCAAAAAAATCTATGACAAAGAAAGCGGAAAAGGACTGCTGTGCAGAACATCAGAAGATGAAAGCCAGCAAATCTATTCGTTTGACAAGGGGTATAGATGCTTCTCTGGAAAAGCCCCTTTCATCGAAAGCGAAAAAATCTTTCGAGAGATTCTTTCAGCTTTGGAAAAAGAAAAAATGCAAGCTGCGCGTATTGATAGGGTGCTGGACTTGAATCCTGAGAAAGTCAAGCAGTGCATGGATGCTGGACTGTTGCAGTACAGAAAAAGAGCAAATGAAATCGTTGCGCACTTGATGGCCAAGGACGATGAACGAACAGCAGTTTATCGGAAATACGAGCAGGGATTAATTTCGCTAGAACAGGTAGAGGAGTATGAACATCAGTATCAGGTGGCAGTCCAGAAGCAGGAAACGGCCTTTAAAAAAGTAATGCTGGCTGTTAATGACATAGAAAAAGCATTTAGCCATGGGAATCCCTGGTTGATGAAGTTCCGAGCGATTTCAATTCCTGAAACGCTGGAGCGCGCACATCTTAAAGAATGGCTTGACCATGTATGGATCGTAGATTTTGAACAGGTAGAAGTGATCCTACAAGAAAGTGAGTGGAAGAGATTCTTCCCGGAAGAATGGCTGAACAACGGAGAGGAAGATTGTAATGGCAAGAAAGAGTAGAAAGAATATGATGCCGCAGGCCGCTGTGCAGGAGGCCGTACAGCAAAACGAAAAAGAACTTCTGCGCACGGCAGCGTATGCGCGGCTGTCGGTTGAGAACGGCGGGCATGAAACAGAAGATTCCCTGCACACACAGATTTTGCAAATTCATAATTATATTAGGGAAAACCCGGATCTGACGCTGACCGATACCTATGCAGACAACGGTTTTTCGGGAACACGTTTTGACCGACCAGAATTTGAGCGTATGATGCAGGATGTACGGACAGGCAAAATTCAGTGCATCGTAGTGAAGGACTTATCTCGATTTGGTCGTGACTATATCGAAACGGGAAGCTATCTGGAAACTATTTTCCCGATGCTCCATGTTCGTTTTATCGCCATCAACGATGATTTTGACAACATCCGGCAGTCGGATGTGGATAGTCTTGCGGTTCCCATCAAGAACATGGTAAACAGCTTGTACGCTAAGGATATTTCAAAGAAAATCAGCCTTAGTTACCAGATGCGCCGCGAAAAGGGAATCCCTACATCGTGGTGTACACCGTATGGCTATCAGTTGAACCAGCAGGGAAATAAGTTTGAAGCGACTGAGGATGCAAAGTGGGTCAAACTGATCTATCAATGGTATCTTGCAGGAGTGAGCACAAACGAAATTGCCCGCAGGTTGGAATTTTTAGGAGTGGCAAGGCCGAACGAACGGCTGAATCGCAAATTGCATGAGGGAGATGACCCTACCTATAATAAATGGCATCCCAGTACGGTTCTTCGTATTTTAAACAGCAGTGCTTATATTGGAGAACTGGTATCTGGGAAAACGCAAACTGCATCATACAAAGGGATTGGCCTCCATCCTGTGGAAAAGAAGGAATGGCATATTGTTGAAAACGCTCATGAAGCAATCATTCTGAAATCGGATTTTGAAAAAGTGCAGGCACGGCGGGAGCAGAATAAGGAAAAACGGGAAAGGGCGATGGCTCGTTCCAAGGCAACCAGAGAAAAGTGTTATAACCATCTCTCAGGAATGGTTTACTGTGGCTGCTGCAGACGCAACATGACGTTTGAACGGCGAGTGCATGGCACGGTGAAAGAAACGCACTATGGAGTGTTCATTTGCAAAAGAAAGAAGAACACGACTCCCTGTGCCTATCATGCGGTGCCGGAGAAAATGCTGATGATGGTGGCGATGGATCAGATTCATCATCTGGTGTCTACCATGTGCGAAGAAGAAAAACTGGTAAAAGACATGATGCGCGGCAGCAATCTGGATTCTGCCCGTTCCATCAAGATGAAAGAAAACTCTATCCTGTTTCGGATTCAGGAAGCCGAAGAACGGCGGTTGCGCTTATATGAGGACTATAAAGCTGAAATTCTGGACGAAGATGAATACAGTCAGCTAAAGGAACACTACATAGCAGAAAAGCAGCGGTTGGAACATGAACTGCAAAAGCAGCGTCAACGTGCATTGGAACTGGAAAAAAGAATCAAAATCTGCGATGCGCAGATGGAGCGGATGCGCGGAATTCTGAATCAAAATGAATTTGATGAAGAACTGGTGCATGAACTTATCAAGAGAATCTATGTAGGAATGGACAATTCTGTGGAGGTCGAATTTAAGTGTAGCGACCCATATCAGGAAGTGCTTGCAATCATGTCGGAGGTTCAGAATGAATGATAAAATTGCAATCTATCTCCGCTTATCATTGGCAGACGGAGATTTGAAAAAGAGCAGCAAGGATGAAAGTAACAGCATTGAGAACCAACGGATGCTGCTCCACGATTACATTGGGAAGCAGGAAGATTTATTTGGCGAGATTGTAGAATATGTAGATGATGGCTATACTGGAACAAATTTTAATCGTCCGGCTTTTCAGAAAATGATTGTGGATTTGAAGCAGGGCGATATAAAAGTCATCGTGGTAAAGGATTTATCCCGCCTTGGTCGTGACTATATCGGTGTTGGCGATTACATTGAACAGATTTTTCCGTTGATGGGAGTTCGGTTTATTGCTGTGAATAATTCCTTTGACAGCATGAAACTGAACAACGGAACACCGGGAATCGAAGTGGCGGTCAGCAATCTGGTGAATAATATGTATAGCCGGGATATTGCGAAAAAGATTCGGGCTGCTCTGGAAACGAACTGGAAGAACGGGAAAGCCACCTGCACGAATGTTCCTTTTGGATATGTGTGGAACAAGAAAGGTGGGCAGCGGTGGGAGATTGACCCGGAGGCAGCACCCTGCGTGAAAAAAGTATTTGAATTAGCATTGTCCGGCCGCAATACAACGCAGATCGCCTACGGCATGAACGAATTAAATCTTCCTACGCCGGGATTGTATGCGAAACGAAAGAATCTGCTGATGGGCAGCAATCCTATTATTGCCCCGGATAGCGAAATGTTATGGAACGCAGCGATCGTGTGGAGAATCCTTAGACGGTATGAATACACTGGTGCGCTGGTTATGGGGAGAAGAAAGAAAATTGATGTGAATACTACCTCTGTTCGGACTCTCCCGGAGGATAAGTGGATCATCGCAGAAAACGCTCATGCGGCCATCGTGACAAAAGATGAATACTATCAGGCACAGAAAGCAATCCGTAACGTGACTCCAATTCAGTATAAGGTGGGTGATGATTTTGCGTTAAAAGGAAAAATCTGCTGCGGAAACTGTAATCGGCAGCTTCGCCACGAAAGGCAATATGGGGAAATGGTTTTCTATTGCGGCTATAAACGGTCAGCCGGAAAGTTCTCTAAATGCTACGGCGGCTATTACAGAGAACATTCGGTGAACGCAAAAGTGGCTCGTGCGATAAAAACAGTATTCTATGCGCTGGATGTGGTAAATCAGGGGATGCAGGAAAAGCAGTCTGTCACGGTGCGCTGCATGGACATTGAGGACTTGGAAAAGCAAGCAGAAGCCATTCGAGTAGAACAAATCAAACTATATGAATCGTATGCGGACGGTGTGCTGAGGCGAGATGCGTACATAGAAAAGAAAAAGATCCTTTCGGAAAAACTTGTCGCATTGCAGGATAGCATACGGACAGAAAAGGAAGAACAGGAGTGTGCTGATGAACTGGATGAAGAAATCCGCGCTCTGACAAAGCAGGCCAGCGAGAAAACGTACATCGGCGGGCTGACAAAAGAATGTGTGGATGCTTTTGTGAGCATGGTTTATCTGTATGACGATCAAACGATGAAAATAGAGTTCAACTGTGAGGATGTGATTCGGAGAGCGTTGGAAAAGTATGACACATAATTGGATGGAAGAAGTGGTATAAGAAAAAGAATACCCGTCTGGGTGAGAGGATTCAGAAAATCTTCTCGACCAGGCGGGTATTTCATTCCGCAGGAATGTGTCTATTAGAGGCTAAGGGTTTCCACCCATGCAGACAAGTCGGCTTTGCTGGAGTAAGCATTGAATACCTTGCCGTGCAGGAGTTTGGCACCGGGGCAGCTTGGCGCGAGTTTTTCGTTGGTCTTGCCCATACCGCTGCCGCCAGATGTGGCAAAGGGGATGATGGTTTTACCTTTTAGGTTGTAGCTTTCCAGAAATGTATTGATGATCGTCGGAGCAATATACCACCAGATAGGGAATCCGACAAAGATGGTGTCGTATTCGTCCATGTTATCGCGCTTGACGGCGATGGCAGGGCGAGAGGTAGTATCGCTCATTTCGATGGTGCTGCGGGATTTCTTGTCCATCCAGTTCAGATCGGCCTTGGTGTACGGAACTTCCGGCTGAATCTCAAAAATGTCTGCACCGATAGCATCGGCAAGATTTTCAGCAACCTTTGCGGTAACGCCGCTGGCAGAGAAGTAAGCAACAAGTCGTTTGCTCATGACAAATGCACTTCCTTTGATTGATTTTCATGGTTTAAGTATAGCACGTTGAATAGGGAGCATCAAGTAAGGCTGAGTGGACGAATGTGCTAATATTGCAAATGAAATAAGCACAAAAGAAAGTTTGCGTTGACTTTTGTGCTTATTTAGAATACAATATAAGCACGAAGGTGAGGCGACGCTTATGATGAACATGAACAATTTGGCTCAAACACATGAGATTTTAACACCGCAGCTTGCAACAAAAGTAGGTTTAACGAAATTTGAGTTTTATAAATATGTAAAGGCCAATGAATACGAGCAGGTCGGACATGGCGTATACGCAGCAAAAGATACTTGGATTGACGAATTAGAAATGCTGCACCGCCGCTGCCCGTTGGGAGTGTTTTCTCATGATGAAGCGTTCTATTATTATGGGCTGACAGATCGGGAACCGCTTGTTCATACACTCACGATTTATAGTGGATATAATGTCCACCGCTTGAAAGAGGATGGCTATAAGGTTTATACAGTAAAAAAGGAACTTCTTGACGTTGGCAAGCAAATCGTAAAAAGCAATCAGGGAAATGAAATTCCTATGTACGATTTGGAACGGACAATTTGCGACTTGGTGCGGAGTAGAAGTTCTATAGAAGTACAGGATTTCAATGCAGTATTAAAAGCGTATGTCGGGAGAAAAGATAAGGACCTTAATAAACTGATGAAGTATGCAAAGCTATTTCGAGTGGATAAGATCATCCGAAATTATATGGAGGTACTACTGTAAATGGGATTTACACCTGAACAGATAAAAGGGCGTATCAAGAGCGTTGCAAAACAGAACAATGCAGACGCAAGGACACTCATGCGAATCTATATGATGGAGCGTTTTCTGGAAAGACTGGCACAATCAGAATATCGGGATAACTTCATTATCAAAGGTGGAATACTGGTTACAGCGATGATTGGTGTTGCGCACCGTTCCACGATGGATATTGACACCAGCATGAAGAATCTAAATCTGTCTGCGGAGGATGCTCTGCGAGTTGTCAATCAGGTCAAAGACATCGACCTTGACGATGGTGTTTCTTTTGAGGTTAAAGATGTTTCCAATATCATGGATGAAATGGAGTATCCGGGAATCCGCGTTACCATGAATGCCAATGCGGGAAGATTGATTACACCTTTGAAAATTGATATTTCCACGGGCGATGTCATTACCCCACGAGCAATCGAGTTCAATTATGATCTCTTGCTGGAAGATCGTTCTATCAGTCTATGGTCGTATAATTTGGAAACTATATTAGCCGAGAAGTTGCAGACGGTTTTGGCGAGGGGCATCTTAAACACCCGAATGAGGGATTTTTACGATATACGGATGCTGCTCGATACATACGAAGATAAAGTCAATAAGGCTGTGTTGAAAGATGCTTTTGCGGCAACTTGCAAAAAGAGAGGAACGGATCATCTGCAGGAGCAGGCCGAGGAGATTATCAAAATTATTGAAGCAGATGAACAGCTTCAAGTGCTATGGAGAGCATATCAGAAGAAATACTCGTATGCAGCAGAAACTGATTATGCCAGTGTGATAAGCGGCGTAAGAAAATTGATGAATTGGATTCAATAAGTAACCATTGAAAATAGAATAGCGAGTAAAGCCCTACAAGGCTCAGGTCGGTTCTCAGAACTGACTGAAAGCCTTGTAGGGCTTATTTTTTTTTGCGATTTTTTCTAAAAATTTTTCGCCCCTATCTTGACATCAGGGGGCTACGTTGGCCTGTCCATTGCAACTCTGTTGAGCCAGCACCATCAGGTGACTGCTGTGGATATCATTCCGGAGAAGGTTGAGATGATCAACAATCGCAAGTCTCCAATTCAAGATGACTATATTGAGAAGTATCTCGCAGAGAAAGAACTGAATTTGACCGCAACGCTGGACGCTAAGACCGCATACGCCGATGCTGATTTTGTTGTCATTGCTGCCCCTACCAATGTCTACTTAACAAAATCAGTTGAGGTCTGATGGTCAATGGTGAAGTTGAATATACACACAAAAACACCTGATTTTGCATAAATATACGCTGCGTTTTACTGTGAAAATCATGTTTTGCGCAGTAGGACGTTAATACTGATAACTGCATTTATCTGCATGGCGTTGAGTAATAGACGGAAATTACTAATATTCTGTCGTGTAGACATCATAAAAAATGAATAAATCATGTGCAGGTTGCAATAAGAATGAAGGGCTTGTTTGTATGAATTTACAAAAAAGATGAAATGGGAAAATCTGGCAAAAACGGGTTTACTCAACAATAAAACACTTTGATGTAGAGGGCGGAGAGTGCGGCGTATGAATATGCGCCGGAGAAATGCGGAAGAAGATGCAACTGATTTTGTTGAGTGAACCTGTCTGGATAAAGATATGCGGGAAAATAGACGAAATATCGCGAAAAGTATTGATTACTGGGGTAATTGGATACGACAGCATAAGAAAACACTTAGCCGTGTGTGGTTATCACACAGTGGACGTTAGGGAGAAATACTATCTGTGAAGAGCAGATGTGTAGATAGATGAAGAAATGAGATGTTAACCCGATGAGGGGTGGAGGAGTTCATTATGGAAAAATTTGATTATTTAGTAGTAGGTTCTGGCCTTTACGGGTCGATTTTTGCACATGAAGCTAAAGCACATGGCAAGTCTGTTTTGGTAGTAGACAAGCGCCCGAATATTGCCGGCAACATTTACACCGAGAATATTGAGGGCATCAACGTCCATAAGTATGGTGCTCACATTTTCCATACTAACAACAAAAAAGTCTGGAACTACATTACACAGTTTGCCGAGTTCAATCGCTTTACGAACTCACCTGTAGCCAATTACAAGGGCGAGTTGTACTCACTGCCGTTCAACATGTACACATTTAACAAGATGTGGGGTGTTGTAACACCAGAAGAAGCCGCTGCCAAGATTGAAGAGCAGCGCAAGGAGATTACTGGTGAGCCACAGAATCTTGAAGAGCAGGCCATCTCCCTCGTCGGTCGGGACATTTACGAGAAGCTCGTCAAGGGCTACACCGAGAAGCAGTGGGGACGCGACTGCAAAGAGTTGCCGTCTTTTATTATTAAGCGCCTTCCAGTTCGTCTGACTTTTGATAACAACTATTTCAATGCACTTTATCAGGGCATTCCTGTTGGCGGATATACCAAGATGATTGCCAACTTGCTGGATGGCATTGAGGTTTGTTTGAACACAGACTATCTGGAGAACAAGACTGAGTTGGATGCATTGGCTGATAAAGTTGTATACACTGGACCGATTGATGCTTACTTCGATTATAAGCTGGGTACGCTGGAATACCGTTCAGTCCGTTTTGAAACGGAGGTTTTGGATAAGCCAAACTTCCAAGGAAATGCTGCAGTGAACTATACCGACCGCGAAACTCCGTGGACCCGTATCATTGAGCACAAATGGTTTGAGTTCGGTAAGGATGAGAACGGCAATGATCTGTCAAAGACAATCATCAGTCGTGAGTATAGCAGTGAGTGGAAACCGGGAGATGAGCCGTATTATCCGGTTAATGATGCCAAGAATGGCTTGCTTTATTCTGAGTATAAGAAGCTGGCAGACGCAGAAAACAAGGTGATTTTTGGCGGTCGTCTTGGTGAGTATAAGTATTACGACATGGATCAGGTAATTGCAGCTGTGTTAGATAGATGTGAGAAGGAACTGGGAGAATAAAATGGCAAAGAAAAAGATTTTAATGGTCTGTGAAGCGTTTGGAGGTGGCGTATTTACTTACGTATCTCAGCTCTGCAACGATATGGTGGATGATTTTGATGTCTATCTTGCATATTCCCTTAGACCACAGACACCTAAGAATTACAAAGATTTTCTGAACCAGAGAGTGCATTTGATTGAAATGAAAAATGTCGGCGTTAAGGGATTGACCAACTTAAAAAGTGACATTGCAGCAATCAAAGAATTACGTCAAATTGAAAAAGATGTTCAGCCAGACGTGATTCATCTGCATTCCTCTGTTGCAGGCGGTTTAGGTAGACTTGCATATAAAGGAAAGAATAATACCGTCGTATATACACCTCACGGATATGCACATATTCTTATGGGACCGGGGAAGAAGAGCAAAGTCTATAAGTTTGCTGAAAAAGTTCTTGGTAACCGAGCACTTACACTTACCTGCTGCGAAAGTGAAGATGAGGAGGCAAAGAAATTTTCTAAACGAACGGCATATGTTGAAACAGGTGTGAATCTTGCAGATCTTTCAACATCTCTTGATGGTATAAAACCTGTGAAAAATGACAGGTTTACAGTGTTTACACTTGGCCGTGCTTGTGTCCAGAAGCAACCACAGCTTTTTAACAAAATTGCCGAATTAGTACCAGATGCAAGATTTGTTTGGATTGGTAATGGCGAACTTGAAAATGAATTGAAAGCGCCAAACATTGAGGTCACTGGATGGAAGCCGCGTAAAGAAGCATTAGCAATGGCAAAAGGTGCAGATGCATTTATCCTGTGCAGCCTTGGAGAGGCTATTGCTATGAGCCTTATTGAAAATATGTATATTAAGAAACTGATTCTTGTCAGTAATACTATGGGAAATAAGAGCGTTATTCGTGATGGCATTAACGGATATGTGTGTGATAAGGCAGAAGAATATGCCGCACATATAAAAGCAGCCATGAACGATTTCCCAAAGGAACTCCCTGAACGAGCATACCAGGATGTACTTAAGATTTACAATACAGATGCCATGAAGAAAAAATATATTGCATTCTACAATGATGTTATAGCAGGTAAATATTAATGAGGAAAGATACAAATAGTTTGGTTTCGGTTATTGTTCCTATATATAAGGTGGAGGCTGATTTGCCAAATTGTGTGCAAAGCATTTGCAATCAGACCTATACAAATTTAGAAATCATTCTTGTTGATGATGGGTCTCCCGATAATTGCGGACAAATGTGTGATGAATTCGCAAAGAATGATACAAGAATAAAGGTGATTCATAAAGTTAATGGGGGACTATCACACGCCAGAAATGTAGGAATGTGTATTATGACGGGTGAATATGTAACATTTGTTGATAGCGACGATATTCTGGAACTGAATTTTGTTGAAGAAATGCTGAAGCTGATTTATAAGTATGAGGCTCAAATTGCAGTTTGCAAGAATTCGACATTTAACAAGAATGCCATAGTTAATAAAAAAATAGTAGAAAAAGAAACAAGCGAACAATGTTTTGATGCAGTAGAAGCAACAAGAAATATGCTATATCAAAAGGGTTTTGATGTTGCAGCTTGGGGTAAAATGTACCACAAAGATACCTTGCAGGGTATTTCTTTTCCAGAAGGGCTGATTCACGAAGATATTCCAACAACCTATAAAGCTATGCTTAAATGTAAAAGGGTTGCTTTTACAACAAGAAAATTGTATTGTTACCAAATTCGAGAAGCGAGCATAGAAAATCAAAAGTTTACTATAAAAAAGATGGATTGTATCAAAACCGCTCAAATGATGTTAGATGACATAAAGGCTAATCATCCGGAACTTTTAAAAGCCGCTAGAAGTAGATATGTAGCAGCAAATTTTCATATTTTAGCACAAATTAATGATAATATACCAGAAAAAAGATTGATTATTAATAACATAAAAAGAATGAGAGGTCTTGTTCTTAGGGACAAATTAGCATCGATTCGTGTGAGAGGCGCTTGCTTGTTGAGTTTTGTTAGCTTTGATTTAACCATTTTTATACTGAATTTGAAAAAATAGTGGGATAAATGATTCAAATGATGGATTGAAATATTGATGCTATGAAAAGGAGGTATAAAAGTTAAATGAATAGCATGGCTAGGTATCTGGTGTTAGTGAATCACGAAAAAAATGAGTATTTTCCAGAAAAATGTGCTTGTTGTACATTGAAAAATTATTACAAAACAGAAAATATTTTACATCGGGCATTGAGAAAAATCCTTTTAAAGAGTCAATCTCCTTTTATACCAGTGCTTTTTTCACATTGGTATAATGAAATAAAAAAAGTAGATGCTATTATACTGTTTGATACACGCAACATGCCAGAGATTATTAGATGGTTAAGAAAAAAATTTCCACAGAAAAGAATTGTTGCATGGTATTGGAATTCGATAGCTGATTCCGTAAATCCAGAAACATATAAGGATGTTAAAAATATAGAAATTTGGTCATTTGATAAAAAAGACTGCGTGAAGTATGGGTATCAGTTTAACACACAGTTTTATATACCTGAAAATATGACAAGAGCTAGCATTAATGATGTAGAGCATAGCGATATTTTTTATGTTGGGTCTGATAAAAAACGAAGTGAAGCTTTGAATGATTTGGCATTGGTGTTTAAGAAAAATCACATTTCGTATTACTATCACCTTGTTAGATTTAAGAATGAACCAAATCCCTACAACTTTGAATATCACGATCCACTGATCTATCCACAAGTAATTGAGTATATACGAAAATCTAAGGTTATCATAGATTTAGTAGCAGAATGGCAAAATGGCATAACGCTTAGACCATTAGAGGGATTGTTCTTTAAGAAAAAACTCATAACAAATATGAAGGAAATCACAGGGTATGATTTTTATAATCCACAGAACATTTTTGTGTTAGGGGTAGATGATTTATCTCACATTAAGGAGTTTGTTGAGTCACCGTATTATGTGGGTGAAAATTATTCAGAGTTAATTAATAGATATTCGATGCAGGGATGGCTTAATAACTTTACATTATCTGAGTAAGGAAAAGCAGGAGTTAATTTGTCTGATTAATAATAGGAATACTAGATGAATCATATGTGGGGGACTCAAATAGGTAAGGAGAACATTTTGTGATGAATTATTGGCTGATTATTATAGTGACAGTTTTATTGTCGTTTATAGCGGAAGAGTTATATAAAAGAAATAATTATATTGTTGGGCATATCTTTTCATTATCGGCAGTGTTGATTGTTTCAATTTTTGCGGGAATAAGAGCAAATAGTGTTGGAACAGATGTTGCCTATTATGTTATTCCCTACATTGAAAGAGTACAGTTTTATCCGACATTTTCTAGATATATGTTAGCGATACCAATTGAGCCGCTATTTGCAATATTGGCCTATGTTACAGGAAAGTTTTTTAGTACCCCGTTTTTATGCTTATTTGTTCTTCAATTTTTAACAGTGGGTTCTCTGTATTGTGTTTTTTACAAAAAGCGAAAGGACATGTCAATTGCTCTTGCCATGACATTATATTTACTTCTCTTTTTCAATATGACACTTTGCATTGTTCGCCAGTGTGTGGCAACATCACTTATTCTTTTTTCTTATTTTTGTCTGGATAAGAAAGGGAAAAAAAGATACATTGTTTTATTGATAGCATTCTTGTTCCATTATTCTTCGGTTCTTTTTATGCTTATGTGCTTTATATTTGAGTTATGCAAGAGAAAAAAATATAAAACACTTTATAAAGGAATAATATTAGTTTTAACAATAACCGCCTTTGCTTTTATACCGTCCATTTTGCAGTTCCTAGCTCAAATGTTTGGCGGATTTGCAGGCAAATATTACCAGACATTTATAATGAAACAGAGCGCATCAAATGGAATTAGCTGGACTGAAACCGCGCTAAGAGGAACACTTCTTCTAGGACCAGTCATAGCGTTTATAAAAAATAAAGAGAATGAAGAATATGAAAAAAATGTATTTTTTATGATTCTTGCAATTGTTCTATCGATTGGAGCGGTACTTTCAGAATATTTGATTAGAATTAGTTATTTTTTTGACTATTTTTATTTAATTGGAATTCCATATTCTGTAAAATATTACAGCGCTAACAATACTAGTAAATTAAGCTATAACGCAATCATTGTAGGTTTCGCGTTTTTATACTGGTTTATCGTATATAATACTTGGAACTATTTTGGTGTTTTTCCATATTTAATACAGTGAGTTGAAGGAGAAAAAATGGGGTTGAAATATATTATTGTTTCGCCGAGAAATTCGTCAGGCGGCGCGAAAGTCTTGCTTAATCTGTACAATATTATGGATGATCTTGGATTGGATGTTCAAATGTACCTACTTGACAAAGTTCCAACATATAAGAAAAACTACGTTGGATACATGCTTAAATTTTATCTATGGACCTTTGTTGATATAATAAAGGACAGAATTAAGTACAGTAAGATGATAAGCGACGCCTATAAAAATGTCCATAAAAAAAGATTGCCAATTATCGAAAAAAATACAATTGTTATATATCCGGATGTCGTTTATGGTAATCCATTGAATGGGGAAAAAGTGATTCGTTATCTCTTGTATTATAATAGGTTTTCGCATGATGCATATTCGGATAGAGATATGTTTGTCTGTTATAGACAGCAATTTAATGATACTGTTCTTAATCCCAAGGGGCTTGAATTATCTATTCCATACTTTGATCTAGAGTTGTACAAGCGGGAGAACTACGGTAAAAGAGAAGGAACCTGTTATATTATTCGAAAAGGAAAGAAACGAACAGATATTCCACCAATTGAAAAAAATTTAATAATTGATGATTTGACAGAAGAAGAAAAAGTTAAGGTGTTTAATAAATGTGAATATTGTGTTAGTTATGATACGGAAACTGCTTATTCGACAATTGCAGCATTATGTGGTTGTATTTCCGTTGTTATACCAGAAAAAGGGAAAAAAAGAAGTGACTATATTAGACCGAATGAAACCAAGTATGGTGTTGCCTATGGGTTCGAGGAAAAAGAATTGATGTATGCAAGAGAAACAAATGGCTTGATTCTTGAAAAAATTATTAAGGAAAATCAACGAGGCAAACAAAAAGTTGAGGAGTTTGTTGAAAGAGTGAATGATTATTTTGAATATAAAAATATTGATAAGATAGAGATGAATAAATGAAACAGAATAAAAATGTTATTTCTAATTTGATTTGGCGCTTTGCAGAACGATGTGGTGCGCAGTTAGTGACATTTATCGTTTCTGTTGTTTTAGCGCGTATTCTTGCACCAGAAGACTATGGTCAAATTGCGCTGATTACGGTCTTTACCACCATCATGCAAGTGTTTGTTGATAGTGGCTTAGGTACCGCACTAATTCAGAAAAAGGATGCTGATAATCTGGATTTCTCGTCAGTGTTCTATTTCAATTTTGTGGTTTGCTTGGTTTTGTACGTCATCATGTTTATGGCGGCGCCGGTGATTGCCAGCTTCTACAATGATTTGTCCCTGACTCCAATAATCCGTGTTATCAGCTTGACCATTGTAATTTCTGGTGTAAAAGGTATTCAGCAATCCTATGTGTCGCGAAACATGCTATTTAAGCGGTTCTTCTATGCGACATTGGGCGGAACTATTTTCTCGGCCTTTCTGGGTATTGGATTGGCATATGCGGGTTTTGGTGTATGGGCTATCGTAGCGCAGCAGCTATCCAACACAGCCATTGATACCCTGATTCTATGGCTGACAGTAAAATGGCGTCCAAAGAAAATGTTCTCTTGGAAAAGACTAAAAGGACTGCTTTCATTTGGATGGAAAATGTTGGCATCGGCGCTTTTAGATACGCTCTATGGTAATATTCGTAGCTTGGTTATAGGTAAAATGTATTCTTCTGCAGATTTGGCGTACTACAACCAAGGCGATAAGTTTCCAAGTGTGATTGCAAACAATATCAACACGTCCATTGACAGCGTTCTTCTGCCAACGATGGCAGGCGTGCAAGATGACGCTAGTCGAGTAAAGTCCATGACCCGCCGGGCTATAAAAACCAGCACCTATATTATGGCTCCGTTGATGATGGGCTTGGCATTCTGTGCAGAGCCGATTGTTCGGTTGGTCTTGACGGATAAATGGCTAACATGCGTCCCGTTTTTACGCATTTTCTGCATTACTTATATGTTCTATCCAATCCACACAGCAAACTTGAATGCAATCAAAGCAATGGGGCGCAGCGATTTGTTTTTGAAACTCGAAATTGCGAAGAAGAGTGTTGGTATGACGTTGCTGCTTTCTACTATGCGGTTTGGCGTTATGGCAATGGCTTATAGCTTGCTTGTCAGCAGTGTTACAAGCCAAATCATCAACTCCTGGCCCAATCGGAAACTTTTGAATTATCGATATTGGGATCAGTTGAAGGATATTCTGCCGAGCATTGCTATAGCAATCTTTGTGGGATGCTGCGTGAACCTTGTTGGCCTGCTTCACCTATCAAATGCTGCGACACTGCTGATTCAAATCCCGATGGGGGCGGCAATTTACATTGGAGCATCGGCTGTATTGCATTTGGAATCCTATGAATATCTGATGGGCATGATTCGCCCTGTCTTGAAAAAAATTGCAAGAAAGTAAAGGTGATAAAAAATGAAAAAGATCCTTTTATTGGGTGGTTCTGCACAGCAGGTGATAGCCATTGAAACTGCAAAAAAGCTTGGCTACTACACTGTTCTGTGTGACTTTCTGACGGACAACCCCGGTCAATATGTTGCAGATAAGTTCTATCTTGTAAGTACTACGGACAAGGATGCCGTCCTTGAGGTAGCGCAGAAGGAAAAAGTTGATGGCGTTTTGGCCTATGCTTCTGATCCCGCTGCACCCACGGCAGCTTATGTGGGCGAAAAATTAAAACTGCCAACAAACCCTTATTCTGCGGTAGATATTCTCTGCAATAAAGATCGTTTTCGTGCGTTTTTGCAAGACAATGGATTTAATGCGCCAGTATCTATGGGATATCAAACTATTGAGGATGCGATGGCGGATACTTCTCGATTTCGGTTGCCGGTCATCGTCAAGCCGGTAGATTCTTCTGGCTCAAAAGGAGCTACCGTACTGCATAGCTGGGATAAGGTAAACGACGCATTAGAATTTGCTTTTTCATTTTCTCGTGCCCACCGAGTAATCGTTGAAGAATATATTGAGAAAAAACATCCATATCTTATCGGTGGCGATATTTTTGTTTTAAATGGAAAAGTGGTTATATGGGGGCTTCTTAATTGCCATAGAGATACCCGGGTGAATCCATTAGTTCCTGTCGGAAAAAGCTATCCGTTAATTCTGAAGGAAGCCGATGTACAACTTGTTCAACAAACGCTGCAAAGCATGATGGACAAGTTAGGAATTCGATTTGGCTCGGTCAATGTTGAATTGGTTGTTGATAAGAACAATCGAGTATGGCCTATCGATGTTGGACCGAGAGCTGGCGGAAATATGATACCGGACTTATTAGGAAAAATTTATGGCGCAGATTTGGTTGAAATGGCGGTCCAAGCCGCAATGGGACAACCTATTTTAACTACAGTACATAAGCCCGAGGGCTGTTATGCAACGCATAATTTACACAGTACAAAGAATGGAATATATAAGCAGATTGTATTTAGTGATGAATTAAAAAAATATCTTCAAGAAGTACATTTCTACAAAAAGCCTGGAGACCATGTGGAACGGTTTGACAACGCGGCAAAATGTCTTGGAATTATCTTTATGAAATTTCCTAATGTTGCAACCGCTGAAAATATTTTATCCCATATGGAAAAGCACATTGATGTTCAATTAACGACGGAGTGAAGCTATGAAAGAAATTGGCGGGTATATAGAGCTTGACACTTATACAGGTGTAATGCTCCACGAAAAAGCAATCGCCCTAAATTGCGGAAGAGGAGCGCTGGAATATCTTTGCGAAGCGAAGATGATTCGGAAGTTATATCTGCCGTATTTTCTTTGCGATTCTGTGCCGAATCTCTGCAAAAGAATAAATATCGAATATGAATTTTATCATATTAACGAGGCGTTTGAACCGGTTTTTACGAAGGAAATTGGTGCAAACGAATGGCTCTATATTGTGAACTTCTATGGTCAGCTTAGTAACGAGTATTTGCAAACTTGGAAGCAGCGATATGATCGCGTCATAGTAGACAATGCACAAAGCTATTTTCAGCTGCCCGTAGATGGACTGGATACGCTCTACACCTGCCGCAAATACTTTGGTGTGGCAGATGGTGCATTCTTGTATAGCGATATGAGACTGGGTAAAGAAATCCCACAGGATGAATCATTTGAACGGATGCACTTCTTGCTGGGACGATATGAACGTAGCGCGAATGAGTTTTATGGCGAGTATGTGGCCAATAATAAGTTATTTGCTACAGAACCGGCAAAGCGAATGTCTCGCCTGACAGAAAATCTTCTGCATGGAATCGATTATGATGCCGTAGCAAAAAGACGGCAGGAAAACTTTGATTTCTTGGATGCAGAATTTCGGGATATAAATGAGCTGAGTTTGAAAAGTGTTTATGGCGCATTTATGTATCCGCTTTTAGTTCAGAATGGCTCTGAAATCCGAAAGGCCTTGCAAAAAGAAAAAATCTACATTCCGACTTTATGGCCGAATGTGCTGAAAGAATGCCCGGCGGATAGCCTGGAATACCATTATGCGGCAGATATTCTTCCGATTCCAATTGACCAACGATACGGAAAAGAAGATATGAGGTGTTTGGTGGATACGATAAAGCGTGTTTCGTATGAGAAAAGTTGAATGGATTTATTCACAAGCTCTATGTTTGAAAACAATGAATTTCGCGGAAAGGAAAAAATATGAATATTAAAGGAAAAAAAGTGACCCTTCGTGCAATGGAGAAACAGGATTGTGAAATGGTCAGGGAAATGTTCAATGATCCTGAGATTGAAAACTTAGTTGTAGGTTGGGCTTTTCCGGTGTCCAGCTATGCACAGGAGAAATGGTTTGAAACCCACTATGCGGATAATACTAATTTCCGCTTTGTGATTGAAACGGAAGAAGATGGTCCCGTTGGAATTGCAACCTTAACGGGAATTGACTGGAAAAACCGTCGTGCAACACATGGGATTAAACTTGCAAATAAAGAACGTCGAGCAAAGGGAATCGGAACCGATACGGTTATGGCAATTATGCGCTATGCCTTTGATGAGTTGCAATTAAATCGTTTGGATGGTTCTTGGTTTCCGGACAATGCGCCATCTAAGGGAATGTACACTAAATGTGGCTGGGTTGAAGAAGGCGTTCGCAGAAATTATATATTCAAAAACGGAAAATATAGAGATTTGGTCGTGGTAGGCATTTTGGCAGATGAATATCACGCACTGATTGAAAAAAACCACTATTGGGACTAAGGAGTAGCATTTGTTATGAATAATAAAATATTGGTTACTCGCTCGTCTATGCCAAGTCTGGACGAGTACATAGAAGAAATTCGTCCTATTTGGGAAAGCCACTGGCTGACCAATATGGGTGTAAAACATAAGCAGTTGCAGGCAGAGCTGGAGGAATATTTGGATGTGCCCCATGTAGCTCTTTATACCAACGGTCATCTGGCTTTGGAAAATGCCATTGCTGCCCTGAACCTGCCGGAGGGCGGTGAGGTGATTACCACGCCGTTTACCTTTGCTTCTACCACCCATGCTATCGTTCGTAACGGACTTGTTCCGGTGTTTTGTGATGTGAACGATAAAGACTATACCATGGATGTGACGAAGATCGAGGGTCTTATCACTGACCGCACGGTAGCCATCGTTCCGGTGCATGTGTATGGAAACATTTGCGATGTTGAGGAAATTGATCGAATTGCAAAGAAATACGGTCTGAAGGTGATCTATGATGCGGCTCACGCCTTTGCTGTGAAGTACAAGGGCGTATCCACCGCTTGCTTTGGCGATGCTTCTATGTTCAGCTTCCATGCAACTAAGGTGTTCAATACTATCGAGGGCGGTGCAGTCTGCTTTAAAGATGATAGTTGGGTGCAGTTGCTGAATGACCAGAAGAATTTTGGCATTCATGGCCCTGAGTCGGTTTGCTTTGTAGGTGGCAATGCCAAGATGAACGAATTTCAGGCAGCTATGGGTATCTGCAACCTGCGGCATCTGGACGAGGAAATCGCCAAACGCAAGAAAGTCGTGGAGCGATACCGTGAGCGCCTTTCCGGCGTGGAAGGTATCAAACTTAGTGCTATTCAGGAAAATGTAGAGAGCAACTACGCCTACTTCCCGGTTGTGTTTGATGGGTATAAGTACACCCGCAACGAGATCTTCGAGATGCTGTCTGAGCAGGGCATTACTGCAAGAAAATACTTCTATCCCTTGACCAATAGCTTCGAATGCTATCGGAATTATCCGACCGCAGGAACTGAGAAGACTCCTGTGGCACAGCATCTGGCATTGCGTGTACTGACCCTGCCACTGTACGCGGATTTACCGTTAGAGGATGTAAATCACATCTGTGATATTATCTTAAACTAAAAATGAAAATCGAATTTGATGAGACGCGATGAATATGAAATCGAAGGTGGATAACTTTTAGCATCTGTGTGCCAAAGATAAACGAGCATTTGTCGGCAGTTTGGTGTTGCTTTTAAATTTTACTATAGCTTACTGAGAAAATGTCATGGTGTCGATAGAATGAATAACCTTGCGAATCCTATCATTATGGAATAAAAGTACCAGAAGTTAATTATTTTTCAACTCTGTCCCACCCTATGTACCGTACTTCTACATCATCAAATCCACTCCAGTTCAGCCGTTGACCGCAGCAATCGCAGAAGAGCTGGTACTCACGCTCCATGGTGGTTCCGCACCGTGGACACTTTGGAAATTCCGCGCCCCACCTATACGAGAATACGACTTTCACTTTCCAAGGCCACCGGTAAGTAGGGGAGAGTAGAAGTTCATACAGTATCCGTGTGGGCCGCACATCCCAATTCCAGTTATCATCTAACCAATCCAATTTATCTTTCATGTGATTTACATCTCCATGAAATATCATAGAGGAAATCACATGAATTGTGGGAGCGTGAGCTCCCATTGCTGCTCGAAACTTTGCACACCTCTTCGTGGTGAGCAGCAGGCAACACAGTATGTAGGATATTGTGGCTAAGATGCAGAGGATAAGTGGATAGACAGAAAGTGTGGATGTATGGAACATCTCTTGAGCAGAAGACCTTTTTTGTATCGGCTTCAAAGTGGTTACTATATGATGGGCGGTTCGAAATTCCAGAAGTATAGTGATGGGTATGACCAGATTACTGCAATCAAATTTTGGGACGAAGTCGCTAAAATTGGAGAGAAGAAAATGGTGCCGCAGTGGAGTATGAGTGAGGCGGACAAGAACAGGCTTTCGACTTTTTTCGCCATTGCCTTAAAGCATGCTCAGGGCATGTGGAATGAAGCAAGTGGTACATATGCTCAAAGCATTACACTTTTGAACGGGCTTAGTGATACAGATAAAGAACTACTGAAAAAAGAAGTAGACATTTTTGTAGCCTGTATGCAGAATATGGTCTGAGTTTTAAAGATGGTTAAATGGGAGCGGAAGCTCCCTACGCTGCTCTAAATAATCACACACCTCTCCGTGGTGGGCAGCAGGCAACAATCTTGTGATTGGCGAAGATGTGAGAAAAGAAAATAGTCAGGAGGAGTCAGAATGGATTATAAAGAACGATTCCGCAATACACTGAAGCGACTCAAGAGTGGTTCCAATATAGCACGGTATAATACAATCTGTACTTTAACACAGAATGATGACGAGCAAAGAGTGTGGGCTATTTGCAGAGAGTTCTGGGGAAACAATGAGGCCCCTTTGAATATAGAAAATTATGATGTGAAGGATTTGGACGCGGCTTATGCAAAGAGACTGCTAAATGAGTTAGAGTCACTTTTGGATAAGATGGGATGGGCAAAAATAAAGCACCTTGCTCTTGTTACTCAACAGTGCTATACTGAAATCACTATAAAAGAAAAGAGGCTGACAGCTTATGCCCAGAACCAAAGGCAGCAAAAACAAGCCCAAAGTGGTCAACGACTTTGCATCCCAGATTGCAGAAAAGCAGTCTACCATCGAATCTCTCAACACGGAAATTACGTCTATCACTGCGAACATTGATTCTCTGAAAGCAGAGCTGAAAACTAAACGTACAGCTTTGAAGTCCGCTGAGAAAGAAGTAGGCAAGCTCCAAGCAAAAAAAGCGAAAGCGGATGCCAAGGCCGCTGAAGAAGCAAAGAAAGCTGAAGCAGAGGACGTGCTGAAGAAGCTGCTGGCATCCGGCATGACGGCAGATGAGATTCTCGCAAAGCTGAAATAATCTTTTTAACCCTCAAACCGTGTGGGTGTGGTTACAAAATCTCATCCATGCGGTTTTATAATAGAAAAATTGTTTTATATCGAACAAATGCATCCGCTTCTCACTTCACCCCTCAAAATCACTTCCGGTGAAATTATAGTAAAAGAAGGGCAGTGGAGAGCACAGGCAAAGTAGGGACTGAGCAAATAAACAGCAATGAACATCACAGATAAGAAGTAATCAAGTTCGCCTACAGATTAAAATACCTTCAATCGCTTCAAAATTTATTCTTCAAAAATCAGAGGAAATCCATCACTCAATTCCGTCCATCAATACACTCATCAACTCATCATCTAACCCCCTCATCACACCCCACCCTGAGGAGCGCATCTGGGCAGGGCGAACGCCCCGGCGGCAGCCCCGGGTCCCGGACGCTCCGAGGAGTACACGATACTATGTGAAAATTATATGCACATAAAAAGAAGTAAAATGTATAGAATAATTCTAAAACACAAAATTGCGAAAAAACTTGAAAATAACGCTGAAACGTGGTATAATTTTGGTACGAACAAGCCGGTTTTGGTACGACAACGGTATGCTGTGGTACTGTAACTGTTGTTTCGAAATTATGAACGATCACAAAAAAATCGTGAAAATTTAGCGTAGCTACGACGACACCTATCAGGTTCAGGTCGTGTCTTGGTACGACAACGAGAACTCCTACACCTCTCAGATGGTCCGTACCATTAAGTACTTCGCTGAGAACTGCTAATCACAGATCCACGCTCAAAAGTGCTTGAGGTGCTGTGCCGAATAACGGCTAATACCGGCTTTGCTGGTGTGAATATGCTGTGATCGGTATGACAACAGGATAATGCGTTTAACACCCTTCCTTTTGCGGGTTTCCGTGAGAGGAAGGGTGTTTTTGTGTGTCTGCAGGGAGAAAATCTGCAGAAAGGGTGATTTGCTTCAAGAACTGTGCTATACTAGATCCACAGTGTCCCTGATTCGATGCACTATGCGGATGACAATGCTTTTTTGCAGGTAGCATCGTGCGACGGGGAAAAGCATATACACTATTAAAAGTTCACTTTTGGGAACGAGGTAATCAAGAAATGGGAAAGTACTTTGGAACTGATGGCTTCCGTGGTGAAGCTGGTATTGATCTGACTGCCGACCACGCCTACAAGGTTGGCCGCTTCCTTGGCTGGTATTATAATATGATCCGCAAGCGCAACGGCAACAGCGAGCCTGCCCGTATCGTTATCGGCAAGGACACCCGCCGCAGCTCCTATATGTTTGAATATAGTCTTGTCGCTGGCCTGACCGCTTCCGGCGCAGACGCCTACCTGCTGCACGTCACTACTACGCCGTCTGTGGCTTACATTGCCCGCGTGGACGATTTCGATTGCGGCATCATGATTTCTGCCAGCCACAACCCCTACTACGATAACGGTATCAAGCTGATCGACTGCTACGGCGAGAAAATGCCCGAAGAGACTCTGCTGCTGGTGGAGGACTACATCGATGGCAAGCTTCATGTGTTTGATAAGGACTGGCCGGAGCTGCCCTTTGCCCATCGCGAGCACATCGGCTGCACGGTGGACTATGTGGCAGGCCGCAACCGTTATATGGGTTACCTGATTTCTCTGGGTATCTACTCCTTCAAGGGCGTCAAGGTCGGTCTGGACTGTGCCAACGGTGCAAGCTGGAATATTGCTAAGAGCGTTTTCGATGCTCTGGGTGCAGATACCTATGTTATCAACAACAAGCCCAACGGCCTGAATATCAACAACAATGCTGGCTCTACCCATATTGAGGGTCTGCAGAAGTTTGTGGTGGAGAACGGTCTGGATGTCGGCTTTGCCTTCGACGGCGATGCTGACCGCTGCCTGTGCGTGGACGAGAAAGGCAATGTCATCACCGGCGACCACATTCTGTACATCTACGGCTGCTACATGAAGGAGCACGGCGAGCTGATGAACAATACCGTGGTTACTACTGTCATGTCCAACTTCGGTCTGTACAAGGCGTTCGATGAGCAGGGCATTGGCTACGCTAAGACTGCTGTGGGCGACAAGTACGTCTACGAGTACATGGCTAAGAACGGCTGGCGGAGCGGTCATATCATCTTCTCTAAGTACGCCAGCACCGGTGACGGCATCCTGACCAGTCTCAAGATGATGGAAGTTATGCTGGCCAAGAAGATGCCTATGAGCAAGCTGGCTGAGCCCCTGAAGATTTACCCGCAGGTTCTGGAGAATGTCCGTGTGACTGACAAGAAAGCCGCACAGAACGACCCGGCGGTGCAGGAGGCCGTCAAGGCCGTTGCAGAAGCACTGGGCGATACCGGCCGTATTCTCGTCCGTGAGTCCGGCACTGAGCCGCTTGTGCGCGTGATGGTGGAAGCCCCCGACCACGACACCTGCCAGAAGTACGTCTCTCAGGTCGTGGAGGTCATCAAGAACAAGGGTTACGCTGTTTAAGACTTATGCCTGTGCGTAAAAATGCACAATGCTATAAAATAAACCTATAAAAGATCAAACCGCGAGGAAGCGTTTTTATGAACGCATCCTCGCGGTTTTTTAATGGCGAAGCGTTTTGCGTCAGACGGGATGCCTGCCCCTGCACGATGGGACGCCATTACCCGCAGAGCATGACCTTGGCGGAGAAAACGCCATCCTGATAGGTGAACGTACTTGCGCCGCCGGTCTTTTCTGCAATATGCTGGACAGAC
>ENA-OPBX01000254-OPBX01000254.1-human-gut-metagenome-genome-assembly--contig:-NODE-254-length-41761-cov-4.192850_pt1 | contig 41761 bp, 39 predicted proteins | sample MGYA00241075_ERZ501466 | MGnify/ENA primary metagenome ERZ501466 (study PRJEB25962, sample SAMEA2042633) | human gut metagenome | biome: human gut; feature: human-associated habitat; material: faeces...
AAAGTTGAGACCACAAAGCATATTGCTATTGAAGGATAAACTTAATTTAAATCATGTTATGAGAAGTCGCACAGGCCTATGGCCTGGGCGGCTTTTTAAATTAAAATACAAAGGAGCAGTATGATGTTTGCATTAGAGGGAAAGCATAAGAAATGGAAAAATGTCGATAAAGAATGCTATATTGTAATTTGTCTTTCAATCGGATATACTATAGCTTGATTATAGCGGAATGAGGGAAAAATAATGTCAAAAGATGAATATTTAATTACAGATGCCCCCTTAAAGGCACTGACAGTTTTTGCAATGCCTATGATTTTGGGCAGCTTTTTTCAACAAGTATATAATATGGCTGATTCAATCATCGTTGGCCAGTTTGTAGGCTCCTCTGCACTTGCGGCAGTTGGAGCCTGTGCTGCGCTCACGAATGTGTTCATATGTATAGCACTGGGAGCCGGTGTAGGGGCAGGTGTACTTGTGAGCCGTTATTTCGGCGCAAGGGAATACAGCAAAATGAAAACGATAGTATCAACATCACTGATTAGCTTTCTGATTTTAAGCGTACTTCTGGGTATCTTTGGCTTTTGCTTTTCACATTCTATGATGAGCATGCTACAGACACCTGTAGATATACTGGATGAGGCAGTGCTGTATCTTCGCGTTTATTTTGTGGGATTTCCGTTTCTGTTTATGTACAACATACTTTCAACGATGTTTACATCAATTGGTGAGTCAAGGATTCCGTTGGGGCTTTTGATATTTTCATCCGTGTTAAACATAATTATGGACCTTTGGATGGTGGCAGGTCTGGGCCTTGGTGTGTTCGGTGCTGCCCTTGCAACTCTCATAGCACAGGGAATATCTGCAGTGTTTTCACTTTTGATTTTCTTTAGCCGGATGCGCCGGTATAAAAGTCAATTTGAATGGTTTGACAGGCATGAGCTTCGTTTCATGCTTCGGATTGCTGTGCCTTCGATTCTCCAACAGTCTACCGTGTCAATTGGCATGATGATAGTACAGGCAGTTGTGAATCCATTCGGTACACAGGCGCTTGCAGGATATTCGGCAACGATGAGGGTGGAGAATGTTTTTTCACTGATATTTGTATCCATTGGAAATGCGGTTTCACCGTTTGTTTCACAGAATCTCGGAGCAAAGAAGACAGAACGTATCAAAAAAGGCTATCACGCTGCGCTGGTGTTAGACCTGTGTTTTGCAGTGCTTGCTTTTATAGTAATTGAAACACTGCATACTCAGATTTCCTCATTATTCCTGGGCAAAGACGGAACGGCCCTGGCATATCAGGTATCAGGGGATTATATGAGATGGCTTGGCTTCTTTTTCATTTTTATGGGTATCAAGATGGCCACCGATGGAGTGCTTCGTGGACTTGGCATCATGCGTCCGTTTCTCGCTGCAAATATGGTAAACTTGGCAATCCGCCTCTCGGTTGCCTTAATCTGCGCGCCGCGTTTCGGTATTGCATTTGTCTGGCTTGCAGTACCGGCCGGCTGGTTTGCCAATTTCCTGATTTCCTATGTGGCTCTCAGAAAATCCTGGCCGGCGGAATAGAAGGTACTATAATTCAAGCTCCAGATAAATTTCATCCCTCTCATCCTGCACTGTTTTGCCGGCAGCAGTCTTTACAATACGATATGCCTGCGTCCTGCTTATAGGCTGGTATCTGCAGGTGTTCTTGGTAAAAATAAAAAAATGCAATATTTTGTTTATAAAAGGGTAAGAAAGTAAACACAGCATTTTCACAATTGTCCTGTATACTGACATCATAAACAAAAGAAATACTCATATTAATCTTTTTCATATTTTTAGCCGGCACACTCCACATGTACCGGCTTCCTCTTTAATAGTAAGTAATGAAAAATCAGTTGATTTCACAAAGCCCCTCGCTTATAATGATATTAAGGCAGAGAGCCTTTTGCGGAATCTTAGAAGTGTTATGCACAATACAAAAGGAGGGATGCCGACTTGAATACAGAAATAGCAAATGCTGTGAATGCAGCAGGAGATAAGGCACAATATGATACTCATGTTAAAAGGTTACTGGCACAGAAGAGTATATTAGCACATATTCTGGTGAAAACAGTCGATGAATTTAAAGGAATGAAGCCGGAAGATGTTGTGAAATACATCGAAGGCGAACCGAGTATTAGCGTTGTTCCGGTTGAGCCGGGATTATCAAATATGGAAAAAACAGATGCTGCAGGACAGCGTATTGTAGGTCTTAATACAGAAAATGCTGAAATTAATGAAGGATTAGTCAGATTTGATATTATTTTTTATGTCCGTATGAAAAATGGACTTTCGCAGATTATTGTGAATATTGAGGCTCAGAAGGATGAGCCGACGGAATATAAAATTTTAAATCGGGCAATCTTTTATGTGAGCAGGCTGATTTCGTCACAAAAGGAAAGAGATTTTGTAAATACTAACTATGATGACATTAAGCAGGTATTCAGCATATGGATATGTATGAACATGGATGATAACAGCCTAAGCCATATCCATTTGACAAAAGATGAGCTGCTGAAACCATGTAACTGGAAAGGTACTCTCGACCTGTTAAACATTGTGCTAATAGGAATCACAAATGAGATTCCGGAACATGATGAAAAATATGAAATGCACCGGTTGATTGGAGCATTACTTTCAAGCGAATTGAAAGAACAGGAAAAATTGGATATTATAGAACATGAATATAATATTCCAATCAGTCAAGAATTCAGAGAGGATGTGAGAATTATGTGTAATCTGAGTACAGGAATTGAAGAAAGAGCTACTGAAAGAGCAACTAAAAAGGCTACTGAAAAAACAAGCGAAAAGTTTATTCTGAATATGTATAAAAAGGGTTATACATTGGATCAGATCGCAGATGTAGCTGAAACAGATGTTGATGAAGTTGAGGCAATTATTAAGAAGAAAGAGCCTGCAATGGCGTAACTATCATTATCAAAAATAAAACGTAATTTCTTGCATAACTCCATAGTATATGTTACGATTTTACTGTTGTTAAGACGAATCTAAAGGATGATGCTTGCACGCATCATCCTTTTTAAATACAGGAGAAGTAAATGGATATCAAAAGACAGGAAAGAGCGCCGATTTATGAGGCTCTTGAGGAGTTTAAGAAGAAGAGAGTGGTGCCGTTTGATGTGCCGGGACACAAGAGAGGCAGGGGAAATCCTGAGCTGGTGCATCTGCTCGGAGAAAAGTGTGTAGGGCTTGATGTCAATTCAATGAAGCCGCTTGACAATTTGTGCCATCCGGTTTCGGTAATCAGAGAGGCGGAGGAGCTTGCGGCGGATGCATTTGGAGCGGCAAATGCTTTTCTTATGGTAGGAGGCACCACCTCTGCGGTGCAGGCCATGATTTTGTCCACCTGCAAGGCAGGAGACAAGATTATACTTCCGAGAAATGTTCATAAAAGTGCTCTTAATGCACTCGTGCTCTGCGGAGCGATACCTGTTTATGTCAATCCGCAGACGAATGCGAAGCTTGGTATTTCGCTTGGAATGGAGATTGACCAGGTGGCGAGGGCTATCGAGGAGAATCCGGATGCAAAGGCGGTGCTTGTAAACAATCCGACGTATTACGGAATCTGTTCTGACCTTAAGTCGATAGTTGCGCTGGCTCATTCGAAGGGAATCAAGGTGCTCACGGATGAGGCACATGGTACACATCTTTATTTTGGAAAGGGGCTTCCGATATCAGGAATGGCAGCCGGGGCAGACATGTCTGCGGTATCGATGCACAAATCGGGAGGAAGCCTGACACAGAGCTCGATTCTGCTCACCGGAAGGGATGTAAATGCTGATTATGTGAGGCAGATTATCAACCTCACACAGACCACGAGCGCATCGTATCTGCTATTGTCAAGCCTTGATATATCAAGAAGAAATCTGGCACTCAGAGGCGAGGAATCCTTTGCCAAGGTGGCACAGATGTCGGAGTATGCAAGGCAGGAGATTAATTCCATAGGCGGCTATTATGCGTATGGGCGCGACCTTGTAAATGGCACGAGCATATATGATTATGATGTGACAAAGCTGTCCATCTATACGCTCGATATAGGGCTTGCCGGAATAGAGGTATATGATCTGCTGCGTGATGAGTATGATATCCAGATAGAGTTTGGAGATATCTGTAATATACTTGCGTATATATCAATCGGTGACAGAATACAGGATATAGAGAGGCTTGTAGGTGCGCTGGAGGATATCAAGCGCCTTTACAGCAAGGACAAGACCGGACTTTTGTCGGGAGAGTACATAAATCCAAAGGTGGCGGTATCGCCGCAGGAGGCGTTTTATTCGCAGAAGAAATCAGTGCGAATTATGGACGCGGTAGGCGCTGTAAGTGGTGAGTTTGTCATGTGTTATCCACCGGGAATCCCGATTCTTGCACCTGGAGAGCTTATTACAAAAGAGATTGCGCAATACATTGTCTACGCAAAGGAAAAGGGCTGTTCAATGCAGGGAACAGAGGATCCTGCGGTAGAATATCTTAAGGTATTGGAGCAGTAAACAGGAGGAAAAGCTATGCAAATGTGGTTTTCACAATATCATACTGCCAATGTCAAGCTGGATGTAAGGATACAGGAGCAGCTTTTTTCAGGGCAGAGTGATTATCAGAAAATAGATGTGTTTAAATCATATGAGTTTGGCAAAATGGTTGCGCTGGATGGCGAGATTGTTTTTTCGGACACAGATGAGTTTATATATGATGAGATGGTCACACATGTGCCGATGGCGGTCCACCCGAATGCCAAAAAGATACTTATAATAGGTGGCGGCGACGGCGGCGTGGCAAAGGAGCTCATCAAATATCCGTCTGTCGAGCATATTGATGTGGTTGAGACAGACAAGATGTTTGTCGATGTATGCAGGCGGTTTTTCCCCGAGGTAGCATGTGGACTTGAGGATGAAAGAATTTCCATGTTTTATGATGATGGTCTGCGATTTTTACGCAGAAAGCATGATGAATATGATCTGATAATCAACGATTCCACAGACCCGCTCGGACATACGGAGGGACTTTTCACAAAAGAGTTTTACGGAAGCTGTTATAAGGCACTAAAGGATGATGGAATCATGGTTTACCAGCACGGCAGCCCTTTTTATGATGAGGATGAGCTTGAGTGCCGGAAAATGCACAGAAAGGTGTATAAATCATTTCCTATAAGCAGGGTATATCAGGCACATATTCCAACCTGTCCGTCAGGCTACTGGCTGTTTGGGTTTGCATCGAAGAAATATCATCCGCTTTATGATCTGGATGCAAAAAGATGGGATGCACTGGGGCTTAAAACCTGGTATTATACAACACATTTACACAGGGGAGCCTTCATGCTTCCGAAATATGTGGAGGATTTACTCGAGGAAGAGGAAACAAAGTAAAACAAATTAGAAAAACTATATCATAACCAAAGCGAATCAGGAGGGACAAAAATGAGCAGATTACTTATTATCGGATGTGGTGGAGTTGCGCAGGTGGCAATCAGAAAATGCTGCCAGAACAGCGAGGTATTTACCGAGATTATGATTGCAAGCAGAACCAAGTCAAAATGTGATGACTTAAAGGCAAAGCTTGAGGGAAAGACAAGCACAAAAATTGAGACTGCAAAGGTTGATGCCGACAATGTGAAGGAATTAAAAGAGCTGATTAATGCATACAAGCCGGATGCGGTTTTAAATGTTGCGCTTCCGTATCAGGATCTTACAATCATGGATGCATGTCTTGCGTGTGGAGTTGACTACATCGATACTGCCAACTATGAGTGTGAGGATACTGAGGATCCAAAGTGGAGAGCAATCTACGAAAAGCGCTGCAAGGAGCTTGGATTTACGGCATATTTTGATTATTCATGGCAGTGGGCATATCAGGAGAAATTTAAGGAAGCAGGGCTTACAGCTATTCTTGGAAGCGGATTTGATCCGGGTGTGACCTCTGTTTATTCTGCATATGCGCTTAAGCATTATTTTGATGAAATACATACTATAGACATTCTCGACTGCAATGGCGGTGACCATGGATACCCGTTTGCGACAAACTTTAACCCTGAGATAAATCTTCGTGAGGTTTCAGCGAACGGCTCATACTGGACAGACGGCCACTGGGTAGAGACAAAGCCTATGGAGTGGAGAGCGCAGTACAATTTTGACCAGGTCGGAGAAAAGGATATGTATCTGCTTCACCACGAGGAGATTGAGTCGCTCGCCAAAAACATTCCGGGAATAAAGAGAATCAGATTCTTCATGACCTTTGGACAGAGCTATCTCACACACATGAAGTGTCTTGAGAATGTCGGCATGTTAAGAACAGACCCAATCATGGTGGACGGAAAGGAAATAGTGCCAATACAGGTGCTTAAGGAGCTGCTTCCTGACCCTGCATCCCTGGGACCTCGTACAGTCGGAAAGACAAATATCGGATGTATTTTTACAGGTGTCAAGGATGGCAAAGAAAAATCAATCTACATCTACAATGTATGTGACCATCAGGAGTGCTACAAGGAGGTTGAGTCGCAGGCAATTTCTTATACCACAGGTGTGCCGGCAATGATTGGTGCCATGATGGTGGTAAAGGGACTCTGGAAGAAGCCGGGAGTGTTCAATCTCGAGGAGATGGATCCGGATCCATACATGGAGGCTCTTAATAAGTTCGGACTGTCTTGGCAGGTAGTGGAGAATCCGGTTCCTGTGGATTGCTACAAGACTGAGGATGAGTCAGTACATATGGATTAGTCCGGAGGCCGGTATGAAGATAAATGAATTAAGAACTCCCTGTTATGTGATAGACGAGGGAAAATTAACTGAAAATCTTTTGATATTAAACGGTGTCATGCAAAGGACAGGTGCAAGGATTCTTCTGGCACAGAAGGCATTCAGCGCATTTTATGAATATCCTCTTATCGGCAGATATCTAAGCGGGACAACTGCAAGCGGGCTTTTTGAGGCCCGCCTTGCACATGAAGAAATGGGAAAGGAAAACCATGTATTCTGTCCCGCTTTTTTGTCGCAGGAGATGGATGAGCTGGTAGAAATATGTGACCATATTGTATTTAATTCCGTATCGCAGTATCTGCTTCACAGGGATAAAATAGAAAAGGCTGATAAAAAAATAAGTGTCGGGCTCAGAATAAACCCTGAGTGCTCCACACAGGAGGGGCATGAGATATATGACCCATGTGCGCCGGGCTCAAGGCTTGGGATAACGAGAGAGGCACTCGATAAGGCTATTAAAAACGGGCTTGATTTATCACGTATAGAGGGCTTTCATTTTCACACGCTCTGTGAACAGGATTCGGATGCGCTCGAAACGACTCTTGCAGCGGTAGAGGAGAAATTCGCAGATCTGCTGTATGGGCTTAAGTGGCTCAATATGGGAGGCGGACACCACATCACAAGGGCAGACTATGACATTGAAAGGCTTGAAAAATGCATTAAGCATATGCGTGACAAATACGACCTGGAAATCTATCTGGAGCCGGGAGAGGCAGTTGCGCTTGATGCAGGATATCTGGAGACAACGGTGCTTGATATAGTTGAAAACAATGGCATAAAGATACTCATTCTGGATACCTCCGCAGCCTGCCATATGCCGGACGTGCTTGAGATGCCGTACCGTCCGCCGCTTATGGACAGTGGCGAGCCGGGTGAGAAGAAGTATACCTACAGATTGTCCTCATGTACCTGCCTGGCAGGTGATGTGATAGGGGATTATTCATTTGACAGAGAGATAAAAACCGGCGACAGGCTGTGCTTTTGCGATATGGCAATCTACTCGATGGTCAAAAATAATACCTTTAACGGAATGCCGCTTCCGGACATTGCAGTAATGGATGAAAATAACGATTGTAAGGTTATCAGGAGATTCGAATATGAAGATTTTAAATGCAGGCTGTCCTAGAGCAGACGGCTTTTATATGCCGGCAGAGTATGCTCCCCATAAGGGTACCATCATCATCTGGCCAAAGCGCCCGGGCTCATGGATTTACGGTGCCGGGAGGGCAAGAGAGGCTTTTGCGGAGGTGATATGTGCAATAGCAGAGTCTGAGCAGGCATATGTGCTCGCTGAGGCAGATGTGATAGACAATGCAAGGTCTGTTGTGGAAGCTGTCAGAAAGCAGAAAAATTATCAGGAAAATTTCCCGGTGAAATATATACAAATGGAGTCAGATGATGCCTGGGCCAGAGATGTGGGGCCGACCTTCGTGAAAAATGAGGATGGCGCTGTCAGAGGAATCGACTGGTGTTTTAATGCCTGGGGCGGCAAGGTGGACGGACTGTACGCAGACTGGACAAAGGATGACAGAGTAGCGGCTTTATTTTGCAACAAAGCCGGATACGACATGTATGATGCGCATCCGTTTGTCTTAGAGGGTGGAGCCATCCACACAGACGGAGAGAAAACTGTGATAGTGACGGAAAGCTGTCTGCTAAGCAAGGGCAGAAATCCGGAATTATCGAAGTCTGAAATAGAACAGAAATTAAAGGATTATCTCGGTGCCGAAAAAATTATCTGGATTCCTTATGGAATATACAATGATGAAACCAACGAGCATGTGGACAACGTATGTGCATTTACAAGCCCGGGGCATGTGGTGCTTGCGTGGACTGATGACATGGATGATCCACAGTATCAGATGTCCTCAGCGGACCTTGAAATATTGGAAAATGAAACTGATGCAAAGGGTAGAAAAATTGAGGTTCACAAGGTTTACATTCCAAAGAATCCGGTGTGTATCACAGAATATGAGCTTTCCGGCTTCACCTTTGAGGAGGGTGAGGATGAGCGCGAGGCAGGAGAACGCTTAGCGGCAAGCTATGTGAATTTTTACATCACAAACGGCGGTGTGCTCATTCCACAGTTTGGTGATGTGATGGATGAGCCTGCGCTTAAGGTAATCGGAAGCCTTTTTGAGGGAAGAAAAGTGTATCCGATATATGCGCGCGACATAATTGTCGGCGGGGGAAATATACACTGTATCACACAGCAGATACCACAGTAATTTAATTGGTTGTAATCGTTTTCGGTCTCACAGAGGCTTGGTAAAGCCCATTGTGAGATGACAGGATGAGAAAGGTGAATAGTATGAGAGAGGTTACAATTGCTGCAATCCAGATGAGCTGCAGCCGTGACGTAAAAGAAAATATTGAAAAAGCAGCAAAGCTTATAAGAGCTGCGGCAGAGGCCGGAGCGCAGATAATACTTCCTTCGGAGCTTTTTGAGAGACAGTATTTCTGTCAGGAGAGGCGGTACGATTATTATGACTATGCAAAGCCGCTTTCTGAAAATGATGCGGTGCAGAGCATGAAGGCACTTGCAAAGGAGCTTGGAGTGGTGATTCCTGTGAGCTTTTATGAGGCGGGAGAGGGCAGACAGCTTTTCAACTCAGTGGCGGTGATAGATGCCGACGGAGAGGTGCTTGGAATATACCGAAAGACACATATCCCGGATGATCATTATTATCAGGAGAAGTTTTACTTCACACCGGGAAATACAGGCTTTAAAGCTTTTAAGACAAGGTATGCAACCATTGGAGTCGGTATATGCTGGGATCAGTGGTTCCCGGAAACGGCAAGAGGCATGGCTTTAAAGGGCGCGGAGATACTTTTTTACCCTACAGCCATAGGCAGCGAGCCGATACTGGAATGTGACAGCATGCCACACTGGAGAAGGTGCATGACCGGACATGCAGCCTGCAATCTGATGCCGGTTGTGGCGGCAAACAGGATAGGCACAGAGGAGGTTGTACCGTGTGCGGAAAACGGAAACCAGAGCTCTGCACTGACATTTTATGGTTCTTCGTTTATTACAGATGCGACCGGAGAGGTTGTTGAGCAGATGGACAGAGTATCGGAGGGCTTCATACTCCACAGTTTTGATCTGGATGAGCTGGAGAGTGAGAGAAAGAGCTGGGGACTGTTCAGGGACAGGCGGCCGGAGATGTATGGGGAGAGTTAGCTTAGATTACCCTAATGATTACAAATTTATTTAAAGTTAATTTAAAACACAGGATATAGCAAAGGCGCTATATCCTGTGTTTTTTATAGTTCCCTTTTAGTGTATTAGAACATCGGAAAAAATACATATTATTGTTTCAACAGCACTTTGATGTCTTCTTCCGGTGTGGTAATAGGTGCAATCCCATAGTTTTCTACCAGAAAGTTCAGAATGTTAGGAGAAAGGAACGCCGGTAGAGAAGGACCGAGACGGATATTTTTTATACCAAGATGTAACAGTGTTAAGAGGATGCAGACTGCTTTCTGTTCATACCAGGAGAGTACAAAGGAAAGCGGAAGCTCGTTTACTGAACATCCAAATGCATCCGCAAGTGCTATTGCAACCTGTATCGCGCCATAAGCGTCATTACACTGTCCCATATCCATCAGTCGCGGAAGACCACCAATTTCTCCGAGATTTAGATCGTTGAAACGAAATTTTCCACATGCCAGAGTCAGGACGATACTGTCAGAAGGCGTCTGTTTTACAAATTCTGTATAGTAATTTCTGCCCGGTTTGGCACCATCACAGCCGGCAACCAGGAAGAAATGACGGATAGCTCCTGATTTTACGGCCTCTATTACCGTATCCGCATGGGACAGGATTGCTGAATGACCAAAACCGGTTGTTACCTGTGTGCCGCCATTTATGCCTGTGAAGGTCTGATCCTCCTTGTAACCACCGAGCTCAAGTGCTTTTTCAATAACAGGAGTGAAATCCTTCTGTTCATCGATATGAACAGTACCCGGGAAGGCAACCACTTCTGTTGTGAACACTCTGTCGATGTAGCTGCTTTTTGGAGGCATCAGACAATTTGTGGTGTAGAGAATAGGAGCAGGAATATGATCAAATTCTTTTTGCTGATTCTGCCATGCTGTTCCGAAATTTCCCTTCAAGTGAGGGAATTTCTTTAAGAGTGGATATGCATGGGCAGGGAGCATTTCACCATGAGTGTAGATATTGATTCCCTTTCCATTTGTCTGTTCAAGCAAAAGCTGCAGGTCCTTTAAATCGTGCCCGGTTACTACGATAAAAGGTCCATTTTCCACCGTAAGCGTAACATCTGTTGGCTCCGGTGTTCCATAGGTTTGTGTATTTGCCTTGTCTAGAAGTGCCATGCACTTTAGATTGATTTCACCTACCTTGAGAACTGTTTGAAGCAGCTCATCCATACTTTCTGCGTAACCAATCCTGAACAAGGCTTCACAGAAAAACTGATTTACCTCGGGATCTTCAAAATTCAGGACATATGCATGATAGGCATATGCAGCCATTCCGCGAATACCAAAGAGAATAAGTGACTTCAGGGAACGGATATCTTCATCAGCATTCCATAGCTGTTGCATATCATATTCGTCAGTTCGTCCACAAGGAGACTGACATTTATTACAGTCGCCAACCAGAGAGTCTTTTTCTGCTCTGACCTTTTGTATCATATCTTCAATTGCTGCATTATCAAAGCTTACATTTGTAATTGTGGTAAATAAGCCCTCGATAATGGTCTGCCAGGTCTTTTTTGAAACAGCTGATGTGTCATCGACAGCTCTCGCCAGACCAATCAGTGCGCCTGTCAATTCATCCTGTAGCTGTGCAGTATCTGCCTTTTTTCCGCAGACACCTGTATTTCCGGTACAGCCGGTGCATCCGGCCGTTTGTTCACATTGAAAACAAAACATATTTTTTTCCTCCATCAGTAGTTTTTTATGTTTCTGATAGAATAATAGCGTTATAAAAACAACTTGTATGTTTGATTTCCAACATAACGAATGCTTTTGAAAAAAATTTATCTATTATAATTAGAATAGTTTTTTCTTAATCCCTTAACAATAATAAACATAGTCACAAATTCAGCTGCCGGAAAAGCAAGCCACACACCTGTCATGCCGAAAGCGGCTGAAAGTGCGAATGCGAAAATGCTTATAGCGATAAAACCACGCATGATAGATGCCGCGAACGCATATTTTACGGACTCAACGGCACTTAGGATAGCAGAACCTACTATATTGATTCCGGCAAAAATAAAGCCTGTAAAGTAAAGGCGCAGTCCGCTCTCGGCATACGAAGCAAGCCTGGCATCGTGCTCGCTGTTGAAAACAGATGTCACAAAAGGTGCAAAGGTGCATATGAACAAAATGAGCAGTGCAGCAATTAAGAGAGATGAAACGACAGCCATCCTGAGTATCGAACCTACATTTTTTCTAAGTCCTTTGCCGTAATAGTCGCTGATAAGAGGCTGTGAACCCTGTGCTATTCCGTTGAACAAAGCTACAGCGACCAGTGACGTATTGGCAACCACACCGTATGCTGCCACGCCGATATTTCCTGCAAGCCTCAGGATAATCATATTGAAGACAATAGTTATGACACCTGATGATATTTCAGCAACAAAGGAAGAAACACCAACCTGGCAGGAGTAAAAGAGTCTCTTGACAGATGGAACCGTCGGCTTAAGCTTTACGGAGCATTTGTCTGAGCAGAAATGAATACAGCATATCATGATGCCTATAATCGGTGAAATAGCGGTAGCTAAAGCGGCTCCCTCCATACCAAGTCCAAGCGGGAACATGAGTATGTAATCAAAAACAATATTAAAAAGGCTGCTGAAAAGTGTGGCACACATGGCAATGGATGGTGCGCCATCATTTCTTACGAAAGCGTTGCACACATAGTTGCACATGAAAAACGGTGTAAAAAGCATGAAAATACGTGTATAGTTTTTACCGGTATTTATAATTGCCGAATCTCCGCCGAGCAGCCCTACGAGCCTGTCCGGGATGAAAATACCAATCAATATGAATATAACGCTTATTATAATACACCACAGCAGGGCATGAAAAAAGTAGCTCTCGCTGGATGTGTCGCCCTTATTTTTCTCTACGACATATCTGATAGCGGAGCCGACTCCGATCATTGCGCCTATGGCAAAAATCAAATTGTATACAGGCAGCACCAGATTGAGCGCGGTGATACCGTTTGAGCCGACCGCCTTTGATATAAAGAAGGTGTCGGCAAGTATATATAATGACATACCCACCATGCCGAGTATGTTTTGTGAGACATATTTTACAAATAATTTTTTCATAATAGCTATATTGTAAATGCATCTGTCATTTAAATCAATGATATTTTTGATTAGCCCGGATGTAAAAAGTTTCAAAATGAGACCTTTTGACTATTGAAATATTTTTCAAGTACATTATAATGAACATGTTGAAATAAAATTGGGATTACTAAAGGAGGATAATTATGGAAAACAATAAGCTTTCAACAGGTTTAACCGTATGGTTATGGATTATTTTCGTGGTGAATGTTCTTGCAGCAATTGGCGGTATTGTCGTTGCACTGGGTGCTTCAGTCGTAGGAGCTGCTTTAGGATTAGGTTCGATATATGTCGTACTGAGTTTCATTGGCGTTATACTACAGATTGTCATAACTGTTTCTATCGGTATTTTGCTTTTCGCACACAAAAAGATTGGTTTGGTGCTTATTTTTGCATTTGCAGCCCTGGGATTCATTGTAAGTATGGTTACATATGCCGTTACAGCACAGCTTGGTGTTGGTAATATTGTCAAAGCAATTATTTCAGCCATTCTTATGCCGGTTATTACATATTTATTTGCAAAGAACGACATTGCAAATGGCACAATAGCTTAGAGCAATAAAAAATAAGATGAAAATTAAATAATGTTTTATTAATCCGCTATACGATAGGTGAGTATAGCGGATTTTTAAGTTTGCGCGCCATGGGCGCGCTCTAACGGGTGCAAGTCCCGAATAATCCTAGGTAGTGGGCAGTGTATAGCCGAACAGCAAGGGTGTCTACCGTGAGGTAGAATCTGAAGGAAGCTGTAAGCAAATCTCTGGTACGACGAACAGAAATCACATATAAGGCTAGGCTACGAGAGATAAGTTGGCTTAAAGCAAGAAGAACAAAAAAGCAAGTAAATGTAGAAAATCAGGCAATAAAGCTTCTGTCAAAAGAAGAATTGATCAGGAAAATAGAGGTGATTAAAAAAGAACTGAGATCCTATACCTGGCGAGACTTGGAAACAAATGGTAAGTTTGCTAAGAATGATAAACTCTCCTTCATTACGGATGACATGCTTATAGCAGGATGCGATATAGGCAGTGAAACTCATTATATTAGGGCAATCGATGTCAGATGAAGAGAATTAAGTAATGGGGCATTCGAGTTTAGCAATACTTCAGAAGGCTTTGCGAATGCCAAGGCATGGATGCTGGCACTTGCGGCAAAAATGGTGCTGCAGTTGACAATTTAACATTTTATCCAGAAAAATATATTGACAAAAATGTGCAAATTCAATAAAATTATTAACCATAAAGGCACACTTATGGAAACATAGGGTCGCAAAGCCAGAGTCTAAAACAGTTACATGTAGTAATGACAGTTCGGCTGCAACAACCGGTGAATACCGGTTGCTGCAGCCTTTTTGTATGTATGAAAAGTTTATTGAAGTATGAGGTGAAAAGATATGAATGAAAAATTTGATTTTCTGCCACTTGGGAGCATTGTAGTAGTAAGCGGTGGCATAAAAAAATTTGTGATTGTTGCAAGAGCACTGCAGGTAAATATAAATGGCTGTAAACAGTTCTTTGATTATGCTGCCTGCCCATATCCTGAGGGAATGAATGGTGACAGGCTTATGTATTTTCAGCATACAGATATCAGCAGGGTTGTGTTTGAAGGGTATGTAGATGATGATGAGATAATGATGTGTGACAACATCTTTAATGCCATGGAGAAAACAGAAATAGAGCGCGCAGATGTAAGAAAACTCAAAAGAAGCATGGTGAACTGATATGGCAAAAAAGAATGACAGAAAAGAATACAATAAACTGAAGAAAAAGAAAGCTGACAATAAAAAACAGCAGGAACAGTGCCAGTCAGAGATAGATGTGCTTGATGAGAAAATAGAGAGGCTGAAGGCGGCATACAGGAAGCTGGATGATGCCAAGGAGGCTATTGATGATATCAAGCATAACCAGAGGAATATGATAAATTCAGACCTTTATCAGTGCATGTGGACAGGCAGCAATGCACAGGAATGTTATGATTCATGTGAGAGCGGAAATTTATATACAGCTTATGACGGATATGTGTCAAATATAGATGCAGCGGAGGATGCCATCAACTGGGAAATAAATACACTAAAAGAAAAAGTGAATGAAAAATATGGTGTGCTTTCAGGACTTGTTAACGCATGGGATGATCTGTGCACGAAAATACAGAATTTTTTCAATTAATAAAAGTGAGAGGAGAAATACAAAGATGGAAATCAGCCTTGATAATATGCAGGTATCTTTTATGACTGCCGGTATAAAAACAGCTTCTGATTCCGTAAGTCTCACAGCGGCAGAGACAGAAATCAAAAGCAGATCTGAAGCAATGGACAAATTTCAGAAAGAATACAGGCAGCTGAAAGCCTTTGTGAAAGATTACAGAGATACGTTAAATAGTGATCTGGCAAAAATAGACCTGATAATAAATGCAATAAATGAAAATGACAGAAAACAGGGAGATTATATTAAAAATGGTATTGGACTATCAGATACAGCTGTGATACCATAAAACTAGGAGATGAAAATGGAAGGGTTTCAGATAAATTATACGGATCTCAGTGATCTGTTCTGGGAATATAAGCGAAAAATTGACAATCTAATTGAAAATATTGATAACTGCATAGAAAAAATCAATATGTTTACGGAAAATGCAGTATTTACAGGGAAAACCGGAGACGCAGTAAAGAGTTATCTTGGTGAAGCACATATAACAATCCTGTCAGGCATTAAAGTAACTGCACAGACACTGCTTGACAATATGGCAGCATACAAGGATGGATACCGTGCCATTGATAGCTCGACGAACTTCAAACTGGATGAAGAAGCAATACAGGAATTCAGGAAAAAACTGGCATCAAACTGTGAGGATACTGATGAGTATACGGGCAAAATAAGAAGTGCACTTTCAGAAGTATCGGACATATCTGATGTGGGCATGCCGGACAGTAACGGAGTATTTGATATCCATGAGCAGATGGACAGCGACCTTATAAAGCTTGTCTCAAATGTAAACAGCTACGAGAGAGAAAATGTGGTACGGCTTGAAAATTCAGTAGAGCTGCTTCTGGAAAATCTGCAGTCATGTCTTTCAAAAATAGGCCTTAGCCAGGGTGCGATTGAGAGCTATGAAACAGGCAGTTTTATCACAGGTAAAGATGCAGGTACCCTGAACACGGGCATTAAAATATTTGGAGACCTGCATGAGAAGAATAAAGAAGCATACGATGAAATCTATGAGACAGAACAGAAGATAAAGGATGAAGCCGAAAAGAGAAAGACACAGGGAATCTGGAGGACGGTTGGAGGAGCAGTACTAATTGCGACGGGTGTAGCATGCATAGTGCTGACAGGAGGTGCTGCAATACCAATAGTAGCTGACGTTGCAGTAGCAGTAGGAAGCGGAACAGCAGTATTCGGAGCTGCAGATGCCATAGAGGGCACTCAGGATATTTATTATGGAAGCACAGGTGACATTGACAGCACGGCAGTAAACGGCATAAAGGATGACCTGTTTCAGGGAAACGAGGACGCATATTATCTGACAGAAAATGCCTTTGCATTTGTGGCATCAGCGATGATACCGATAGGGACAGCAAGTAAAGCAGGAGAACTGACATTCAGATCAGGGACTGTTATGCTTGGAAAAGAAGGTGTATCAACTCTGGCAGGATATGGAGCATCTAACCTGGTATATGATAAAACAAACAACCAAACACTTGGAATGATAGCCGGAATACTGGCATCGACGGGATCAGCGAAGGGACTTAATATGGCAGATGCAAAATTGGGCTGGTCAAACAAAGGTTATATTAATGGTGATGTATTAACGGATGAAGCAAAAGAAATAAATGATAAATTTAGAGGTGACAATTTTGATGCAAAGAACTCCTTTGAATCAACATTTAATGACAGTGACCGAAGGGAAATTATTGACAGAAACGCTTCAACAACATGTGGATTAAATGAAAACCTTGATGGCAAATTAGATGGGTCAAAATTTTCAGCTATAGATAAAACAAGTTTACTTGAAGCACGTGAAAAAGTTCCAGAAATTAAACCAGATACTGTTATGCAAAAGGTTATTCCATCAGGTCAAGTTGATAATTACTTAAATGGTGAATGGACACAAGTTAGAAACTGCTGTTCTAAAGCGGAGGATACTGCTCCATATATTTCTTGCGGCTCTGATGCATATAAAGAGTTACGTTTGGATTATAAAGGAAATGATGGAGAAGGCTGTAATGTGAAGGAGTTGGAACAGAATGCAGATGTATATATTATAAGATTTACAAGTGATGCCAATCCATCAGATATAGGTATTCCAAACGATGGTCATCCATGTACGGGTACGGGCTTCACTGGTAGTGATGATCATTTGATACCAGAATACAAATATCCAGCTACAACACCAACAGATGGTGCTATTTATAAAATTGACGCAGATGGTAACGAAACAATGGTTGGAATGTGGGATAAAGATGCCAATAGATTTTATCCGGTTCCATAATAATTAGGAGGTAAATATGTTAGCGGAATATGAAGGTTATGTATATATATCTAATATAAAGGACGAACAAGTGACGTTATTGACCTATGATCAAAGTAAAATGATTGAGGGGTTTGAACCCAAAAGAGATTATTTTAAGAAAGTAGTTGATATAAATGATTCTTGTTTGAGTGCAATATACGATATACATTTTTATGTTAAGTATAGGGATACTGTAGAAGATACAGATATATGGATGGTGGATGAAGGTCGTGCCGTTGGTATGAAGGGAAATGTTGAAAATAATGAAGTCATAATTGATGTAGCACATGATGCGAAAGATGATTCTTGGATTCAATATGAAAAAGGTGCAGCGGCAAAAAAAATAAACCTTGATGATTGCGAAGAATATATTGTTGAAAAGAAATATATAAAGAGAAATGAAAGAATTGTAGATGAAATAATCGAAAAATCATCAGTAACACTCAAAGTGTTTAGGAATTCAATTGTTATGAATAGGAAATCAAACTTATAATGATTAGTAGTTGTGATATTAATTTTTCATTGAAAATGCAGTATTTACAGGAAATACAGCAGAAGCCTAAAAAACTATATGGAAGATGCTCACATCACAATGCTGTCGAGTCTTAAAGTCACGGTGCAGACACTGCTAGATAACATGACTCTGTATAAAGCAGGATATTTACTATGGAAGCATTGGAGATATTGACAGCACGGCGGTAAACGGCATAAAGGATGACCTGTTTCAGGGAAACGAGGACGCATATTATCTGACAGAAAATGCCTTTGCATTTGCGGCATCCGCAATGATTCCAATCGGACAGGCATCCACAGCGGGAAATCTGACATTCAAAAGCACAGCAACAATAGTCGCCAAAGAAGGCATCTCAATGGGAGCCGGAGCGCAGAAGATAACCACAGATGTGACAGGAAATGATACAGCAGGAATGGTTGTCGGTATGGTTGCGAGTGGAGTGACAGCAAAGGGGCTGAATGGAATTGAAGCAGAGGCGAACAAGCTGGCGAAAGCCCCAAAAGGGATTGATGGAGTAACCGAGGGAGTCGGAAATTTAGCGGAAGATGTTGGGAAAGTTGTTGAGATCAGCTATGGGAAGTCAAGTGGAAAATATGATACTACAGCAGATTTTCTGACTAATATTGAAAATCGAAATGGAAAATTTTATACAGATAAAGCCACAATAGATAAAATTGGACAGGTTGAAGCTAGAGGAGAAGATTTTTCACCGTTGAATAAAAGGATAATGAGTTCCCGTGCATCTACTGAAGGAGGAACTTCTGTTGTATATAAATATAGTGATGAATTAGGAACAAAATATTTGATTCATGAAGTTACAGATGCCAGGGGATATATTATTCACAGAGACTTTGATGCTGTAAGAATTTCATCGGGACAATTGATAAACAAGGGACATTAGTTAGGAGGTTAATATGTATCATAATGAAATGGAAAAAATAATAGAAAAAGTAGTAAAAGGTGATATAGATAAAAATGTATTAATGGAATATTTAATTGACGATTTTGATTGTGAAAAAATATATGACTCAGATGAGGAACTGATAACAGATGCTTTTTTTACATTAAAACATTATGCCAGTGGCGAAGAAGAGGTTAGCAAAGATGAGTGGATGTATTTCTTAGAGTGTTTAGCAGGAAAACGTGAATATAATATGGAAACAAAAATGAGCATCACAACTAAGCCTCCCCACAGGCAGGCTTAAATCATAGTCTTACTACCAGACATTAACAAAAACTTTTAGGCTCATAAGGCTTACTATCCCGTAATACTGCATAGATTACGGAGGTAAGCTTTCTTGCTACAGCTCCTGTGGCAGTTAAGTGATGTTTACCTTGGTCACGTTTCTTTTTGTAATATGCATTCAACGGACTGTTATGGAAAGAACAGGTAGTTGCAGCGAGAAAAATGGCATGCCGTAAGTAAGGTGAACCCCGTTTGGACATGTGATTATGAGTGCTGCTAAATTCACCGGATTGTCGTACAGTTGGATCAATACCTGCAAAGGCAACTAAGGCAGATGAACTCTTAAATCTGTTTATATCACCGATTTCAGCAAGAATGGTTGCAGCAGCAATCATGCCTATTCCGGGAATGGTATGAAGATAACAATCAAACTTCTCGTAGTACTCAAGAATCTGGCAGTCAAGAGCTTCAATCTGCTTATCAAGAAAATTCATTCTGTCAATGAGCTGTTTTAACTGGAAAGAGAAAGCATCCTGTGCTATCTTAATACCAAAGGTATCAGCTGCAGCTTCTTTGATGGAAATGGCTTTAGCTCTGGTAAGTCGGTTGTGGCTCTTATCTTTTATGATTTCAAAGAGCTCATCTATTGGTGCATTCTCAATATTCTCAGGGGTGAGATACTTTTCCAGAATGCCCATGGATGTGCTCACCCAAAGAGAAGAAAACTGTTTTTCGTACTCTGGGAAGATTTGTTCCATAATTGTGCCGATTCGGAGCTTAATTTCAGTTCTGGAAGAAATGACAGAATCACGATAACGACATAACTGACGCATGGCAAGGATGTTTTCATCAGCCATGGAAGTAGTCCCAAACTGACCGAAACGTATCACTTCTGCAATTAAAAAAGAGTCAATTGAATCGTTTTTGGTTTGTCGTATATACATTTTTCTCAAAGAATCAGACTGGATAGGATTGATTACATAGATGGTATATCCTTTTGCTTTTAGAAATGAATAAATGGGATACCAGTAATGACCTGTAGCTTCCATGCCAAATACACAAGGGGAATTACCGATGTTTTTGAAGATAAAGCTCATAAGAGAATCTGCACCTTTGTGTGTAGTTGCAAAGCGAAGAGAACGGCCGATTTGTTTGCCTTTAGGTGAAACAATGGATGCTTCATGATGATTTTTGCCAATATCAATGCCTACGATGTACATAATTGAAATCCTTTCTAATGTGAATTGTAAGTAGATAGAATCCTCACTTCAATGCGGGTTACAATCTGGTTAGATATACGAAGTACAGCACAAATGCTGCCAACATCCAGCTAATACGCAAAATCCTGCAAAGCAGAGGGAGCAGTCTCAATGAACGAAGTCACAAGTGCTTCAAGAGTGGTGACGCACACCTCTATCTATTACAGGATAATTGTGGTATAGGAATGAAATAAAAGCAATAGATAGAAAAAGACTGCTTTGATTCCTATGTGTTTAGCATACCAGACCAGCTATGGATGAAAATGTAATTGAAATAAAAAAACAGGTTAGAAAAATAATTGAATTGTTGGAACAACGTATAATACTTGAGCCTAACAGACCTATTCTAAAAACATTATATGATAGATATATGAAAGCTGAAGAAATTATATCAAGTAATGAAGATATTAGTAAAATTATGATTAGTGGTGGGTGTAGAGCTTATTTAGATGCGTTTAGTGATTATATGAATCCTTTATTAGGCGAAATGGATAAAGCAGAGAAAATGCTTTCTAATTTAAAAAAGTAGTGTTGAAAGAGGATGCTTGGTTATTTATATGTTTATTCTTTCGGACTCCCAACAACCTATAACTCCTGCACGTCTAATAATTAACCATCATGGCTGCCCAGAAGCAATTAAGAATCCATGATGTTAATTAATAGACGCTAGCGAAATTTTGCCGAGTTGGGTATACGAACGAACATTACAAAATCAAAATAGAATATTTAGTTCCAATATGCTGATATAAACGCACTCTTAGCAACAAGAAAAAATGTTGCGAAACATTACCGAGAGAAGAACGGAAGCATCGAGAAGTTTACCTATGATATCCTCGGCCGGCTGCAGGGAACATATGGCGGATTACAGCTATGATGCCATGGGACGGCTGTCCTCTGCGCTTGGAGGCGGCATGCGCTATGATTACAGATATTATGAAGGTGGAGCAGGGCAGATGAATACAATTTATAGTTGGGGAACTTTAAAAGAAGCTGGAATAATTTTTGATATGGATACTGTTGTGATTAAGTAAGTGTAGAAATAAGAAAGTGGTGAATAATATGTTAAATGAAAAAGCGGAAAAAATAAAAAATGTGTTATTTGAAAAAACAGAGCAGAATCTGGAAAAGTATAGAGATTTTCATTTTGGTGAGTTTATCGAAAAGCCAAATCAGTGTGGATATTTTGAAAGAAATGGAAATTGGTATACATACGTAATAGATGAAAGAAATTTTTGTACATTTACAGGACCATTTAATGGGAGTGCAATAATATATGCGTGTTCCAAGGTATTACATATTTCAAAACTGTTCAAAGAATATAAATTTACAGAACAGGAACTAGAAATTTATATAAATAACAGTTTTCATTCTTTTGGTGAAATAGATAAAAAGTCAGAGAGACATTTCGATTGTAAGTAAAGACACAGGGAATCTGGAGGACAGTTGGAGGAGCAGTACTAATTGCAACGGGTGCAGCATGCCATATAAATACCTTTGCATTTGCGGCATCCGCAATGATTCCAATCGGCCAGGCATCCACAGCGGGAAATCTGACATTCAAATGCACAGTGGTATATTATTTTTTTAATATTTAGGGTGACAAAACAATATATTTATAATAAAATGATATTGTTAAATTATTAATAAAAAGCATACTAAAGAGAGGAGAAAGTTATGCAGGACATTAGTATCATTGGAATTATTGTTGCAGTTGTTGTTCTTGTTATCCTGTTGTTTATGGCAATCGGATACGTGAAGGCACCGCCTGATATGGCGTATATCATTTCAGGTGTGAAGAAAAAGTCAAAGGTAGTTATCGGAAAGGCGAGCATACGTATTCCGTTTTTTGAGCGTCTTGATAAGCTGAATCTCAGACTGATACCTATCGATGTAAAGACGAGCAATGCAGTACCGACAGCAGATTATATCAATATCAACGTCGATGCTACGGTAAACGTAAAGATCAGTAATAATCCTGAAAAGCTACGCCTTGCGGCTGAGAATTTCCTTAACAAAAACACAGAGTATATCGCTGGTGTTGCCAGAGAGGTTCTCGAGGGTAATGTACGTGAGATTGTTGGAAAAATGAAGCTTGAAGAGATGGTCTCAGACCGTCAGAAGTTTGCCAATCTGGTAAAAGAGAATGCAGAGCCTGATCTTGCGGCAATGGGACTTGATATCATCAGCTTTAATGTGCAGAATTTTGTGGATGGCAACGAGGTAATAGAGAATCTTGGTATCGACAATATCGTAAAGATTAAAAAGGCCGCCGCCATCGCAAGGGCAGAGAGTGAGAGAGACATCAAGGTAGCTCAGGCTTCGGCTGATAAAGAGTCAAATGATGCAGCGGTTGCAGCACAGACAGAGATTGCCAAGAAACAGAATGAGCTCGCTATCAAGAAATCAGAGCTTCAGATGGAGGCTGATACAAAGAAGGCTATGGCGGATGCGGCTTACGACATCCAGAAGGAGGAGCAGCGTAAGACCATTGAGGTTGCCACAGCAAACGCTGATATTGCAAAGCAGGAGCGAGAGATTGAGTTAAAGCAGAAAGAGGTTGCAGTAACAGAGCAGTCTCTTGAGGCAGAGGTCAAGAAAAAGGCTGAAGCCAATAAATACGCGGCACAGCAGCAAGCAGAGGCACAGCTCTACCAGCGTCAGAAGGAAGCTGAGGCAAGACAGTTCGAGGCACAGCGTCAGGCGGAGGCACAGAAAGCAGAGGCAGAAGCCATGAGATATGCCAAGGAGCAGGAAGCTGCCGGTATCCGTGCAGTCGGAGAGGCAGAAGCATCAGCTATCCAGGCAAAGGGTATTGCAGAGGCTGAGGCTATGGAGAAAAAGGCAGAGGCATATGCCAAGTACAATAAGGCAGCCGTTGCAGAGATGATGATTAAGGTGCTGCCTGATATCGCAGCCAAGGTTGCAGAGCCACTTGGACAAATCGACAAGATTACTATTATCGGTGGCGGTGATGGCGAAAATGGTGTAGGCAAGGTTGCCGGAAATGTACCGGTTGTAATGGCAAAGGTATTTGAGAGTATGAAAGAGGCAACAGGTATTGATTTATCTGAGATTATCAACGCTGATTCATATGACGCAAAGGTAAATCGCAACGTAAATGTAACCGGACTTGATGGAGTGAATCTCGTTGTAAATGCGGATACGGACAAAAACGGTGAAAAGACTGAAAATTAAATAGTGTTATATTAATCCGCTATACGATAGGTGAGTATAGCGGATTTTTAATATTTTCTGAAAAAAGACAAATATTTGAAAATTACAGGATTATATGATATATTTTGTTGCATAAAAGCAGATTGCCTGTACATGGTGACATATATAAATAATGAAGAGGAAAATCTATGAACGATAAAAGAAAGATAATAGCAATATTTATAATTGTTGCAATAGTAGCTGCGTTTGCTGCAGTTGCCACATTTTTTGTGATTAAGTCAGCAAAAAACGAGGCTAAAGGCTCGTCACAGATGACGGAAACAGCCACAGAGGATAGTTCAGACAAGGAAGACCCGCAGCATACGGGCGACAATGCCGGCTCAATGAGTGTTACAACTGATGAGGGAGCTTCTGCGGATGAGACACAGATACTGTCTGCAAGCTCTGTTGCGGAAAACAGTAACCTGACCTTCGGAATTGATGTATCTAAATATCAGGGCACTATAAAGTGGGACAAGGTTGCCGCAGGCGGAATTGATTTTGCAATGATACGTGTGGGCTACAGAACCCAGAAAACAGGCGAGATGTGTGTTGATACAAATGCAAGATACAACATGCAGGAGGCGCAGAAAAATGGCATAAAGGTCGGGGTATATTTCTTTTCATCAGCAGTAAATGAAACAGAAGCCATTGAGGAGGCAGACTGGGTAGCAGACTACATCTCAAAATATCAGATTACATATCCGGTGGCATTTGACTGCGAGGGCTTCACAGACTCAGCCAGCAGACAGTATGGCATGTCATCAGAGGCACGCACCAAAGTAGCTGAGGCATTTTTGCAGGAAATATATAATAAAGGATATACACCTATGTTTTACGCTGCCATGAATGAGTTGTCGGAAAACAGCCAGTGGGATACTAAAACACTTGAGAGCAGCTACAAAATATGGGTGTCACAATATCCGGATACAGCTTACCCGGAAACACCGAAGTCATCATATGAGGGCACACATGCCATGTGGCAGTATACCAATAAGGGAAAGGTGTCAGGAATTGATAAGCCGGTAGATTTGAATGTGGCATACTTTGGTTTTGATGAAACAGAGTCTGCAAAAAATGGGGATGCGGCTGACGATGCAACAGCTGATCCGGAAGCAAATATGAAGTTTTCGGATGTAAATGAGACTGTAACTGCCAAGGAAAGCGTCAATCTGAGGGATATTCCAAGTCAGGGCAATGACAGCACAATTAAGGCAACGCTGAATAACGGTGATACAGCAACAAGAACAGGCGTCAGTGACAGTGGATGGTCACGTGTCGAATATAATGGACAGACATATTATGCCATTTCAAACTACCTCACAACAGATATGAACTATGTAGTTCCCGGGCAGGACGGAAGTGGCAGCGGAGACGGACTGAAGACAAAGTTCAAGGAGTGTAATGATACTGTCACTGCAAAAATAGAGGTTAATCTGCGTGCACTTCCAAGTGTCACAAATCCGGATGCTACAGTTGTTGCAACGATAAAAAATGGGGAAACCGTCACCAGAACCGGAATCAATGAGGAGTTTGGCTGGTCACGCGTGGAATATAATGGACAGACACTTTATTGTGTGACAAGCTATCTGAGTGTGCAGTGATATAATGAACGCAGTGTTTTGGAGAATAAAGTCAAAAAAATAAAATGTAATTAAGTTAAAGTTACACATAAAGTAGAAATAGTGTAAAAATGTAATGGATATAATGATAGAATTGTTTGAGATAGTGCGTTAAAATACAAAATAACGAAATACGTAAGTAAAGGGGCATTTTATGGAATATTCAGCAATTTTTCATGATATGGATAAAAGATTCTGCTATGCGATAGATAAGGATTTGTTTGTGATACGCGTGCAGGTAAAAAAGGATGATATGAAGGAGGTAATCCTTCACTATGAGGACAAGTATATACCTATGGAGCGCAAGGATACGCGAATGACTCTTCCTATGAAGAAGGTAGCCACCTCGCAGTTTCACGATTATTATGAAGCACAGCTTCAGATGCATCTGATATGTCTGAGATACTTTTTTGAATTTACAGACATGCAGGGTGAAAAGGTATATTACGGCAATTATGAGTTCGACAAGGAGTGCATCACAAACAGGGACAGAATGTTTGACTGCCCGCAGAACCTCAGGGAGGAAGAGATGTTTGAGGTGCCACAGTGGGCAGCAAACAAGGTAGTGTATCAGATTTTCCCGTCGCGCTTTGCCGCAACACAGCCGGTAGACAAAAAGCTGTGGTATAAGGCTCCGATTACGCCTATGGATGATCTGCATGGCAATCTCAGAGGAATCATAGAGCATCTGGATTATATTAAAGATCTGGGAATCGATGTGGTGTATCTGACACCAATCTTTAAATCAAATTCGTGCCATAAGTATGATACCATTGATTATTATCAGGTTGACCCATCATTTGGAACAACAGAGGATTTAAAGGAGCTCGTACAAAAATCTCACGAGCGTGGCATGAAGGTAGTGCTGGATGCGGTATACAACCACTCAGGAAGAGAATTTTTCGCATTTCAGGATATACTTGAAAAGGGCGAAAAGTCAAAATATCTCGACTGGTATTTTATCGACGAGCTGCCGCCTAGGGGTGAATGGGGAGAAATTCCAAACTTCAAATGCTTCGGCTATTACGGTGGAATGCCAAAGCTTAATCTGAAAAATCCTGAGGTTGAAAAATACATCACGGATGTTGCCTGCTACTGGATTAAGGAATGTGATATTGACGGATGGAGACTGGATGTAGGAGACGAAATCAGTCATTTCTTCTGGAAGAATTTCAGAAAGGCAATCAAGGCAGTAAAGAAGGATATGCTGATAATTGGTGAGATATGGCACTATGCAGGAGACTTCCTCGAGGGAGATGAGTGGGATACTGTCATGAATTATCCATTCTACCTGAATCTGATAGACCTGCTTACAGACGAAAAGATTAATGTCAGCCAGTTTGTACAAAATCTTGGATATCTGAAGGGACGCTTAAACAAAAAGTGCTATCCGCTGATGTGGAACCTGATTGACAGCCACGATACAGCAAGATTTTTACATCTGTGCCATGATAATAAGAAAAAGCAGCATCTCGCAGCAGCCTTTCAGCTGTTACTGCCGGGAATGCCTATGGTTTACTATGGCGATGAGTATGCCATGCCGGGAGCAAACGATCCGGACTGCAGACGAGGCATGTACTGGGATGAAGAATATCAGGACAAGGAGATGTATAATTGGTATAAGAAGCTCATGCAGATTAGAAAAGCACATGCATGCATCGTAGAGGGCGAAATGATTGAGACAATCACAAATGACGATGATGATACGATTGTTATGATCAGAAAAAACGGCGAGGAGACAATCGCAATGCTTTTCAATTGCGGCAGCAGTGTAAAGGAATTTAATGAGTATGCCAAGAAATATAATCTGCTGACAGATAGCGCATTTGACGGAAAAGTAGATGGGCTTGACGCTGCCGTAATTGTGCTTTAAAAATTATATGGATTATCTATAAGAAGTCATGGAGCTTTGCACATCAGGTAAACGGAAAGACGGTAGAAGCGACGAAAAATAGGTAAATCGCAGTAAAATAATTTTATATGAGTTTTTATGGACAGGAAATTGCAGGCAGCTGCTTTTTCCTGTTTTTTTGCATAAAATCAATTCTGTTGAGGTAAAATTGAGATTGACATTGTATTGTATGAGTATAAAATACAAGGAATCAGGTGATGTACAATGAAAAGGCATAAAATATGTAAAATTATTTTTGCTATACTGGCAGTTTTTTTATGTGTGGCTTTTTATGAGTTAATCGGAATCTGCATCACATATAAAAAACAGCCGGCGGTGTCTGATGCTACTATAAAGGAAACACAAAATATTATGAGTGTGGCGGGGAGAGAGAATACGGAAAGAGCAGTAATCATTGAAAAAAATTCGCAGGCTCTTTTAGAAAGAGTTAGATTAATCCAAAATGCAAAGGATGAAATAATCCTTTCTACATTTGCATTTAAATCAGACGAAAGCGGAAAATTGATTTTAGGAGCACTGCATGATGCGGCAGACAGAGGCGTACATGTCCGCATATTGGTAGATGGAATGGAGAGCTGGATTGATATGGAGGGTAATCCATATTTTTATGGATTATCTTCGCATGAGAATGTTGAGATTAAGCTGTACAATAAAGCAAATCCGCTTAAGCCATGGAAGACAATGGGAAGAATGCATGATAAATATCTGATTGCAGATGGTAAAATATATATTCTTGGCGGAAGAAACACATATAATTATTTTTTGGGTGATTTTCCGGGGCATAAAAATTTTGACCGGGATGTGTTAGTTGTCTGCGATGAGCCACAGAAAGATAATTCGGTCAATCAGCTTTGGAATTATTTTGAAACAATATGGGAACAGGAGGACTGTCGGTATTTTCATAACAGTAAAAAATTAGCTGACAGACAATCTGTAAAGAAAGCAGTTTTAGAGCTGCAGGAAGTGTATCAGCAATATTTTGAAGTTAATAAGGAAAAAATTTGTGATACAGATTATGCGGATGAAACCTTTGAAACAGAAAAGATTACATTGTTATCAAACCCAATCCACACCCAAGCTAAGGAACCGGTGGTATGGTATCAGCTGGGAGAATTAATGAAAAATGCAAAGGAACGCGTAAAAATTCATACACCATATATTATTTGCAATGATATGATGTATAATACATGGGAGGAAATTGCACAGAAGGTTCCGGACTTTTCTATTATGACAAATTCTGTTGCAAATAACGGAAATCCATTTGGAGCTGCTGATTATGCCAAAAACAGAAACAGAATTTTAGAAACAGGAATTGATATCTGGGAATATGAAGGCGGTTATTCGTATCATGGAAAAAGTATTCTGATTGACGATGATCTGTCAGTAATAGGTTCATTCAATATGGACATGAGAAGTACTTATCTGGATACAGAGCTGATGCTTGTAATACGCAGTAAAGAGATTAATAAACAGCTGGAGGATGGCATGATGGAGTATGAGAGCGTGTCCAGACAGGTATTAGACGATGGAACATATTATGATCCGTATCATGTAAAGCCGATTGAATTAACAGAAAAACATAAAAGAAAGGTGTTTCTGGTACAGCATCTGCTTGGATGGGCAAGGGATTTGTTTTGATTAAAGGAGAATATAAAGCGTGTTTAAGATATTAATTGTAGAAGATGATAAGGAATTAAGTCTGTTATTCCAAAAGGTGCTTGAAAAGAGCGGATATCAGGTCAAAAGTGCGTCGGATGGAGCACAGGCACTGGAGGTATTGGACAGAGAGTATATTGATTTGATCATTTCCGATATAATGATGCCGGTTATGGATGGATATGAACTTGTGTCGGAGCTTCGTTCGGCGGGATATCAGATACCGGTGCTTATGATTACTGCAAAAAGCAGCTTCGATGATATGCGTCAGGGCTTTCTTTCGGGAAGTGACGACTATATGGTAAAACCCGTAAATGTCAATGAAATGGTTTTGAGGGTAGGGGCACTGCTTCGGCGTGCACAGATACTGAACGAACACAAAATTGTGATTGGCTCAACCGAGCTTGATTATGATGCAATGACAGTTGTGACCGGTGATGAAACGCTTGTCCTGCCCAAAAAGGAATTCCTGCTTTTATACAAGCTGGCAGCTTCGCCCGGCAGGACATTTACGAAGCAGCAGCTAATGGATGAGGTATGGGGATATGAGACGGAGGCAGACCCACATACGATAGAGGTACATATAGGAAGAATCAGGGAGCGTTTTAAGGAAAATCCGGATTTCGAAATTGTAACAATGCGTGGTCTGGGATACAAGGTGGTGAAAAAATAATGGAGTATAAAAAGAAAAAAGAATTGCGTATCCGCTCGTGTCTGACCGGTGCAATCTGGCTGGCACTTGCATTTTCTATGCTGATATCAGCTTTGTTGTTTGCGTTTTTGAATCATTTTTTGGATTTGCCCGGGAAAATACCGGGCCTTGGCTGGCTTTTGATTTTTAATACATTGATAGCAGGACTTATTACATCATTTATCAATGCAAGGCTCCTTGAGCCGATTACCAGGCTCAGTAAAGCAATGAAAGCAGTTTCCCAGGGAGATTTTGAACAGCATCTGGAAACAAACAGCCGCATAGCCGAGATTGGAGAATCCTATCAGAGCTTTAATGTCATGACAAAAGAGCTTCGTGCAACAGAGATGCTGCAAATGGATTTTGTATCCAATGTTTCCCATGAGTTTAAGACTCCAATCAATGCAATTGAAGGCTATACGATGCTGCTCCAGGGAGATGAGCTGTCACAGGAGCAGGAGGGGTATGTAGAAAAAATCCTGTTTAATACTCAAAGGCTTTCAGGTCTTGTTGGAAATATTTTATTGTTATCAAGGCTGGAAAATCAGAATATTCCAATGAAAAAAACCAAATATCGTCTGGATGAACAAATCCGTCAGGCATTTCTTTCATTGGAGGATAAATGGACTGAAAAAGGAATTGGCTTTCAGGTGGAGATGGAGGAGGTCAGATATGTTGGAAATGAAGGGCTTTTTATGCATATCTGGATGAATCTTTTGGATAATGCAATCAAGTTTAGTCCCCAAAATGGGACAATCACCATGTTTCTAAGGCATGAAAATGACTCTGTACAGTTTATTCTGGAAGACGAGGGACCGGGAATAGCGGATGATGCAAAAGCCAGAATATTTGACAAGTTTTATCAGGTGGATGGTTCTCATAAAGCCGAGGGAAACGGCCTTGGCCTGGCACTTGTGAAAAGAATTGTAGACATCACCGGTGGAACAATCAAAGCTGAAAACCGGGAATACGGAGGATGCAGATTTGTAGTACAACTGCCAATAAAGAATTATAATGAGTAGCTATTTAGAACATGATAGTTACAATAATAAAATAATAAGATAAAAGATAGGAGAATTCATATGACATTTTATCAGGAACTGCAGTTAAATCAGGCCGGCTCTAAAAGCCTGCTGAAAAATAGTAAAACAATGAAAGAAAAACTATACCATGCGTTTGTATATATGGTGAAGATAGCTGTCACAATGGTTTTTTGCTTTGCCTTTGTCACTGCCTCAAGCATCATATTGGGAAAGGATAACAGCATTGTGGGAGTAGTGGTTTTATTATGCGTTATGGTATTTCGAAACGCTGATCTGGGAATCCATACAGGACACTCTACATGGCTTTTGGCATTGTTCTTTGTAATTATGACAGTATGCCCACATCTGGCGAATCAGCTTTCACCGCTTCCGGCGCTGCTTATAAACATTGCAGCTCTTGCAGTGCTGATTCTGTTCGGATGCCATAATCCATTTATGTTTAATCAATCCACACTGGTTCTTGGCTATTTATTGTTATATGGATATGATGTGTCAGGAAAAAGCTATATGCTTCGAATAGCAGGGATGGCCGCAGGAGCTGCCATCACATGCCTGGTATTTTACAGAAATCATAAAAACAGAGACTATAAAAGAAATATGAAAGCTGTAATTGAGGAGTTTGACCTTTCTTCATCACGTACAAAATGGCAGCTGTGCCAGATACTATGCGTACCGTTAGTTCTATGTATTGCACAGCTTTGCAATATGCCGCGTGCAATGTGGGCAGGTATTGCAGCCATGTCTGCCATCCTGCCGTTTATGGAGGATATGCAGTACAGAGTCAAAAAAAGGATTGTCGGTAATATTGCCGGGGTTATATGCTTTACGGTATTATACTTCCTGCTTCCGCCATCAATCTATGCGTACATAGGAATCATAGGTGGAATCGGCGTGGGATTATCGGCACAATACGGCTGGCAGGCTGTTTTTAATACATTTGGTGCTCTGGCTATAGCTGCAGAGAGCTATGGGTTAAAGGGAGCAGTCAGCCTCAGGGTGATTCAGAATGTGTTTGGAGTCGTTTTTGCGTTGGTATTTTGTGCTGTATTTTATAGAATTATGTCAGTGAAAGCGCCGGTGAAAGAGGAAACTGTATAATACAAGTGGAAACGTGTAATCAGTCATAAGGAATTGTATTCTTCAGATGAAACAGCTACAAAATCCAAAGTGAAGGAAAAGGTAAAACAAATATGAGTCAGATAATATTGGCGTCGGCATCACCGCGCCGAAAGGAATTATTAGAGCAGATTGGGGCAGAGTTTGTTGTCTGTCCTGCAAAGGGAGAAGAGATAATCACAGAGGAGGAGCCATCTGCGGTTGTCATGGAGCTATCCCGTCAAAAGGCAGAGGAGGTAGCGTCAGGTGTGCTTACCTACAATGAACAGCATGCAGAGCTTGTGACACCGCAGGATATTCTTGTAATCGGAGCGGATACGGTAGTGGCTTATGAGAATCAGATTCTTGGAAAGCCGAAGGACGAAGAAGATGCCAGGCGTATGCTTTCGATGCTTTCGGGAAAAACGCACAGTGTCTATACAGGGGTAACGTTTGTTTTTATTGACAAAGCCGGAAGAACAGGAGAACATTGCTTTTATGAGAAGACGGATGTCAGTATGTATAAATTGACAGAAGAGGAAATTGACCGCTATATTTCAAGCGGGGATCCGATGGATAAAGCAGGAAGCTACGGGATACAGGGACGCTTTGCCATCCACATTAAGGGAATACATGGTGATTACAATAATGTGGTAGGGCTTCCGGTAGCGCGCCTGTATCAGGAGCTTAGAAAGCTTGGAGTTGATGTTTAGCGAAGTCTTTTTTTAATAGCCGGTCCGATAAGCATAGCAATTATCATTTTTATCAGGTCGCCCGGGATAAATGGGAACACACATATTGAGAGCGCACCGCTGACTGTGCTTTTTGCCTCAAAGCAGAACCATGCTGTACCGAGCACATAGCATATGATAGTTCCGACAATCATACCAATGAGCTGGAGCCAAGGCTGGTGGAAATGATCGATTACAAGTCCTGCAATAATTGCCATGGCAATAAAACCGATGATGTATCCGCCTGTAGGGCCGGCAAGCTTAGCTGGGCCACCGGTGAAGCCTGAAAATACAGGGATTCCGACAAGTCCGATAAGCAGGTAAATGAGGTAGCTTATAGTTCCACGTTTCCATCCGAGCAGATATAATGAAATATATATGGCCAGGTTTGTCAGTGAAATCGGTACCGGCCCAATCGGGATAGATAATGGTGCAAGAATACATGTGACAGCTGTCATGAGCGCTGTTACCGTTATGGCATAGGTCGTTCCATGCTTGTAGTCTATAGTTTCTGTCTGGTTCATGATAAAATCTCCTTTTTGTAAATTTCATAGTAATTTTTGTACGGTTAACACATTAACATGAAAAGATGTCAATTGTCAACCATAACTGTAATCAGGGTTTACAATTATCGGGGAGTAATGAAAAAATATACTAACATCGGTATATACGTACGCTATTCGGAAAACATGGATACTTGGAAAATGTCTGAAAATGTCTGAAAATCATTAAAAACAATCGACATTACAGCCAATAAACGCTATAATAGATACATTAAGATAAATGTACTGGGACTTGTATTATCCACAGCCGTCACGCGGTACGGCTGTCGCGGATAGCGTCAGGCCCCGGGAAGGGGAATTATATGCAGGATAAAAAGCAAAAAAAGGCAAAAATACAGGTTATATTTCTAATTCTTATTTCCACGCTTGTTATTTTAGCGGATTTTTATGCGATAATTAATTATCCAAAGGAATACATGCTCATTGCAGCAATCACAGTTATCTTTATGATTTGCCTGTGGGGCGTGATAAGCGGATTTTTCTCACTAAGTGCTCTAAAGGAGGACAGGAGGGAGGAACAGTATGACAGTATTTTTAAGTCGGAAAAGGCATCTTACCTCATGCTTAGGAAGTATTTTGATGAGATAGAGGGAAAGATTGAGATACTGCAGAAGGAGTCAAAGATTCCGACTGAGGATATCATCAATGCACAGAAGGGAATCGCAAAGGTTGTCATCAACAGGAATAAGGAAAATGCTGATGCGATTATGAACTCTAATGAACAGCTTATGGAGACTTTTGAGCATCTTGAGAATAAGCTCAAGGAGAGCAATGATTTCATTATTGAGAGCCAGAAAAATGTGATTTATGATAACCTCAAGGACATTATGGAAAAGCAGCAGGTTCTGTCTGACAGCATAAAGGATATGGAAATCCGTCTGAGTCAGGCAATCACAGCAAATCCTATTCAGTTTACAGCAAATGTTGAGATGCCTAAGCAAACGAATGACGCACCACAATCAGCACCGACCATGGAGGCGATACCTGAACCTGTCGTAGAGGAAGCCGCGATAGCTGAGCCGGAGCCTGTTGCGGTAATCGAGCCGGAGCCGGTAGTTGAGACACCACATGTACCTGAACCGGAACATGTAAGTGAGGCACCACATGTACCTGAACCTGAATCGGTAGTAGAGCCAAGTCCTGTTGCAGAAGAAGCTGTTGCAGATACGACAAACAGCGATCCGAACCGCCAGCTGAGTGCAGATGAAATAGCAGCACTTTTTGCAAGTGCAAACGCAGGTGCGACAGAACCTGAATCAGAGCCGGCAGAGAAAGTGATTACGGAACCGGTCACAGAGGCACCTCAGGCACCTGAGCCGGAGCCTGTAAGTGAACCGGAACCTGCAAAGTCTCCGGTTGTAGATTTGAATAACACAAATCGTAATCTGACACCGGATGAGATAGCAGCTTTATTTAGCAGTATGTAGTATTTTGGTAACTATTCAGTAAAGAAATATGCGGTATTGCATATTTCGTAAAAAATGAAGAAATAATATTTTGTAATTATCTCACAAATATGTTAAAGTGTGCATGTTATAAAAATATGCACACTTTATTTTTTTGAAAGGAAATATAAAAAATATATGGAAACAATCAGATTTGACGAATTAGAACTAAACCCTAAGATTTTGCGAGGCATCAAGGATATGGGCTTTGAGGAGGCAACTCCAATACAGGCTCAGGGAATCCCGGCAGTGCTTTCGGGCAGGGATGTAATCGGACAGGCGCAGACCGGAACAGGAAAGACAGCAGCTTTTGGTATTCCGGTGCTTGAGAGCGTTGATGCATCAAGTCACAAGACACAGGTTATCATCCTCTCTCCTACAAGGGAGCTTGCCATCCAGGTGGCAGATGAAATCAGGAAGCTTGCAAAATATATGCATGGTGTGAAGGTACTTCCGGTATACGGAGGACAGGATATCAGCCGCCAGATTAAGGCACTTAAGGGCGGTGTGCAGATTATTATCGGAACCCCGGGGCGTCTGATGGACCATCTCAGGAGAAAGACAATCAGGCCTGACCATGTAAAGACAATCGTGCTTGATGAGGCAGATGAGATGCTCAACATGGGCTTCAGGGAGGATATCGAGACAGTACTTGAATACTTGCCACAGGAGCATCAGACAGTGCTTTTCTCGGCAACAATGCCAAAGCCTATTCTGGAAATCACGAGAAAATATCAGCATGATGCCATCAATATCAAGATAGTGAAAAAAGAGCTGACAGTCGCAAACATCGACCAGTATTACTATGATGTAAAGCGCAAGGACAAGATAGATGTGCTCACGAGACTGTTGGATTACTATAATCCAAAGCTTTCGCTTGTGTTCTGCAACACCAAGAAGATGGTGGACGAGCTGGCATATGAGCTTTGCGGACGCGGCTACAGTGCAGAAGGACTTCATGGCGATATGAAGCAGGTGCAGAGAGATCGTGTCATGAAGAACTTCAGAAACGGAAAGACAGATATTCTTATTGCCACAGATGTTGCAGCGCGCGGAATTGATGTGGATGATGTGGAGGCTGTTTTCAACTATGATCTGCCTCAGGATGACGAGTATTATGTACATAGAATCGGCCGTACAGGAAGAGCAGGCCGCTGTGGAAAGGCATTCTCCTTTGTAAAGGGCAAGGAGGTATATAAGCTCAAGGACATACAGCGCTACTGCAAGACAAAAATCTATGCACAGCCAATTCCATCATCTGATGATGTTGCCAAAATCAGGGCAGAAAAGATTATGGACCAGATTTCCACCATTATAGATGAGGAAAATCTCACAAGTGTCATTGATATTATAGAGAATCAGATAAATGAGTCAGATTACACGGCAATGGATATAGCGGCGGCATTTTTATACCAGGCTATGGGCGCTTCAGAGATATCAACAGCTGAATCAAAGGACGACTATGATTTCCACAATACAGGAGCAGAGGATGGCATGGTACGTCTGTTTATCAACGTAGGAAAGAAGGATAAGATAAAGCCGGGCGATATTTTAGGCGCCATTGCAGGCGAGTCAGGCATGCCTGGCAGGCTTGTCGGTGCAATCGACATGTACGATAAGTATACATTTGTTGAGGTGCCGGCTGAGTATGGCAAGGAAGTGCTCAATGCAATGAAGAATGCGAAGATAAAGGGGCGCTCTGTGAACATGGAGCCTGCAAATTCACGTTAGCAAAGTCAGGCTTTTCTGATGACGCATCAGCTTTTCCTGTTCTCAGGGGTTCTGAATAGTTACGATGGTTGTATAAAAAATACCGGGACACAAAATGTGTTGCCCGGTATTTTTGATTACTTGTCGTCATCGATTCCCCAATGCTCTTTCATGTAATCCTTTCCCATTCCTCCGCCGATATCATTTTGATTTCTGCGAAGATAATTTACAAATATTCCACCAACAACTGCAAAAATGATAAGTGCTGCAAGTACTACCATATGGTCTCCCTTCTGAAACATCTGTCAGTTTCAAAAAAAGCTGTAATTATTCGTTCGAAAATAAACGAAAAACAATTGGTTGCCATCATTATAACAGAATTGTCAGATAAGTCAATACACAAATCAGCTATTGTTTACACTAAAGCGTAGTCGGATTACTGGTTACACTGTTAGCAGTGAACAGTAACGTGGCTGTGGCTGGTCACACTGTTAGTTGTGAACAGTAATTGACCGGCAACGAAATCATGCGTCAGCAAGCATCAGCACATGCTTCACAATTGATTTGATTATATTAACCGCAGTCTCCATGCCCTCCACTGATATGTGCTCAAATGGGCCGTGGAAGCCGTAGCCGCCGGTACAGAGGGTTGGACAAGGAAGGCCCATGAAGGATAAACGTGCGCCGTCTGTACCGCCGCGAACCGGGCGTGATAGCGGCTTAAGACCGTTTTCCTCTATAGCAGCCTTAGCCAGGTCGATAATGTACATGTTGTCCATTATGATTGAAAGCATATTCTCGTAGGAGTGGGTGATAGTCAAAGAAACAGTGCCCTCACCATATTTTTTGTTCATCTCTATCTCAAGAGAGCGGAGAGTATCAAGTCTTTTAGCAAAAAGAGCCTTGTCGTGGTCGCGCACAATATATGACAGATGGGCTGATGCTACATCACCGCTCATATCACACAGATGGTAAAAGCCCTCTCTGCCCTCAGTTGTGGCAGGAGTCTCGTTTGCAGGCAGCGCTGCGGCAATCTCGCAGCCGACCAAAGCAGCATTGACCATAATGTCCTTTGCTTCGCCCGGATGCACGTTGACGCCCTTTATGGTAAATTCAGCGCTTGCGGCATTAAAGTTTTCATAGGCCACCTCGCCCTCGTAATCACCGTCAACGGTGTAGGCAAAATCTGCCTCGAAATAGTCCAGATCAAACAAATCCGCACCCTTTCCGACCTCCTCATCGGGGGTAAATCCAACCCAGATATCGCCGTGAGGAGTTCCCTCTGCGATAATCTGCTCTAAGGCGGTCATAATCTCAGCCACACCGGCCTTGTCATCGGCACCAAGCAGGGTAGTGCCATCTGTGGTAATGAGAGTGCGTCCGGAGAGGGCTTTAAGCTCAGAAAAATCGCTTACTCTCAGGTATTCGCCACTGCCTCTAAGCAGCACATCGCTTCCGTCATAGTGACGCAGCAGCTGTGGCTTGACATTTTCCCCGGAAAAATCAGGTGCAGTATCCATATGTGCAATAAATCCGACCGCTTTTTTGTGCTCCATGCCGGCAGTGGCAGGCAGCAGACCATACACGTAACAATGGTCAGTGAGCACAACCTTGGATAAGCCAAGCTCCTTAAGCTCTGACTCAAGCTCTCTTGCGAGTGCAAATTCCCTGTCACTGCTTGGTATTTTATCACTTGCTTCATCAGATGTGGTGTGATAGCCCACATATTTTAATAATCTTTCTTCTACTTTCATTATCAGTAAATCCTTTCTGAGAGACTTTGGATGGGAAATCTGGAATAAAAAGTCTCTGTATATAGAAAATAATATAGCTTAAAACGGTGTAAAATCAACTGTTTTACAAAAAATCTAAAAAAAATTTAAAAAAATTAAAAAAAAGTGTTGCATTTCTATAAACTATACTATATAATAAATTTCGCGTTAAGGAAAACGCAAACAAATTAATAAACGCGCTTCTAGCTCATTTGGTAGAGCACCTGACTCTTAATCAGGGTGTGCAGGGTTCGAGCCCCTGGAGGCGCATTTTTTGTACCCAAATTAATTTACCAACACTTTAAAAGAAGCCGGATTTATTCCGGCTTCTTTTTTACATATCTCTGTTTATATACATCTGTTTTTACTTTTTATTTGTTTTATTATCCAAAGCAGCTTCAATCGCATCAATCACAATCTTAAGAGCCTTGATTCTCGCATATTTCTTGTCGTTTGACTCAAGCACATGCCATGGTGCGTATGTGGTATTGGTTTTCTTTAGCATCTCATTTACAGCAGTCTCATACAGATCCCATTTTTCTCTGTTTCTCCAGTCCTCATCGGTAATCTTCCATTGCTTTTCCGGAGTATTCTGGCGTTCCTCAAATCGAGCCAGCTGTGTATCCTTATCAATCTGCACCCAGAACTTTATGATGACAGCACCCCAGTCTGACAGCTCCTTTTCAAATTCATTAATCTCATTGTAAGCACGCTGCCATTCATTCTCGCTGCAAAAGCCCTCTAGTCTTTCTACCATAACCCTGCCATACCATGTCCTGTCAAAAATAGCTATATGCCCGGTCTTAGGAAGACGATTCCAAAATCTCCACAGATAGTGTCTGGCTTTCTCGTTTGGCAGCGGACTTGCAATCGGATGCACCTCAAAGCCTCTCGGATCCAGCGCCCCTGTGATTCTCTTTATATTTCCACCCTTTCCTGCCGCGTCCCAGCCCTCATATGCTATGACAACAGGAATCTTTCGCCTGTATAGCTTGTTATGCAGCTCGCTAAGCTTAGACTGCAGATTTTTGAGCTCCTTTTTGTATTCTTCCTCAGATAGTTTCTTATCAAGTGATATCTCAGAAAGCTTTGGAATCTTCTCAAGCGGGAACACATTCTGTAACAGCGGCACAGCAAGATTACTGTTTTTAAGTGCTGTCTCTATTCCACTAACCAGCGTCTCCAGCACCTGAAGCTCAGCCCATTTTCTATTCTTTGCATCAACTATATACCAAGGATCTGCAGGCGAATTTGTATCATTCAGATATCTGTCAAACACATGCATACACTTGTCATAATGCTTATTCTGCCAGTCTTCATCCCCACTGACACGCCATCTGGTATCCTTATTCTCCTTTAATACCTCAATACGCTTTTTTTGTTCCTTCCGGCTGATTTGGAAGAAAAATTTCATAACAAGATAACCATTGTCAGTCAGCTGTCGCTCGAAGCGCTTCACGCTTTCAATTTTCTTCTTGTATTCCTTCTCTCCTATCTTGTCGTGCAGTACATCCTTTACTACCTCATCCATCCAGCCCGAATCAAGAAACTCAAGCTTCCCCTTTGCCGGAATCTTTACAAAATACCGATATAAAAAAGGCTTGCGTCTTTCCTCCTCTGTCGGCTCGTCCATGGTTGCGACCTTGAAAAATCGCGGATCAATATTCTTGATTACCTTACCGAGCACACTGCCCTTTCCTGCAGTACCCCAGCCCTCAAACAGCACAAGTACAGGCAGTCCATGCTCCTTAATCTGCATCTGAAGCACAGACAGCTTAGAGCGCGCTGCATGCAGGCGCTCATCCAGCTCTTCCTCCTCCGGAATTTGTGGTTTAATCCAGTTTTCTAACATGTAATTACCTCCCAAATATATAATTTCAGCCATAAAACCGCTACATCACTATATTAGTATAGCTTTTTTCAAGCTAATATACAATCTTCACACTATATTTGTTTCAGGTAGGTTTCAGTTCTCCGCTTCTCCAATATTTGTCATTTTAAAGCCCTCCCCGTGCACCTCATGAGACTCAACAACCACAATAAAAGAATCCGGGTCTGTATCTTTTACGGATTTACGCACCTGGTACATTTCCTTACTGTTGCATGCACACATTACCACCTGAATATCGTCCTGCTTATATCCTCCCTGCGCCTTAAGAATAGTGCTTCCGCGCTGACTGCATTCATCAATTACATCGCATATTCTCTTTCCATTTTTTGTGACAATAAAGGCTACTTTGCCTGAATTCATGCCATATATCATTTTATCAATAACAACCGCAGACAGTATATTCACTATCATGCCGTAAATCATTCCGTCAATATCCCGAAACAAAAGTCCTCCAACCAGAATAATTCCGACATCAGTAAGAAAAGAGATATTTCCCATCGATAAATGAGGCCGCAATGCTTTTACAGCCATGATGATAAAATCAGCTCCTCCTGTTGAAGAATTTCTTGTATAAATCATGGCATAGCCTATTCCGCAAAATACACCTGTGCACAATGCCGCAAGCAGTCTGTCGCCCTGATACACCGGAAATAACGGCGCAACATAGTCAACAATAAAAGAAGACAAAAGCATGCATCGTATTGAGCTGACAAAAAATTTCCTGCCCAACAATTTGCAGCATAGTATCGCAACCGGAATATTAAGCAGGACCGTTGATAAACCAATGGAAATATTAAACAGCCGGTATAAAATAATCGAAATACCCGAAAAACCTGTCATAGGAAACTCTGCCTGCAGGGCGAAGTTATATATACCTATTGCATAAAAGATGCTTCCCGCAAGCTCCCACATAATCTGTACCAATAATTCTTTTTTCTTATTCATATTGCATCTATCCTCCAAAATAAATAAGCGCCCGGAAACAAATCTTACAGTGTAAATTACTGCACCTACGATTTGCTCCCAGACGCTTTAACCACTCATCCGGTGAAGAGTGAACGTTTTCTGATGTATGCAATTATTATATTTGAGATGTTAAATTAAGTCAAGCCGGAATCATCAATTTTCCAGGCTAAGACATCATGTGCCAGCAATATCAATCACCATACCGGTTTATCTTTATCCTTTATGATGCATAAAATACATCCGATAACAATAAATACGAGGTTAAACAACTGCGAAATATTGCATCTTTGTTAGCCTGCCTTGCTATCCCTGATACCTTATTCTTTCAACCAGCGTTTCCTTTTTCAGATTACTGCTTAAAACGCAGGAAAGTACAATCTGCAACAGACCGACCAAAAAAATCATAATAAAAATTGGTACGATTGGAACATGATAGATATTCATTCCAAATATTCCATTATGTTTTGCATAGGAAAAAAGTGCATAGCCGAGCGGCAGACCAATGATCAAAGCTACGCATATGGTACCAACCGTAAAAATCAGTCCCTGTAACTGCAGGCATAAATTTAATTGTTTATTTGTCATACCCACAGCCTGTAATACACCATATTCCTGCTTTTTTGTCGTAATATTCATGATCATGGTGTTTGCCATATTCATAAAACCGATGAGTCCTACAACCGCCATAAACAGATAACAGCCAAGCTTCATCATGCTGCTTGCAAATTCGGCAGATTGTAACTGCGCATGATAAGTATCCATTTTTATATGCGAAGTATTAGAAATCAAAGTATTCAGACTTTGTTCTACAGATGCCACATCTTTTTTATCACAGTCCACCCACAGATAGCCATAGGCTGTTC
>ENA-OPBX01000274-OPBX01000274.1-human-gut-metagenome-genome-assembly--contig:-NODE-274-length-39817-cov-3.592500_pt1 | contig 39817 bp, 31 predicted proteins | sample MGYA00241075_ERZ501466 | MGnify/ENA primary metagenome ERZ501466 (study PRJEB25962, sample SAMEA2042633) | human gut metagenome | biome: human gut; feature: human-associated habitat; material: faeces...
GCCCCGGCTCCCGCACCTGCTCCGGCTCCGGCCGCCGCCGGCGCAGGAGACGTTCCCAGCCCGCTTGCCGGGAAGGTCGTCTCTCTGGACGTGGCAGCAGGCACCCCCGTGAAGGCCGGTGACCAGATTCTGACGCTGGAAGCCATGAAGATGAACACCATCATCTACGCTCCCGCCTCCGGCACGCTCACCGCTTTCTGCGTGAACCCGGGCGACACGGTTCAGGAAGGACAGGCACTGGCCAAAATTGGTTAATCCCGGCGGCGGCAGCCCGGAAACGCCAACAGTCCCGGGCTCCGGCTCAGATAATAAACCGCTACAAAAATATTCCCTATGAGTCTTTTTGATTCATTAATCACCTTTTTACAGGGGATGGGCGTCTTCTCCCTATCATGGCAGATGGTAGGGATGTGGGGCATTGCCATTCTCCTCCTGTATCTGGGTGTAGCCAAGCAATACGAACCGCTCCTGATGGTTCCCATTGCTTTCGGCGCCCTCATTGCCAACATTCCGGATAACGGAATGCTCATCACCCAGCTGAACCAGCAGGTCATCTCCTCCAATGAACAGGGGGAAGTAACCGCCACGTCTCTGAACAACGTGGGGTACCTGCGCGTTCACGTGGCTCCGCTTCAGCAGGCTCCCTCCAAGGTGCCGGCCAATCTGACCACGCCTGAATCCCGTGCCCAGTATCAGGAAATCATGCAGCAGCCCATGCAGGTTTACCCCGGCAGCCAGCTGACTGTTTCCAAGATCAAGTCCGTGCGGGAATCCCAGGAAAAAGCCAAAGCTGACGCGGCCCTTCTGGGCGACGACAGCCTGACGGTGGACCCCAACCTGAAGGATTTCCAGAACGTGACGGAAGACAACGGCAATGAACCGGTCTTCCTGCTCACGAACGGAGAAGGGACCACCGTCGTCCGCCAGCAGGGCGTCAATTACTTTGACACCAGCGGCAACCGGATTCCGGTGGATCTGAAAACCCAGAAGCTGGAGCCCCTGGTGGTTTCCGCCGCAGGCAAATACGTGGCCGTAGGCCAGCATACCCAGGAACTGCTGGTCACCTCCATCCACGGGGGCCTGTATGACTGGATCGGGCTGGGCATCAAGGCTGAAATTTTCCCGCCCATCATCTTTCTGGGCGTAGGAGCCCTGACGGACTTCGGCCCGCTGCTTGCCGCTCCGCGCACCCTGCTTTTGGGCGCAGCGGCCCAGGTGGGCGTAGCCGCCACGTTCTTCATGGCCCTGTTCATGGGGTTCACCCCGAATGAATCCGCGTCCATCGGCATCATTGGCGGCGCTGACGGCCCCACCTCCATCTTCCTGACGATGAAGCTGGCTCCGCACCTGCTGGGCGCCGTGGCCGTGGCTGCATACACGTACATGTCCCTGGTTCCGCTGATACAGCCGCCCATCATGGCGTTGCTGACGACCAAGAAGGAACGCCTCATCCGCATGAAATCCCTGCGAACGGTCAGCAAGAGCGAAAAACTGTTCTTCGCCGTGCTGGTAACCATTGTCACCATTTTGCTGATTCCGGACGCATCCCCGCTGATCGGCATGCTGATGCTTGGCAACTTCCTGCGCGAATGCAAGGTGACGGAACGCCTGGTTCAGGCCTCCCAGAATGAAATCATCAACATCGTCACCATCTTCCTGGGAACCTCCGTGGGGCTCACGATGCAGGGCGACCGCTTCCTGCAGTCGGAAACGCTGCTGATCATTCTTCTGGGTATCGTCGCCTTCGGCGTGGCAACAGCGGGCGGAGTGATTGCCGCCAAGATTATGAACCTCATCTGGCGCAAGAATCCGGTCAACCCCCTGATCGGGTCCGCAGGCGTCTCCGCCGTCCCGATGGCAGCCCGCGTCTCCCACAATGTGGGCCAGAAGTACGACCCCTCCAACTACCTGCTCATGCACGCCATGGGTCCGAACGTTGCAGGCGTGATCGGCACCGCAGTCATCGCGGGTTACTACATCGCCACTCTGGCGAAATAACCAGAATTGAAAATTACTCCCGGCCTCGGCCCGTCCCATGAATTCCGCAGCCTCATTTTCCACCCCTCCGGAGGAGGAAGGACCATGCGGCGACTGGACTTATCATGAATGGGCCGAGGCTTTTTCCACCAATGATCTGGCCCGAGCCCTCCCCCCGAGGCATATTGCCGTCTGCCGCGTTCAGACAGGAGGCCGCGGCAGGTTCAACCGCAAATGGATAGGGGAGGAAGGCGGCCTGTGGGCATCCTTCACCGTCCCCCTGTCCGCTCCTGAGGATACAGCGGCCGGCGTGCACTGGGGCCATTTGCCCCTGGTTGCGGGGCTGGCCCTGTTCAACATGCTCCGCGGCATGGGGCTGGATTCCGTGCGCCTGCGCTGGCCGAACGACCTGCTGGCGGGCAAATCCAAACTGGCGGGAATACTGGTGGAACGCCCGGCGGAGAACATGGCCGTCATCGGCATCGGCATCAATGTTTTCAATGATGTATCCTCCATCGCCGGGGAAATCAAGGACCCTCCGGCAAAGCTGGCGGATCTTGTTCGGGACTGCCCTTCCCTGCACGCCGTCATGGCTTCCCTGGGCAGTCATTTGAACCAGGTTCTTTCCGTCTTTTCCCACGGCGGCGTCCCCGCCCTTCAGGAGGGGCTGTCCCGGGCATGGGCCGGAGAAAGGCCGGTTTCCATTCTTACGGATGACGAAACCGTCCGGGGCATTTTTACAGGGATTGACGATCAGGGCAATCCTGTGCTATCCCTTCCGGCCGGCACCGTCCGCACCATTCCGGCGCACCTGATCAACAGGCTCCTCGAAGAATGAGCCTGCCGCTCCGTTTTTACACGGGGTTTCTTTCTTTTTTCATCCAACAAAAATCACTGACATGAGTTACAAGGTACTGACACCAGAAGAAGCAGCAAGCCTGATCAAGCATGGCCACCATATTGGCCTGAGCGGATTCACGCCCGCCGGAACGGCCAAGGCCGTTACGGCTGCGCTGGCAAAAATCGCAGAAGCGGAACATGAGAAGGGGAACCCTTTCCAGGTGAGCGTCTTCACCGGTGCTTCCACCGGCGATTCCTGCGACGGGATCCTTTCCCGGGCCAAGGCAATCCGCTACCGCGCTCCCTACACCACCAACGTTGATTTCCGCAAGGCGGTGAACAACGGGGAAATCGCCTATAATGACATCCATTTGTCCCAAATGGCCCAGGAAGTGCGCTACGGGTTCATGGGCAACGTGGACATCGCCATTATTGAAGCCTGTGAAGTCACGGCCGACGGCAAAATTTACCTGACGGCCGCGGGCGGGATCGCTCCCACCATCTGCCGCCTGGCAGACAAAATTATCGTGGAATTAAACGCCGCCCACAGCAAGAGCGCCATGGGCCTGCACGACGTTTACGAACCCCTGGATCCTCCCTACCGCCGCGAAATCTCCATCTTCAAACCCAGCGACCGCATCGGCAAGCCGTACATCCAGGTTGACCCGAAAAAGATTGTGGGCGTTGTGGAAACCAACTGGCCGGATGAAGCCCGTTCCTTCGCCGCAGCGGATCCCCTGACCGATAAAATCGGGCAGAACGTGGCCGATTTCCTGGCTGCCGACATGAAACGGGGCATCATTCCCTCCACGTTCCTGCCTCTCCAGTCCGGCGTGGGCAACATCGCAAACGCGGTGCTGGGCGCCCTGGGCCGCGACAAGACGATTCCCGCGTTCGAGATGTACACGGAAGTCATCCAGAACTCCGTCATCGGCCTGATTCGGGAGGGCCGCGTGAAATTCGGCAGCGCCTGCTCCCTGACCGTGACGAACGACTGCCTGGAAGGCATTTACAGGGATATGGACTTTTTCCGCGACAAACTGGTACTCCGTCCCTCGGAAATATCCAACAGCCCGGAAGTTATCCGCCGTCTCGGCGTCATCTCCATCAACACCGCCATTGAAGCCGACATTTACGGGAACGTCAACTCCACGCACATTGGCGGCACGAAGATGATGAACGGCATCGGCGGGTCCGGCGACTTCACGCGCAACGCCTACATCTCCATTTTCACCTGCCCGTCCGTTGCCAAGGACGGCAAGATCAGCGCCATCGTCCCCATGGTTTCCCACCATGACCATACGGAACATGACGTCAATATCATTATTACCGAGCAGGGGGTCGCGGACCTGCGCGGCAAGAGCCCGAAAGAACGGGCCCAGACCATTATTGAAAACTGCGTCCACCCGGATTACAAAAACATCCTCTGGGATTACCTGAAGCTGTCCGACGGCAAAGCCCAGACACCGCAATCCGTCAGGGCCGCTTTGGGCATGCACGCCGAACTGGCCAGAAGCGGAGACATGAAGAATGTCGACTGGGCCCAGTATAAGTAATTCCGCATGCCGTCATTCGCATTGGCATCCATGAATTCACGCTAACCCCTCAGGACCGCTTCCGCAAAGGGAGCGGTCCTTTTCCTTTTTCCCATCCCCTCTACTCCTTCTCTTCACCATGAACTGGATGATTTACCCGGCAGCCAGGGCTTTCATCAAAGTCTGCGCCGTTTTTTTCGGCACGGGCGCAGCAGCGGCAGTCCTCATCCATCTGTTCATGCCTTTTGCCTTTTTCCTCCGCTCTCCCCGGACAGCCGCGCCCTTCCTGCTTTTGGGAACAGGGGCGGAACTGCTCTTCATCCTTTCCCTGTCCTTCCTCATGTTCTGGGGCGCCAGAGTTCTGCTGGCCTCCCGCGGAAGCAGAATAACAAGAAATCTGAGCATGCTGGCCTTCCTGCCCGCCCTGTACGCCCTCCTCATTCCGTTTGCGGGCATGCCCGTCCCATCGCAATATACGGAAATGGACAGGGTTTGGGAGGCCTTCCTCCTTCTGGCGGCCGTCACTTCTTTCTTTTCCTTCCCTTATACGGCGGGATACGGAGCCGCAGGCAGGAGATTATTCCTGGCCTGGGGCATCGCCGCGGCAGGCTGCGGTTTGCAGAGCGCCCTGTTTTTTCTTGCCGTCCTGTTGCGTCAGTTCCTGTCCACCGCAGTTCCCTCCCTGGCAACGCCAGTTGCATGGGTGGCCGTTCTTTTGTCCTGCGGCCTGGAAATCATGCTGGCGGCCCTTTCCGTTCTTCTGGCGCAGCGCCTGTTTAAAGAGGTCATGTCCATAGCATCCATGCCGGAACCGATTGATCCCTCCATGCCGGGCAACCGTCCCTGACTTTCCTCCCCTCCGTTTTTACCGGCCTGCCGGAAGAGTACCCTCATTCCCCGGCATGAAAGGCTTTTACGGCTTTGCGCAAAAAGCCGTCCGGAAATTTCCGCCGATGGTACGGAATCCGTATGGAAAGCATTGCCGGAAAGCAACCCGCCCCACCCCGGAAAGCCGCGGAGTCGCAGGGACACCCCTCCCGTTTCCCTGCCGGCGGCATACAGCCCTATTTCACCAATTCATCCAGATAACGGCCATAACCGTTATTATTCATGGCTCCGGCCTGGGAGCGCAGCGTTTCCTGGGATATCCAGCCGTTATTAAAGGCTATCTCCTCCAAGCAGGCTACCTTGAACCCCTGGTGGTGCTCCAGAGTACGAACGAACATGGAAGCCTCCAGAAGGGTATCGTGCGTGCCCGTATCCAGCCACGTATAGCCGCGCGCCAGTTTTTCCACGCGCAACAGGCCCTGCTTCAGGTATTCCTGATTCACAGAGGTGATTTCCAACTCGCCGCGGGAAGACTTGGGAATCCGTTTGGCTATCTCCACCACCCGGTTGTCGTAAAAATAGAGGCCCGTCACCGCAATATCCGATTTGGGCCTGAGCGGTTTTTCCTCAATGGAAACCGCCTTCCCCTCCTCATTGAATTCCACTACCCCGAAACGCTGCGGGTCATGCACCTGGTAACCGAAAATGGTCGCTCCGCTCGTCAGTTCGGCGGCCCGCCTCAGCTTCTCCGTCAGGCCGCGCCCGTAAAAAATATTGTCCCCCAGCACCAGGGCTACGGAATCCTTTCCTATGAACTCCTCTCCAATAATAAAGGCCTGAGCCAGCCCCTCCGGCCTGGGTTGTTCCCTGTATTCAAAGGAAACGCCGAACCTGCTGCCGTCCCCCAGCAAATCCCGGTACAGGGGCAGATCCCGGGGCGTGGAAATAACAAGGATTTCCCGTATCCCGGCCAGCATCAGCACGGAGATGGGATAATAAACCATCGGCTTATCGTAAACGGGCAGCAATTGCTTGCTGACGGAAAGCGTAACGGGATGCAGACGCGTGCCGCTTCCCCCGGCCAGAACAATACCCTTCATATCAAATTCCTAGCCATTGGTTCCAAGACGTTCCAGGCGGTATTCCCCGGACAGGATGCCCCGCCACCATTCCTCATGGTCCAGATACCACTGAATGGTCTTTCTGAATCCGGAAGAATGGTCCTGGCGCGGAGTCCACCCCAATTCCCTCCGTATTTTGGAAGCGTCAATCGCATAGCGCAGGTCATGGCCCGGCCTGTCCTGCACAAAGGAGATTTGCTCCCGGTAGCTCCGGCCGTCCGGACGGGGCCGCAGTTCATCCAGATGGGAACACAGCAGCTCCACCAGCTCTAGATTGGTTTTCTCGTTATTGCCGCCGATGTTGTACGTTTCCCCCGGTTTTCCGCAGGAAACGACCGTCAACAGCGCCTCGCAGTGATCCCCCACATACAGCCAGTCCCGCACGTTTTCCCCTTTGCCGTATACAGGAATGGGTTCCCCGCCCAGCGCTTTCAGGATAACGACGGGTATCAGCTTTTCCGGGAACTGGTAAGGGCCGTAATTGTTGGAACAGTTGGTGATCAGCACGGGCAGCCCGTACGTATCGTGCCAGGCGCGCACCAGGTGGTCGCTGGAGGCCTTGCTGGCGGAATACGGGGAATGGGGGCGATACGGCGTGGACTCCGTGAACAGGCCTTCCTTTCCCAGGGAGCCGTACACTTCATCCGTGGAAATGTGGTGGAAGCGGAAACGCTCCTTTTTCTCTCCCTCCAGGGAACGGTAATATTCCAGGGCGGCCTGAAGCATGGAAAAAGTGCCCATGACGTTGGTGGTCATAAAATTTCCCGGATCGTCAATGGAACGGTCCACATGGGATTCCGCCGCCAGGTGCATCACCCAGTCCGGAGCGTACTCCCGCAAAGTGCGCCGCATCAGGGAAGCGTCCCGGACGTCGGCGTGCAGAAAGCGGTATGCCGGAGAATCCGCCGAGCCGTCCAGTGAATGGATGTTGCCGGCATAGGTCAGGGCGTCAATATTCAGGACTTCATGGCCGCGCTCCAGCAGCAGCCTGACCAGATTGGAGCCGATGAATCCGGCGCCGCCCGTAACGATAACTTTCATAGCACTGTTTTCAGGGAAAGATGCGGCGCCATCATACAGCAGCGGCGTTTTTTTTCAAAACAAATCCGCCCATGCCGCGGGAACGTGGCGGCATGGGCGGGAAAAAGCGGGTTCCGTAACCGCTGAGACGGCTAGCAGCTCAGCTCCCGGCAAAGGTTGATGATATCCTGGTTCACGGAGTACTGCTGCCCGGCTACGGAATCCAGGGAGGCATAGCCGTACTGGCCGTCATGATACACCATGATCTGGTTGATGTCCCCGTTGTTCAGAGCTTCCACGGCGCGGGTGGCAAAACGGGTGCCCATCAGGCGGTCACGGGCGGTGGGGGAACCGCCGCGCTGCACATGGCCCAGCACGGTCAGGCGGGTATCCATGCCGGCGCGTTCCGTCAGCCAGCGGGTCAGGTACTGCGCCACGCGGGTGCCTTCCGCCACCACGGCAATGATGCAGCTTCCTTCCTCATTGATGACAGGCTGGAGTCGCTTGTAAATGGATTCCAGGTCATACGGAATTTCAGGGACAATGCAGATATCCGCCGCGCTGCAAAGAGCGGTGGTCATCGCCAGATAGCCGCAGTCCCGGCCCATCGTTTCAATCACGAAAGCGCGGTGATGGGAACGGGCCGTATCACGAACGGAATCAATGCAATCCAGAATCACGTTCTGGGCCGTATCCACGCCCAGGCAGTAGTCCGTGCCGGCAATGTCGTTGTCAATCGTAGCCGGGATACCGGCAAAAGGCACTTCAAAATCATTGAAAAAGTCGTTCAGGGCGCGGAAGGAACCGTCCCCGCCCATGATGATGAGCTTGTCGATGTTGCGTTCCTTCAGATGCTCGTAGGCCTGCTTGCGGAATTCGTAGTCGAAAAAGCGCTTGGATCGTGAGGAACGGAGGAGAGTTCCGCCCCTGTAGATCATATCGTTGGTCAGTTCCCGGGTGGCTTCCTTGATTTTTCCATCGATCAGCCCTTCCAAGCCGTCATAAACAACGTACGGGTTCATCCCAAGCTGGCGGGCATGATCCACTGCCGCCTTGATCGCCGGGTTCATTCCGGCGGCATCACCGCCAGATGTCATAATGGCTATTCCACTCATAAGTAATAAGGTTAACTTGTCCGGGGGGAAATGTTACCGGGCGGAACGAATAATGCAAGCGCGGAGTTTTTACTGGCGCAATAAACGGCAACGCTTCATGATGCGGAGGCATGAACGACACTGCAGCAGCCATTCTGAAAGCCACGGCCGCCCTCCGGGACGGCACGGAGAAGCTCCGGTTCGAATCCCCGGTCCATGTTACCTACAACCCTCTCACCTATGCATGGGGGCCGCACGAACAGTATGTGCGCACCTACGGAAACGGGGAAAAGAGCCATCTGTTCCTGGGCATGAATCCCGGCCCCTTCGGCATGGCCCAGACAGGCGTCCCCTTTGGGGAAGTGGACGCCGTCGTCAACTGGCTGCACATCCGCGGAGAAGTCGGGCGGCCGGAACATACCCACCCCAAACGTCCCGTGGAGGGCTTCGGCTGCCCCAGGTCGGAAGTCAGCGGCCGCCGCCTCTGGGGACTTTTCGCGGAAGCTTTCGGCACTGCGGAAAATTTCTTCCGTCACAATTACGTGGCCAATTACTGTCCGCTGATCTGGATGGGAGCCACCGGAGCCAACATTACGCCGGACAAACTGCCGGCGGAACAGCGCGCCGCCGTGGACGCAGTATGCATGGAACACCTGCTTTCCCTCATCACCATCCTGAATCCCCACACGCTGGTGGGGGTGGGCGCCTACGCCACGCAGAAGCTGCGGGACGCCGCCTCCCGGCTCCCCGGCAAAAGCTTCACCATCGGCACGTTGCTCCACCCAAGCCCCGCCAGCCCCATCGCCAACAAGCTCTGGCCGGAACGCCCCATCCAGCAGCTTAAGGAACTGGGCATTTTATAAAAAGAGCGGAGGAGGTAAAGCGGAGAGTTCCGTGACATGGAAGGAATCACCAGAGCAACAGGCCGGAAATCGGCAGTTCATCGTGTTCCCCTCCAAAACTACATCGCTTTGAAGGAATGTCCGGCCCCCTTTACTGGCTTGATTTGCCCAGGGACACGGCTTTCCTGACGGAAGAAATGCACGCCGGCATCTACCGGGACGGAGAAGAACTTAAACGCCTCCCCACTTCCACCACAAAATCAGCCTCCCTCCAAATCAATCATCATTCTTAGACTGAAAACCCTCCGCTCTCCCCCGCAGGCCTTTTTACTGGACAGGGAGAAAAGGGTTCCGTACAGTTTCCGCGATCTTCAAGCGTTCCGAATTTATGGCAATTTCAGATTACATCGTGACCATTGGCCTGGAAGTCCACTGCCAGATCAAGACAAAGAGCAAAATGTTCTGCTCCTGTGAGACCGGCTTTGGCTTTGAACCCAATACGCGCGTGTGCCCCACCTGCCTGGGGCTGCCGGGCGCCCTGCCCGTCCTGAATGAGTTCGCCATCGAACGCACGCTGCTGACCGGCCTGATGCTGGGATGTTCCAGCCCGGAGATTTCCCAATGGGACCGCAAGAATTATTTCTATCCGGACATGGCTAAAAATTACCAGACCTCCCAGCTGGATCTTCCGCTGTGCCTGGGCGGGGAAGTGCCCCTGTACCCCTGGTCCTATCCGAATGACGTGATCAAAGCCGGCGTCCCCCCTTTCCGCACCGTGAAGCTGACCCGCATCCATCTGGAAGAAGACGCGGCGAAGATTACCCATCATGCCAATTATTCCCTGATCGACTACAACCGCGCGGGGTCCGCCCTGATGGAAATCGTTTCCGAGCCGGACATCGACACCCCGGAAGAAGCCTACGCCTACCTCAAGTCCCTCCAGCAGATTTTGAATTACGGGGATATCTCCGACGCGGACATGGAAAAGGGCCAGATGCGGTGCGATGTGAATATTTCCCTGCGTCCCCACGGGCAGAAGGAATTGGGCGCCAAGGTGGAAATGAAGAACATCAACTCCATGTCCGCCGTCCGCAGAGCCCTTCATTATGAAATCCAGCGCCAGGCGGAAGAACTGGACATGGGCATTCCTCAAATCCAGTCCACCCGCCGCTGGGACGACGAACGCGGAGAAAGCGTCGTCATGCGAACCAAGGAAGACGCGCACGATTACCGTTATTTCCCCTGTCCGGATCTGGTTCCCGTACGCACGGCCCCGCTGGTGGAGAAAGTGCGCGGGCAGATTCCCGAACTGCCTCAGGAACGGCAGAAACGCTTCATGGAAGAATACGGCCTGAGCGAGTACGACGCCAACGTGCTGGTGGGAGACCTGGAACTGGCACGCTTTTTTGAAGAGGCGGCGCGGGGAACCGCCAGCGGCAAAAAAATCGCCAACTGGGTGATTAACAACATTTCCGCTGTGCTGAATGAAAAAGGCATGCGCCCGTCTGAATGCCCGGTGAAACCCGGTGCCATCCGGGAGCTGATCGCCATTATTGACGACGGCACCGTTTCCAACAACCAGGCCAAGGACGTATTCGCCAAAATGTGGGATGAGCCGGCCCTCGCCGCAGCGCAGGCCGCCAAGCTACTGGGCTTTGAAAAGGCGGATTCCTCTTTTCTGGACGGCATCGTGCGGGAAGTCATTTCCGCCAATCCGGACAAGGTGGCGGAAATACAGGGGGGCAATGAAAAGCTCCTGAACTGGCTTACCGGCCAGGTCATGAAGGTCGCCAAAGGCAAAGCCAACCCGAAAATCGTGACGGAAGCGCTGAAAAAAGCCCTTTCCATGGAGTAACCATAAACAAAGAGCCGCTTCCCTTCCCGGTGCCGGCTCCTTGCCCGCAGGGCATCACGGTTTGAACAGCTTCCTGTTTCCGGCCAAGGTGTTCCATACCTGCTTCACTTCCCCGGCCAGCGTCTGCTTCATCATGGCAAGGGAAAAGTCCGCCGCCTGGCCCATACTGATGTAGGGAGGCAGGGCAAGGGCGTCCCTGTCCACATGCGCGTCCAGCAGAGCGGCGCCCGGATAATTCAGGAACATGTCCACCATCTGGTCCACCTGGCTGGATTTGTCCAATAAAAACCCCTTGATGCCGACGGCATCCGCCACGGCGGCAAAAGAGGGGTTGTTCAGGTTGATCTGCCACGGAATCAGCCCGGCCGCCTGCATTTCCAATTGGATGAAATCCAGACAGTCATTGTTATACACCACGATTTTCACCGGCAGCCTGTACTGGACAATCGTGATGAGATCCCCCAGCAGCATGGACAGGCCGCCATCTCCGCACAGGGCAATTACCTGCCGTTCGGGGTATTCCATCTGCGCCCCAATAGCCATCGGCATGGCATTGGCCATGGAGCCATGATTGAAGGAAGCCAGCGTCCTCCTGCCCGGCGTGGCGCACAGGAACCTGGCGCTCCAGATACAGGGGGTGCCGGTATCTACCGTAAATACGGCGTCGGATGCCGCATGCCTGTTCAGGGCGGTCGTGAGCTGTTCCGGCCGGATGGGAGACTCCTTGTCATTTCCTTCCATATAGGCGTTCATCTCCTTCACGTCCCTGGCGTGGCGGTTCAAGGCGGCGTCCAAATGCCTGGAATCCGTCTTTTCCTGCACCATGTTCAGCAGAGCTTCCGCCGTGACGGAAACATCCCCGCAAATACCCAGGTCCAGGCGGCAGCGGCGGCCCAGCACTTCACCGCGCCTGTCAATCTGCACGATTTCAGGTTTGGTGGGAATGAAATTGAAATAGGGGAAATCCGTCCCCCACAACACGAGCATGTCGCTTTCATGCATGGCCTTGTAGGCATCTCCCCATCCCAGCAGCCCCGTCATGCCGATGCCCAGGGGATTGTCATGTTCAAAATAATCCTTTCCCCTCCATGTGTAGGCAATCGGAGCTTTCAGGCGGTGCGCGAGCCGGACGACCTTGTCTTCCGCTCCCGCGCAGCCGGCGCCGCAGAAGAAAGTAATGCGGCGGTGGTCGTCAAGCATCCGTGCCAGAAGGGATACGGATTCATGCTCAGGAACAACATTCTCCCGCGTGTAGGAAGGAGGATGCACCAGATTCTTCATCTCCGCAGGGGCGTCCGCAATGTCTCCGGGCAAGACGACGACGCCTACGTCGCGCCTGGCCCACGCGTGCTGAATGGCGGACATCAAAATGGACGGGGCCTGGGAAGCTTCCGAAACCAGTTCCGCATATGCACTGCATTCCTTGAAAAGCTGTTCCGGATGCGTGGCCTGGAAATATTCCATGCCTACCTGGCTCTGCGGGATGTGGGAAGCAATGGCCAGCACCGGGGCATGGTTCCGGTGGGCGTCAAACAGGCCGTTGATCAAATGGAGGTTCCCGGGGCCGCTGCTGCCGCAGCATACAGCCAGATTCCCGCTCAGCTGGGCTTCCGCGCTCGCGGCAAAAGCCGCCACTTCCTCATGCCGTACATGAATCCATTCAATAGTCTTCCTCCTCCTCAAAGCGTCCGTAACGGGGTTCAGGCTATCCCCCACAATGCCGTAAATCCGCTTAACTCCCGCCTTCTCCAAAATTTCAACAATCTGATCGGCTACCCTGTGCATGCAGATTAGACACCAGCCAACCTCCAACGGATTCATTCTTATGTGTCATCCCCTCCATCTTTTCCGCACCGGAAAAAATGCCTGAGGATTTCCCCTGATATCATAAGGCCGCCGCCTTTTCAGGCAGCGGCCTATGAATTTACCAGTTCTCTGGTGGAAAACCGTCAGGAACGGCGGCGGCGCATCATCAGAACGGCCAGGCCCAGGATTCCCAGAGAAGCCGAGGCCGGTTCCGGAACCTGAAGGCCGGCAAAACCGGCAATCTGTTCCGCGGAAAGTTTTGTATCCGTCCACTGAATTTCACCCCATGTAAGATTGGGATTAATCCAGCTTTGGATATCAGTGCGATTTCCGTTCATGTTGCCGTTGTAGGACAACGTGTCAAGCAAGGAACCATTCACATAGACCTCCACAGACTGGCTTTGGTTTGCGCCGGTAACGGCCAAAGTCACGTTAAGAAGACCTCCCTCCAAAACAACGGGAGTTTCAGAAACGTCTCCACGGTTTTGGGAAAAAGAGCCGGTAGAAGTATTCAAGTTCCCATCTCCCATGCCAAACTTGGCATCTGTCGTCAGATACAAGGCATTTGTCCCGTAACTTTGGCCCGCATTGGTGCCATAATACCCAAACAGCGTGGTCTGGGTTCCTTCCGTTAAGGAAGAGGTATCCAGCCAGAGGGAGATCGTGTAATTGGAAGCATAAAAATTACCGCCGTAAGGAATGAAACCGCCAGGAAGGGCACTCTGTGAGAGACTCCCAAACGTCATGTCTTTTCCCAATGTAATACCTTCAGTTGTCGTCGCCGTACCGGCAACGTAAGACGTTCCGGCCGTCGGCTCAACAGAGCCGGGAGACGCCAACGCCGGAACGGAACAACACGCCGCAATGGCCATTAATGCTAATGTTTTTTTCATTTTCTGTGAATGATGGATTGAACTATTAGAGAGATATTCCCCGCCCTTTGTATATCGGATTCCCAATCCGCTCTTTTTCTCCCCCACAGGAAAGATGAGAACAAGCTTTTTCAATCCGCTAAAAAATATAATATAATTACCTTCTATCACTTATGAATATAAAAAATAAAACGCAGAATAGATTTTTTGTGGAGGTTCTGAAGTTGCTGTATAGGAACAGCAATCCCTTTTCGCAAAATAGAAAAAATTGTAATAATAGTTTCATAATTGAAATGTTAGATTGACCTCGGATTGGGAATCCGGTTGTTTTCCCTCAGCCATCAAAAAAATCAACATAATGTTTTCATATTCAATAAAAATTAATTTTCTTTCCTTCCATTTCCAGAACCTTCTTCTTGAAAACGAGCCTTCCCCAAATTATCCTCCCGCTAGCTGTAATATTATTTCATCATGAAATTTTTCAAGACAACCATTGCCATGGCAACCCTGCTGGGCTGCCTGCCCACATCCCCCGCAGAAGTCGCCTTTCCGGGGCCTGCACCCGGAACAGCCAGCGCGGAACAATCCGCTTCCGGCTATACTCTTTCCAATAACATCCTGACGGCCAAATTTATCCTTCGGAACGGAAGTCTTTCCTTCGGAGGAATGACTTCCAAACTGGGCCCCGTCGCCAAGGCAGGGGATGAATTATTCATCATCAATCTTCAGGACGGACGGAGCCTTAAATCCTCCGAGCTGAAAGCGGGAAACGTCAAATTCGTCTCCCTTCAGCCCAACCCCAAGGCCTTCAGGCTGGCTGACCGCTTCCCGGGAAAAGCCGTCAGCGCAACATTCCAGGCTCTGAACGGAACCCTTCGCATTTCCTGGCGTGCCGTGCTCAGGGACCATTCCCATTACCTGAGGCAGGAACTCCGCCTGGCAAGTACGAAGCCCGTCCAGATGAAAAACATCGTAGCGATGCAATATGACCTGGCAGAAGGGAAAGCCGGGGCACCCTCCGTTTCCGGAAACGCCAGAGGAGCACTCATCGTCAATGACCTGGCGTTCACCGCCCTGGAAACTCCCATGGGCATCAATACCGTGGGAGGCGCCGGAAATATGGAAGGGGGAGAAACCGCCGTCTGGAGTGCGGACAAGTGGTCCACAGCTTCATGGACCGGAAATTTCAATGTTCCCCAGGAACTGAAAAAGCAGTACGGAGAACAGGTTTCCAGTGCGGAAGGCCCGGTTTCCATTGACGGCAAAGGAGCATGCACCGTCACCTTCCAGTATAAGGGAGGGGACAAGGGCAACAATAAGCTGAACCTTGCCGGCGTGCAGCTCCTCTCTTCCAAGGGGGCCGTTCTTGACTCCGATTTCCACAACGGCAGCACCGGAGATTCCAATGCCGGCAACACTTACACGGTACAGGTTCCCTCCAGGGGAAATTACATTCTGCGCTACTGGGCCCAGACCAAGAGCGAACCGATTGCCAGCAAGGGGGAAATCACCTTTTCCCTGCCCGTGCGCACGCTGGAGGAAAAGCAGGAACCCCAGGCGGACGAATCCCGGCTGGCCCAGGGACTCTGGAGCCGTAAAACCACCTTGCAGCCCGGAGAAATATGGGACGTATCCTCCGTTCTCGGAATTTTTGCCCCCGGCCAGAAACGCCGCTCCTTCCTGGCCTATATGGAACGGGAACGCGTGATGCCCTACCGCCCCTTCATCCATTATAATTCCTGGTATGAACTGAACATCAACCGCAACAATGATTCGGACCCCGCCAAGCGCATGACGGAAGAACAATGCCTGGCCGTCCTGAAAGACTGGCAGGAACAGTTTTTCCAGAAGCGCGGCATGTCCATTGACGCCTTCGTCTGGGACGACGGCTGGGATGAATTCAACAGCCTGTGGGATTTCCACAAAATGTTCCCGCAGGGCTTCAAGCGCATTGACGCCGCCGCCGGCAGGCAAAAGGCCGGCATCGGCACGTGGCTGGGTCCGGTGGGGGGCTACGGAGCCTCCAAGGGCAAGCGTCTCGCTTACTGGAACGTGAAGCATCCGGACAACAAGATCGGCAATTTCCAGCTCTCCAACAAGGAATATTTTGACGCCTTTGTGGGCCGCTGCTCCCAGATGGTGAAGGACTACAATATGAAGTACTTCAAATTCGACGGCATCAGCACCCACTTCCATGCCAAGGGGCCCGGCAACGAGGAGGATGCGGAAGGCATCATCCGCGTGCTGAACGCCCTGCGCAAGAAAAAGGGGGATCTTTACATCAACTGCACTGTAGGAACCTGGGCATCCCCCTTCTGGTTCCGTTATGCGGATTCCGTATGGAGGCAGGAGAATGACTTCGGCACCATCGGAGCGGGCGACAACCGCGACAAATGGATCACCTACCGCGACCGCCTGGTGCATGAAGTTTTTGTGCAGGGTTCCCCGCTGATGCCCATCAATTCCATGATGACTCACGGCCTGATGGTCACTAAATTCGGTCCTCCGGCCTGCATGCCCCGCGATCCGGAAAACGTCAAGAAAGAACTCCGCTGCGCCACGGCTTGCGGCACTTCCCTCCAGGAGCTCTACGTGGATCGGGACCTGATGAGCGCCAACGGCGGAGTTCTGTGGGACGAACTGGCCAAGGGGATCAAGTGGATACGCCGCAATGCGGACGTTTTGGACGACGTGCACTGGGTGGGCGGCAATCCGTGGAACAAGGAAACTAACGAAGGGGCCGTGTACGGGTGGGCCGCATGGAATAAAAACAAGGCCACCCTGGCTCTCCGCAATTCCTCCGACCAGGAAAAGAGCCTGACCGGAACCCTGCGCAGCATTCTGGATATCCCTGCGAACGTCAAGGGCTCCATCACCTTCAAGGATTCCTATGACGACCAGCGGACGCTGGACGGCTTCTCCGGCAGTTCCGTAAACATTGACAAGGAAATCTCCTTCACGTTGAAGCCCTTTGAGGTGCTGGTGTACGAAGGGGGAAAGGTCAAATAAATCAGCCGGCCCACACGCCCGGTCAAAGCCGGAACGGCGTTAAAAAAACATATGGGGGAGGCGGGATTCCCGCCTCCCTTCCTTGTTCCCGTGCGGGCAGAATCCGGGTCAGAATGTTTTTTCAAACGTCACCGCTTCCAGCGGATCGGCAGGGTTGACCGGCATCACCAGGCATTCCGCACCTTCCCCGCCCAGGTACAACATCAGGCTCCTGCCGGGGGAATAGGCGATGGAGACACCGTAATATCCCCCTTTTTTCACCAGGGACCAGGTTCCGCGGCAGGAAGAAACGAGATCTTCCTCCAGCACGGAAAGGTCCTCCCTCTCTTCCGGACGGGCAATCCACCTGCCCCATGCCTCCGGACGGGGAAAGGAAGAAATCTCGCACGTCCCGTCTTCATTCAGGAGGAGCGTGGAAGAACTGACCTGGAAAAAACGCTTCAACTCCGGAGGGCGGAAAAACCGCCTCTCCCTGGGAGATGGTTCCACCTCATACTTTCCGGAAAGGGCCTGCACATCCGGCTCATGAATCCACAGGAAAGCTTTTTGACACACCGCCTGGCGGCACGCCAGCCCCACCACGGCCAGCAGGGAAAGGAACGCCAGGACAAACGCCCACAGGGCCAGCCGCTTTCTCCACCACGCATAAACGGCGGCCAGCCCCGCCACACTGCCCGCACAAACCCAGAACCCCCAGGAACGGGAAAGGAAGGCCAGGGCATCCGCCAGCACGGAAAATCCATGAGAAAGATCATTCCACATAGGTGCTCCAGAATCTCCGGAACATAGTCAAAGTCAAGACAACAATGCCGCCTTTCAAGGCACGGGCCTCAGGCTGCGCCCCGATAAAAAACTCCCGTCATCACTCCTGAAAATATTCCTCCGCGCTTTTCTCACAGGCTCCAATCAGGTAAGAAGCATCTGAACCATGAAAAGCGCAGCACATCATCAGGGGCTTTCGGAACAGCAGGTTCTGGAAAACCGGACCAGATACGGGGTCAATATCCTGACTCCCCCGGAAAAGGAACCCCTGTGGAAGCAATTTCTGGAGAAATTTTCAGACCCCATCATCAAAATTCTGCTGGTGGCCCTGCTCCTGTCCGTAGGCGTGGCTTTCTACCAGTTTTTCACCGGAACGGAACCGGCCAGCGTCTTCCTGGAGCCCGCGGGCATCCTGGCGGCCATCCTGCTGGCCACCTGCGTGGGGTTCGCCTTCGAGGTAAGCGCCAACAAGAAGTTTGAAATCCTGAACCAGGTCAATGACGACACCATGGTCCAGGTCATCCGCGGCGGCAATATCTGCGAATTGCCCCGCCGGGACGTGGTGGTGGGCGATATCGTCATCCTGAACACAGGGGAGGAGGTACCGGCGGACGGCGTCCTGCTGGAAGCCGTTTCCCTCCAGGTCAATGAATCCACGCTGACGGGGGAACCCCTCATCGGCAAAACCACGAATGAAGCGGAATTCAACAAGGATGCCACCTACCCCTCCAACCACGTCCTGAAAGGAACCACCGTGGCGGACGGCCACGGCGTCATGGAAGTGACTTCCGTGGGGGACAAAACGGAATACGGCAAGGTTTATGAAGGTTCCCAGATCGACAACAAGGTGCAGACACCCCTCAACCGCCAGCTTTCCAGGCTGGGCGATCTCATCACCTGGGCCAGCTACGCCATCGCCGCCCTCATCGTCATCGGGCGCCTCACCCTGTATTTTTCTCATCTGCCGGGCCCCGTGGAATGGCTGAGCGCGGGAACCTACATTCTGAATACCGTTATGATTGCCGTGACCGTCATCGTAGTCACGGTGCCGGAAGGGCTGCCTATGAGCGTCACTCTGAGCCTGGCGCTGAGCATGAAGAGCATGCTCGCCAACAACAACCTGGTGCGCAAGATGCACGCCTGCGAGACCATGGGGGCCGCCACCGTCATCTGCACGGATAAGACGGGCACCCTGACGCGCAACCAGATGAACGTGTACAAGGCGGATTTTTACGGGTTGGGGAACGCCGTCCCGACGGAAGACGAGCCGGGCAACCTGATCAGGGAGGGAATCGCCGTCAACTCCACCGCTTTCCTGGATTACGCAGACCCGGAACATATCAGGGCCCTGGGCAATCCCACGGAAGGGGCGCTCCTCCTGTGGCTGCACGGGCTGGGCGTGAATTACCTGGACCTGCGGGAAAACGCCCGCGTGCTGGAACAGCTCACTTTCTCCACGGAACGCAAGTACATGGCTACCGTAGCGGAATCCCCCCTGCTGGGCAAAAAAGTCCTTTACGTGAAAGGCGCGCCGGAAATCGTGCTGGGGCTCTGCTCCACCGTCCTGACTCCGGAAGGCCAGGTACCCGCCGCGGACATGCGCCCCGCCATTGAGGAACAGCTCCTGGCCTACCAGAACCAGGCCATGCGCACGCTGGGCTTCGCGTACCGCATTCTGGAGGATGACGCCCCGGTGTTCGAGGACGGCCGCATCATCCGCAAAGACCTGGTTTACCTGGGCATCACCGCCATTTCCGACCCCGTCCGGGACGATGTGCCCCAAGCCGTGAAGGACTGCATGGACGCGGGCATCCGCATCAAGATCGTCACGGGGGACACTCCCGGCACCGCACGGGAAATCGGCCGCCAGATCGGCCTGTGGACGGAGGAGGATTCTCCGGACCGCCTGATGACGGGAGTGGAATTCGAGCAGACTCCGGACGCGGAACTGCTGGACCGCGTGATGGATCTGAAAATCATGTGCCGCGCCAGGCCCATGGATAAGGAACGGCTGGTCAAACTGCTCCAGAAGAAGGACCAGGTAGTGGCCGTCACCGGGGACGGCACCAACGACGCCCCCGCTCTGAACGCCGCGCAGGTGGGGCTTTCCATGGGAGACGGCACCACCGTAGCCAAGGAAGCCAGCGCCATCACCATTCTGGACAATTCCTTCATGAGCATTTCCCGCGCCGTCATGTGGGGGCGTTCCCTGTACAGGAACATCCAGCGCTTCATCGTCTTCCAGATGACCATTAACGTGGCGGCCTGCCTCATTGTGCTCATCGGCGCATTCCTGGGCACGGAATCCCCCCTCACCGTCACTCAGATGCTCTGGGTGAACCTCATCATGGACACCTTCGCCGCGCTGGCGCTGGCCTCCCTGCCGCCGGACGAACGCGTGATGCAGGACCCGCCGCGCAAGACCACGGACCACATCATCACCCGCCCCATGGGCCGGAACATCCTGGGCGTGGGCATCCTGTTCGTCGCTTTCCTGTTCGGCCTGCTGCAATATTTCAAGCATGCGGACATTACCAGCCTCACGCAGTTCAGCCTCTGCGGCTACTTCCGCAGCTACCTGGATTTTTCCGCCCCGGAACATAAACTGACGGGTTATGAACTGTCCCTGTTTTTCACCATTTTCGTCCTGCTCCAATTCTGGAACATGTTCAACGCCAAGGCATTCAACACGCACCAGAGCGCCTTTGCACGCATGGGCGCCAGCATTGGCGGCTTCGGTCTGGTAGCCCTGCTTATCCTGGCCGGGCAGTACCTCATCGTCACCTTTGGCGGAAAGATGTTCAACGTGGTGCCCCTGAGCTGGACGGACTGGGGCCTCATCTTCGCAGGCACCTCCCTTGTCCTGTGGTTCGGAGAACTGGCGCGGGCATTCACTCCGGATAAATCCGGCGCCCGCTCCTGAACCGTCCGGGGGAATTCCCCCCGCGCATGACGCGGACGGCGACGCCGCCCGGAAAACCTTCTTTCAACAAAGGCGCCCGCAGGCGTGTCATTCCCAGCATGGACTTGACACGCCTGACGGGCTCTATCTCCAGCCCCGCCGTTTTCCTCTTCCTGCTTTCCCTCTTTTTTGCCGGGTGTAAAAAGACGGAACAGGTTCCGCATGAAACGCCCACGCTTATTTATGAACACCCCGTCACCATGGATATTCCGGTGACGGGCAGCTGGGTGGGCCACCTGGACGGCGTGGACAACGCCTCCATCGTCCCCCAGATTACGGGCTACCTTCAAACGCAGAATTACGCCAATGGCGCTATTGTGAAGAAGGGGGAAGTACTCTTCCGCATTGACGATTCCACGTTCAGGGACCAGGTATCCAAGGCCAAAGCCACCCTGGCCCAGGCACAGGCCCAGCTACAGCAGTTGAATTACGACGCGGAAATTTACAGGCCCCTGGCTGCGGAGAATGCCATTTCCAAGCAGAAATACGAGGATACGCGCCTGTCCGCCCTTGCCGCGGAAGCACAGGTGCAGCAGGCGGCGGCGGCCCTGGCCCTGGCTGAAAAAAATCTTTCCTATACGGTGCTGTACGCGCCTTTTGACGGAATAGCCGGCATCTCCAGGACAAACATCGGCGACCTGGTCAGCCCGGAAAGCGGCCCGCTTGCCGTCGTCTCCTCCGTCAATCCCATCCGCGTCAATTTCGCCGTCACCCAGCAGGAATGGATTCAGCAGGCGGGAAAGAACGGGAATGAAGGCGTCCAGACGGGCAGCAAGCTGGACATTACGCTGAAAGACGGCACCAAATACCCGGAACAGGCCACGGTAGTTGCCATTGACCGGGCGTTCAATCCCCAGACAGGCACCATCCGCGTACAGGCCAACCTTCCCAATGCGGACTATCTGCTGCGCCCCGGCATGTTCATCATCGCCACGGCCCGGCTGGCCACCGTCAAAAACGCGCTGACCGTTCCGGCAAAATCCCTTCTTTCGACACAGGGGCGCTTTTTCGTGATTGTTCTGGACGGGAGCAACCACCCTTCCATCATCCCCGTACAGGCCGGGACGCAGCTTGGAGACCGGCAGCAGGTTATTCCCCTGAAACCGGATTCCCTCACACCCCAAAGCAAAGTGGTCGTGGACGGTCTTCTCCAGGCGGAAGCAGCCTCCAGAAATCCGGCCGCCCGCCTGAAAGCGGTACCCGCCAGCAACCAATAAGCTCCTCCCGCCATGGCTGATTTCTTCATCAAGCGCCCCATCCTTTCCATCTGCCTCTCCGTCATCATTGTCCTCCTGGGGGCCTTTTCCATTCTGCGCCTGCCCATTTCCGAGTACCCGGACATCATTCCCCCCTCCATCCAGGTGACGGCCACTTATCCCGGAGCGGACTGTGAAACGGTGGTCAAGTCTATCGCATCCCCCATCGAACAGCAAATGTCCGGCGTGGACGGAATGTCCTACATGACTTCCGTCAACACCAACAACGGGCAAATGAGCATGATGATCCTTTTTGAAATCGGCACGGAAGCCAACATGGACCAGGTGCTTTCCTATCTGCGCTACGGGCAGGCCACCTCCCAGCTGCCGTCGGAAGTCAGCGCGCTGGGAGTCTCCCTGCGCAAGACAAGCGGTCTGCCCGCCCTGGTCGTCAGCCTGTATTCTCCCCAGGGGACTTATGACGGCCTCTGGCTGGCCAATTACGCCTATATCAATATGGTGGACGCCATCAAGCGCGTGCCCGGAGTAGGAGACGTGCAGGTGTTCGGGGCAGGCCGCTACGCCATGCGCATCTGGCTGAACCCGGAAAAGATGGCCGCTCTGAATATTACGGCCAGGGACGTGATGCTGGCCGTTCAGGCCCAGAACGCCGTGAATCCTGCGGGCAAGATAGGCGCACAGCCCGCTCCGCCGGACCAGCAGCTTTCCTTCACCGTGAAAGCTCCAGGCCGCCTGACCAGCGTGAAGGAATTCGAAAATATCGTGGTACGCGGGCAGGACAGTTCCATCGTAAGAGTGGGAGATATCGCCCGCGTGGAACTGGGCTCGGAAACCTACAGCCTCAGTTCCTCCGTAAACGGCATGCCCGCCGCTTCCATCGGCATTTACGAGGCTCCCGGAGGAAATGCCATCCAGCTGGTGGACAATATCAAAGACCTGCTGAAGGATACGGATATGCCTCCCGGCATGGATTACCTCGTTTCCCTGGATTCCACGCTGGCCGTCCGCGCCGGGATTGAAGACATCGTCAGCACGCTGGTGATTGCCCTGGGCCTGGTGGTGCTGGTGGTTTTCATTTTCCTCCAGGGCTGGCGCGGTACGCTGATTCCGGCATTTGCCGTTCCGGTATCTATCGTGGGCGCCTTCATCGCCTTTCCATTATTCGGTTTTTCCATCAATACCATCTGCCTGATGGGGCTGGTGCTGGCCATCGGCCTGGTCGTGGACGACGCCATTGTGGTGGTGGAAGCAGTAAAGAACCATATTTCCAATGGAGAAAAGCCCCTCCAGGCCACCATTGCGGCCATGAAGGAAGTATCCGGCCCCATCGTCAGCACGGCGCTGGTGATTTCCTGCGTCTTTATCCCCACGCTGCTGTTGCCCGGCGTCACAGGCAAACTGTTCGAACAGTTCGCCGTGACCATCGGCATGTCCATCATCATTTCCGCCTTCTGCGCCCTGTCCCTCAGCCCCACCCTGTCCGCCGGGCTGCTGAGAGGGGGGAAAGCTGACTCCATTCCCCTGCTGGGGCCCTTTTTCAAATTGTTCAACAAGGGTTTCAACAAGGCGCGCGACTGGTACGTGGAAATCTGCGCCAGGCTTATCCGGCACATGTGGCTGTCCATCCTGCTGCTGGCCGCCATGACCGCCCTTCTCTTTCCCCTGGCCAAACTTATTCCCAGCGGATTCCTTCCCAATGAAGACCAGGGCTACCTGTTCGGCGGCGTGGAACTGCCGGATAATACATCCCTGAACGTCACGGCAGACACCGCCGCGCGGATTGAGAAAATCATCAGGGAGGATCCGGGCGTGGACGTAGTGACTACCGTCAACGGCTTCAACCTCATCAGCTCCGTCCAAAGCTCATCCAACTCCTTCTTCTTCATTTCCCTGAAACCGTGGTCCGAACGGACTGCTCCGGGCATGACGGCGAACGGCATCGCCGCACGCCTGAAAAGCAGGCTGAACGCGGAAATTTCCTCCGGCGTGGCGTATGTGGTTCCGCCGCCGCCCCTGCCTGGCGTAGGAACGTCCGGGGATGTCACATTCCTGCTGGAGGACCGCCAGGGCATCGGGGAAAAATTCCTGGCCGCCAACACGTCCAAATTCATCGAGGCAGCGGAAAAGAGGCCGGAAATAGCGGACATCAGCAATTTCATGTCTCCCTCCAACCTTCAGTACAACCTGAATGTAAACACGGAGCAGGCCACTCTCCAGAATATGGACGTGGATGAAATTTACGCCACCATCCAGGCATACATGGGAAGCACCTTCCTGAACAATTTCAATATTTACGGGCAGGAATGGCAGGTGTACATGCAGGCGGACGCACCGTACCGGGACAGCATCGACAAGCTTTCCATGTTCTATGTGCGCAACAATGAAGGAGACCCGGTTCCCCTGGATTCCGTAATCAACGTTACGCACGGCTGGGCCCCGGAATTCCTGATCCGCCAGAATATGTTCAACAGTTCCCAGCTCAACGTCACCCCGGCTCCGGGCTATTCCTCCGGCCAGGTCATGAACGCCCTGGAAGAAGTTTTTGCCCAGACCATGCCGTCCGGCATGGGATACGACTATTCCGGAATGAGCTACCAGGAAAAACAGGCGCAGAAAGGTATCACCATCGGCATGATCTTTGCGGCATCAGCCGTGTTTGTCTTTTTGATTCTGGCATCCCTGTATGAGAGCTGGTCCCTGCCCGTAGCCGTCTTCATGACCGCCCCCATTGCCATCCTGGGAGCATTTCTGGCCCTGTGGATAACCGGGCTGGACCTGAACATTTATTCGGAAATCGGCCTCATCGTCCTGATTGCTCTGGCGGCCAAAAATGCCATCCTCATCGTGGAATTCGCCGTGCTGGAACTCCGTCAGGGCACGGACCTGCTCACGGCCACCCTGGATGCGGCCAGAATCCGCCTGCGCCCCATCCTGATGACCAGCATCGCCTTTATCATGGGCTGCCTTCCTCTGGCCGTAGCCACGGGAGCGGGCGCAGCGGCGCGGCAGGTGGTAGGCGTCGGGGTCATCGGCGGCATGATGACAGCCGTCTTCATCGGGGTATTTTTCATTCCTTCCTTCTTCTACCTGATTGCCAAACTTGCCAGGCTGGACAAAAAAGCGGCGCGGAAACTCCAGGAAACGGAACAGGGAACTCCCACCCCTGCGAAGCAGGCCGAATGACACTTCCGAAACGGGAAAACGGCTCCCTCACAGCTTCCCATTCCCCCTACATCCAGAATATCCAGGCCCAGAAAGCCTTCACGAAAACGAGCACCACATTAATCAGCAGCCCCACCTTCACCATGGTCATCTGAGGGAATTTTCCCGTCGCGAAGGCCAGGGCGTTGGGAGGAGTGGAAACGGGGAGCATGAAGGCGCAGGAAGCGCCTATGCCTACCAGAAGCACCAGCGGCGTAGCAGACATGCCCATGGCGGAGGCTACCGTGACCATCAGCGGGGCCACCAGGGCCGCACTGGCCGTATTGGAACAGAATTCCGTCAGCGACGTGATAAAGAGGCTGATGATGAGCAGGATGACGATGGGGCTCTGCCCCATGGCGAGAGAAGATACCTGATCCGCCAGGAATCCCGCCGCCCCCGTCTGGACGAGAATGCTGCTAAGCGTGATGCCTCCCCCGAACAGGAGCAGGACGCCCCAGTCCGTATTTTTGGCGATGCCGCTCCAGTTGATAACCCCGCACAGCGGCAGCAGCACCGCAGCACTCAGCGCGATGAGCGTATCCATGGACGGAATGCCGCCCAAAGCAGAGGAAAGGAAACTGCTGCACATCCAGCTCCCGGCCACCAGCACGAAGAGAATAAGGACACGCACCTGCCTGGCATTCAACCTGCCCTCCGTTTCTCCCCCTTCCGCCGGCGTCATATCCACATGCATCCCCAGACGCGGACGGAAGAAAAGATACATCAGGCAGAAAACGATCACTCCGAACACCAGGACAATGGGCATGGCAATCCGGAACCATTCCGCAAACCCCATGCCGAGTTCATGCGCCGCAATGGCATTGGGAGGAGACCCCACCAGCGTCCCCATACCGCCGATGGAGGCGCTGTACGCCACACCCAGAATAGCAAAAGGAGCCGTCGTCTTAAGTTTTTCCGCCGGAATGCGGTCCAGAAGGCCGATCACCAGAGGAAGCATCATCGCCGCCGTGGCCGTATTGGACATCCACATGGAAAGAAACGCCGTAGCCAGGAAAATCAGAATCAGAGCCATCCCCAGACTCCCGCGGGCCATTCGGAGGATTTTTCCCGCCAGCCAGGTATCAATTTTCTGTTCGTGGAGAGCCCCGGCCAGGGCAAAGCCCCCGAAAAACAAAAAAATGGTAGGATCCGCAAAACCGGACAGGGCCTTCGCCCCCGGCAGAATCCCCATCAACATGGCAAGCACCGGCACCAGCAGGGAGGTTACGGTTACGTGCAGGGCTTCCGTCAGCCACAGGATGCCGATAAAGGTAAGAACAGCAAGCCCCCTGGCCACCTCCGGCTCTACGGGAAGCCACTTGAGCATAGCCAGGAAAAGAAGCACGTCACACGCAATGATGATGTAATTGCGGTGCCCTTTGGGAGTGTCTGTAGTACGGTGGCGCATAAAGCAAAGATAAACGACGCTATTTTCTTTGTACGCATCAGAAAAACAGTGTCAATGCTTTTCCATAAAAATCCCGGAAAAGGCCTTTCCCGGAAACAGGGAAACACGGACCAGCGCACCGGCTTGAGGATACGCACGGCGCACATTACCGGAAAAGCAGCGCCTCTTCTTCCTGCTTCTGAAAAATTCAGGAAGCCCATACACGCAAAAAACCGCCATGCAATCGCACGGCGGCTTGTAACAACTGTTTGACTGGCGCGCGGAGGGGCAGCCTCCGCCCGGGCAATTATTCGGCGGCGGGTTCAGCGGCCTTCTTGGCAGCCGGCTTTTTAGCGGGGGCCTTCTTGGCGGCGGCAGCCTTGGTTTCAGTCTTTTTGGCCGGGGCCTTGGCCGCAGTCTTCTTGGCGGGAGCTTCCTTGGCGGCAGGCTTGGCATCCTTGGCAACGGGAACGGCCAGACGGATAGGCGCATTGGAATTCAACTTGGACTGTTCCTTCTTACGCTTGAGGTATTCAATACGTCTGCGGCGCTTGGTGACTTTGCGGATTTGCTGTCCCATAGTGATAATTGCTATGATATTTACTAATTCTTATGAGCTCCATGTGGCACATGGGCGTGGATACAACTACCAACCCCACCTCCCTTACGCAAGCACAAAGCGTTATTAAGGCACAGAAAGGCGGAGGCAGTCCCCGGTTACCCCAACCCGCGCGGAAGAGGAAAACAACTTGGATGAAGGAGGCTTTACCACAATTTCAGCGCATCCACCCGGACCGGCTGTTCCCAGCGCAGATGGTTCCGGATTGCGGAAGCGATGAATTCCAGGCCGCGCTCCACCGCCGCAACCAGTCCATCCCCGGCAGCCAGCCGTGCCGCGACGGCGGCGGACAGGGAACAGCCCGTTCCGTGAGTACTCACATCCTGTACACGCGGGCGCTCCCATTGCCCCAGCAGGCAGCCGTCCGGGCCGGACAGCACGTCCCGGCAGTCCCCTTCCAGATGCCCGCCCTTCAGAAGAACGGGGCATCCGTACCTGACAGCGAGGCGCGCGGCGGCTTCCGGCAGTTCATTCCTTCCCGGATTAATACGGCAGCCTCATCCAGATTGGGCGTAAGCAATGCCGCACCCGGCAGCAGAAGCTCTTCATAAACAGCCACCGCTTCTTCCCGCATCAGGCGGTCGCCCGCCGTGGCGATCATGACCGGGTCCACCACGACGGGAATATCCGCCCCGTCCAGCACCCCATGCACCGCACGGACGATAGCCGGGGAATACAGCATCCCCGTCTTCACGGCGCGCACGGGAAAATGTTCCAGATTGATGCGCACCTGATCGGCCACCAGCGCAGGGTCCACCTCCTGAATGCCGCGCACTGTCCCCGGCGCCTCGGACACGACGCAGGTGACGGCCGTAAGCGCAAACGCCCCCATGGCATGGGCCGCTTTCAGGTCAGCCTGGAGCCCGGCCCCCGCGGAGCAGTCGGAACCGGCAATCGTCATCATTACGGGAATACTCATGGCCTTGTTTTTAATCGGGAAGGAAGCCCTTGAACATCCCAAAATCCGCATGTGCCGCCTCAATGTCACAAATCCGGGTGGGAAAACAAGGAGGGAATGCCACAATCATCCCATGACGCACGCCTCCCCAGCCCCGGATGAACAGGAATTCTGGCTTTTCATTCAGGATGCCCCTCTGCCCTCCGCCGAGGAATTGCAGAAGAACATGTTCCGCCTGGACGGCTGTTTCCGGCTGAACCTTTCCGGTGAACCGGAAAACGCTCCGGACCATGTGATGGAAGGAGAATATCTGGATGAAGAGGGAGAATCCCAGCTGGACGTATTCTGGGTCATGGAAACGGACGACGCGCGCCAGGCTTTCAAAAAGGACGGCGCGGCTCTCCGGCAGATAGGGAACCGCACCAAAATGCTGCGCTTCATTCTGGAAGACGAATATGCCCTGGGCCATGTATTCGCCATGATTCACGCCATACTGGAACACCGGGACGGCCTGTTGGTTATTCCGGACACCCGGGGAAACATTATTCTGGAACGGAGGAAAGCTTTGGATTTTCTGAACAGGGAAATTCGGGAAAGTTAACGTTTTTGCGTTTGCGGCGCAGGGCTTCCCTCGCGTTCCGCATTCAGTTGAAGCGCCTTCTTTTTCCAGACTTCCGCCATATCCGCATCCTGAGGGGTCCCTTTTCCTGTGCTGTAGCAGACGGAAAGCATCAGCATGGCGTTGACGTGGTCCTGCCCGGCGGCCAGCCGGAGCCAGCTGAACGCCTTGCCCTCATCCACAGGCACGCCGGAACCTTCCAGACAGGCCAGTCCCACAATATACTGGGAATGGGCGTCTCCGGCTGAAGCCGCCTGTTCATACCACTTCATGGCACGCTCCATATCCCGCCCCACCCCCTGCCCCTTTGCATAAATGTTCCCCAGATAGACGGACGAAGGCGTATTCCCCCCGTTGGCGGCCTTCTCCAGCAGCACCAGGCCGGAAGCGGCATCCTTCTCAAACCCCATCTTCCCCTCCATGTAAGCCCGGCCCAGCAGCCCCATGGCTGCCGGATGTTCCTCATCCGCCGCCTTGTGCCACAGCCCCAGCGCCTTATTCAGGTCCTGATCCGCGCCATCCCCCTTGAAATACATCATTCCCAACATGTACAGGGCGTTTCCCCGCTGGGTCCCCGGGCGGGCAAGCCCGTACTCAAACCACTCCCTGGCCGCTACGGCATCACGCTTGATTCCCGTCCCATACAGGAACATGGCGCCGATGACCGTTTCCCCGGAATACCCGGAACCGGCCTCCGCCACGGAATCACACCAGGCCCGCACATCCAGCGGATGAACCCAGCCATTCTGCAATCCCTCCGCATACAGGGCAGCCACATCATTGAGGGCTTTCACATGCTCGCTACCATTTTCCTTCTCGCGGACGGAGCCGGCAACAGCAGCGTCCAGACGCTCCCTCCATGTCTCCGCCTCTTTCCGCACCGCAGACGGCTTTTCCCGTTCCGCAGAAGAAGCAGCCCGCTTTTCCCCGGAAGAAGGGGCGCGGTCACATCCGCACAAAAAAAAGAAAGCGGAGGAAGCCGCACATAAAGAGACAACTTTTTTCATCATGGCCATTACCATAAGACAGCCTCATCAGGCTGCCAAGAAGAGAAATGACGGAAACGCCGCATCCGCACGCTATGGAAGAGCGAAACCGAAGAGCCGGATTCCCTCTTTTTGCATTGAATATTTTCCTCTTTTTGCTCTACTGAAACCAGTTCAACCTCTGATGAAATTCGTTCCGCCCCTGTATCTCTTGACATGCCTGGGCCTGGCGTTCCTGGGAAGTTTTTCCAGCCGGGGTTCCGCAACGGAACTTCCCGTAAAATACATTTTTGAGCTGTCGGATGAACCGGTGAAAGTGCACCCTGGCAAAATAGACACCAAGAGCGTTTTCTTCCCCAAATACGCACGCGGAACCTCTCCGGAAACCCTGAAGCGGCAGGCAGCCCTCTTCCAATCCCATACTCCCCACGAGGCCACCAAAAGCAAACCGGCCATCAGCATCCACATGAATGACGACAAAACGGAAAGGGACGTCCGTGAGCGGTCAGGCTATGAGTTTCACCATGCGGAAAACCAGGAAGAAATTGTCATCACAACCGAAACGCCGGATGAGGAAATCTGGTTGAACGACGGGGATCCGGACAGCCCCTTTTTCCATACGCCCCGTTCCGCCGCCAATACGGAAATTCGTGAAATCCCCACGTCTTCCGATTCCTGGCCCGCCTGGAATGAAGAGGAAGTCAACCTGCACATGAATCTTCCGGAATCGGCGCCGCGCCCCCTGGTAGTGCAGCCGGCTCCGTCCGGAGCCATCCGCACCATCATCAAATCCTTTAACGGAACCGTTTTTGAGGCGGATGCCCAGCCCATGCATCCCGTCTGGGATCAGCTCCCGCCCGGATACGTTCCTATCCCGGCTCTCCCGGCCTATCAACCCACCTTATTGAAGAAATTACAATAGAAGGGGGCAAAAGCCTCAGAACTTGAAGCGGACAGCCCCGAAAACAGACCATCCATTGAAAGCTTTGGCCGTTGCCGAATCCACATGGCTGGTGACATACTCTACAGCCAGCATCAGCTTGACCGCATTGACGGCCTCCGGGCACAGATAGCAATTCAGCCCCAGGTAAAAGGAATGCATGCTGTCCACCCATGCGGGATAATGGGTGACGCTGGGCACATAACGGGTATTCAGCTTCACAGAACGGTTTCCAAAGGAACACTGGTATTGAAAGACGCCCTCAAAATGCGGGGAAATCCGGTAAACGGGCTGCAGAACCAGGCCGTACACATTCTTTGCACCGGGCTGGCCAACAATTCCCACGCCCGCCAGCAAATTTCCCATGATGGAGAAAGCGCCGCGGCTGGCGTCCCAGCTCAGGGAAATCACGTCCTGCGCCCCCGTTCCGCAGTAATCGGACGTGGAAGGAATTTTCCTTCCCCGCCATTCCGTAAAATTATGGGCATACTGGTACCCCAGAAACTGGCTGTCCCACATGGGAGAAGCCACCTTCCACTTCATGGCGTTCAGGATAAACAGGTTGTCCGCAGAATGAAACTGGATTTCATCCTTCAAATCCGTACCGTTCGCATTCAGGTAAATGCCGTAGGAATGGTACAGGCTCTTGGCATCCTTCTGAAAATTGGCCTCCAGCCCCCAGTTGGAAATGGGAATCAATTCATTGCACAGGGCGGATCTTTCCACTGTTTTAATCCGGGAGGAAGCCAGGCAATACTCCGACGTCAGGTGGGGTGTCAGCTTCCCGGCCCTGAGCTTGACGCCGGGCATGGTCTTTTCCAGATAAAGTTCATACAGGGACCACTCCGTATGGCTGCCGATCCATTCTCCCCGCACTTCACGGTGCCGGCCTTCCAAATCCCCCACATTCGTCAGATTGGACAGGCGCCAGGAACCGTCCCCCATCAGGATGTCGCCGCCCAGGTAAGCGCGCCTCCACCCGTTGTTATGGCCGCCGGAAGACGGGCAGAATTTATTGGCCCCATTGGGGCTGACGGCTGCTGCCTGATACTGGCCAATCAGCGTCAGCTTCACCTTCCTGATCCATGAGGAATCATTCCGGTACAGCACCGGACCGCGATCCAGCACACGGCACAGGGACGGCAGAGAGCCCCCGGAAACCGGCTGGGACTGAACTGCTCCCGCGCCAGCTTCCGCCGCCGGAAAGGCGGCATACCAACAAGCGGCCAACAGGAACATTCCTGGAAAAACAGGCTTCATCATAGGCTAAACAAACAAATTGGGCGCACATCTTAAGGAGCCCTCTCCGAAAATCAAGCCCGGATGCTCCTTTCGACATTGTTGTTTTCTGAAAGGGTTGTTACGAAGAACGGCAATGATGGACGCACCAGTGCGCCCATCCGGAACGTCTCCATCAGAAGGCCAGGGACGCAGGTTTCAGCACGGCTTGGAGTTACGGCTACATCGGCCTGTTGTATCTCCGGCCTGATGAACCGGGCCATTTCAATCACTTCCTGTACGATGAAGAAACAACGATGCAGCAGCCTGGCATCATCGCGAACAGTTACCGGCACCAAATCATCACTCCGGCAAGCTTTCCCTCCCGGCCCGCATGGGGGAACATGCCTGAATAATTATTTCCCGCTCCTGCGGGGAAAGACCGTAAATGTCTTCCATCAGCCCATTCATCCGCTCATCCCCTTCCGGGCAATAGCGGGCCGCGAGAGCGTCCGCCAGCCCTTCCACTTCCCGCAGCAGGGGCAGACCGGGGACCCGGATGGGAGCCCGGAGGACAGGGGCGGTATCCATCTGGAAAAAATCCCCCTGCATTTTTCCCCGGCGGAGAAACCAAAACTGCATCAGGCGCGAATTGAACAGGGCCGCCAGATATTTCATGCTCACGCGTTCCGAGCGTATCACGTTGAATGCCATCATCACATAAGCTTCCTTTTCCGTATAGGAGAAGGTTGGACGGGCACACTTCCTGACAGCCAGAATTTTGGGGCCGGGCCGGAAAAAACGTTCCTGCCGGGGCCAGTGCACATGGTAATATTTCATGCGGCCCATGCGTGTTTCCCGCCGGGCCTCCATCAGGGGACGGAATTTTTCCAAATGGCGCAAAAGCGTAACGGCCTGCTCCGCTCCGTTGGACGGGGTCAGATATAACAGCACCTTCTCCGGAGCTTTCAGTGCATGCCGCCCTGCCTGGACAGGTTCATACAGAGGCTTGAGAAAACGCCGCTCCCGTTCCGGCAACAGGCCAAAATACCCCTGAGGCAAGACAAATACCCCATCCCCCCTCCGGATTCCGTACCGCCGCACTGTTTCCGGCGCCAGATTCTCCAGAGCGCGGGAAGAAACGACGTCAGGATTCGGCACAATCCCCTGCGTCATTTCCTTGGCGGCATCCAGCCTGAAATTCCGGCATGCCTCCATCTTTTCCAGAAGATGCCGCTCTGCTGCAGAGCAGAAGGACAATCCTTCCCTGACGCACGCTCCGGCATCTTCCGGCAAGGGAAACCGACGGTACGGCTCATGTTCCAGAAATGACTCCACGTCATTCACGGAGCCGCCAAAACGGCGGTATTCCGGAACCAGGCGTCTGCCTCCCTCTCCCTTTTTCTCCGCCAGAACAGTCATGGTATGGACGCGGGCGGATTCAAACACGCGGCAGGCTCCGAAATCCGACAGGCGCAGCAAACCGCAATCTTCCAGCAGCTTGCGGCGGAGAGAGGCGGCTCCCGCATTAGACATCCACTTGTTGGGAACGACCAGATGCATTACGCCCCCCCGCTTCAGGGCATCCAGCCCCACACAGGCAAACACGTACCAGTAATCCATGCGGGAAGAGCAGTAGGAAGCAAGAGAAGAACATTTCAAACGGTCAAATAATTCCTTGTTCCCTTTTTCTCCGACAAAAGGGGGATTGCCGATCACCAGGTCAAAGCCTCCTTCCTCCATCACCGTTGAAAGACCCTGACGCCAGACGCCGGACGCAGACATATCCAGACTGTCCCCGCACAACAGGCGATCCCGTAAATCCCCCTTTCCTCCGGCGGCCAACCATGCGCAACGAAAACGGAAACGGGCCACCTCCAATGCCTCCGCGCAAACATCCACTCCGTAAATATTCTCTTCCAAAACGGCGCGGATTAAATCGGGCTCCGGGCAATCCGGTTCCAGAAGCTTTCTGCGGGCGACAAGCTCCCGGAGCATTCCCATGGTGAATGCTCCGGCCCCTACGGATAAATCCAGCACGCGGATACTTCCCAGCAACCCGGCTTCTTCATCACCGCTCCTGGGAGAAGGCAATCTGGATTCCAGCCAGGAAGATACCGCTTCCCGGGCCATCCAGCGAACAAGAAAACCGGGGGTATACACCGTCCCGGAACGGCGGGCGTCCGTCAGGAAACGCCCCAGCAATCCTTCCAGCACGGAAGGAGTAACAGCCCGGCAGGCATCCTCTTCCCTCAAGGAAAAAGCGAATCCCCCCGGCAGCCGGCCCTCATGGCCTGCCTGCCGTTTCTGCAAGTTGTCCATCAAAACCTCTTTCAATCGTTCCCAGGTTTCAGGACGGCCCCCGTTGCCCTTCTCCACGGAAAAATACTGAGCTATAAAACAATCCTGAACGTTCCGCTCCTTCACTGCGGCATTCGTACACTACTGGAACAGGCCGCGCAACCAAAAGGAGAAATTGTCCAGAAAGCCAGCTTCAGAACATGAATGCCCGGAACTCCCTTTTCTGAACATTCCCGGCGCCCCAAAACCGTATCAACCACCGGGAAGGGGTCATTCGAACAGATTCACCTATATGAGCGCATATTGAAAAACTTTAACCGCCCGATAAACATTTGAAAAATATCCCCTATTATTATTTTCCGGCGCAGCGCTGGATGAAAAGTCAATCATGGCCATGATGAATCAATCGAAAAGCGCTTCCGGCAGAAAGGGAATTTCAAGCATCGATGAGACAGGAGGCTAAGGCAGGAAATGCCCCGCCAGCCTCCCCATGCTGACGTTGTCACCTTCTTCAAATTCAGAAGAATTTCCTCAATTCGTCTCTCTATTCCCTTATTTTGCAATAAATAAAATCCGGCTTTGCCATCAGCAAGCCGGACTAGAAAAGAAATGGTACCCCGTCACGGGCTCGAACCGTGGACAAACTGATTAAGAGTCAGCTGCTCTACCAACTGAGCTAACGAGGCATGTATCCGGCGATTCCCCCGCGACAAGCACCACCCATGAAGATGGAGCCACTGGTCGGAATTGAACCGACGACCCACGCATTACGAATGCGTTGCTCTACCCCTGAGCTACAGTGGCATCGCGAGAAGCGCACGAGCAAGTAATCATAAGCAACCCCTTTTAGCAAGTCTTTTTTGCAATAAGACCGTTTTTTTACGCCTTGAATGCGGAATAAAAGCCAAGAGCGGCAGGTGACAGTAGAAGAGCTTGCATAGGCGGGGGAAACATGGTGGAGTGCATGTCCTCAAAGAGCTTTTCTTTCCCTACTTATCATGAAGGCATATTACATTTTCCAGCAGGCGGACGAAGAAACAATCAGCAACATTCTGGACTGGATGCGCAACCAGGAACGCGCCATTTACCGCGCTGCCGTGCGTGAACTTGGAGCCCTGAAAAAACTGCGCCCCGAATTCATCCAGCGCAAACCTCTTCAGGAACAATTTTCCTTCATCAAGAAAATGCTGTCATGGAAACCCAGCAATGAAATCGGTGACCATCTGCTTCAGGTCTGGCTGTTGCGCAAACACCAGGACATGCTGATTACGTTCCTGAATACCCTGGGCATCCCCCATGACGGCAACGGCATTGTCAATGAACTGCCGGAAACGCTGGACAAGGAGAAACTCGCCAAAGCTGTGGACGAACTGTTCGAAAAATACCCTGCCGGCGTAGCGTCCGTCTACCTCCAGATGTTCCAGCTCCAGACGGAAGACGGCTGGGAAGAACTGGCCGAGGTTCTGGCGAACGATCCCCGCGTTACCATCCGTTGACGTTATTCTCCTTCGGAACATAAACAAGGGCCACTCCGTTCCGGGGATGGCCCTTTTTATGGAGGCAAACGGACGCTCCTGCCGCTGTTATTCCAGTTCCAGGCGGAACAGGCGTCCGGACGGCACGGGACCTGTTTGAAACAGATGCAATGGAAAGCATGCCGGAAGCGCAAGCCCATCAGGAGGGAACGCTGTCCGGCTGTTCCGGATGGAATGACCACCCCTCATCTCCGTGGTACACCATCATACGGGACATGCCGCCGTCAATGACCAGATTCTCCGCATTGACAAAGCTGGAGCCGCATAGAAAGAAAACGGCCTTCACGATATCTTCCGGCGAACCGACGCGCCCGGAAGGATGCTGAAAAGCATCTTCCGGAGACAGGACGCCGAACACCCCCGTGTCAATCCAGCCTGGACTGATACTGTTCACACGAACGCCGAAAGGGGAAAGGCTCATGGCGAGAGCGTGAGTTAAAGAAGTGAGGGCGCCCTTGGCCGCACTATAGCTTTCCGTATCCTTCTGGGACATGGAAGCGCGGGTGGAAGCAATATTCACAATGGAAGCGCCGCGGGAAAAATGGTCGCGAAATAAAAGGCTCAGCAGATAGGGCGCGGAAACTCCCACGCGCAAAACTTCATTGAATTCCTCGAAGGAACAGCCGGAAAGAATGCCGCGACGCGTGATGCACGCATTATTTACCAGCACATCCACACGGCCAAAACATTCCAACACCTTTTCCGCAAAAGACCGCACGTCCTCTTCCACACCCGCGTTGCCCGTCACGCAAAGATGCCCCTCTCCCGGCAGTTCCTCCAGCAGGGAGGCCGTTTCCTCATGCTTCACATCCAAAACCGCCACCCGGGCTCCCGCCGCAGCGAAAGCTTCCGCAATGGCGCGGCCAATGCCGCAGGCTCCTCCCGTCACCACCACGGTACTGCCGGAAAAATCAACATCCCTCATAGGCTGATTGTCATATTCCACTCATGAAAGTCAATCATCGCCTTCCGGCATACGGTACTTAACGTGCATACATTACATCGCGGTAAAGCCCCATGGCTCTGGAAAGGAGAGGAGAACGGGTTACCACGTCCGTTTCCACAATAAGACGGGCCATGGAAGCGGAAACGGCCATTTCCGCTTCCTCCGCACGGCGGCTGATACGCTCCATATCCCTGGTTTTCACTAGATTCATACGTCCGGATTTTTGGAAATCATCAACAACATAGCGCAACCTTTTCAACTTGGCCACCACTTCCACCAGCTCCATGGCGCACTGGTCAGCCGTTCCGGCATCCTTGATGCTGCGCAGGAGAAAGTCAATTCTCTCCAGGCACATGCAGAACTCTTCCATGGCCGCAACAGGATCGGCCCAGAACTCCTGAAAATCGATTAGCCTGGGTTGCTCTATTTTGAGCCCCTCCACTGCCTTTTGCATGGAAGGGGAATCATACATTCTGGCCGTCGTGAGTTTCAGGAGCGCCCGGAAAGCGCGTTTGCGCTCATCCTCCGCCTTCTTTCTCATCTTTTCCAGCCCATCATGGAAATGCCGTTCAAAACCGGGAATCCAGTCTCCATACTTCTTCTCCATTCTGGCAATGTTGTTCATCTGCTCCCTGACCATTCGTCCCTGAAGGGCTACAGATACGGCATAGGCTTCCGCCGCAACTTTATTGTCAATCCCCTCCAGCATGTCCACCATGGTGGAATACTGTTCTAGATAAGCCTTCAGAAACGGCTTTATCTTGTTGTTCAAATACAGGGCCACCCGTTCGTCCGTCAGGCTGAGACCGCACTTTTCCAGATCATTCCTGATGACATCGGAATCATAATACCTGAATTCATGGAGCTTCAGTATTCCCGACATCATCCGGTCGCGGGCCTTGTCCACGCGCTCCCGGAGAATGGAATGAAAGGCGGGATGCATCTTACGCGATTCTTCATGCACGCGCGGATTCAGAGCCATCAGGCGCCCGCAATTCATATCGTAAAATTTAAACTTCTCCGTCAGGCGCCCAAGTTCATTCATCAGGGCCTCTCCTGCGGTACGGTCCTGGATGGAAACGACCAGATCCGTCATCTGTTCCACTTCCTTCAGGCGCAGGGAAAGCAGCTCTTCATAAGATTCCACCGGGGAAAGCCTTTCTGACTTCCCTGCTTCCGCAGCCCCGGCCTCCTTTTCCTTATCTCCGCAGGAACACAAACACAGCGCCAGCAGGAGCGCGCCTCCCATCAACGACAAATTCGGGAACAGAGAAAAACAGGAGCCAAGCTTCATGAGAACGTAGCGTTGAGGAGGGAGAATGAAACTCCGGCCCGCATCGCGGTACCGGAACTACCGTAAAAAAGCGTCATCAAAGTTCAAGGCCTTTTCATTTCATCCGGGAAAAACATTTCCGTTCCTTCGACGGAAAAAATATTCATTTAATATAATGAACACTCTTCTGAATCGGGATGTCACACTCTTTTATCCATATCATCCTGTCTGCCGTGATTCTTGATATTCTTCAATACGGACATCCTCTTTTGAGAGAGGAATGCGGGCCCGTGGTTCATATCAACAGGGATATCCTTGCCTTCCTGGACGATATGCAGGAAACCCTGGCCCAGGGAGGCATAGGCCTGGCCGCGCCGCAGGTGGGCAGGCCCATCCAGCTGGTCACCATCAACATCCCTTCCACAGACGCAACCACTACCTGGCTGGAAGTGGACGGATGCCCAACTACGTTGTCCCGACTCATGCCCTTGAATTTTATCAATCCCATCCTGCATCCCTTCGGCAAAAAAGTGCCGTACCGGGAAGGGTGCCTGAGCATCACCAAAGTATATGCGAACGTGATGCGCCGCTCCTGCGTAAGGGCTGTTTTAACCATGATGGACGGACGGACAGTGACCGTGAAATGCAACGGACTGCTGGCGCGCTGCCTGCAGCACGAGGTAGACCACCTTCACGGCGGCCTGTTTACGGATCTGGTTTCCCCCGGTGACCATGACAAGGTGATACGGAGGCTCAGATTGACCCATCCGGACGCTTTTGAAGAAGATGACGACAGCTACGCTCGCCGCATGAAGGAAAAACGCCGCGCCCATGCCCGGGAAGCCCGGATGCCGCAACCTCCCGGAAAAACAGCCTGACGTTCAGGCAACAAACCTATCCCCCTTTTACTCCCCTTCCCTAAAAAACGCCCCGGTTTCCTGGAGGGAAACCGGGGCATCCATAATCACATGGAAAGAAAAAGAGAGAATCAAACAATCCAGTCCAGAACAACCTTGCCGGATTTTCCCGAATTCATGGCTTCAAACCCTTCCCGGAATTCCGTGTAGGGCAGACGGTGCGTGATGATGGGCGCCACATTCAAGCCACTGCGGATCATGGAATCCATTTTATGCCAAGTTTCAAAAATTTCACGTCCATAAATGCCTTTCATCTTCAACCCTTTCCAAATGAACTTATTCCACTCGATGCTGGAACCATCGGGCTGAATCCCCAGCAGGGAAATGTTGGCTCCGTTGCGGGAATTGTCGATGATGTCCTTCAGGCAGGACGGAGCGCCGCTCATTTCCAGGCACACGTCAAATCCCTCCGTCATTTCCAGTTCCTTCATCACGTCTTCCAGCTTTTCACGGGTCACGTTCACGGTTCGGTCCGCCCCCAGCGTTTTGGCAAGGCCCAGACGAAAATCATTGATGTCCGTAATAACCACCGTCTTGGCTCCGGCCTTCTTGCAGACGGCGGCAGCCATGCAGCCGATAACCCCGGCCCCCGTAATCAGGACGTCCTCGCCTACCAGATCCCAGGACAAAGCCGTATGGACGGCGTTGCCCAGCGGGTCAAAAATGGAGGCGATTTCCATCGGAATGCTCTTGTGGATGCGCACCACGTTATCCTGCGGAATGGAAAGGTACTCCGCAAAGCAGCCGGGCCTGTTGACTCCCACACCCTGTGTGTTGGGACACAAGTGCTTCTGCCCTGAACGGCAGCTGCGGCAATGGCCGCAGACAATATGCCCCTCACCGGAAACAATCTCCCCGGGCTTGTATTCCGTCACGGAAGAACCTACGGACTCAATCACGCCGCAGAACTCATGGCCCACATGCATCCCCACCGGAATGGTCTGCTGGGCCCATTTATCCCAATTCCAAATATGAAGATCCGTGCCGCAAATGGCTGTTTTATGAATTTTGATCAGGACGTCATTCGGGCCGACTTCCGGCATAGGAACATCCATCAATTCCAAACCGGGGCCAGCCTGCGTTTTTACAAGAGCTTTCATGCCCCCCATTCATGCTCTTTTTCTCCTGCGTCGGCAAGCTCAAAATTCATTTCGGAGCGCCGAAAAAGCCTAGGGAACGGAGGCTTCCGCCACCCCTTCCCTTCCCATGGAAACGCCCGGAGCAGCGGCGGGCG
>ENA-OPBX01000359-OPBX01000359.1-human-gut-metagenome-genome-assembly--contig:-NODE-359-length-34111-cov-35.072733_pt1 | contig 34111 bp, 21 predicted proteins | sample MGYA00241075_ERZ501466 | MGnify/ENA primary metagenome ERZ501466 (study PRJEB25962, sample SAMEA2042633) | human gut metagenome | biome: human gut; feature: human-associated habitat; material: faeces...
GAAACTCGCACTCAGCAGTGTCACTACAAGTAATAGTAATTTTTTCATAATCGTTGTTTTTTAAGGTTCATGTTGAGTTAGTTTAATAATGCTTATCCCATATCCGGATTATGGTAAGTTTTGTAAAGGCACGCTTTATTGTGTTTTCACTTCGGTTTTGTTAAGAAACAGATGTGGTTCACATCGCAAATTTATCTTAATCATGCATCGCCGCCAAACTTTTTTACCCTGACAAAGCCCTGACAACCCCTTATTTTCCTTGATTTATGCCTGTTTTTATGTCTAAAATCATGTTTTTAGCCTGAATCATGCATGATGTGGGTGATAAAATTCATATTGTCGCGCTGATGTTTTAATTGGCAGCGCCAGCTGTTACGCGTGCGCTTTTTGTCGGTTGCTGCCGGCATGGAAAAGCCGCGGGACGGATTAATGTCAAAAATCTGTAAGCAAAACGCCCTGCTTTGCTTAACGTGCAGTCTCGGTATGGCGTCGTGCGACATAAACCGTAAGCAAAACCATGTCTGCTGCTTTCAGACTGTTAACCTATCGTTTTCGAGTCGTAAACGGCCCACTTTTGCATCGAAAGTGGCCCGTTTTTTATCGGCAAACAGCAGGTTAATAGTTTGAATTAAGAAGGAATGTGTTGAGTAGTAAAGATAAATCTGAATGTTTTTCGGATCACAGATCCTGATATTTTATGCTGTCGGATAGCATATCCGACAGAACAATAGCCTTGTTGTTTCTTGTTGTTCTCATTCAACCAACGATATAAATCTACAATGCAAATGTGCCGGCGGATCTGCGCTCCGCCGGAAATAAATATCAGGATTTTCAATCCGCTGTCTTCCTTTTTCTATTCAACGATAGCATGATGCAGATTGATGTGTAGAAAACAAATCTGAATGTTTTTCGGATCTCGGTGCAGGCTGATTATGGAAAAAATCGGAATGCTTTTCGGATCACAAATTAGCTGCGCTGACCTTCGGTTCTTATATTCTATGCTGTCGAATTTTTCGCTTTGCTCAACAACTCGTGCATATCCGACAGAACAATAGCCTTGTAGTTTCCGTTCAACTTGTTGGTGTTAACTCAGCCGTCCAATGTCTCCACCTTTAGCAGCCAACGATATAAATCTACAATGCAAATGTGCCGGCGGATCTGCGCTCCGCCGGAAATAAATATCAGGATTTTCAATCCGCTGTCTTCCTTTTTCTATTCAACGATAGCATGATGCAGATTGATGTGTAGAAAACAAATCTGAATGTTTTTCGGATCTCGGTGCAGGCTGATTATGGAAAAAATCGGAATGCTTTTCGGATCACAAATTAGCTGCGCTGACCTTCGGTTCTTATATTCTATGCTGTCGGATAACATATCCGACAGAACAATAGTCTTGTTGTTTCCGGTCAATTTGTTGGCTTTAACTCCTTTAATTTCTCGATATACGTTATCTTGTTTTTACTCTTTTTGATTTAAATTCTTTAACTTTAAAAAATAAAGTATGTTAATTGTATGTTACTTTTACACTTATTCTCCGTCTAATATCGGAAATACTTGAAAATTTAATTAGGTTTAAACACGTTATATATGAAAAAATCATTGGCAATTATGGCCGCTGTGACAGGACTGTGCGCACAGCAGGCTATGGCTCAGTATCCTCAGATTACGCCCGAAGCAAAGGCTAAGTTTGAGGCACAGCGTGCCGAGTGGGAGGCTCATTCAGACTCTGCTTGGCAGGTAGCGTTCCCCATCGTAAAGAAAGAGGCCATGGAAGGTCGCCCCTATGTGCCATGGGCATGGCGTCCTTACGACCTGAAGCAGGCCAAGATACCTGCATTCCCCGGTGCTGAGGGCGGCGGTATGTACACTGCCGGCGGACGCGGCGGCAAGGTGCTCGTCGTAACCAACCTCAACGACGACGGTCCCGGCTCATTCCGCTGGGCTTGCGAGCAGGGCGGTGCGCGCATCATCGTGTTCAACGTGTGCGGTATCATCAACCTGAAGACTCCTATCATTCTTCGCGCTCCTTACGTTACCATAGCAGGACAGACAGCTCCCGGCGACGGCGTGTGCATTGCAGGCGAGTCGTTCCAGGTGAACACTCACGACGTTATCGTGCGCCACATGCGCTTCCGCCGCGGCAACACACACGTGTGGAACCGTGAAGACTCTTTCGGCGGCAACCCCGTAGGAAACATCATGATAGACCACTGCTCTTGCGAGTGGGGACTTGACGAGAACATATCTTTCTACCGCCACATGTTCGACATGGGCGACGGCAAGCCTTCGCGCAAGGAGCCTACAGTGAACGTTACAATACAGAACACTATCTCGGCTAAGGCGCTCGACACATACAACCACGCCTTCGGCTCTACCATCGGCGGCGAGAACACCACATTCATGCGTAACCTCTGGGCCGACAACACCGGCCGTAACCCGTCAATAGGATGGGGCGGTGTGTTCAACTTCGTGAACAACATCGTCTACAACTGGGTTCACCGTACTGCCGACGGAGGCGAGTTCTCTACAATGAGCAACTTCATCAACAACTACTATAAGCCCGGACCTCTCACTCCGAAAGATTCGCCTATAGGCTACCGTATCGTCAAGGCAGAGAGCCGCAGCAAGAACCTCTTCCCGTATCAGCAGTTTGGCCGCGTGTATGCCATCGGCAACATCATGGAAGGCAACGAGGCTGTTACAAAGGACAACTGGGACGGCGGTATACAGATTGCCGACAAGGACCTGAAGGGCGAGGGCGGCGTGCCTGAGGACGTATTGGCCCTGATGAAGTCTAACGAGCCGTTCCCTATGGCTCACATGACCATCATTCCGTCTGAAAAGACATTCGACTACGTGCTCGAGAACGTAGGTGCAACGCTGCCTATCCGCGACATCGTTGACCAGCGCATCATCGAGGAGGTTCGCACAGGCAAGGCTTACTATGTGAAGAAGCTGCCGAAGGAGAATCCTTATGGCGACATGTGGGGACTGAGCGACAAGTCGAAGAACGAGGACGGCTTCTTCAAGTATCGCCGTCTGGACAAAGACTCTTACAAGTACGGCATCATTACAGACCCGGCTCAGATGGGCGGATATCCCGAATATAAGGGTGAGCCCCGCGTTGACACCGACGGCGACGGTATGCCCGACGAGTGGGAGATTGCCAACGGCCTTAACCCCAACGACCCGAGCGACGCCAACGGCGACTGCACAGGCGACGGATATACCAACATCGAGAAGTATATCAACGGCATCAGCACCAAGGTTAAGGTTGACTGGACTGACCTGAAGAACAACCACGACACTCTGGCCGGAAAGACAAAGCTGTTCTAATAAAAAGTAGTTAAAGAAGTTAGAGGAGTTAAAGTAGTTAAAGTCAAATGTCTTGCGGCTGTTTACGATGTCGTCAAGGCTTTATTTAAAGACTTTTAGCTACGTTAGCTCCTCTAATTTTTGTTTATGACAATGCTTCTTGCATAATCATAAGAACTAAGATAAATCTTTGCTGTATATCTTATTTTCTATTCTATTTATTTGATATTTTTAATCGGCACTTTCCTTTTTAGTGCATTTGGCTTTAATTCCTTTAACTCCTACGAAGAAGAGCATTTGGCTTTAACTCCTTTAACTACTCTAACTCCTTTAACTCCTTACATAATGCGGCATCTCCTCCGGTATCACCATCGAAATCTCTACCAGGCCGGCCACTTTGCCGTCGCGTTTCCACGTTGTCTGATATATCATTTTCTTCACTCCGTTCTTCTGTATCGTGTACGAGTTAGTGCCGTCTGTGGCCATCAGTTCGCGTATCTTGGCCTGCGACTGCGGGCTGTGACATTCGAACATGTTGTGCCCAATCAGGTCGCCGTGGCTGGCAAACGTGGCGCGCGATTTCTCGTTCATATACAGTATTTTTCCCTCTGTGTCGCACACTGTTACGGCACAGTGCATCTGCTCGGCCCATTCGTCGTCGTAGAACGGCTCAAAGAGGTCGAGGCTCTCGTCGTCAATTTCTTCTTCCATTATAAATTTCAGATTTTTAAGTTCTATGTTAATTACGTCAAGATCAAGTTTGTAGTCTTCAATGCGTTCACCCTTTTTCAGCCCCAGTTCAGCCCTTATGCGGCGCGCTTCCGCGCTGTTAGGCTTCGTCTCGAGCGTTTCCTTCAGCATCTCGTAGCCCATCGGTCCGCCGCAGTTTTCGGGTGGGCAGCAGCCCTTTCCGGCGGTGCATACAGGGTGAGGATAAATCACGGTCAGAATGTCCTCGAGCACTATCTCATGCACCCAGTCGTCGCCGAAGTCGTAGACATACAGCAGCTTTTGGCGGTCGGTGCCGAACACGTCGCACAGCTTAGTTTCCTGCTCATCAAGGCTTTTTCTGTACATATTGCTGTCTACGTTGCTTAACATGTCGTCATCGTAGCATCTTGAGCTTATCTCAAAGTTGCCTCCGTAGGGCTTCTCGCCAAATCTGTGCAGATGTTCGTTGTTCCATCCGAAGCTTATCTGTATTGTGTGGTGAAATTCTTCAAAAGTGCAGTTCTCTGGTATGATGACTCTTCGCCATACAGGCGGTTTCTTCACGTTCAGCAGTTTAATCTTAAATTGGTATGCCATAGGTTAGATGAAATTAGGTATTATTGTATGGCAAATATAGTGTTTTTTGGCGAATAATTAAGTGTTGAGGTATTTAGTTTTCCATACTTTTTTGTTTTCGCCCTCTCATGCCGCTTTTTAGTGTGATGTTGCATTCTAATATTACCTTTTTGTATCGGTATTTGTCGGCAAAACAATATGCATTCAAGCGTTTTTGTGTATAAATATTGTATAGAATAATGATGGTCGTTTTATAAAAAAATAGGGATTGTACAGTTTATGTGTACAACCCCATTTTTTACTTTTTATAGTGCAAATAAGACGACAAAGTTCTTATCGGCACTCTATGCTAATGCAAAATTAGCAATATTTTTCCTAATATGTACTTCAATTTAAATAATTATTTATCTAATTTGTCGTCATTCCTCTATCTTTTAGGAGGTTGATTTGTTTCTCAACTGTAGTTGCTTTTTCTCCCATAGTTTTTTATGTTGTTTGATAGTTCTTTTTCTTGTTTTAAACGTGCTGCAGTTAATACCTGCAGCACGTTATATTTATCCGTTTGATTGTTCATTAGTGTGCTTCAAGCCAGTTGGAGCCCCAGCCGCAGTCGGCAACTAATGGTACGTTGAGCTTGTATGCGCCCTGCATTTCCTCTAGCACTATGCGCTCAACGGTCTCTTTCTCCTCAGGCACAACGCTGAAGTTTAGTTCGTCGTGCACCTGAAGAATCATCTTGGAGCGCAGATTTTCGTCCTTGAAGCGCTTGTAGATGCGCACCATGGCCACCTTTATTATGTCGGCGGCAGAGCCTTGTATAGGGGCGTTGATGGCGTTGCGCTCGGCAAAGCCGCGCACCGTGCCGTTGTGCGAATTGATGTCGGGCAGATAGCGGCGGCGACGGAAGAATGTCTCTACGTAGCCATGTTCGCGCGCCGTTTGCTTGGCCTTCTCCATGTATTCGTGCACCTTCGGGAAGGTGATGAAGTAGCCGTCTATCAGCTGCGACGCCTCCTGCCGGCTGATGTCCAGACGCTCTGCTAGGCCGAACACCGTGATGCCGTATATTATGCCGAAGTTGGCGCGCTTGGCCTTGGTGCGCTGGTCGCGCGTTACGTCGGCAATGTCCTCTTTGTATATCTTTGCTGCCGTTGCGGCGTGTATGTCGTGGCCCGAACGGAAGGCCTCTATCATGTTTTCGTCGCCGCTCAGATGAGCCATCACGCGCAGCTCAATCTGGCTGTAGTCGGCCGAGAAGAACAGGCAGCCCTCCTCGGGTATGAACGCCTTGCGTATCTCCTTGCCGTCCTCGCCGCGCACGGGTATGTTCTGCAGGTTAGGGTCAGACGAAGAGAGTCGGCCGGTGGCAGTGGCGGTCTGGTTGAACGATGTGTGTATGTGTCCTGTGCGCGGGTTTATCAGCTTCGGCAGCGCGTCGACGTATGTGCCTAACAGCTTCTTTAATCCTCTGTGTTCCAGTATCTTACCCACAATCTCGTGCTTTCCGCTGAGCTGTTGCAGCACCTCTTCCGACGTTACATATTGTCCCGTCTTTGTCTTCTTGGGCTTCTCCACAATCTTCAGCTTGCCGAACAATATTTCGCCAACCTGCTTGGGCGACGCTATGTTAAACTCTTCGCCTGCCAGCTCGTATATGCGCTTCTCTATGTCGCTGAGCCTCTTGGTCAGAATCTCCGACGTCTCTGCCAGCGCCGCCGTGTCTATCCTCACTCCGTTTAGCTCCATGTCGGCGAGCACTCGCACCAGCGGCATCTCTATTTCGTAGAAGAGTTGGGTTACGCCCACCTCCTCGAGTTTCGGTTCAAGATAGTTTTTCAGTCGCAGCGTGACGTCGGCGTCTTCGGCGGCATAGTCGACGATCTGCTCGGGCGGCAGGTCTCTCATCGACTTCTGCTTCTTTCCCTTCGGTCCGATAAGCTCGTCTATGTGTATGGTCTGATATCCGAGACACGTCTCAGCCATGTAGTCCATGTTGTGGCGAAGCTCGGGTTGGATGAGGTAGTGGGCTATCATCGTGTCGAACAGTTGACCTGCCACGCACACGCCGTAGCTTGCCAGCACCTCCATGTCGTACTTGATGTTTTGTCCTACTTTGACGATTTCGGGGTTTTCGTATAGCGGTTTAAATATGTTAACTATCTTTTGCGCTTCTTCACGATTGGCAGGAACGGGCACGTAGAAGGCCTCAAATTCCTTCACAGAGAAGCTCAAACCGACCAGTTCGGCATCGATTGCGCTCGTTGAAGTGGTTTCCGTGTCTAGACTGAGAATTTTTTTTGTCATGAAAAAGTCACAGATTTTCTTCATTTCTTCCTCATTATCAATGAGTTTGTATGTGTGAGGCAGTTCGTTTAACGCTCTCAGACTAGCGTTTTTTGAAAAAACTTGGCCGTCGGTCGGATTTTCTGCGAATAAATCGAGTTGAATTTGAACGCTTTTTTTATTATTTTCAGCTTTGTTAAGAAACTTGTCTGCGAGCGTCTTAAACTCCAGTTCGGTGAAGATTTTGCGAAGTTCGTCGGCGTCGGGCTCGCTCACCTTCAGTTCGTCGAGGTTGAGTTCAACCGGCACGTCGGTTTTTATCGTCGCGAGGAATTTCGAGAATTTTATCTGCTCGGCATTCTCCTCAACTTTTTTCTTCAGTGCACCCTTCAGCTTGTCGGTCTGCTCGAGCAGCTGTTCCACGCTGCCAAACTCGTTGATAAGTTTCACGGCAGTCTTCTCGCCGACGCCCGGACATCCCGGAATGTTGTCGGCCGAGTCGCCCATCAGTCCAAGGAGGTCGATCACCTGACTTGTGTTTGCAATGCCATACTTGGCGCACACCTTCTCGGCGTCGAGCGTTTCGTATCCTCCGCCGTGGCGCGGGCGGTACATCATGACGTTCTCCCTTACCAGCTGTCCGTAGTCCTTGTCGGGCGTAAGCATATATGTCATCACGCCTTCAGCCCCGGCCTTGAGCGCCAGCGTGCCTATCACGTCGTCGGCCTCGTATCCGTCGGCCTCGAGCACCGGTATGCGCATGGCCTTGAGCAGGCTCTTTATGATGGGCACAGCGCGGCGTATGTCCTCGGGCGTCTCCTCTCTCTGCGCTTTATATTCGGCGTAGGCCTCGGTGCGGAAGGTAGGGCCGTGGGGGTCTAAGGCCACTCCCAGATATGTGGGTTTTTCTTTCGTGAGCACTTCGTGCAGCGTGTTGCAGAAGCCCATCACGGCAGATGTGTTGAGCCCTTTAGAGTTGATACGGGGGTTCTTTATAAATGCGTAATACGAGCGGTATATCAGCGCGTAGGCGTCAAAAAGGAACAGCTTATCCATGTAATATGAGTTTTTTACGTGTAAAATTACTAATTTTTTAGCATTAATCCGATAAAATAATTACTTTTGTATTAAAATTGCAGCATGATGGATTATTTATCTCTTATTAAGGAGCCCATAAAAGCAGAACTCGATGACTTCATCAGTCTGTTCAACAAGTCGCTCACACATACGGACAACCTGCAGGAAGAAATCTTCAGGCGTATACGCCAGCGCGCCGGAAAGCGCATGCGCCCCATGCTAATACTGCTCATGGCCAAGAACTATGGCTCTGTGAGCAGCGCCACACTGCACGCTGCAGTGGGCCTGGAGCTGCTGCATACGGCCAGCTTGGTGCACGACGACGTGGTTGACGAGAGCACCGAGAGGCGCGGCCAGGCATCGGTCAACGCCCTGTATGACAACAAGGTGGCAGTGCTCATTGGCGACTATATCCTTTCTACGGCGCTGCTGCATGTAGCTGAGACGCACAACGAACTGATAATCAAGTATTTGGCTGAACTGGGTAGGACGCTGTCTAACGGCGAGATACTGCAGCTTACGAGCATATCAAACGAGCAGATTTCAGAAGAAATCTACTATAATGTGATACGCCAGAAGACCGCCGCGCTCTTTGAGGCATGCTGCGCAATGGGTGCGATATCTGCCGGAATGCCTGAAAGCGAGATAGGCAAGGCCATGAAATTCGGTCAGACGCTGGGCATAATCTTCCAGATAAGAGACGACATCTTCGACTATTACGACTCGTCGGAAATAGGCAAGCCTACGGGCAACGACATGGCTGAGGGCAAGCTGACGCTGCCTGCCATTTATGCCGTGAACAACTCGGCGCCCGACAGCATACGCAAGCTGGCTTACAAGGTGAAGGAGCGCACGATAACTCAGGACGAAATAGCCATCCTGGTGGACTATACCAAGGAGCACGGGGGCATTGAATATGCCGAGAAACGCATGGAGGAAATGCGCCGTGAGGCAATGGAGTTTATCGAAACTGAGGTTACTGACGACGCGCTTCGACGCAGTCTCGAGGCCTATCTGAGCTTTGTCATTGAGAGGACAAAGTAAAGTAGGGTAGAGAGCGATAGAGAGATTCTTGGGGGATTATGTCTTCTGATGGGAGCGATGAGAACTGTTATGGGAGTAATGGGACTTATGCGACCTGTAAGTTGTTGAAAATCAGAGATTTTAGATATTGCGCAGAGCTTGCTGAAAGGGCAGGTTCTGCGTTTTTTATGGTCTTATTATTGGTTCTGTCTGCGCCATTCTTTGCGTGCCGCATACATCTCTTCTTTTATTCCTCCGTGCGTCAGAAACTCGGTTTTCAGATGATCTATGAGCTTTCTCAGCAGCGAGTCGGTCTGATGAATAAGGGTTATCGCTATGTTGGCTATTGTCTCGTCCGACCTTACCGCTATGGCCTTGCGGAAATAGGCGCTGTCGTTGTGCTTTCTGCATGCCATCCTTGTCTGTTCAGCCTTGCTGCTGTTGACGTTCCATAATTCAAGATTTCTTACTCTCAGATAGTCCTCATAATCAATTAAAAGCTCCTGCAGACTGGCTTTTGCAACGTTTGTAAGCTTCAGTTCGGTCTCTCTCGAAGTGCTGCTTGCGGCGCTTCCTTCGGCAATATTCTGCTTGCCCGAGCGTGCGGCCTGAATCATCTGGTCAATGGTTCGGTCAGCCTTGTCGAGATATTTATGAGCGAAATAAAAAGTGATGTCATAAATACATTCAGCCTTCTGATAAACGATTAGTTCTCTGTAGTGTCCCCGCTGCTGAATAAAGTTGTTTTCCATGTGTCTACGATGCAGGTTAAATGCCACATTACGTGGCTTTTTATTAAGGTTAAAAAATAACTTATGAGGCTGTAAATCATGGCTAATCAGCTGTCAGTTAGCCTGTTAGACTCATGCTGTATCAGCCCCATAAGTCTTATAAGTCCCATTATCTCAGGTCCCTTCTGAATCCTCTTTTAGAAGAATTTTGTCTCTTCTCCGAGCAGTTCGCTGAGCAGCATGTTGGCCAGTCGGCTTGTGCCTAAGCGGAACCACTTGTTGGTGAGCCATTTCTCGCCCAAAACCTCCTTGACGATAGTGTAGTAGATAAGAGCGTCCATCACAGAATTGATGCCTCCGGCGGGCTTGAAACCAATCTGTATGCCTGTCTCGTCGTAGTATTCCTTGATAGCCTGGCACATCACGTAGGCAGCCTCCGGCGTAGCGGCAGGCTCCAGTTTGCCGGTAGAAGTCTTGATATAGTCGGCACCGGCATACATCGCTATTATTGAAGCCTTCTTGATGTTAGAGGCAGTCTTGAGGCATCCTGTCTCGAGGATAACCTTCATCGGAGCTTCGCCGCATGCCTGTTTCAGCTCGTTGATGTCGTCGGCCACGCCTTCATAGTCGCCGCTGAGGAACTTGCCCACGGGCATAACGATGTCAATCTCCGTTGCACCGTCCTTAACGGCAAGCGCTGTCTCGGCCACCTTGACCTCGATAACGGCCTGTGAAGACGGGAAACTGCCTGACACACAGGCTATCTCAACGCCGTCGATTTCGAGCGACTCGCTCACGGTCTTGGCAAAGCATGGATATACGCAGATTGTTGCCACGTGGGGCAGGTCGGGGTAGGTGGCGTCAAACTCGTTCACCTTCTCCGTGAAGGCCAGTATGCTTTCCTCCGAGTCGGTGGTCTTGAGCGATGTCAGTTCGATGCTTCCGAAGAGGAATTTCTTTATCTCCGGCGTGTCGTTCTCGTGCACCTTCTCGGCTATAATCTTCTTTACTGCCTCGCGCACTTCAGCGTCGTCTATCTCAGTGTTATATTTGCTCAGAGCTTCGTCGTATTTGCTCATTTTCGGAAACTCTGTCTCGTGCTTGTGCTCGTGTGAGCATTCGTGCTTCTTGTTGTCGTTTTCTGTTGCCATAATGATATAATTTTTAATTTTTACTTTTTAATTTTTCATTGTTTATATGCCTCGTCTTGTCGCGGCTGGTCTTCTTTTCGAGGTTCTTTCTTAGTGCCTCCGTGAGGTCAACTCCCGTCTGGTTGGCAAGGCACATCAGCACCCACAGCACGTCGGCCATTTCGTCTGCCGGGTCTTGTTCTTCGCCCTGCTTGAAGCTCTGGTCGCCATACTTGCGTGCCATGATGCGCGCCAGCTCGCCCACCTCCTCGGTGAGGCATGCCATGTTGGTCAGTTCGCTGAAGTAGCGCACGCCATACTGCTTTATCCATTGGTCTACGAGCTGCTGTGCCTCGCGTATTGTTATGTTGTTGTCCATATATTCATGCGTTTATTTTGTCTGTAAGGCGTTTTCTCGTCTTTTGCCTATAACTATGCCGCCGGTGCCGTTTTGTGGCCTCAGAGAGCCTTAAATGCGGTTTATTGTGTTTTCAGCTGCCGTCTTGGCCTGCCTGATGCACCGGGCGTGGCGGCTATTCCTTGTGTCTGGTGTCCATGCAGATGGTTACGGGACCGTCGTTCACCAGCTCAACCTTCATGTCGGCTCCAAACTCGCCCGTGCCTACCTGGCGGCCTATTTCGCGGCTCAGCTTGTCGCAGAATTCGTTGTATAGCGGAATAGAAACTTCATGTTTGGCGGCATGAATCCATGATGGGCGGTTGCCTTTCTTGTAGGATGCCAGCAGGGTAAACTGGCTGATGACGAGTATCTCGCCGTTGATGGCTGTTATAGGTATGTTCATCACGCCCTGCTCGTCGTCGAAGACGCGCAGCGATGCCACCTTCTTTACCAGCCAGTCGACGTCTTCCGACGTGTCGCCTTCTGCCACTCCGAGCAGTATCATGTAGCCCTTGCCGATGGCCGACTTTACCTGTCCGTCAATCGTTACCGACGCGCGGCTTACGCGCTGTATTACTATCTTCATCTGTTTTTAGTTGTAAAGTTAGCGTTTCTGCTTCTTATTGCCAAATGTTTTATATGAAAAAAGGTTATTTTTGCCTGTCTCTGCCGCTTTTTTCCGTGTCTTTTTGCAGTGCAGCCTACCATGTTTCGTGGCCGTCAGAACGCGTCTGTGAGGCCCTCAGGGCATGTCTTTTGCAGTCTTGTCAGGCACGTTTCGGCGCCTCTTTACGCCTCGTCTTGCTGCTCTTCCGGGCGGTCTTCTGCTGCGGTCTGTTGCCCGCCGTTGAAGTGGTTGTATACCATGGATGCCTTGGCTCTTCCGAGCAGTGATGTCAGCGTCTCCAGGTCGGTCTCCTTTATGCGCTTAACCGTCTTCAGTTCCTTCAGCAGCAGGTCTTTTGTCTTGGGTCCGATGCCCTTAATGTCGTCCAGTTCCGAGTGCAGCGCATGCTTGCTGCGCTTGTCGCGGTGGAAGGTTATGGCAAAGCGGTGAACCTCGTCCTGCATGTGCGTAAGCAGGTGGAAAAGCTCGCTGTCGGTCTTCATTCCGACCACTACGGGCGGCCATCCGTAGAGCAGTTCGTTGGTGCGGTGGCGGTCGTCTTTGGCCAGTCCGGCTATAGGAATGTCGAGGTGAAGTTCGCCCTCTACAACCTCTCTCACAACGCTCATCTGTCCCTGTCCGCCGTCGGTTATTATGAGGTCGGGCAGGGGCTGTCCTTCGTCGCGCAGACGGGTGTAGCGGCGCCTTACAACCTCCTGCATCGAGGCATAGTCGTCGGGGCCTGTAACCGTCTTTATTATGTATTTCCGGTAGTCTTTCTTGCTCGGTTTCATCTTCTTGAACACCACGCAGGCCGCCACGGCGTCGGTTCCGCTGATGTTAGAGTTGTCGAACATCTCTATCTGATAAGGCATCTTGGGCAGCTTCAGGGCGTTCTGAATTTCCTTCATAAGGCGCACTGATTTCTGCTCCGGATTGAGCTTTTCGGCCTGTTTCAGGCGGTCGAAACGATACTGTTTGCCGTTCATCACCGACAGGTCGAGCAGCGTCTTCTTGTCGCCTCGCTGCGGCACGGTGAACGTAACGCCTTCGAGCGTCATGTCGGGGATAAAGGGCACTATTATTTCGCGCGACGTACTGCCTACTTTCTCGCGTATTTGCAGTATTCCGAGCTGCAGAATCTCGTCTTCGCTCTCGTTCAGCTTCTTCTTCATCTCGAACGTGAAGGCCTGGTTTATGCTGCCGTTCATCACGTGGATATAGTTCACATAGGCTGTTTTTTCGTCGTCTGTTACCGAGAAAACGTCTACATTATTGATCGTGTGGCTCACCACTTCGCTCTTTGAACAGAAGTTTTCGAGCAGCAGATACTTCTGTTTTATGGCTTCTGCCTCCTCAAAACGCAGCTCTTCGGCCAGTTTCTGCATCTGCGCGAAGAGTATTTTAGACAGTTCACGCGTGTTTCCTTTCAGTATTTCGCGCGCCTGGGCGATGCTCTCCTGATACTCCTCGTAGCTCTGCTTGCCTATGCACGGCGCGCCGCAGTTCTTGATGTGATACTCCAGGCAGGGCTTATATTTGCCCTGTTCGATGCCTTCGCGCGTTATCGGAAAGCGGCAGGTGCGCGGCTTATACAGCTTTTTTATCAGGTCGAGCACGGCATACATCGAAGGCAGATGGCTGTAAGGACCGTAATAAGAGCCCCATTTCTTGTTTATTGTACGCGTCTTGAATATGCGCGGCAGATATTCTTTAGTTACGCAGATAGAGGGGTAAGTCTTGCCGTCTTTGAGCAGAATGTTGTATTTGGGCTGATATTTCTTTATCAGACTGTTCTCGAGCAGCAGCGCGTCTTCTTCGCTGTTCACTACGGTATATGTTATGTCGTGAATCTTGCTTACAAGCACCTTGGTCTTGTATCTGTCCACTTCCTTATGAAAGTAGGACGACACGCGGTTCTTCAGGTTCTTGGCCTTGCCAACATATATTATGGTGCCGCTCTCGTCATAGTATTGATAGCTGCCCGGCTTGTCGGGCAGGTTGCTCACAATGGCCTTCAGCCGTGCCAGCCTCTTCTCGTTTTCTTCTTTAGTCATGCCGCGTAAGTGCCTTATTTAAAATGGTTTTGAAAAATTTTGTTTCACGTGAAACTTTAAATAGAGGAGTTAAAGGAGTTATGGTAGTTAGAGTAGTTAAAGCCATTTGCCTTGCCGGTTGAATACGCCTTGCCTATGTGTCCTTATTCTGTATGTAGTGAGCTTTGGCTTGATGAATATTATAGCATTATGTCTGTAGCGTTTCGGAATGCTATAATGTGTCGGCATACGTAATGGTAGCTTCTATAAGGTATCAGTCTTATATCTCTGAATACTCTTTTAAAGATATAAATAATGCCCGTTATTTTGCTCTTGCAACATAAGAAGTTTTGTAATAAAGCGCGGGCTAATGGCTTTAACTCCTTAGCCCGCGCAGTGGGCGATAACTACTCTAACTTCTTTAACTCCTAAAAATTTATACCTGCAGCAGGCTTGTTATGTCTGTGCCTTCTTCGAAGTTGCTGCGGCCGTTGAGGTCTTCGTGTATAAGTTCGATGAGGAAGTTTACGTATACTTTCTTCGGGTTAAACTTCTTCACAAGGTCGTACGCAGCCTTCATGGTGCCGCCTGTAGCCAGCAGGTCGTCGTGCAGCAGCACGATGTCGTCCTCGGTGATGGCGTCCTTATGAATCTCGATAGTGTCGGTGCCGTACTCCTTCGAGTAGCTCTCCTGTACGGTTTCGCCGGGCAGCTTGCCGGGCTTACGGCATAAAACAACGCCGGCGTTGAGCTTTATGGCCAGTGCAGAGGCCATGACGAAGCCGCGGCTCTCTATGCCCACAATCTTGGTTACGCCCTTGTCTTTGTACATCTCGTAAAGCTCGTCTTCCATTATCTGGAGACATTTCGGATTCTTAAACAGTGTTGTTACGTCTCTGAAATTTACTCCTTTCTGCGGAAAATCAGGAATACATCTCAGATTCTCCAATAGTGTTTTGTTGTTCATCTTTTCTTTTTAGTTACGTACTTTATACTAATATTATCTCTTGTTCGCTGTTTTCGGCGCGTTGTGCGCTATATATATTATATGTGTGCGGCATGGCGTTGCGGCGGCCTTGTTTTCCGGCTGTGCTGCCGCATGGTTTTTCCGCCTGCGGCGTTTTCTGCCGTTTCTACGCCTTTTCTCGCTGCCGGACTTTTTCGTCCGTGCTTCCGTCTTTTTCGTCCTCTGTGTTGCGTTTTGCTGCTGCGGGCAGATGCTGTCGCGGCTTATGCTGTTTCTGCTTTTTTGCCGTCAGATATTTCTGCCGAAATCGTGGCCGCATTCTTCGGCGGCATACTGCTGCCGTTGCAAAGGGCTGTTTTTCGGGCTTTCCAAAAGGCCGTCTTTTGGCTCGCAAAAGGTGGTCTTTTGCAGCCCGAAAGGATACCTTTTGCACGCTGAAAGGCCACCTTTTAGAAAGTGGCTTTTCGCTGCCTCTGGCATCGCCTCACGGCAGCCGTCGGGGCAGGGCGGAGCCGTGCCTCGGCAGGGGCACCCGGAGGGCATAATAAGAGGAGTCAGATGTTCTGAAATATTGCTCCTTTTTATCGTGAGGAACATCAAATTTCGCCTTAAAGTAAATTTGTGTCCCGATTTTGTATCTTACTATCTTTCAGTCGGTTCCAACGTTTTCGCTTAACAAAAAATGCTTATTTTGTTTCACGTGAAACATACGGCTGTTTTACCTTTTCATCAGCACCAGCATGATGTTGATGTCGCTCGGCGAGACACCCGGAATTCGGCTTGCCTGAGCCAGCGTGTCGGGGTTGATTTTTGCAAGCTTTTGACGGGCCTCGGTCGAGAGCTGTTCCATCTCGAGATAGTTGAAATGGCCCTTTATTTTGATGTTCTCCAGGCGGTGCATTTTGTCGGCCACAATCCGCTCGCGTTCGATGTAACCCTTGTATTTCATTTTTATCTCTGCAGCCTCTGCCGTTTCATCGTTGCGGTTGGGCAGCGAGGCGATGAGCTGCTTCAGTTCGGGCACAAGTTCGGAAAGATTTTGCAGGTTGATCTGCGGACGGGCCACGAGGTCGATCAGCTTGCATCCTTCGCGCAGCGGGGTGGTGCCGAGCGACTCGAGCGCCGCGTTGATGTCCTTCGGCTTGACGTGAGTAGTGGCGCAGAAGTTTATGATGCTTTCCGTCGCTTCCTTCTTCTGCATCCACCAGTCGTATCTGTCGCGCTTTGCCAGGCCGAGGTTGTAGGCCTTCTCGGTCAGTCGGGCGTCGGCGTCGTCCTGTCGGAGCAGTATTCTGTATTCGGCGCGGCTTGTGAACATTCGGTAAGGTTCGTCGACGCCTTTCGTCACGAGGTCGTCAATGAGCACGCCGATGTAAGCCTCGTCGCGGTGAAGGATGAACGGCTCGCCGCCGCCGCATCTTATCGCCGCATTTATTCCGGCAATGGTTCCCTGGCCGCCTGCCTCCTCGTATCCTGTGGTTCCGTTCACCTGTCCGGCGAGGAACAGACCTTTTATTATCTTAGACTCGAGCGAGTGGTCGAGCTGGGTGGGGTCGAAGAAGTCGTACTCGATGGCGTAGCCCGGACGGTAGACCTTGGCGTCGCGCAGCGCCGGAATTTTTCTCAGTGCAGCAATCTGCACCTCCATCGGCATGCTCGACGAGAATCCGTTGAGATACATCTCGTTGGTGGTTTCGCCTTCAGGCTCGAGGAAGAGCGGGTGCTGCTCCTTGTCGGGGAAGGTTACCAGCTTTGTTTCTATCGAGGGGCAGTAGCGCGGCCCAATGCTCTGTATCTGTCCGTTGTAGAGCGGCGAGTCGGCCAGTCCGCTTCTCAGCGTGTCGTGCACCTCCTTGTTTGTGTAGCATGTCCAGCACGGCAGCTGCCTGAGCTGTCGGTGGGGAGCCATGAAGCTGAACTGGTGAAAGTCGTTTTCGCCCTCCTGTATCTCCATGTCCTCAAAGTGCACCGACCTCATGTCTATGCGCACCGGCGTGCCGGTCTTCATCCTTGCGCTTCTTATTCCGTGGCGTGTTATGCTTTCGGTCAGGTCTTTCACGGCCGGCTCGGCTATGCGTCCGCCGGGCAGCTGCTTGCGTCCTATGTGCAGCAGTCCGTTCAGGAAGGTTCCCGCCGTTATCACCACGCTCTTGGCTCTCAGTTCAACGCCCCACACGGTCTTCACTCCCGCGGCCTCGCCGTTCTCTACTATGAGCTCGCAGGCCTCGTCCTGCCAGATGTCGAGGTTGGGCGTCGTGTCGAGCACCTCGCGCCATTTCCATATAAACTTGCCTCTGTCGCATTGTGCCCTCGGGCTCCACACGGCCGGGCCTTTTGAGCGGTTGAGCATCCTGAACTGTATGGCTGTGGCGTCGGTCACTATTGCCGTCTGTCCGCCCAGCGCGTCGATTTCCCTGACAATCTGTCCCTTTGCTATTCCGCCGATGGCCGGGTTGCAGCTCATCTGCGCAATTTTGTTCATGTCCATCGTCACAAGGCAGGTGCTTGCGCCCATGTTGGCTGAGGCCGTGGCAGCCTCGCAGCCGGCGTGTCCGCCGCCTATCACGATGACGTCATATTTAAGAAGCATATTATCCTTATAATTTTTAGAGCAATATCAATTTGGCGCAAAAGTAAGAAATTAAATTGAATTTTTGATGAAATAGTTTGATTTATCGCTAAAATAGAGTATATTTGCATCCTCATAATAAACGCTAAAATACCTAAAAGAAGGTATTGCGGCGGGGCTGACCTTGGGTTATGCAGTACACTTAAATGTAGAGAAACATTATTAATTAATACAGTTAAATACTTAAATTTCAATCATTTATGTGGTTATGTAATTCATCTATTGGAAGGAAAGTCGTGATGTCCGTAACAGGTATTGCGCTTATCCTGTTCTTGACGTTCCACATGTCAATGAACGTAGTAGCTCTTTTCTCAGGAGATGCTTACAACATGGTTTGTGAGTTCCTCGGAGCCAACTGGTATGCACTTGTTGCAACTCTGGCTCTTGCGGCTCTTGCGGTGATTCACATCGTATATGCGTTCCTGCTGACAATGCAGAACCGCCGTGCACGCGGAAACGAGCGCTACGCTGTGACAACACGTCCCTCTAAGGTGGAGTGGGCTTCTCAGAACATGCTGGTGCTCGGCATCATCGTTCTGCTCGGTCTTCTGCTTCACTTGTTCAACTTCTGGTACAACATGATGTTTGCCGAACTGACAGGCATCAGCGTTCCTCATCATCCGGCTGACGGATTTGCCTACATCGTAGACACATTCTCTTGCCCGGTTTACGTTGTGCTTTACATCATCTGGCTTGCTGCTATCTGGTTCCACCTCTCACACGGATTCTGGAGCGCAATGCAGACTTTCGGATGGAGCGGCAAGGTTTGGTTCCAGCGCTGGAAGGTCATCGGCCTGGTTTACACAACTCTCCTCATGCTGGGCTTCCTCGTTGTAGTGCTTGCTTTCGCTTTCGGATGCGCACCGAGCCTGTTGTAATTGTAGTTCAAAATGCGTAACTCAAAATTCATAATTATTTAGAAAGAATATTATGGCAAAACAAATAGATTCCAGAATACCTGAAGGTCCGATAGCTGAAAAATGGACCAACTATAAGGCACATCAGCGCCTGGTTAACCCTAAGAACAAGCTGAAGCTCGACGTTATCGTCGTAGGTACGGGTCTGGCAGGTGCCAGTGCAGCAGCCAGCCTGGGCGAGATGGGCTTCAACGTGTTGAACTTCTGCATACAGGACTCTCCGCGCCGCGCTCACTCTATCGCTGCTCAGGGCGGTATCAACGCTGCCAAGAACTATCAGAACGACGGCGACTCTGTTTACCGCCTGTTCTACGACACAGTGAAGGGTGGTGACTACCGTGCACGCGAGGCTAACGTTTACCGTCTGGCTGAGGTGTCTAACAACATCATCGACCAGTGTGTTGCACAGGGTGTTCCTTTCGCACGCGAATACGGCGGCATGCTTGCCAACCGTTCGTTCGGCGGTGCTCAGGTGTCACGTACATTCTACGCTAAGGGTCAGACAGGCCAGCAGCTGCTGCTCGGTGCCTACTCTGCACTCAGCTGCCAGATACACGCAGGCCGCGTTAAGCTCTACACACGCTACGAAATGGAAGACGTTGTGCTCGTTGACGGCCGTGCACGTGGTATCATTGCCAAGAATCTCGTAACCGGAAAGCTGGAGCGCTTCTCTGCCAACGCAGTGGTTATAGCTACCGGCGGATACGGTAACACATACTTCCTTTCAACCAACGCCATGGGCTGTAACTGTACAGCTGCCATGTCTTGCTACCGCAAGGGAGCTTACTTCGCTAATCCTTCTTACGTTCAGATCCACCCGACATGTATCCCTGTACACGGAGACAACCAGTCGAAGCTTACGCTTATGTCTGAGTCTCTGCGTAACGACGGACGTATCTGGGTGCCCAAGAAGCTTGAGGACGCCAAGGCTCTGCAGGCCGGAACAAAGAAGGGAAGCGACATTCCTGAGGAAGACCGCGACTACTATCTGGAGCGCCGCTATCCGGCATTCGGTAACCTCGTTCCCCGCGACGTTGCTTCGCGTGCTGCCAAGGAGCGCTGCGACAAGGGCTTCGGCGTTAACAACACAGGTCTGGCCGTGTTCCTCGACTTCTCTGAGAGCATCGAGCGCCTCGGCATCGACGTTGTACGCCAGCGCTACGGCAACCTCTTCGACATGTATGAGGAAATCACAGACGTCAATCCGGGCGAGCTTGCAAACGAGATTAACGGCGTGAAGTATTACAACCCGATGATGATCTATCCTGCCATCCACTATACAATGGGCGGTATCTGGGTTGACTATGAGCTCATGACAAGCATCACAGGTCTGTTCGCCATCGGCGAGTGCAACTTCTCTGACCACGGTGCCAACCGTCTGGGTGCGTCAGCTCTTATGCAGGGTCTGGCCGACGGCTACTTCGTTCTGCCTTACACCATACAGAACTATCTGGCCGACCAGTCTATCTGGCCTCGCATCTCTACCGACCTGCCCGAGTTTGAGGAGGCTGAAAAGGCCGTTCAGGCTGAAATCGACCGCCTGATGAACATCAAGGGCAAGCGCTCTGTCGACTCTATCCACAAGGAACTTGGCCACGTAATGTGGGAGTATGTGGGCATGGGCCGCACAGCCGAGGGCCTGAAGACAGGTCTCGAGAAGATCAAGAAAATACGCAAGGAGTTTGAGACCAACCTGTTTATCCCGGGCTCAAAAGAGGGTCTTAACACCGAGCTTGACAAGGCTATACACCTGCGCGACTTCATCACAATGGGCGAGCTCGTGGCTTACGACGCTCTCTCTCGTAACGAGTCATGCGGCGGTCACTTCCGTGAGGAGTACCAGACTGAGGAAGGCGAGGCTAAGCGCGACGACGAAAACTTCTTCTATGTAGGCTGCTGGGAGTACCAGGGCAGCGACGAGAAGGCGCCCGAGCTTATCAAGGAGCCTCTGCACTATGAAGCAATAAAAGTACAAACCAGAAATTATAAGAACTAAAAATATGGCAAACATTTCATTCACACTGAAATTCTGGCGTCAGAACGGACCGAAAGCCGAGGGCCATTTTGACACACGCGAGATGAAGGACATCCCCGATGATACATCTTTCCTCGAGATGCTCGACATTCTGAACGAGCAGCTCATTGAGGAAGGCAAGGAGCCGTTCGTGTTCGACCACGACTGCCGCGAGGGCATCTGCGGCATGTGCTCGCTCTACATCAACGGACATCCTCACGGCCCTAACACCGGAGCTACAACATGCCAGCTGTATATGCGTAAGTTCAAGGACGGCGACGTTATCACCGTTGAGCCGTGGCGTTCGGCTGCATTCCCTGTTATCAAGGACTGCATGGTTGACCGCGGAGCATTCGACAAGATCATACAGGCAGGCGGATATATCACCGTACGCACCGGACAGCCCCAGGACGCTAACGCCATTCTTATACCTAAAGAGGCTGCCGACGAGGCTATGGACTGCGCTACTTGTATCGGCTGCGGCGCTTGTGTTGCTGCCTGCAAGAACGGTTCTGCCATGCTTTTCGTAAGCTCTAAGGTTAGCCAGCTGGCTCTTCTGCCCCAGGGTCGTCCCGAGGCTGCTAAGCGTGCCAAGGCAATGATAATGAAGATGGAAGAGCTCGGATTCGGTAACTGCACCAACACCCGCGCCTGCGAGGCTGAGTGCCCGAAGAACGAGACCATCGCCAACATAGCCCGTCTGAACCGCGAGTTCATCAAGGCTAAGTTGAACGACTAATGGAAAGAACGCTATAAATTTATTTTTTCATAGTCTCCATGGGCGGGGCGCCGTTGTGCGCCCTGCCTTTTTTTGTGCCCCTGCCTTTCGTTTGTGCCATTGGCGGCTTTTGTCTGTTTCATTCCCGTGGGTTCTCCATGCTTGCGTTTTACGCCATTCAGCCTGCCGTTCCGGCATTTTGAGTAAAATTCATGCGGTTGTCTCCGTTATAATATTTGCATGTTGTGTAATATATTGATAATCAGACCGTTATCTGTTTTGTGGGCGTTCGGCTGCAAAATGCCGTGTTTCAGCCTGCGAAAGTTGCCCTTTTGGCGTGTAAAAGGTATTATTTTATGATGCAAAAGGTATCCTTTTAGAAATTGTGAGTTTGCGCGGCTTTTGCCTGCATGATGCCGGGACTGTGCCGTAATTTAGGTTTACGGCATAACGATAGTGCATGTTTTGGTGCTGCGAAGGGTGGGGCAGGCTATCATATTCTGACAAAATGCTAGTGTTTTCAGCTCGAATGTTTAAATAAATTAATCATTTCTGACAAATTGTCAATTATTAATGCCAATTTGTCTAAATCTGTAAGTGGCACGCATGTTGCACTTATGTAAGCGAAAGCCTTTGGCTCAGGAGCCTCAGGCAGCCGCAAGGCCGCGGCTGGGAAACCGGCGGGCAGGGCGGCAGAAAAATGAAAGGATTAAAAAAATTATAAGGAGGATTTATTATGTTACCAGTAATTAGCAGAAACAATTGGATGCCCGAAGTTTTCAACGACTTCTTTGACACAGACTTCATGACAAGAACTAAGGCTACGGCACCGGCCATCAACGTCAAGGAAACCGAGAAAGACTACACCGTAGAAGTGGCTGCCCCGGGAATGACCAAGGACGACTTCAACGTGAACATCGACAAGGACGGCAACCTGCATATACACATGGAGGCCCACACCGAGAAGAAAGAGGAGGACAAGAAGAGCCACTATCTGCGCCGCGAGTTTGCCTACAGCAAGTTTGAACAGACGCTGCTGCTGCCCGACGACGTTGAGAAGGAGGCTATCGCAGCCAGAGTAAACGACGGCGTGCTCACCGTAACGCTGCCTAAGATGGCTAAGCCCGAGTGTCCTGCGGCACGTCAGATTGAGGTGAAATAACGTCCCGTTTAGCGCCGCTTGCGGCAACTTTAAGATGAATATATCATAGCCCAAGGGCGCGGTTCGTAAGAGCCGCGCCTTTTTTTTGTGCCTTATCCGGCATGTCTTTTGATAAGGCGTGCTTCCGTATGTAAATGCCAAACCTGAAAACAGCATTCTTATTTGTCTTTTTGCTCACCTTTCGCAATATTCTGATAAGATATGCTGCGGTTCGGCAATAAAAATAAAAAAAAGTATTTTTTCATTTTGTATTGCTCTCACCTTTCACTATCTTTGCTGATATTTTGGCTTTCTCTACAGGCCTTGAATATAAACGTAGAAATCATTACGGATAATGAAAAACATCATAAGCATTATAAATTCATCCTATAATCCGGCATCACAGATATCTCCGTGCCTTGGTTCGCAGCTCTCTACGGCAGAACCTGCACACGATAAGGCCGGTGCCTCTCGTTCTGTTTTAAAGTCTTGCTTCATGGCGTTGCGCACGCTTCTGCTTGTGCTGCTGATGCTCCTGCCCTCATGCGCCGGTGCCCGCGTGCTGGCCAAAGACTATATGACCTTGGTCAAAAAGACGTCAAAGTCGTCGATAAAGAGTGTGATCAGGCAGGCCGACCGCTATCTTGAGGCAGGTCATCAGGACACGGCACTGGTGTATTACATGGTTGTATGTAACCGTATGGACGACAAGCTGTCCGACGAAGACAAATATCATTGCGCCATGGCGTTCCTGAAGAAAGGCAACATTTATTACATGAAAGGAGGATTTGCAGATGCCCTTAAGGCCTATTTCAGCGGCTTGCGGATAATAAAGACGTGTGAAGACCAGAAAGGAATAGGACGGTTTTATAATAATATAGCAAATGTTTACTGTGCGTTCAATGAGTTGGAGAAGGCTTATACGTATTATGAGACGGGATACAAGTGCTGTAGTAAATACCGTGACCATCAAAATGAGTATAAAATATTAACGAACCTTACCATATTGAATGTACAGTTAGGAAAGACACGCGAGGCCCGTAAATGTTTTAATTTGTCTGAAAAGTTGAAGGACAAGAACAGCAAGGCTGACAATTTTATGGGGCGCTTTAATTATGGCTTGATACTTATAGCAGAGAAGAATTTCGCCCAGGCCGTCAGTAATTTCAAGAGTTTGTTGTCATATAGCTTTGATGTCGGCATGGAGCCGAGATTTATTTGTTCAGCTTATAAAAAGCTATATAAAAGCTATATGGAGCTTGGCGAGCGCGACTCTACGCTTAAATATCTCAAGCTGTGTGAAAACACTGCTGTGAAGCACGGCATTCATTATTTCTATCTTGATGTTCTTTTGGACCATGCCGACTATTTTGATGCCCAAGGCGACTACAAGTCGGCAAGCAGATACCGTGCCCGTTATCAGAAAGACAGAGACTCGGTTTACAATATACATGATTTCGATAGAGTCAAAAACGAGCAGACGCTTTATGAGATGGACAAGTACGACAAGTACATAGCCTCGCTCAACGAGCGCGAGAAGGAGCGTGTGCTCACAATCTCGGCGCAAAGATACACCATAGCCGCCGTGTCTGTGGTAACGCTTGTCGTAGGACTACTCTTGCTTGTTGTATATAGACAGAAAAAGCGTATAGACAAGAGCTACAACAATCTGTTTGTCGTCAACCGCAACTTTGTCAATAATCAGGAGATAATGAGGCAGCGCCTGAGCGATGCGGTAAGCCGTCTTAAAGAGTCGGAGGCCGAGGCCGAACAGCTTCGGGGTAGGCTGGCTGCCTATGATGCCGATGATGTCGTCAAGGATGCCGGTGTCTCAGAGCAGTCTGACGATATGGCACATAAAGCCAAGTCGGGTGGCATCAATGATGACATGCGCAGAAAGCTGCTCGATTCAGTGATTGATATAATGGAGAACACAACGGAATTTTGCCGTCCCGATTTTTCTCTTGCTCGCCTTGCCGTTTTAGTGGGCTCTAACAACAAGTATGTTTCGCTTGTAATACACGACACGTTCCATAAAAGTTTCAAGAATTATGTTAACGATTACCGCATCCATCTTGCTTGTCTGCGTATGTCCGACACAGCAGGCTATGGTTCTTATACGTTGAACGCCATAGCGGAGAGCGTAGGGTTTAAGTCGTACACAACATTTGTTGAACTTTTTCGCAAGATTGTTGGAATAACACCTTCCATGTATAGAGACAAACTGAAAGAGTCTGTTTGATACTTGCGTGTAAGGTTTTTATGCCATTTAAGATTATTTCCTGAAAATTGAAGTCTGATTGTAAATATAATCAGACTTTTTATTATTTATTATCACCGATTTTCAGAAAGTTGGATATCTTCGGTTTGCATTTGTTTAAAGCAATGCATACATTTGCAAGTGAGAAAAGTCTGCCGGACATAATGCTTTCTTGAAGATATTTGTTCTGTTTTCTGGCAGACGTAAACCGGACGATGAATATTTGTGTGAAATAATTGTTTTAAAAACTTTAAACCTTTTTGCTTATGAAAAAGATCTTCATTTTTCTAATGGCTGCTTTTACGGCGTTCACTGGAAACGCCTATGCAGAGAAAGGATTCAAAACTATTGGCGAAAACATCAACGGCAGTGGCATCTCCCCCAACGGCCAGTACTTTGTTGGTACATCTGTAGCCATTGAACATTCCATAAACGGAATGGACATGAAAAGCTTCATTTACAACATAAAAGACGGAACGCTTTCATGGATCACAGAGGCTGACCCGAGCGACTTCACAAAGTGTGGCAGGTTTAAGGCCGTAAGCAACAACGGTATTATCTGCGGAGACGCCATCAACACAGACATTAAGCTGGCTTCTGAAGAGAACCCGATTTCTGCCGCTATATGGGAAAACGGAAAACGCACTTTATTAGAATATGGCGACTTTGACATTTCCACCATTTCAAGTTCTGCAGATGGCGCCTTCAGCCAAGATATTTCTGAAGACGGCAACATTGTGGTAGGAAACTTCAATACCGGTTCAGGCGCTTATATTACTCCTTGTAAGTGGGTCAAGAACAGCGAAGGTAAATACGCTATAGATTTTCTTACCGTACCGGAAAATATGAAAAACGGATACGCGATGAAAATATCATCAGACGGAAAAATATTCGGCATCATAACATCCAATGAAGATGACGACAAAGGCACTTACCTGTGCATCTGGGATGACGACAAGATAACCGTCCTGACACACGAAGACCTGGGCATAGAATTCCGTTATATATGCGTAATGAATCTTATTGATGTAAGCCCGAATGGAAAATTCGTTATTTTCAGCGAAAGCAACACGTTCAAGACTTATATATACGACACAGAAACAAAAGAATGCAGACTTTTGCCTTCTTTTGGTGAATATGACAACTGGAACAACTTCAGCTATGCAAGCATTGACAACAATGGAAACGTTGCCGGAGCATACGACTATGGAAATGTTGTTTTAGGACCGACACCATATACACATCCTTTCTGGTATTCATACGAGCGTAATGCAATCTACGATTTCTGCTATTATATGACAATAGCAGCCGAAGGCGTAAATCCTGACATTGATTTCACTTTCGATGAGGAAACACTGACAATGCCAAATTTCATGTCAGCTGACGGCCAGACTATTGCAGGAAATGCAGGAATAAACAGCATGTTCTATAAACAGACTCCTAAATTCTGGGTGTTGAACGTAGATGACATCAGCAACACTGAAATACCATTGACCCCAACCGGACTCAATGCAAAGTCTGACGCACTGAAAGAGGCAAAGCTGTCGTGGACAAAAGACGAAACTGAATATAAGACTCTTACACTGAAATCATATAACATATACCGCGACGGTGAACTTATAGGCAATATAGAAGCAACAGAGCAGGAAATGTCTTTCAGAGACAAAGACATATACGGACACCCCGAATATACTGTAGAGGCAGTTCTGGCAAAGGCTGACGGAGGCACAATGCTTTCACAAAAATCAGTTCCTTTTAAAGCATCTGTTCCCGACACTTACGCCCTGCCATTCTTTGACGACTTCGACTCAGGCTCACTCGATACAAACTATTGGACTACTGAGGCTGACTATGGCGAAGGCGAAGACACTAAATGGATTTTGGACGGCTACGGACTGCTTCAGACAACATGCGCCGCTATATACGTAAGCAGCGCCAAGCCCCACTCATCAAGTCTTGTATCAAGACCTATGGACGCCACCAACGAAGAATCAGTGAATGTTTCATTTGCCAATATCTACGGATTCATCAACATTTTAGACCAAGCTCTTGACAACGACTCGATAAGCCTCGAAGTGACAACAGACAACGGCGACACATGGAAATCTGTAGGCGACTGGTCGATTGCAGAATTAAACCCGCAGCACAAATGGAACATGATAAACGTGGACATATCAAAAGAGGTTGCAGGCAAGATATTCTCTATCCGTTTCCACAGCCACGGCCAAGGCAAGTCATTATATTACGTGGATATTGAGAACGTGAAAATAACAACGGGCAACGAAGTAAAGAAAGACGCTCCAGAAGGACTCACAGGCTGCAAGAACAGCAGCGACACACCGCTTTCACTTATATGGAAGAACAATTTCGGTGCTTATCAGCTGAACCATATCAACAGCGTGGTTGAAAGCATGTTTACGCTCGGCAACGAAGGAAAAGAAGTAATCGGAGCCAACGCCTTCGATAAAGACGACCTTGCACCATACAAAGGAAAGTATCTGACCGGAGTAACAACCATCATCAATTTCTACGACTGGTATGAAGTAAACAAAGGCATACACGCAGCAATCGTTGTATTTGAAGACGGCAAGCTTGTAAGAGAGCAAGAAATAGAAGATCTGCCATACAATGAATACTTTACGACAGCACTTGACGAGCCTCTGCTCATTGACGGAAGCAAAGAGCTTAAAATAGGCATCAAGGTACACGACTATGATGCAGAACAGATACCTCTGCTCTACGCCGTTTCAGACAAGTTTATTGCAGGAAAGAGCGACCTGTTCTCTGAGGACAACGGAGCAACTTGGCAAAAAGTGTCAGAATTTTACGGTGAAAACAACGAAAAATCACCTTGCTGCTGGAACATTACCGGCTGCGTGACAGACGAACCGGAACTGAAGCCATCAGAAACAGAGAACATATACTACAGCGTCTTCCGCAACGGAGAGTTGTTGTCTACAGCTGTTCTCGACAAACTTCAGACCCACTACTTCGACAATGACGCAAAGGATGGCGACAGCTATTACGTAATGGCATATTATACTGACGGTTCTGTGTCTGACGCATCAGAAGCCTTCATCTTCGACAGCAGCACTGACATCAGCCAATATACTATTGACGACCTTAGCATATCGTTCAATTCTGAAACGAAGAACATCAATATTAACGGTGAGTTTGACAAAGCAGAAATCTTTAACACAAACGGTATCTGCGTATCACAGTCTGCTGCAAACGCCATATCACTTAACGGCGTAACACCGGGTATTTATGTTCTAAAAATAAGCAAGGGTGGAAAAGCTGTTGTGAAAAAGATAATTATCAAATAACACGTTTCCATGATTAATAGCCTTTAAAAACGTTATAACTTATGATGAACAAATGAAATTGACGATGTCAGCAACCAACAGACTACATATACATAAAACCTGGACAAGTTAATTTCAGATGTTAACAGAAAAAGCCTTCCCAAGCAACGGTCTTGAGAAGGCTTTTGTATTCAACAAAGACGGGATTTGTCCCGAATAGCCTCAGGAGCCGAAAAGCCCGACATCCCAGAGTATTTTACCGAAGAGGAACTGGCCGTCTACAATCACGCCCTTGAACTGTATAAAGACTCTTTGGCTAAAGCAAGCTGGCCTATACCTGTTGATGAAGGAGGCTATCTCAGCCAGAGTAAACGACGGCGTGCTCACCGTAACGCTGCCTAAGATGTCTAAGCCCGAGTGTCCTGCGGCACGTCAGATAGAGGTGAAATAACATCCCGTTTAGCGCCGCTTGCGGCAACTTTAAGATGAATATATCATAGCCCAAGGGCGCCGTTCGTAAGAGCCGCGCCCTTTTTTTGTGCCATATTTAGCTTGTTTGCCTTAGTCATGGTATGCAATATGTATTGCTCTCGCCTTTCACTATCTTTTGATAATATAGGCATCGGTTCGGCAATAAAAATAAAAAAATACGTTTTTCATTTTGTATTGCTCTCACCTTTCACTATCTTTGCTGATATTTTGGCTTTCTCTACAGGCCTTGAATATAAACGTAGAAATCATTACGGATAATGAAAAACATCATAAGCATTATAAATTCATCCTATAATCCGGCATCACAGATATCTCCGTGCCTTGGTTCGCAGCTCTCTACGGCAGAACCTGCACACGATAAGGCCGGTGCCTCTCGTTCTGTTTTAAAGTCTTGCTTCATGGCGTTGCGCACGCTTCTGCTTGTGCTGCTGATGCTCCTGCCCTCATGCGCCGGTGCCCGTGTGCTGGCCAAAGACTATATGACCTTGGTCAAAAAGACATCTGACGCCTCGATAGACTATATAATGAAAAAGGCAGAGCATTATCTCAATGCCGGACATTCCGACACCGCCCTGGTGTATTACATGGTGGCGTGCAACCGCATGAACGACAAACTCTCCGACAAAGACAAGCAGCAATGCGCAATGGCATATCTGAAGAAAGGCAATATTCTCTATATGAAAGGCAACTACGCAGGTGCTCTCTCTGCCTATTTCAGCGGACTGCGCATCTACAGCGCATGTAAGGACAGGCGGGAGATAGGGCACTTCTATAACAACATAGCTAACGTATATTGCGTGTTCGACGACTATGCCAAAGGCTTGTCGTATTACAAGAAAGGCTATGAATATTGTCATAAATACGGCGATAAGGTCACTGAATATAAAGTTCTGGCCAACATGACCGCAGTGAGCACTCAGATAGGTAATACGAAAGAGGCGCGAAAGTATCACCGTATGTCCGAGATGGTGAAGAATCCTGCTGACAAGGAAAACTGCTACATGAGCATTTTTAATTTCGGACTGATTCTCAGAACTGAAAAAAACTACCGTGAAGCCATTAATACATGCAACGACTTGTTGAATTATGCTGTTAAGAATAAAATGAGTCCGAGATATATTTGTTATGCTTATATAGAGCTTTATCAAAACTATATTAGCCTGGGCGACCGTGACTCTACGTTGAAATACCTGCGTCTGTGCGAGAGTACGGCCGTAAAGCACGGAATACTGCATTCGTGTCTTGATGTCCTTGTAAAATATGCAGACTTTTATGATTCAGTAGGCAATTACAAGGCTGCAAGCCGATACAGGGCCCGTTATCAGCATGAGAAGGACTCGATATTCAACACTAACGAGTTTGATGCCGTCAAGAATGAGCAGACGCTTTATGAGATGGACAAGTATGACAAATACATAGCCTCGCTCAACAAGCGCGAGAAGGAGCGTGTGCTCACGATCTCGGCGCAAAGATACACCATAGCCGCCGTGTCTGTGGTAACGCTTGTCGTAGGACTACTCTTGCTTGTTGTATATAGACAGAAAAAGCGTATAGACAAGAGCTACAACAATCTGTTTGTCGTCAACCGCAACTTTGTCAATAATCAGGAGATAATGAGGCAGCGCCTGAGCGATGCGGTAAGCCGTCTTAAAGAGTCGGAGGCCGAGGCCGAACAGCTTCGGGGTAGGCTGGCAGCCTATGATGCCGATGATGTCGTCAAGGATGCCGGTGTCTCAGAGCAGTCTGACAATATGGTACATAAAGCCAAGTCGGGTGGCATCAATGACGACATGCGCAGAAAGCTGCTCGATTCGGTAGTCGACATAATGGAGAACACCACCGAATTCTGCAGCGCCGACTTTTCGCTTGCACGTATGGCTGCCCTTGTCGGTTCAAACAGTAAGTATGTCTCGCTCGTAATCAACGAGACATTCCACAAGAGTTTTAAGAACTATGTTAATGAATACCGCATTCATCTTGCTTGTCTGCGTATGTCTGATACGGAAGGCTATGGTTCTTATACGCTGAACGCCATAGCCGAGAGCGTCGGTTTCAAGTCGTATACCACATTTGTCGAGCTGTTCCGCAAAATTGTAGGCATCACTCCGTCAATGTATAAGGATAAGCTTAAGGCTTGTATTTGACATCTGTTGCTTAAAATTATTACAGAATGGGAGTAAAATCCCGGAATATAAGAGGCTTTATTTATCTTAAGGCCTCTTTTTTGTATGAATTATCACCAATTTCAAGAAATTGGATATCTTCGGTTTGCAGTTGTTTAAAGCAATGCATACATTTGCAAGCGAGAAAAGTCTGCCGGACATAATGCCGTCTTGAGGGTGTCAGCATAAAATCTGTGCCATGTTATGGTTGGCTTAAATCTGATAACGGAAAATATTTATATGCGAAATATTGTTTTAAAAACTTTAAACCTTTTAGCTTATGAAAAAAATTTTATTATCAGCTTTTGCAGTCTGCTGTATGTGTGCAGCTCCGGCACAAGAAAAGCCTGTTCCGTTTCAAACTCATCAGGCCGTGATAACTAATGTGTCGTCAAATGGAAACTGGGCAATAGGTTCCTTAGAAGGTATTTCATATTTTATAAATACTCGTACCTGTAAGCTTACTGAGTACAATCAGTTACCCGAAATCTCGTATTATCTTGATTATGTTTCTGATTGCGGTATTGCTGCCGGATCGCGTTCGACATCTGAGGGAGAAATGCCATGCTATATGACAGAAGATAAGGGATTTGTGTCTCTGCCTATGCCAAAGGATATAACATCTGGAACTTGTTTGCGGGTTTCTTCAGATGGTTCCATAGCTGTAGGAACTATTTCTGTGCATATTGAAGGCACTGAGGATAGTTATTATAAGCCGGTGTTATGGTATCGCAACGAATCGGGTGAATATGATATGTTTGAAGATTTGCCTTATGAGAAGTTAGGTTTTGACAAACGTATTAATCAAGGAGTGTGGATTCTTGGCATTACAAGTGACGGACTTAAGATTTATGGCAGATTGATAGATGCCTTCGGTATGATTTATTGGCCGGTGATGTGGGAGAGGAGTTCTGCACAGAGTAAAGACTGGACTTATAAGATTCTGTGTGAGGACTACTTTTTCAATAAGGACGAGATATGTCCTGAATGGCCACAATATCTGCCTGTTGAACCAGATGCCACGAAATATTATTCAGATGAGGAGCTTGAGGCATTCAACAAGGCCCTTGAACTTTATAACGACTCTGTAGAACATGCTGACTTCACAATTCCTGCGGAAGAAAGATGGCCTTATCCAACATATAATCCAAATGAGCATGAGGCAGACTTCTTTGATACGAGTACAACTGAAGGCATTGAACGATATAACAGATATGCCAATGATTATAATAAGTTCAGTGGTGAAGCAGCTGAATATAATGACTCTTTAAATTTATACTTTGAACGTTATGACAAGTATGTGATAAATGAAAAGAGATTCCAGATTCTTTCTATGAGTGTGAGTGATAATGGAAAGTACATGGTTACCAATACGGTTAACAATGATGTTGTGATGATTAATCCTGAAACAGAAGAAGTCAACGTCTTAAATGATACCGAAAGTCTGTTCCCAACGGCTGTACTTAATGACGGAACAGTATTCTTGGGACAAGTCCTTCCAATGCCTCCACTTGACAGAGAACCGTATGTATATGCTGACGGTAAGGTGACTTATTTTGCCGATTGGGTGAGGTCGCGAAGTGAAAAAGCTTATAATGATCTTATGGAACAGTTCCCGGACGGACATTTTGGAATAGTAAATTCAAGCAACCCTGAAGGATTGTCATTTGGAGGTTTCAATCAAGGATTAGACTATAGATATGTCGGATGGGTTATGAATCTTGATGCATATGATGACTATACCTCAGGCATATCAGATAACAAAATATCTGACAATGATATAAGTATATCTGTAAGTCAGGCATCGGACTACATCGATATCTTGGGTGCAGACAACGCCGACGTTCGCATATTTGCCGTAAACGGCAGCTGTGTATTCCATAATTCGGATGTCAGTGGACGCATTTCTGTGTCTTCACTTGTAAAAGGAGTATACATTGTTGAGGTGAAAGCAGAAGGCAAGATTCTGCGTAAGAAAATCATACTGCAGTAGTCTTTTGATTCTGTTGTCGGTTTCTATATTCAACTGACAGCCTTTAAAACAGTCGAAGGATTTTACTTGAGGTTGATAAAGGTAAAGTAATAATCAATAATCTAATAATGGGTTAGTATATATGTCTTTCCGTGGCTTTATGGCAGCCTTAATGTGTTAATGGATGCATAGGTCATTGAAGAAAATCGGACATAATTCTTTTGATGAGCATTAAAAGGCGGGGTGTATGTCACTCCGCCTTATTTTCTGCGCTGACAAGATTTATTTTCATGCCTGTCCGTTTACTGCCGGTGTGCATGCAGGCTGTTTTCTGATAAATATTTTGTCATCGCCGTGCAAGGAAGGACAAAAGGGTGGGCTTTTATGAAAAAAGCACTATCTTTGCACCCGTTATGCACTTCACACTGAAAAGATACACAACACACTACCGCGCGCTCGTTTCGCTCGGCGTGCCCATTGTGGTGGGACAGATCGGAAACGTGGTACTCGGCTTTGCCGATACGCTCATGATAGGCCACCACAGCATGATGGAGCTGGCTGCCGCCAGCTTTGTCACCACCATGTTCACTCTGATCGTTATCTTCGCCATGGGCTTCTCTTATGGTCTTACGCCCATCGTGGGCGCCATGTTCGGCCGCGGCGAGAAGGAAGAGATTGGCGGCATACTGCGCAACAGCCTTGCCGCCAACGGACTGATGGCCGTCATCCTGCTTGCCGTCTCCGTGGTGTTCTATCTCAACCTGCACCGCATGGGGCAGCCCGTAGAGCTGTTGCCCTACATGCGCTCATATCTTCTGGTGAACATCGTGTCGCTGCCATTCCTGTGCATGTTCAACGCCTTCAAGCAGTTTTACGACGGAATAACCGACACGCGCGTGCCGATGTTCGTCATCCTGGGCGGCAACGTGCTCAACATCTTCGGCAACTATGTGCTCATCTACGGAGCCTTCGGCATGCCCGAGCTGGGCCTTCTCGGCGCCGGCATCAGCACCATGGTGTCGCGCATCGTGATGTTCGTGGCCTTCGTTGCCGTGTTCGTGTTTTACCGCAGCTATGCCCCTTACCGCCGCGGATATGCCGCCGGAAGGCTCAACCGTGCCGACTTCCGCCGCATCAACACCCTTGGCTGGCCCGTTGCCATGCAGCTCGGCATGGAGTGTGCGGCCTTTTCGCTTTCTGCCATCTTCGTGGGCTGGATAGGCATAACGGCCCTTGCCGCACATCAGGTTACGCTCACGGCCTCGCAGCTGCTCTATATGGTCAACAGCGGCATGGCTGCCGCAATAGCCGTCAGGGTGAGCTATTTCCACGGACAGGGCGACACCGCCGCCGTGCGCGACGCTGCCTATGCCGGCTTTCATGTCATCATGCTCATAGCCTTCGTGCTCTCGGTGCCCGTGTTCCTGCTGCGCAACACGTTCAGCTACTGGTTTACAGACAGCGCCGAGGTGTGTGTGCTCGTGTCGCAGACCGTCATACCGCTCATCGTCTATCAGTTTGGCGACGGCCTTCAGTACACCTTTGCCAACGCCCTGCGCGGCATTTCGTGCGTGCGTCCGCTCATCTGGATAGCCTTTTTCTCCTATTTCGTGGTGTCGTTGCCGCTCGGCTGGTTCCTCGGCAT
>ENA-OPBX01000372-OPBX01000372.1-human-gut-metagenome-genome-assembly--contig:-NODE-372-length-33302-cov-3.443830_pt1 | contig 33302 bp, 23 predicted proteins | sample MGYA00241075_ERZ501466 | MGnify/ENA primary metagenome ERZ501466 (study PRJEB25962, sample SAMEA2042633) | human gut metagenome | biome: human gut; feature: human-associated habitat; material: faeces...
GAAAAGCTTATTATAGTTTGTTTGTCAGAAAGGGCTTTGCCTTTCTGACGTAGGTGATGTTTAGATTTTATGTATTACCTGTCAATTATAAAATTGTTATCAGTCATATTGGGGATTGAGATTTTGATTATTGTGAGTATTATTTAAAAAGGAGTGTTTTTATATGGCTTTTGATGGGATTACGATTGCGGCTATGGTGAAGGAGCTGCATTTGAATTTGGATGGAGGACGGTTTAATAAGATTGCTCAGCCGGAGGCGGATGAGCTTTTGATTACGGGGAAGGGGGCGAATGGGCAGTGCAGGCTGCTGCTTTCGGCCAGTGCTTCTCTTCCGCTGATTTATTTTACTTCCAAGAATAAGCCCAGCCCTATGACTGCGCCTAATTTCTGTATGCTGCTGCGTAAGCATATTGGAAGTGCGAGGGTTTCGGATATCAGGCAGCCGGGGATGGAGCGTGTGGTGATGTTTGAGCTGGAGCATCTGAATGAGCTGGGGGATCCCTGTAAGAAGGTTCTTATCATGGAGCTGATGGGCAAGCACAGTAATATTATTTTCTGTGATGATAAGGGGATGATTCTGGATAGCATCAAGCATGTTTCTTCTCATATGAGTTCTGTGCGTGAGGTGCTTCCGGGAAGGGAGTATTTTATTCCGAAGACGCAGGATAAGCTGGATCCGCTGACTGTGAGTGAGGAGGAGTTCTGTGATGTTGTGTGCAGGAAGCCATGTAATGTTTCCAAGGCTGTTTACTCTTCTCTTACTGGAATCAGTCCGGTTGTTGCGGAGGAGATCTGTTTCAGGGCTTCGATCGACGGGAGTGATGCAGCGCAGTCTCTGGATGAGGCGGCGAGGGTGCATTTGTATCATACGTTCCGCAGGCTGATGGATCAGGGTGTGGGGGGGGGTTTTCTCCGAATATTGTTTACCGGGGGGAAGAACCTGTGGAGTATGGTGTGTTTGCGTTCCAGCAGTATGGACCGGAGTATCATTCTGTGGAGTTTGAGAGTGTTTCACAGATGCTGGAGACTTATTATGCGACAAAGAATACGTTGACGCGTATCCATCAGAAGTCTTCGGATCTGAGGAGGATCGTGCAGACTGCGCTGGAGCGTAACCGTAAAAAGCTGAGTCTGCAGGAGAAGCAGATGAAGGATACTGCGAAGAAAGAGAAGTATAAGGTTTACGGGGAGCTGATCAATACTTATGGGTATGGGCTGGAGGATGGATGTAAGTCGTTTAAGGCTCTGAATTATTATACCAATGAGGAGATTACCATTCCTCTTGATCCTACTATGACTCCGGCGGAGAATTCCAAGAAGTATTTTGACAAGTATGGAAAGCTGAAGCGTACGGAGGAGGCTCTGACTGAGCAGATTGCAGATACGAGAAGTGAGATTGAGCATCTGGAGTCTGTTTCCAATGCTCTGGATATTGCTCTGGCTGAGAGTGATCTGGCACAGATCAAGGAAGAGCTGATGGAGTATGGGTATATTAAGAAGCATTATGACCGCAGGAAGGGGCAGAAGGCGCAGAGTAAGTCTAAGCCGTTCCATTATGTGACTGAGGATGGGTATGATATTTATGTGGGAAAAAATAATTTCCAGAATGATGAGCTTACCTTTAAGTTTGCCACAGGGAATGACTGGTGGTTTCATGCCAAGAAGATGGCCGGTTCGCATGTGGTCGTGAAGTCTAAGGACGGCGAACTGCCGGATCATATCTTTGAGATTGCGGGACAGCTTGCCGCTTATTATTCCAAAGGACGTACTGCCCCTAAGGTGGAGATTGATTATATCCAGAAGAAGCAGGTGAAAAAGCCTGCAGGGGCAAAGCCCGGATTTGTGGTTTATTATACAAATTATTCGCTGATGGCTGAGCCGTCATTAAAAGGAGTCAGGGAAGTCTGATCATACTGTTGTATAGTTACAAATATTAAAAGAATTACGGGAGCTGCTTTGCAGCGGAGTAAGTAATTCGTGGATGTCAGGTCAGGGGTGAAATACCTTTTGACCCTGACATTATATAACAATAATTAAGGAGAATTTCTTTTTATGAGTATTTTGAATGTTGAACATCTGACACATGGTTTCGGAGACAGGGCGATTTTTAATGATGTGTCTTTCCGCCTGTTAAAGGGCGAGCATATTGGACTGGTTGGTGCCAACGGGGAAGGTAAATCTACTTTCTTTAATATTGTAACCGGAAAGCTGATGCCAGATGAGGGTAAGATTGAATGGGCAAAGAATGTACGTGTCGGCTATCTGGACCAGCATTCTGTCCTTTCTCAGGGTATGTCCATCCGTGACGTGCTGAAGTCTGCGTTCTCTTATCTCTTTGAGATGGAGGAAAGAATGAATGGGATCTGTGACTCTCTTGGCACTGCTTCTCCTGAGGAGATGGATACTCTGATGGAGGAGCTGGGAACTATTCAGGATACCCTTACCATGCATGATTTCTATGTGATCGATGCGAAGGTGGAGGAAGTTGCCAGAGCCCTGGGACTTCTGGATATCGGACTGGAACGTGATGTTACAGACCTGAGTGGTGGTCAGAGAACAAAAGTTCTGCTTGGCAAGCTGCTTCTGGAGAAGCCGGATATCCTGCTTTTGGACGAGCCTACCAACTATCTGGATGAGGAACATATCGAATGGCTGAAGCGTTATCTGCAGGATTATGAGAATGCATTTATCCTTATCTCCCACGATATTCCGTTTCTGAATTCTGTTATCAATCTGGTTTATCATATGGAGAATCAGGAACTGAACCGTTATGTCGGGGATTATGACCATTTCCAGGAAGTGTATGAGGTGAAGAAGGCTCAGCTTGAGGCTGCTTACAGACGCCAGCAGCAGGAAATCAGTGAACTGAAGGATTTCGTCGCAAGAAATAAGGCCAGGGTTTCTACAAGAAATATGGCAATGTCCAGACAGAAGAAGCTGGATAAGATGGATGTGATCGAGCTTGCTGCCGAGAAGCCGAAGCCTGAGTTTCATTTTAAATACGGACGCACTCCGGGGAAATATATTTTCGAAACGAAGGATCTGGTTATTGGTTATAATGAACCCCTTTCCAGACCTGTTACTCTCTCTATGGAAAGAGGAAATAAGATTGCGCTGGTTGGTGCAAACGGTATCGGTAAGACAACTTTACTGAAGAGTATTCTGGGGTTGATCCCGTCTCTGAAGGGTTCCTGCGAACTTGGGGAGAATCTTCAGATTGGATATTTTGAGCAGGAAGTAAAGGGTGATAACAAGACTACCTGTATTGATGAGATCTGGGCGGAGTTTCCGTCTTATACTCAGTATGAGGTGCGGTCTGCTCTCGCCAAATGCGGTCTGACTACCAAGCATATTGAAAGTCAGGTACGTGTACTGAGTGGCGGGGAGCAGGCGAAGGTGCGTCTGTGTAAGCTGGTGAATAAAGAAACGAACATTCTGCTTCTGGACGAGCCTACCAATCATCTGGATGTGGATGCAAAAGAAGCTTTGAAACAGGCATTGATCGAATATAAGGGAAGCATTCTCCTGATCTGCCATGAACCAGAGTTTTACCGCGATGTGGTTTCTCAGGTATGGGACTGCAGTAAATGGACTACAAAAGTATTATAATAATTGGTACATGAAGGGTTATTACAAATGAGTAAAGCAAAAACTGTGGATCTGACTTCCGGTCCGATCCTGAAAACTCTGGCAGAGCTGGCTCTGCCTATCATGATTTCTTCCATGCTGGGAACAGCATACAGTATTATGGATATGGCATGGATCGGACTGCTTGGTGCAAAGGCGGTTGCAGGCGTGGGAGTAGGCGGAATGTATGTCTGGCTCTCCCAGGGGCTTGCATCCCTGTCAAGAATGGGCGGACAGGTAAATACAGCTCAGGCATGCGGGCGCAAAGATTATGACCAAGCACGTTCCTATGCTGCCGGTTCTCTGCAGCTCACTGCACTGTCCGGCATTTTGTTTGCTGCTGTCTGTGTTATTTTCATACAGCCTCTGCTGGGATTTTTTAATCTGACCGACGCAGAAACTTATACTGCTGCCAGATCTTATACATTGATCACCTGTGGACTGATCCTTTTTTCTTATCTGAATCTGACGTTGACCGGACTCTCTACTGCGCAGGGCGATTCCCGCACTCCCCTGCTTGCAAACTTTATCGGGCTTGCAGGAAATATGATCCTGGATCCGCTGCTGATCCTTGGCATCGGACCTTTCCCGAGGCTGGAGGTTGCCGGAGCCGCTATTGCGACAGTAAGTTCACAGATTCTGGTTTTTGTAGTGATGGTTCTGCGTATCCGGCATTCCAGACTGGAGCCCAATGTTTTACAGCATCTGAATCTGCTGTCTGTTTTTCCAAAAGAATATTATAAGCATATCTTCAGGATCGGGTTTCCCACAGCTATACAGGGAAGCATTTACTGTTTCATCTCCATGATTCTGACCCGTATGGTTTCTGGTTATGGTGCTGCCGCTATTGCAACGCAGCGTGTTGGCGGACAGATTGAATCCGTATCCTGGAATACTGCTGATGGTTTTGCTTCAGCACTGAATGCTTTTATTGCCCAAAATTACGGTGCACGAAAAAAAGACCGTATCCGTAAAGGTTACAGTCTGTCATTTCGCGTTCTCACAATTTGGGGCCTGTTTGTCACTGCAGCTTTTGTCTTTCTTCCGGAACCAATTGCCAGGTTATTTTTCCACGAAAAAGAAGCTCTGGATACTGCTGTCAATTATCTGGTCATTATCGGATTCAGTGAAGTCTTTATGTCCATTGAGCTGATGACAGTGGGCGCATTATCAGGACTTGGACGCACCAGATTATCCAGTACGATCAGTGTGATCCTGACAGGCTCACGAATCCCGCTGGCATTGATCCTGACACATGCGGGAATGGGATTAAATGGTGTATGGTGGGCGCTTACAATCTCTTCTATCGTGAAGGGAATCGTGTTTACACTGACATTCCGGCATATCAGCAGGCGGTTGCCTGAAAAGGTCTAAAAATACAGCTGGAAAACTCAAAAGAGGACTGTTCAGAAAAATTTCTGTCAGTCCTCTTTTTACTGTTTCTATTATTTCGCAACAAAGTTTACGATCTTGTTCGGTACATAAATCTCTTTGATAAGGTTCTTGCCTTCCAGGAAGGAAGCAATTCTCTCGTCTGCTTTGGCGATTTCGAATGCTTTTTCTTTTTCACATCCGTTAGGGATTACGATTGTTCCTCTTACTTTACCGTTTACCTGTACACCGATCTCAACGGTCTTGGCAATTGTTTTGCCTTCATCGTATTTCGGCCATTCGGAAACTGCCAGTAAGCCTTCACCTCCGATGAATTCCCAGATTTCTTCGCAGATATGCGGTGCGAACGGGCTAAGCAGTTTGATAAAGATGGTAAGGTCATCTTTGCTTAAGTGTCCTTCTGCTGTGATCTCATTAATGAGTGTCATCAGGCTGGCGATCGCTGTATTGAATTTCAGGTTCTCGATATCAGAAGAGACTTTCTTGATGGTACGGTGGAGTTTCATCTCCAGTTCATCAGATACGGATTCTTCAGAAAGGATATCTGTCAGCCCTGCAACACGGTCCAGGAACTTCTTACAGCCCTTTACAGAGTTCTCGCTCCATGGTGTAGCTGCGCCATAGTCACCCATAAACAGCACATAGGTACGAAGAGTATCTGCACCGTATTCTTCTACAATATCCAGCGGGTCAACTACATTACCCTTGGATTTACTCATTTTATCTCCGTCCGGTCCGAGGATCAATCCCTGGATGGAACGTTTTGCGTATGGTTCCGGTGTATTTACTACGCCAAGATCATACAGGAAATGATGCCAGAATCTGGAGTAGATCATATGTCTGGTAACGTGTTCCATACCACCATTGTACCAGTCAACAGGCATCCAGTATTTCAGTTTGTCCATATCTGCCAGTGCATTTGCATTGTGCGGATCTGTATATCTTAAGAAATACCAGGAAGATCCTGCCCACTGAGGCATAGTATCTGTCTCACGCTTCGCTGCAGCACCACATTTCGGGCATGTGCAGTTTACGAAAGAATCAATCTTTGCAAGTGGGGACTGTCCGTCTTCACCCGGCTCGAAGTCCTTTACATCCGGCAGGCGCAGCGGAAGTTCGTTCTCCGGAACTGCCACAACACCGCAGTTCGGGCAGTGGATAAGCGGGATTGGCTCACCCCAGTATCTCTGGCGGTTGAATGCCCAGTCTTTCATCTTATACTGAACACCGGCTTTACCGATTCCTTTTTTCTCCAGTTCTTCCAACATACGCTCAATAGAATCTTTCTTCTTTGCATATCCGTTCAGGAAATCGGAGTTTACCATTTCGCCGTCGCCTGTATAGGCTTCTTTGGAAATATCTCCGCCTTTGATAACTTCGATAATGTCGATGCCGAATTTCTTCGCGAAATCATAGTCACGCTGGTCGTGAGCAGGTACTGCCATGATAGCACCTGTACCATATCCCATCATTACATAGTCAGCAATGTAGATCGGGATTTTCTTACCGTTAACCGGGTTGATTCCCTCAAGTCCCTGGATTCTCACACCTGTTTTATCTTTTACAAGCTGAGTTCTCTCAAACTCTGTTTTCTTTGCACACTCATTACGATATGCCGTGATCTCATCCATGTTTGTGATTTTATCTGCATATTTGTCAATGATCGGATGTTCCGGTGCGATTACCATGAATGTTACACCAAACAGAGTATCCGGTCTGGTTGTATAGATTTCAAGTTTCTCATCGATTCCGTCAACATCGAAGTTAACGAAAGCACCTTTTGATTTGCCGATCCAGTGGATCTGCTGCTGTTTTACATTATCCGGATAATCTACATCTTTCAGACCTTCCAGAAGCTTATCTGCATACTGGGTGATTCTTAAATACCATACATCTTTTGATTTCTGAACAACATCGCTGTGGCAGATATCACATTTACCGCCCTGGCTGTCTTCATTGGAAAGGACTACTTTACAGTGCGGGCAGTAATTAACCAGTGTTCTGTCTCTGAATACAAGACCTTTTTCGAACATTTTCAGGAAAATCCACTGTGTCCATTTGTAGTAGTCTTCATCTGTTGTATCGATCACACGGTTCCAGTCAAAGGAAAATCCAACTTTCTTTAACTGGTTTGAGAATCTCTTGATGTTCTCATCTGTGATGATACGTGGATGTGTTCCGGTCTTTACTGCGTAGTTCTCTGTCGGGAGACCAAATGCATCAAATCCGATCGGGAAAAGTACATTATAGCCTTCCATACGACGTTTTCTGGAAATAACCTCCAGACTGGAATATGCTTTGATATGTCCTACGTGCATACCGGCACCGCTTGGATATGGGAACTCTACCAGACCATAGAATTTAGGTTTGTCACTGTTATCTTTGGCTTCGAAGACTTTGGCTTCTTCCCATTTTGCCTGCCACTTAGGCTCGATCTTTTTAAACAAGTATTTCATCTCTATACTTCCTCCAACATTTTGCTGTGTGTGAACTACCCGGCAACAGAGTTACCAGGGCATCTGACTTAAGGCGAGATACCGTCTTTTTCAGGGTGCGTCCATGACACCACTACTGTTTGCTCCACTGAGCTACACAGCTGCTTTTATTATTTCCGGCGGTTTCAGTCCGATTATGGACATCTTATCCTAAAAATTTATTTTAATTCAACAAAGGCTGTTTGTCAATGTAACGTTTCGCTGTATCGAGTGTTTTTGCTTTACAAATGGCACTTATTTCGCATTTTCGCGTAATACACCACTAGAGTGTGTCAACAAAACGTAAAAAACAGGACATTCCGCATCTCTGCAAAATGTCCTGCCATTTTTATTTCTTAACTATATTTTAATTACTGCGCTAACACAAATTACTGCTCTATCAGTAATTACCCTTTTTTATTCTTCCGCTTTATCTACCTTACTTGCTCTGGCTTCAATTTCTTTTGCCTGAATATCTCCAGGAGCCTGCTCGTAGCGTGCAAATTCATAGGAGAATTCTCCGCTTCCACCTGTCATAGAACGAAGATCTGTGGAATATCCATAAATCTCAAGCTGTGGAACATCTGCCTCAATAATGGTATTGCCCTGATGATCAGGAGTCATACCAAGAACACGGCCACGACGTTTGTTCAGGTCGCCCATAACATCACCGGTAAATTTATCCGGAACAGTTACTTTCATAGATACGATTGGCTCTAAGAGTACAGGTGATGCATCCATAAAGCCTTTCTTAAATGCAAGAATCGTTGCCATCTTGAATGCCATTTCTGAGGAGTCTACCGGATGATAAGATCCATCATATAAGGTAGCTTTCACACCAACTACAGGATATGCAGCCAGAGGTCCTTTTAATACGCATTCCTGAAGACCTTTCTCAACTGCCGGGAAGTAGTTCTTCGGAACTGCACCACCAACTACAACCTGTTCAAATTCATAAGGTGTCTCCAGATCGCCTGATGGCTCGAAACGCATCTTAACATGTCCATACTGTCCATGTCCACCGGACTGTTTCTTATGTTTGCCTTCTACATCTGCATTCTTACGGATTGTCTCACGGAACGGAACCTTCGGTTTGCTCAGTTCAACATCTACTTTGTAGCGTTCTTTTAATTTATTCATAACGATATCGAGATGCTGATCACCGATACCATAGATAAGGCTCTGACGGTTTGCACTGTCATTTACTACACGAAGTGTCTTGTCTTCGCTCATCATCTTCGCTAGTGCCTGGGAAATCTTATCCTCATCACCCTTCTTCACTGCTTTAAATCTCTTGCAGGTATATGGTGTGGAAAGGAGTGCCTTCGGATAAAGAATCGGATTTGCTTTTGTCGCAAGGCTGTCACCAGTCTGTACGCTGTTTAATTTGGCAATTGCACCAATATCACCGGCATGAAGTTCCGGAACCTCGATCGGTTTGGATCCTTCAAGTACATATAATTTATTCAGACGTTCTTCTTCGCCTTTCTCTACGTTTAATAAAGTGTCATCGGATTTGATAACACCGGAGCATACTTTAATAAGAGAATATTTGCCAAGGAACGGGTCTGCAATTGTTTTCCACACATATGCGGATTTCACTTTCGTGAAATCGTAGTTTGCTTCAAAGATCTCATTTGTCTTCTGAGCGATTCCGTTGCAGGAGCGTTTGTCCGGGCTTGGGAAATATCCGCAGATATCATCCAGTAAGTTGGATACACCGCGAAGATTGATCGGTGAGCCCATGCATACAGGTACGATAGATGCTTCCTGTACGTTCATTGCAAGTGCTGCGGAAACCTCTGTTACCGAGAATGTATCACCTTCAAAATAACGGTCCATGAATTCCTCGCTGGTCTCTGCAACAGATTCCATAAGGATATCGTGATATTTCTCCAGATATTCATCCAGGTATTCAGGAATCGGGCATTCCTCTTTCTTACCTTTATCTATGTACTTACGTCCTGCCTGTTTTACAACATTTACATATCCTACAAATTTGCCGTCTTCACGAATCGGGAAGTGAAGCGGTGCGATCTTCTTGCCGTAGAGTTCAGTGAGCTGTTCTACTACTTTACGGTAGCTGACATCATCTACGTCCATATCTGTGACAAAGATCATTCTCGGAAGTTTATATTTCTCACATAAGTTCCATGCCTTCTGTGTTCCAACCTGAACGCCTGCTTTACCGGAAACTACAATGATCGCTGCATCTGCTGCGCTTACTGCTTCTTCTACTTCGCCTACGAAATCGAAATATCCGGGAGTATCCAGCACATTGATCTTTACCTTATCCCACGGTACCGGGATCAATGTGGTAGAAATGGAAAAATGTCTCTTAATCTCTTCTTTGTCATAATCGCTGACAGTATTTCCGTCTTCTACTCTTCCGAGACGGTTAGTCATTCCTGCTAAGTAAGCCATTGCTTCTGCCAGTGTAGTTTTGCCAGCGCCCCCATGACCTAAAAGGACTACATTTCTAATTCGGTCAGTTCTAAATACATCCATGTTGCGTACCTCCCTGTTTGTCTGTTATGTTATTGCCGCCTGCAACGTCCGCAGCAACGATATGGCTATATATTACTAAATTTTTTTATATTTTTCAAGTATTTTATGAAATTTTAACATCTTTTTTTGTGAACTTCTTGTAAATTGATGAGCATTTTATATATTTTCAGTAATTTTCACGGATCTCGACTGTGAACTTTATCTTAAGTGTACAGCTACTGACTATAGCAATCCTCGTAACCAGCGTGTGATAGACAGAGAAGATACCTTCATATGATACGGCATTCGCTTTGCCGCTTTAAATTATTTATGTATAAAAGTGCCGTATGAATTGACTTTTCACATCATATCCTTTAAAATAGTAAATTATGAAATCATGTAACTGTTCCGTATTTTCACAGTTACGAATAATGTTACCTGAAAGGATGCAAAAACCACTATGAAAACTATCGGTTTTATCGGTCTCGGACTGATTGGCGGATCAATTGCCAAGGCCATCCGAAAATACCATGAAGACTACCGACTTCTTGCTTATGATCAGGATCGGGAAACACTTGCTGTAGCAGTAAGCAGCAATATGATCGATGCTGTATGCGAAGAACATGATGAACGTTTCAGGAGCTGCGATTATATTTTCCTGTGTGCTCCTGTAGAATTTAATGTAAAATATCTTGAATATTTCAAAGACAATATCGGTCCTGACACGATCCTCACAGATGTTGGAAGTGTCAAGGGCATTATCCATAAAGAAGTAGAACGTCTTGGAATGGAATCCCGTTTTATCGGAGGTCATCCAATGGCCGGTTCTGAGAAGACCGGATTCGAAGCTTCCAGTGACCGTCTGATTGAGAATGCTTACTATATTATTACTCCGGGCGGTGAAGTTGCACTGGAACGCCTGACAGATTTCACAGAGATGATTTCTTCCCTTGGTGCGATCCCGATGGTCCTTACAAGTGAAGAACACGATTTCATCACTGCCGGAGTCAGCCATCTGCCTCATATTATCGCTTCTGCACTGGTAAATCTTGTCAATATGCTGGACAGCGATCAGGAATACATGAAAACAATTGCAGCCGGAGGTTTCCGTGATATCACACGTATTGCTTCTTCTTCCCCGATTATGTGGGAGCAGATCTGTGTGGAAAACAATCAGAATATCTCCAATGTTCTGGATGACTACATCCGCCTGCTGGTTCAGATCAAGTGTTTTGTAGATAACAAGGACTCCAGGAGTCTGTATCAGATGTTTGCAAGTTCCAGGGATTACCGTGATTCTATTGATGTGGTAGACAATGGTCTGCTGAAAAAGGCTTATGTCCTGTATCTTGATATTGCGGATGAGGCCGGCGGTATTGCTACGATTGCCACTATCCTTGCGATGGAGAAGATCAGCATTAAAAATATCGGTATCATTCACAACCGTGAATTCGAAGAAGGTGTCCTCAAAATTGAATTCTACGACGGAATCTCTATGGAAAAGGGTGCCGCACTCCTTAAAAAAAGAAATTATATTGTCTACGAACGCTAGAGCGTATCTGAAAAATCATTCCCGCAATCTGCACGCCCCACTTTGCAGGATATTTCACCCGAATTCAGTTGCCGTAGCCCGCTACGGCGCCCTCATCCGGGCAAAATATCCCACAAATTGTGACGCACATCTTGCAGAAAGCCTTTTTCAGACACGCTCTAAACAGATCACCCTTTGACATTCATTTCAAAAATATTTTGTCAAAAGCAGATTGCTGTAAATAGCTGCAGGGAAATACAGAAATATTATAAAAACAGGCAGGAATCAAACATGGAAATAAAAAAACAGACAAACCTCAGAGGAGAACTCACTGTACCCGGAGATAAATCCATTTCTCATCGTGCAGTTATGTTCGGTTCTCTTGCACAGGGTACTACAAAGATCACACATTTTCTTGAGGGAGCTGACTGTCTCTCTACTATCTCCTGTTTCCGGAAAATGGGAATCGATATTGAAAGAAATGCTTCCGAAATCCTCGTTCATGGAAAGGGACTTCACGGACTCAGTGCTCCGTCTGAAACTCTGGATGTGGGAAACAGCGGGACTACCACAAGACTGATCTCCGGAATTCTGGCAGGACAGTCTTTTACCAGCGAATTAAACGGCGACGCTTCCATTCAGTCCCGTCCAATGAAAAGAATTATGACTCCTCTTCTGTCTATGGGCGCTGATATCGTGAGTCTGAGGGGCAATGGATGCGCACCTTTGCGTATTACAGGAAAGCCTTTACATGCCGCTCATTATCAGTCACCGGTTGCTTCCGCACAGGTAAAATCCTGCGTGCTTCTGGCTGGTATGTATGCAGATGGGATCACCAGTGTTACTGAGCCGGTACTTTCCAGAAATCATACGGAAATCATGCTGAATTATTTCGGCGCAAATGTAAATTCCCAGGGAACAACTGCTTCTATTGAACCGGAGCCTGTGCTGAACGGACGCGAGATTAAAGTTCCCGGAGATATTTCTTCTGCTGCTTACTTTATCGCAGCAGGGCTTCTTACTCCCGGAAGTGAGATTCTTCTTAAAAATGTAGGCATTAATCCAACCAGAGACGGAATGCTTCGTGTATGCAAGGCTATGGGGGCTGATATTACTCTGCTAAATGCAAATACAGAGGGTGAGCCTACCGCTGACCTGCTGATCCGCACAAGCAGTCTTCACGGAACCACTGTTGAAGGTGAGATCATCCCCACACTGATCGATGAAATCCCGATGATCGCTGTAATGGCAGCTTTTGCAGAGGGGACTACTGTTATCAGGGACGCACAGGAGCTGAAGGTAAAAGAATCCGACCGTATCGCAGTGGTAACAGAAGGGCTGAAACGCATGGGAACTGATATTCAGCCGACTGATGACGGAATGATCATCCATGGAGGAAAGCCACTTCATGGTGCCGAGATCAATTCTTATCTTGATCACCGTATTGCCATGTCCTTTGCTGTTGCAGGTACAATTTGTGACGGTACACTTACTATCAAAGATGGGGACTGCGTTAAAATTTCCTATCCGGAATTCTATGAAGATCTGTACTCTCTCGGAAAATAGCAACTGTCATTTATAATTATGCTGCTGTCAACATATCATTTTTTTATGTTTGTTGACAGCAGCATAATTTTTACTGTTCACCTGTAATATCCCGCAAGATGTTTTTTATCCTGCATATCTTTTGTCTTTCTGTACATACTTTTCATAACAAAGCATAATTTGCAATTCCTGTTTAAGGTATCTTCATACTCTCTCAGATTGTATTTTTATAAATACTTGATAAATTTTATCCAAAATAGTCTTTTCTTTTTCCGATAAATCGGTTATAATGTGAATCGTCAGAAGATTGTTATTATTTTAACATTATTCGATTTGTTTTACTATAGCAGGATTTCACACTCTGATGGTCTGGATTAAGATGCATTATTTATGAGGATTGCTATAAACACTGATATTATAATTTTCACGGTGAGTATACCATACAGGTATACAGCCAGAGAGGAGCTAACATTTATGAAAATCTTATTTTACGGCACCAAAAACTACGACGAGGAATTTTTCGAGAAGCTTCTTCCTTCCTATCCGGGAATTACAATTAAATTTACCGAAGCAAATATTCACGAAGAAACTGCTTCCCTTGCAAAAGGATATGAGGCAATCTGCGCTTTTGTAAACGCTGATCTGAGCACTCCTGTTATCGAAGAGCTGAATGCTCAGGGTGTAAAACTGATTCTTATGCGCTGCGCAGGATATAACAATGTAGATCTGGAAACTGCTCACAAATTCGGAATGAAGGTTCTGCGTGTTCCGGGATATTCTCCGGAAGCTGTGGCTGAGCATGCAATGGCACTTGCGCTGACCGCAAACCGCCATACACATAAAGCATACATCAAATGCCGCGAAAACAACTTCTCTTTAAGTGGTCTGATGGGACTTAATTTCTATCAGAAAACTGCCGGAATCATTGGTACCGGAAAAATTGGCCAGGCAATGGCAAAAATCTGCAAAGGTTTTGGTATGAGAGTTATCGCTTACGATCTTTTCCCGAATAAGAGCCTGGATTATCTGGAATATGTATCTCTGGATGAGCTTCTGGCAACCAGTGATCTCATCAGTCTTCACTGCCCGCTTACAGAAGAAACCAAACACATCATCAATGAAGAAACTATCGCCAAAATGAAAGATGGTGTAATTCTTGTAAACACTTCCCGCGGCGGCCTGATCAAGACAGAGGACCTGATCTCCGGAATCCGTGATCATAAGTTCTTTGCAGTAGGACTGGATGTTTATGAAGAAGAAACTGATTTCGTATTCGAGGATATGTCCGAGCGTATTCTGCAGAGCTCCATTACCCAGCGCCTGCTCTCCTTCCCGAATGTAGTGATGACTTCTCATCAGGGATTCTTTACAAAAGAAGCACTGACTAACATTGCTGAGACTACTCTCGAAAATGCGAAAGCATTTATGGATGGGAACGAACTGAAGAACGAGGTTCTTTCCTGATAATTACAGAAATATGATCAGGGGGCTGTCGCAATAATAATTCCAGCGACAGCCCCCTTGTGATTATTTTTCAGTTTTCGTTTTAGTTTCTGATTTCGTTGTATCTGCAGAATCTGATGTTTCAGTTTTATCCGCAGATTTTTTTGCAGAAGAATCTGAAGTTTCTGCTTTATCTGTATTTTCCGTTTTATCTGTAGTTTCTGTTGCATCTGTAGTATCTGTAATGTCAGCGGTTTCTTCCTCAGGCTCATCAATCTGTTTCATATCCTCGTCAGAAGTATCTGCATCCATTTCATTCAGCTCTTCTTCTGTCAGCGGTTCAAGATCATCCTGATAAATTTCCTTATTTGTAATATCATCTTCTGACTTCTTCCCACATCCGGCAAGACCGATGGATGCCAGAAGCATTCCTGTAATCATAAAATATTTTATTTTTTTCATTTTAATCATCCTTTCGTCTGTTCCACATAACACAAATGGTGTTTCATTTTCAGATAATATTTATTCTGCTGTTCTCAATCTGCCTGCCAGATCTTTTATTTCCTGTATGATATCTTCTCTGTCTCTGACCGGCACTTTGTCTGTACGGTTCACATATACAGTCCCCAGACTGTCACAGCTCATCTGACGAAGCAGCATCTCTGCCGTACTTTCCGCTTTTTCTCTGGGTCCGATACTTCCTGCTGTCAGCAGAACTGCTCCTGTTTTCTTCTTAGGAACAGGTTCTTCTTTACGGATATATCTTGCACTGAAATAGGTCTGCAGTCTGCTCATCACAGCAAGAAGCATTCCCGTAACCTCCTCAAAATATACAGGAGATGCCATAATAATATGGTCACATTCTTCAATGTACGAAAGAACCTCCTGCCATTCATCTTTGACTGCGCATCCTGCATGGTCAAAACACCATCTGCAGTCTATACACGGTCGGATATCTGCCCTGTAGGCATTAACCACCTTAAAATCCCCTCCAAGATTTTCCTGCAGAGTCCGGATCATATATGCAGTTTCACCGTTCTTTCGCGGTGAACCGTTGAATATCAATGTTTTCATCTTTATTTTTCCTCATATTCTTTCCTGAGAAGTGCTATCTCACGTACCCATCTCTCATTATCTTTGAATGCTTTCAGAGCAGGTTTCATACGCTTTAGAGCGTGTCTGAAAAAGGCTTTCTGCAAGATGTGCGTCACAATTTGTGGGATATTTTGCCCGGATGAGGGCGCCGTAGCGGGCTACGGCAACTGAATTCGGGTGAAATATCCCGCAAAGTGGGGCGTGCAGATTGCGGGAATGATTTTTCAGACACGCTCTAGGATAACACATCTCATTCTTTGTCTGTAATATTTATGTAACCTTTTGTCATGGTATTATAACAAAAATACGGTTTTATGAAAAGACTTATTTCTTGACGATTCTGTGAATTCTCTATATACTTTGAATATATCCTATAGCAATTACGATTTATTTTTTGTTAATTCTGATCATCTGTTCAGATATTTTAACTGCCCGGTCTCTTTAATATTTTTTTAATACTATATCTCTAATCTATTATAAACGAAAGCGAGAACTATACATATGAGCCTACAATCCAACAAGCGAAGCCAGACGAAATCTTCTTCTGCACGCAGGAAAGACATCTACAAAAAATCAAAATACTATCAGGAAAAAAGGCAAAAATTGCTGATTGCAACAGGTATCGGTATCTTTGTTCTGGTTTTTATACTTATTCTGGCAGGTATCCGCGGATGCAGCAACTATATGAGTTCCAGACAGGCAACAGCCAAAAAAGCTGTTTCCATGAACGCTTCTGAGGACAACAGCCAGAAAGCATCCTCAGATTCTCAGAACACGGATTCCTCCAATGCTACAGTATCTTCTCCTGTTTCTCTGACACTCAGTGTTGTCGGTGACTGCACTCTTGGCACAGATGAAACTTTTGATTATGATACCAGCTTAAATGCTTATTATGAAAATTACGGTGCAGATTATTTCCTGCAGAATGTAAAAGATATTTTCTCCACAGATGATCTGACTATTGCGAATTTTGAGGGAACACTCACCGATTCTGATGAACGGGAGGACAAAACATTTGCATTTAAAGCACCCGCATCCTATGCCTCTATTCTGACAGGCGGATCTGTAGAAGCCGCTAACAATCACAGTCATGATTATGGTGAGCAGAGTTTCAATGATACTCTGGCAGCATTGGACGACGCAGGGATTGTGCATTTCGGATATGATGAAACTGCTGTTATGGATGTAAAGGGAATCAAAGTAGGATTAGTCGGTATCTATGAACTGTATGACCATCTTGAGCGCGAGCAGCAGTTAAAAGACAATATTGCAAAAGTAAAGGCAGACGGGGCACAGCTGATCGTAGTGATCTTCCACTGGGGTAATGAAACGGAAACCGTTCCGGACAGCAACCAGACAACACTTGGACGCATCGCGATCGATGAAGGCGCTGATCTTGTATGCGGACATCATCCGCATGTACTTCAGGGTATTGAAACTTATAAAGGCAGAAATATTGTATACAGCCTCGGAAACTTCTGCTTCGGCGGCAACAGTTCTCCAAGTGATATGGATACCATGATCTACCAGCAGACCTTTACTATTGATGCCGATGGGGTAAAAAAAGACAACGTGACCAATATCATTCCCTGCTCCATTTCTTCTGCTGCCTATGATGGATATAATAATTATCAGCCAACTCCGGCAGAAGGTGATGAGGCAACAAGAATCCTTGGAAAAATCAATGAGCGGAGTTCCTGGATTTCTACTGCAGAAGGCAGTACTTTTACTGCAAAATATAACAGTAATAATGACTCCCAGAGCAGTTCTGCAGATACAGCTGCTTCAGATAGCGATATCGTTGATATGAACAGTTCAGCTTCAGATGACACAGACGCAGAGACATACGACGAATCCTATGATACTGATAATTCGGACGCCGAATAAATAGAGCCTTCATTCATCCAAAATCACATCCATACTTCAAAAGAGCTGAAAAATCCAGTTAAGGACTTCTCAGCTCTTTTTTATATTTTTACTATGCTTTTATCAGGCAGATAAAAGCATCCTCTTCGCTACTTGCTCATAACCAGATAATTGATTGATATAATTATTTGGGTGACATTATATGATAATCATAGCATCTCCAAAAGAGAAAAATCTGTACTTTTCCTGCACTGCAGTCTCATAGGCATGCATGATATTCTCCTTGCCTGCCAGCGCAGACACCAACATCACAAGTGTGGATTCCGGCAGGTGGAAGTTTGTGATCAGGGCATCGATCATTTTGAAATGATAGCCCGGATAGATAAAGATTTCTGTCCATCCGCTTCCGGATTTCAGAATTCCATCTTCTCCTGTTGCAGATTCCAGTGTTCTGCAGCTTGTGGTTCCCACTGCTATTACACGCTTACCTGCCTTCTTTGTGTCATTGATCAGCTTTGCCTGATCCTCCTCTACTATGTAGAATTCGGAATGCATATGGTGGCTTTCCACGTCATCTACTTTGACAGGGCGGAAAGTTCCGAGACCTACATGAAGAGTCACATGAGCGATATTGACGCCTTTTTCCTTTACTTTTTCAAGAAGCTCTTTAGTAAAGTGCAATCCTGCTGTCGGTGCTGCTGCGGAGCCTTCGTTCTTTGCATAAACTGTCTGATAACGGTTCTTATCTTTCAGTTTATGTGTAATATAAGGTGGCAGAGGCATTTCGCCAAGCTGATCCAGGATTTCCTCAAAGATTCCTTCATAATGGAACTGGATCAGACGGTTTCCCTCGTCCACCACATCAATAATCTCACCTTTTAAAATACCATTTCCAAATGTGATCTTAGCACCCGGGCGTGCCTTCTTTCCGGGTTTTACCAGACACTCCCAGATATCATTCTCTCTTCGCTTCAGAAGCAGGATTTCGATTAGTGCTCCTGTCTCTTCTTTATGTCCGTATAACCGGGCAGGGATTACCTTTGTATCGTTGATGACCAGGCAGTCTCCCTCTTCCATATAATCCAGAACATCTGTGAAATGGCGATGCTCAATGCTGCCATCTTTTAAAGACAGATGCATCAGTCTGGATGAACTTCTGTCCTCCAGAGGATCCTGAGCGATCAGTTCCTGAGGAAGGTCATAATAAAAATCTGATGTTTTCATTTTATCTGCTCCTCTTCTTCCTTCCACTGTTTCCTTAACTGGCGCACATAGTTCCATTCTTTGTTTGTCAGATCAGCTTTCTTAAGAAGATCCGGGCGTCTTTTTGCCGTGCGGTAAATTGACTGCTCTCTGCGCCACTTTTCTATGTTTGCATGATGACCGGACATAAGAACCTCCGGTACCTTTTTGCCATGCCACTCTTCCGGACGGCTGTACTGCGGATACTCCAGAAGGTTTCCTGCAAAGGATTCTGTCTCACCGGACTCCTGATTGTTCAGTACACCCGGAACCATTCTTGAAATGGAATCCATCATGACCATTGCAGGAAGTTCGCCACCTGTAAGCACGTAATCTCCGATAGATACGTAATCTGTGACGATTTCCTCCAGAACACGCTCATCAATTCCCTCATAGTGTCCACAAAGGAATACCAGATCCTCTTCCTGCGCCATTTCTCTGGCCATAGCCTGGTTAAATACCTGCCCCTGAGGAGTCAGATATACAACTCTTGGCTTTTTTGCCGTACGGTTTGCAATCGCCTCATAAGCAAGGTAAACCGGTTCGGCCTGCATCAGCATTCCGGCACCGCCGCCATAGGTATAATCATCCACTTTCTGATGCTTATTGAATGCATAATCACGAATGTTCACTGCCTCCAGTGTGAGGAGACCTTTTGTGATCGCACGTCCGGTAATGCTGGTATTCATGCCATTTTCAATCATCTCCGGAAACAGGGTTAAAACATGAAAATTCATTTATATTAATCCTTTCATCAGATGAATGGTCATTACATTCTTCTCCACATCCACATCAAGGATACATTCCCTGATAGCAGGGAGCAGAATTTCTTCGCCTTTGGCATCCTCTACTACATAGACATCATTAGCGCCTGTTTCCATTACATCTTTCAGAGTTCCAAATTTGCTTCCGTCTTCGAGAACTACATCCATACCGATCAGGTCTGCAATGTAATATTCATCTTCTTCCAGCTCCTGTGCTTCTTCTCTCGGGATCCAGAGTTCTCTTTTTTTATACATCTCTATATCATTAATATTATCAATTCCCCTGAATTTCAGGATTACAAGGTTCTTGAAATACTTAACATTCTCTATTTCAAGCTTTCTTTTCTCTCTGCCTGTGTCAAGCAGAACATATTCCAGATCCAGAAATCTGTCTGCATCTGTGGTAGGATATACTTTTACTTCCCCGCGTATTCCGTGTGTCGTAGTGATCACACCAACTTTTAATAAATCTTCCATCTGCTGACTCCTATAATTTTCATATCATACGTCATTTGCATTCTGCTTTTATGCCTGCTCACAGCGAATGCTGATCCATATTCCAAATCCGCTTAAACCCAAATCAGGAGCCATGGGATGTTCCACAGCTCCTGACCCTTATTTTCATTGCAGAATATCTACAATCACTTTTTTGCTGCTTTTTGAAGAAGCTGCTTTTACCACAGTTCGGATCGCTTTCGCAATTCTTCCCTGCCGTCCGATAACCTTGCCCATGTCAGCAGGTCCGACTTTCAGTTCAACGATGATCGCGTCTTCCTTTTCTGTCTCAGTAACAACTACTTCATCCGGATTTTCAACAAGAGATTTTGCAATTACTTCCACTAATTCTTTCATTACATACCTCCCTGACCCGTCCCCTACGGACGCTGCAGAAATACCTTATCCTGGTATATCTGAATTATTTTTCAATTCCGGCATCTTTGAGGATTTTTGCTACAACATCTGTAGGCTGAGCTCCTGCTGCAAGCCATTTTTTAGCTGCTTCTTCATCAACTGTTACAGCGCTTGGCTCAAGGTTTGGATCGTATGTTCCGATTTCTTCGATGCATCTTCCATCACGTTTGCTGCGGGAATCTGCAACTACGATTCTATAAAAAGGTGCTTTCTTCTGTCCCATTCTTCTTAATCTGATTTTAACTGCCATTGTTTCTTTTCCTCCATTAAATAAAATATATTGTTTTCTTATGTTATATTACTGTTCAGCTATGAAACAGTAACTTTTATGTCAAAGCGTTATCCGCTTCGCTAACTTCTCAATTACAGTCCGAACGGAAGTTTAAATCCACCGCCGCGCTTACCGGCTTTTCCGCCCATAAGACCAGGCATCTGTTTCATCATCTTCTTGCTCTGCTCAAACTGTTTCACCAGACGGTTTACTTCAGAGACATCTACTCCTGCACCTCTGGCAATACGGTTCTTTCTGGAAATGTTCAGGATTGACGGATTGCTTCTCTCCTGAGGTGTCATGGAAAGGATAATTGACTTGGTTCTGTCCATGGCTTTCTCATCGATCATTCCCTCAATATCCTTCATCTTACCGCCCATACCTGGAAGCATATTCAGGATACTGCCGATACCGCCCATCTTGTTCATCTGTTCCATACTGGTAAGGTAATCGTTGAAGTCAAAGTCCATTTTCTTTAACTTCTTCTGCATGTCCTGCGCCTGTTCTTTATCGATGGAAGCTTCTGCTTTCTCGATCAGGCTCATGACATCACCCATACCAAGGATTCTGGAAGCCATACGTTCCGGATAGAACTGCTCCAGATCAGAAAGTTTCTCGCCCATACCTACATACAGAATAGGCTTACCGGTTACTGCCTTGATAGAAAGGGCTGCACCGCCTCGGGTATCACCATCCATCTTGGTAAGAATGACACCGTCGATTCCTACTTTATCAGCAAATGTGCTTGCCACATTTACCGCATCCTGTCCGGTCATCGCATCTACAATGAGGATGGTTGCATCTACCTGAATGTTCGCCTTGATATCTGCAAGTTCCTGCATCATATCTTCATCAACATGAAGACGACCGGCTGTATCGATAAGTACGACATTCTGCTGATTTGCCTTCGCATGCTCTATGGCTGCTTTCGCAATATCCACAGGCTTCTGCTTATCTCCCATGGAAAATACTTCCACGCCCTGTTTCTCGCCGTTGACCTGCAGCTGTGTGATAGCCGCCGGGCGGTAAACATCGCAGGCTACTAAAAGAGGTTTCTTACCTTTGGATTTCAGCTTACCTGCAAGCTTCGCAACTGTGGTGGTCTTACCTGCACCCTGCAGACCTGCCATCATGAACACTGTGATCTCATTTCCCGGGCGAAGAGGCAGATCTGTTGTCTCACTTCCCATTAATTTCACAAGTTCATCATTAACAATCTTGATCACCATCTGACCCGGATTCAGACCGCTCATAACGTCCTGTCCGATTGCCTGCTCCTGTACAGATTTAGTAAACTGCTTCACAACCTTAAAGTTTACGTCTGCCTCTAACAGAGCCATCTTTACTTCCTTAAGGGCAAGCTTAACGTCCTCCTCTGTCAGGCGGCCCTTGCTTCGCAACTTCTTAAACACATTCTGCAGTTTATCTGTCAAGCTTTCAAATGCCATATGTTATAACTCCTCTAAAATCTCATTGGAAATATTTACAATTTCATCGGAATGATATTCCCGGGCAAGTACACGGATCTGCTTTACCTGCGCCCGTATATTCAGGAATTTCTCTACAAGATGAAGCTTCTGTTCATACTCTTCAAGGGTCTTGTTGCATCTCTTGATCATATCATGCACACCCTGTCTGCTGATGCCCAGATCCTCTGCGACTTCACTCAGCGAGTAATCCTCCAGCACCACGCTCTCATAAACCTGCTGCTGTCTCTCTGTCAGAAGTTCTCCATAAAAATCATATAAATAACCTTGCTCTACAAACTTCTCCATCTGTAATCACCTTGACTATATTAACCTATTTCCAATGTGCTGTCAAGCATTTTCTCTTGACAACACAAATTTATTTTTTCCGATACACTTCTTAAAAATCTCATCAAAAAGCCCCGGCATCCATATACTGAACACCAGGGCTCCCATCTCATTTATTTACATGGCAGATGCTACTCTGAGACAATCACAGACTTGGACGGATCACCTTTGGTCTGCATCCTGCATCTTCGAGAGCTTTAACAATCTCATTCTTATGATCTGTGCCAAAAGCCTCCAATGTAATCTTAAGCTCCACAGCCGCATTTCTGTTCGTGCTTACAAACTGGTTATGATCCAGCTTGATAACATTGCCCTGAGCCCTGGCGATCACGCTTGCCACGCGTACCAGTTCGCCCGGCTTATCCGGAATGAGCACAGATACTGTGAAGATTCTGTCTCTCTGGATCAGACCATGCTGAACAACAGAAGACATGGTAATAACATCCATGTTTCCACCGCTTAAGATAGAAACAATCTTCTTTCCCTTCACATCCAGATGACGAAGCGCTGCCACTGTCAGAAGACCGGAATTCTCTACGATCATCTTATGGTTCTCAACCATATCAAGGAAAGCAACGATCAGTTCATCATCCTCGATAGTGATGATATCGTCCAGATTCTTCTGGATATACGGAAAGATTTTCTTTCCGGGTGTCTGTACGGCAGTACCGTCAGCAATCGTATTTACGTGCGGAAGAGTCACAACCTCACCCTTCTTCAGAGAAGCCTTCATGCAGGCATCCCCTGCCGGTTCCACACCAATGACTTTGATATGTGGATTTAACAGCTTCGCAAGTGTGGAAACACCTGTTGCAAGTCCGCCTCCACCGATCGGAACCAGAATATAATCAACAAGCGGAAGCTCCTGAACGATCTCCATTGCAATGGTACCCTGTCCTGTGGCAACTGCCGGATCATCGAAAGGATGGATAAAGGTATATCCCTCTTTCTCAGCAAGTTCCAGTGCATGTGCACATGCCTCATCATATACATCACCATGCAGGATAACCTCTGCACCGTAACTCTTTGTTCTCTCAACCTTGATCAGCGGAGTTGTGGTAGGCATAACGATCACTGCCTTCACACCATATTTATGCGCAGCATAGGCAACACCCTGTGCATGATTTCCGGCGGATGCTGTGATCAGACCTTTATTTCTCTCTTCATCGGAAAGAGTGCTGATCTTATAATAAGCACCACGAACCTTATATGCACCTGTGCGCTGCATATTCTCCGGTTTTAAATAAACCTTGTTTCCTGTAAGTTCACTGAAATAGCTGCTCTTGATCAGCTTTGTTTCCTGTGTGACCTGTTTTACGATCTCTGATGCCTGTTCAAAACTCTCTAAAGTAAGCATTGTTTTTTCCTCCATTTTGTCCTAAATGTACTCCCGGAATCTTTTTGTACTTGATTTGACTCCGAGAGTGCATCCTAATCTTGAGCGTCCGGGTTTTCTTTATGGTCTACATCAAACAACGCATTTACAAATGCATCTGCATCGAATTTCTGAAGATCGTCAATACTTTCTCCTACGCCAATGTACTTCACCGGAATATCCAGTTCAGACTGGATGGCAACTGCAATACCTCCCTTGGCAGTTCCGTCCAGCTTGGTAAGGATAATACCGCTGACATTTGCGACCTCCGCAAATTGTCTCGCCTGTGCAAGGGCATTCTGTCCGGTGGTACCATCCAGCACTACCAGTGTCTCCAGATATGCATCCGGATACTCCCTCTCCAGGATCCTGTAAATCTTGCGGAGTTCTTCCATAAGGTTCTTTTTATTATGAAGACGTCCTGCTGTATCACAGAGAAGTACGTCTGCATTTCTTGCTTTGGCTGCAGCCACCGCATCATAGATAACAGATGCAGGATCTGCTCCCGCCTGTCCGCCGATGATCTCCACACCTGCACGGTTCGCCCACTCAGTAAGCTGCTCTCCTGCTGCTGCGCGGAAAGTATCGGCTGCTGCAAGGATAACCTTCTTGCCCTGGTCTTTTAATTTTCCTGCAAGCTTTCCTACTGAAGTGGTTTTTCCGACACCATTGACACCGATCACCAAAACTACGGATCTGCGGTTCTCAAATTCATACTCTGTGCTGTCCACACGCATCTGATCCTTGATCTCATTGATCAGAAGCTGTTTACATTCCATCGGTTCCTTAATATGACGTTCGGAAACCTCTTTCTTTAAATTCTCAATAATAGAAGTGGTCGCATTGATCCCGATATCACCCATGATCAGAATCTCTTCCAGCTCTTCATAAAAATCTTCATCAATACTGGAAAAACCACTGAAAATACTGTCAAATCCGGCTACGATATTGTCTCTGGTCTTTGCCAGTCCACTGACTAATCGTTTAAAAAAACCTTTCTTTTCTTCTGCCATGTGAAACTCCTCCTGTTACTGGGTAAGCTGATTCTCCACCAGATCGACGGAAACCAGTGTGGATACCCCTTTTTCCTGCATGGTAATACCATAAAGCCGGTCTGCGGCGTTCATAGTTCCACGTCTATGGGTTATTATAATAAATTGTGTGTTTTTCGTCAACTTCTGTAAATATCCGGCAAATCGCCCAACATTGGAATCGTCCAGCGCTGCCTCGATCTCATCCAGCAGACAGAACGGTGACGGCTTCAGATTCTGGATCGCGAAAAGAAGTGCGATAGCTGTCAGAGCTTTTTCCCCGCCGGAAAGCTGCATCATATTCTGCAGTTTCTTTCCCGGTGGCTGGGAAATGATCTTAATTCCTGCCTCCAGGATATCTGCCTCTTCATCCAGCTCCAGAGTCCCTTTTCCGCCTCCGAACAATTCCTTAAATGCCTTGTCAAATTCCTTCTGGATCTCGCCGAATTTCTCAGAAAACTGTTTCCGCATTCCCTCATCCAGCTCCTGAATGATCTGTTCCAGAGTTTTCTCCGCTGTGACCAGATCCTCATACTGGCCGGACAGAAAGGTGTGTCTTTCCAGAAGTTCCTTATAATCCTCAATAGCATTTACATTTACAGGTCCCAGCTTTCTGATATCATCTTTAATCTGAGCTGCCTGTCGCTTCATCTGCGAAAGATCAGTAAGTTCCTCTTTTCTGTAGGAAACAGCATTATTGGGAGTAATCTCATACTCGGACCACATATAGGCAATCCGCTCTTCCCTGTTCTCCTCCAGCTTGTCCATCTGTCCCTGCAGACGGTAACATTCCTTATCCAGAAGTCCGATCTGACCGGACAGATAATCTCTTTTCTCAAAAAAATCTTTATGCTGAGAAGTTCTGCTCTCTTTCTCCTTCTGCAGATTTTTCAGCTGCATCTGTGCCTGTTCTTCATGAAGGACAGACTCTTCCGACTCTTTTTTCAGCTGGGTGATCATCTCCTGCTTCTTTTCCATCTCTTCACTGCTGTGAGCAAGAGACTGATAAATATCCTCTTTCTCAGTCATAAAAGCTGTGATTTCTGCTTTCAGACGGCTCAGGTTTTCCTGGTCAAATTTCTCTTTCTGTTCAAGAGCGGATGACTGAAGACGGATTTCTTCTAACTCCCGGGTGATTTTCTTCTCTTCTTCTTTCCATTCATCCAGTTCTGACTGCTTTGCCTCAATAAAACTCTCCAGTTCTTTCTCATCCTGCTTTGAATTCTCCAGTTCCCTGGCAATCCGGTCATGATCCTGCCGGATTTCCATGACCTGGCGTTTGATCTCTGCCTGATCTCTGTTGATCTGCGCATATCCGCTTCGGATCTCCTCAGCTTTCTTTTCCTGCTGTTTGATATTCATTCTGGCAGTATTCTGTTCTATATATTTCTGACGGAGTTTTTCCTGAAATCCTGCAATGGCATCACGAAGCCTGTTTCTCTGATTTTTATTTTCCTCAACAGCATTCTGCATTTCGGTCAGATTCTGCTTCAGCTGACTTACTTTTGTTTCCAGTTCCTCTATTTCACGCCGTCTTCCAAGCAGATTGCTGTTGTTTCTGAAGGCACCGCCGGTCATGGAACCTCCCGGGCTTAAGGATTCACCCTCTGTTGTGACCATTCTCAGACTGTGTCTGTATTTTTTTCCTATTGCAATGGCATGATCAATGTTATCAATTACCAGCACTCTTCCAAGAAGGAATTTCGTGATCTGCTGATACTGAGAAGCTACGGACACCCGTTCGCTGGCACTCACCACAACGCCCGGCTCTTTCAGTGCTTCTTTCGGTGTAAACTCACCTCTGGGACTTATGCTGCTCATGGGAAGAAAGGTCGCACGTCCATAACGATTCTTTTTCAGAAATTCGATCATGGTTTTGGCAGTCTGCTCATTATCTGTAACAATATTCTGAATGCTCCCACCAAGAGCTGTCTCGATAGCGATCTCATAATCTTTGTTTACCTGGATCAGATCTGCGACAACACCCTGGATTCCCGGAACACGTTCTTTTTGTTCCATAACTCTCCGAATACTGTTTCCGTATCCATCATAGCGCTCCGCGATATTTCTGAGAGAATCCAGCCGGGATGCCTCTCTGTGATAGGCTGTCTGTTCTGCTTCCAGCTTTGTGTTCTGTTCCTTCAGCTTTTCCTGAATCTTCATCACACTCAGATTCAGATGTTCACATTCCTCATTGGCATTTTCAATCTGGGATGTAATCTCATCATACTGTTTCCGGGCTGTAGTCAGAATGGTCTGCTGTTCTTCCTCTTCACTCTTCAGTCTGAGAATACGCTGGCTGATCTCTGCCTTACGGATTTCTGCCTGTTCCATCATTGCATCAAATCTCTGGGCTTTACCCTTGACATTGGCGCGGCTGTTCAGAATTTCAATGATCTCATTTTTGCCATTCTCCACTTCGAGAGTACAGGCTTCCATATTCTCCTGCGCTGTCCTTAATTTCTCTTCTTCCTCAGAAAGTTTCTTACGGACAGCCTTTAACTGTGCATAAATATCCGTTTTTTCTTCTTCAAGTTTCTTCTTTGAATCTGTTCTTACTGAAAGTTCAGCCTCAATAGTCTGGATACGTCCCTTATAATGCTCTTCATTCTGTGCCCCTGCCAGTATCTGCTCATTTAATACATTGATCTGGCCTTCCAGCTGTTGTTTACGGATTGCCTGCTCCTGACCGGAAATGCGAAGTGCATCCATTTTGGAATTTAAATCTTCCAGCTCCTGTTCCAGACGTTCATATTCCATCTTGGTCCGGTCATAGGAACTCTGGGTATCCTTCAGCTGATTCTGCGCAATTATGTTCTTCTCTTCCAGTTCCTTGAGTTCTTTGGCTGCAGCAGCATACTCCATCAGGAACATATTCACATCCAGTTCCTTAAGAGTCTCTCTTTTGGAAAGATAAACTCTTGCTGTCTCTGACTGTTTCTCCAGTGGTTCCAGCTGTCTGGTAAGCTCCGAGAGGATATCTGTCACTCTGACCAGGTTCTGGCGTTCTTCCTCCAGTTTTTTGATCGTGGTATTCTTTCTTCTCTTAAATTTAACAATACCTGCTGCCTCATCAAAAAGCTCTCTTCTCTCTTCCGGTTTACCGCTTAGGATCCTGTCAATCTGTCCCTGTCCGATAATGGAATATCCTTCTTTACCGATACCTGTATCATAAAACATCTCATTGATATCTTTCAGTCTGCAGGCACTTCCGTTGATCTTATATTCACTCTCTCCTGAACGGTAAAGCCTTCTGGTAACCGTAACCTCGTTAAAATCAACCGGAAGCTTATGGTCTGAATTATCCAGTGTGATCGCCACCGATGCATAACCCAGGGGTTTTCTTGTCTCTGTACCGGAGAAAATAACATCCTGCATATTTCCTCCTCGCAGAGATCTGGCACTCTGTTCACCCAGCACCCATCTCACCGCATCACCGACATTGCTCTTTCCACTTCCGTTCGGACCTACAATACCGGTGATCCCGTTATGAAATTCAAAATTGATCTTCTGGGCGAAAGACTTAAATCCCTGTACCTCTATATTCTTTAAATACATAATTCTCCTGTTTATTTTCTGAGTACACGAATCGCCTGGTATGCTGCGGCCTGTTCTGCTGCTTTCTTTGTATGACCGCTTCCCTGTCCCATCACTTTTCCGTTTACTCTTGCCTCCACAGTAAAGTTTTTGTTATGATCCGGGCCTTCTTCTTTTGTCAGAATATATTCCACCGGCTGTGTTCCGTTTTCCTGCACGATTTCCTGCAGGATGGTCTTGCTATCATAAAAGAGCTGTTTGTGTTCAATATCATTCAGGATAAAATTCAGCACAAACTCCTTTGCATTAGCAAAACCACCATCCAGATAGATAGCTCCCAGTAAAGCCTCTGTTGCATCAGAGACGATAGAATCCCTGTTTCTTCCGCCAGTCATATCCTCGCCCTTTCCAAGCAACAAAAACTGCGGCAGTCCGAATTCTCTTGCACAATAGGCAAGGCTTGGCTCACACACCAGGCTGGCTCTCTTCTTTGTCAGCTCTCCCTCCGGTATCTGGGTAAATCTTGCATACAGATAATCACTGCTGATCAGCTCCAGCACAGCATCTCCCAGAAACTCCAGTCTCTCATTGCTGCCCAGCTTCCCCAGCTTCTTCTCATTTGCATAGGAACTGTGAGTCAGTGCCTGTGTAAGATAATGTTTATTTTTAAAATGATATCCTATGATTTCTTCTAATTCTTCTGTCTTTCTATTCATTCCTCTAACCCTCTCCATATGCACAGGGCTGTCATCTGACAACCCTGCGGCATCATTTTTTGCAACTGCTCAGTGCGCCTGTATTATGCTCCTGTCAAATTTCAGACTGCCGGACAGTTACATTTTTATTTAATTGTCCGAATTGCTTCAACAGCATCACCGACTGTCTGAATCTGTTCGACAGATTCATTATCCAGTTCAATGTCATACTCCTCTTCAATCCCCATAATAATCTGAAAAATATCAAGAGAGTCTGCACCAAGATCATCTACAAATGTAGTGTCTTCTGTAATCGAATCTGCATCAATATTCAGAACCTCTGCTATGATAGCTTTTATTTTCTCCAGTTCCATCTTCAACCCTCCTTCCTGTTTCTGTTCCTGTCCTGCTCTATTCTGCTCCGGACTTCAGTACTTCCTGATCCTCCAGGATACGCTCTGCGATCTTCTCGTTGATCTTCTCCTGTTTAAACTGTACACACTGGAAAATACCATGTTTGATCTCAATGGCTTTGGCACTTCCATGCGTCTTTACCACAAGTCCTTTAAGCCCCAGAAGCGGTGCTCCGCCATATTCCGTTGCATCAAAGGATTTCAGAGTTTCTTTCAGTGCAGGCTTTACCAGAAGTGCACCGATCTTACTTCTTGTGCTGGTCATCATTCCTTCTTTGATCTTCTGGACCAGGGCAGAACCAACTCCCTCATATAATTTAAGGATCACATTTCCCACAAATGCTTCGCATACGACCACATCCGCATATCCTGCCGGGATATCTCTGGCTTCTATACTTCCGATGAAATTAATGCTTTTGCATTCTTTCAGAAGGGGGAAAGTTTCTTTTACAAGTGCATTTCCCTTCTCCTCTTCCGCCCCGTTATTTACAATGGCAACTTTTGGATTTTTAATACCGACTACGTTCTCCATATAAATAGAGCCCATCTTCGCAAACTGCACCAGATGCGATGGACGTGCATCCACATTGGCACCACAGTCGATCAGAAGGGAAACACCCTTCGTGGTAGGGATCAACGGTGCAAGAGGCGGCCTCTCCACACCTTTACTTCTGCCTACCAGTACCTGTCCGCCAACAAGAACAGCTCCTGTACTTCCTGATGAAACAAAGGCATCTGCCTCCTGTTTCTTAACCATATTCAAACCTACTACGATTGATGAATCTTTTTTCTTACGGATTGCAAAAACAGGGGGTTCTGCTGTCTCGATCACCTGGGATGCATTGACAACCTGGATCTGGTTCTTCGGATATCCGGAATATTTCGCCAGTTCCTTATCTATCACTTCCTGTTTTCCTGTAAGAATTACTTTTATGTCCTGTCTCTCTGTTACAGCTTCCACTGCAGCTCTGACAGGTTCTGCCGGGGCATTATCCCCGCCCATTGCGTCCACTACAACTCTGACCTGTTCTGCCATATTTTTATATCTCCTGTTCACTTACTGTTCACTTACAGATGTCAGAATCAAAAGATATTTTCTGTTACTGACCCGGCATCCGCAAATTGCCCCGCTGCAAAGCAGCTCCTGCAATCTTCCATAATCTGTATCATACTAAAGAACCCTCTGCAAAGTCAATAGCATCTGAAAAAAATCACTTTTCACTTTTTTGTGCCTCGATTCGCTCCGCCAGATCATTCAGATAAACCCACCTGTCCATCTTCTCATCCAGATCTGCCTGTGCCTTCTCCTTCTGCTCCATGATCTCACGAAGCTTCACAGAATTGGTGGCATTGGCCTCCATATCCTTATCCAGCTTCTCCAGCAGTTCCTCCAGCGCTGCAATATCATCATCGATAGTTTCAAATTCCCTCTGCTCTTTATAGGTAAATTTCAGCTTCTGGGGACGATTCTGCTTCCAGTCTGCCTGAGCCGACTTCTTCTTTTCCGCACCAACTGCAGTGCTCTGTCCTTCAGATACTGCCCCGCCTTTTCTCGCCAGCGCCTCTGTATAATCCGTATATCCGCCCTCATACTGGGTCAGATGTCCATTCCCCTCAAAAGCAAAAATCCTGTCCACAATATTATCCAGAAAATACCTGTCATGAGACACTGCGATCACAATCCCTGCAAAAGAATCCAGATAATCCTCCAGAATGGTCAGTGTAGGAATATCCAGATCATTACTTGGCTCATCCAGAAGAAGCACATTCGGCGCCTCCATCAGAACCTTCAGCAGATACAGACGCCTCTTCTCACCACCTGACAATTTGGCAATGGGTGCATACTGCATGGCAGAATCAAAGAGAAACCTCTCCAGCATCATTGTTGCGGAAATCTTCCCGTCCCTGGTCGGAATATACTCTGCCACGTCACGGATATAATCGATCACACGCTGATTGGTATCCATATCCGGCACTTCCTGTGCAAAATACCCTATGCGAATGGTTTCTCCAATTTCCACTTCTCCTGCATCCGGCTGTATCATCCCATCAATAATCTTGATGAGTGTTGACTTTCCGCATCCATTAGGACCAATAATCCCAAGACGCTGATTGCGCAGCACAATATAATTAAAATCATCCAGGATCTTCTTCTCACCAAAACTCTTGCTGATATGGTGAAGTTCGATCGTCTTCTTTCCCATACGTGTCTCAACAGAATCCAGCTCCACATTCGCATCACGCACCGGAGCCTTTCCGTTCTTCAGTGCCTCCAGGCGTTCCAGACGTGCCCGCTGCTTGGTACTTCTGGCTCTGCATCCACGCTTTGCCCACTCCAGTTCCATGCGGAGTACGCTCTGTCTCTTCCTCTCACTGGCAAGCTCCATCTCCTCACGCTCTGCCTTCAGTTCCAGAAACTTCGAGTAATTAGCCTCATAAGCATAAAGGCCGCCATGGGAAATCTCCAGAATCTTATTAGTAACCCTGTCGAGGAAATATCTGTCATGAGTAACCATAATCACAACGCCCTTAAAACTTCTCAGAAAGTCCTCCAGCCAGGTCACCATCTCATTATCCAGATGGTTGGTAGGCTCGTCCAGAAGCAGCACATCACAGGGATTCACCAGAGTCCTTGCCAGTGCCACCCTTTTCTTCTGTCCCCCGGATAAATGATCGATCTTCTCCTCATGGTTTGTAATTCCCAGCTTATTTAGAACATTCCTTGCCTCGCTCTCAGTACTCCAGTCCTTCTGCCACTTTCCTTCTGCCACATAATCCAGGACAGAAGCTCCCTGCGGAAACTCCGGCATCTGCGGAAGATACGTGATTCTCAGGCCATTTTGAGTGATCACCTGTCCCTCATCCGGCTCCTCCAGACCGCCGATGATCTTCAGAATCGTAGACTTCCCAGTCCCATTAATCCCGATGATCCCAATCTTATCTCCCTGATGCACCCCGTAGGAAACATCATCCAGCACCACCTTCTCACCAAACACCTTGGAAACATGCTCTATATTCAGAATATTCATAAATTCAAACCTCTCTCGTAATTTTCGCTTCCTGTCTGTTTCTGCTCATCTGTAACACTTCCACAAAAACTATAGAATTCGCTCCTCATTATACCATCTTCCCAGCCATTCTAAAACCCCCGGCACAGAAAAAACACTCCCCTCCGAATAAATCTATCCGAAGAGGAGTATCCTCAAAATCACATATTTTTGTTCCTGAAAAAGAATTGCTTAGTTCATCTCAGTTCCATTCTCAACTGCATACTTCAGTCCCTGCACAGCAACCGCCAGCGTAGCTTCCTCTACAGTAGCGCTTCCAAGATCACCCATATCCAGTGTCAGTGTATCATCATCATTCACTGCCACGCCAAAAGTAAGTGCCATCTCAGAAACTTCATCAGTAATCGTCACAGTACCATTCTCTTCATCAAAAGTACCTTCGCCAACAAAGCTTACATAGTTATCATCCTGATCGATCACAAGTACTGAGCAGAAAGTTCCATCCTCATTAGCTGCATAAATAAAAGTCTCACCCGCTTCTGTTTCGCCGGAATAACACTCTGTCAGGATATCACCCATATCCTGATAAGTCTGATTGTAATCCGACTCATCACCGTCTGCCTCATAAGGCTCCAGGGTTGCAGTCAGGTCCAGACTGTCCGGATCATAAAGTTCCAGAAGATTCTCTTCCTCATTTGCCTGCACCAGATAAGTTACCATATTTTCATCATCATACGTGCCGTCGTCATTTGCGAACTGCATTACCAGAGCTGTATATTC
>ENA-OPBX01000381-OPBX01000381.1-human-gut-metagenome-genome-assembly--contig:-NODE-381-length-32720-cov-3.482565_pt1 | contig 32720 bp, 20 predicted proteins | sample MGYA00241075_ERZ501466 | MGnify/ENA primary metagenome ERZ501466 (study PRJEB25962, sample SAMEA2042633) | human gut metagenome | biome: human gut; feature: human-associated habitat; material: faeces...
CGCCAGCCATAATGGCGAGGGGTATATAGCTTATACTTTCTATCTCATAAATTCCGGTAAAGACACACTTAGCTATGACAGCGAAATGACTATCGAGAACGTCACGAACGGTGTTGATGAAGCTATCAGAGTGGAGCTTTTCGTGAATGGCGAGAAAACTGTTTATGGTAAAACAAAGTCTGACGGCAGCGGTAAGGAAAGCGATTGTGACAAGGAGTTCGCCTCCTCTACTGAGGTCATGAAGGACCGACGTGAAAAGCTTGGTCCCGGTGAGAAAGACAAGTATACAGTGGTTATATGGCTTGAGGGAAATGACCCTGATTGTGTTGACAAAATAATCGGTGGCACAATGAAGCTTGGTATGAATTTCAAGATCGTTGAAACAACTTAAAAAATTAGAAGGGAGGAAGCCTCGGGTTTCCGAGGTTTTGAATTATGAAAAAAGCTTTGAAGATCGTTTTTAATGTTATCGCATGGGTGGTGCTTATCTTTGCACTGCTTATAACAATTCTCGTGTTCTCGTCTGATAAGAATAATGGTACGGCAAGTCTGCTGGGATATGTCCCGCTCACAGTTGAATCTGACTCAATGAAGCCAACTTTCAAAAAAGGCGACCTTATTATCTCAAAGGAAACAGACGATATCAATTCTCTGAAAAAGGGCGACGTTATCACTTTCTGGACTCTTATAGAGGGCAAAAAAGAGAAGAATACCCACCGTATCGCAGAGGTACTCAATGATAACGGCTCTGTAGGCTTTATCACACGAGGCGATGCTAATAACGTAGATGATACATACACTGTTTATGCAGGTGATATAATCGGTCAGTGGAACGGTGCAAAAATAGGCGGTTTCGGCAAGGTAATGGATTTTCTCAGAACAAAAACGGGATTTTTCATTTGCATACTTTTGCCGATAGCACTGTTTTTCCTCTTTGAGCTTTATAAGCTTATCGCAACCATAATCGAAATAAAGCGTCCTGCTATCACAGAGAGCGATGAGGAAGAAATAAAAAGACGTGCAGTTGAGGAATACCTTGCACAGCAGAAGAAAAAAGAAGAGGAAAATGCACAGCAGGAGAAAAATGACAAATAACTGCTGCTTGGGTGATACATTATGAATGGATTTCTGAAATGGTTTTTTGTTTTCATGTCGTCAATGCTTGCAGGCTTTGGGCAGATCTTCAAGGGTCTGTGGAACGGCATAAAACAGATCTTCAATATAAAAAACTACATAAGGATATTCAAGACCTACTCGGCAGACTTTGGTGCGCTGGGCTGGATACTTTTTGTGCTTGCAATTATCGTTGTTGTGGCTATCTTTGTGCTTATTATTTTTATGATAGTGCTTGCTGTGAGAAAGTACATAAGATTCAGACACTCTATCGTCAGCAACGAGGATCTTATCGAAGAAATATCTGACCTGCAACGTCAGGTGGTCAAAATGACCAAGGAAAAAGATGAGATCATGGCAATGAAGGTGGCTCAGCTTGGCGTATATGATAACACCGCTCTTGCAGAAGGTGAAACAAAGCTTGCAGAGGGCGAGCAGATGCCTGCACAGGGCGAAGTTCAAACCATTGTGGACGGCGTTGTTCAGACAGCAGATTGCCGTTTTTCAAAGCTTATCGAGGTGGACAATTTCTACAAGACATACGAGCCGCCTGCTTACAATAATGACATCACCCTTAGCGGTATCTGCGAAGCATACAGAAACTTTGCCTGCTCAAGAATGCACCTTTATTATGACATAAAAACTATCCGACTTTTCATTGCGGGCATGGCTTCAACAAAGCTCATTATCCTGCAAGGTATCTCTGGTACAGGTAAAACATCATTGCCATATTCATTCGGTAAGTTCTTGCAGAAAGATACGACTATCGCTTCTGTTCAGCCGTCATGGCGTGACAGAACTGAGCTTTTTGGCTACTTCAACGAGTTCACGAAGAACTTTAATGAAACAGAAGTCCTCAAAAGAATTTATTCTTCTGAATACAATGACGATGTAAACTTCATACTCCTCGACGAGATGAACATTGCGAGAGTAGAATATTACTTTGCAGAAATGCTCTCGATTCTTGAAATGCCTGATCCTGCCGAGTGGGAGCTTGATCTTGTTCCTAACGTGTGGAGTACCGACCCTGTTCGCCTGGATAAGGGCAAGCTGCGTATTCCGCAGAACATTTGGTATATCGGTACTGCCAACAACGACGATTCCACGTTCACTATCTCAGATAAGGTATACGACCGTGCACAGCCTATCAATCTTGACGCAAAGGGAGTTGCCTTTGACGCACCTGACACGCCGCCTATGAATTTAAGCTTTGAACATCTTGATACACTTTTCAAGGAAGCTTTTCAAATGTATCCCGTTTCACAGGACAGTCTGAAAAAGATCCAGCAGCTTGACCTGTGGGTAATTGAAAAGCTGAGAGTGGCTTTCGGTAACCGTATACTTAAACAGATGAACTTGTTTGTTCCTGTATATGTTGCCTGCGGTGGAGAGGAACTTGACGGCATCGATTATGTGCTTGCCACAAAGATATTCAGAAAATTTGAGTCGCTTAACTTGGCAATGCTAAGAGAAGAGCTGAAAGAGCTTTGCACCTATATGCAGAAGCTTTTCGGCAGAAACACCATGAAAGAATCTATAGCATATCTTGAAAGATTGCAAAAACTGTACTAAAATTTGTACTCATAAGCTTTAAGAGGAGGGACGGGCATGAGCGAATACAACGAACAGCGTGCAGCTTTTGACAAAGCTGTAAAGACGTTTGACGGCAATAACAGCTTTGCGGCAGCCCGTGCCTTGCTTCTTTCGGGCGAAAAAACTGTATCTTTTAATCGTAAGATAATCGAGAAGAATATAGATTCGTCCTGGCTCACAGAGATAGAAAAAGCTCTGCCACATCTTGATACGGTAATAAGAAATCCCAGAAACACCATTAAAGAAGTGGAAGAGATCGTGCCTATCGCTATGTCAAGGAAGATAACGGTAGAGTCCATAAAACATCTAGGACAGCACACCGATCTTATTCAGGATATCGACAAAAAGACTGGAAAGATAACTCCGTCAAAGATACTCAACATTCATAAAGAGGAAACTCTCGATACATATGAAAATAGATTTGTAAATACCCTTATCGACAGGCTATACATTTTTATAAATATAAGATACAATAAGCTTGTCCAGACCGCAGAGGCGCAGGAGGCTTATTCTTTTAATTACGATACTGTGGCTGACAGCGGCGACGGGAGAAAGGTCAACATTAGTTTTAAGATAGAAACTGTTGATAGTCTTGTCGGCGGCAGCAAGGATACTGATGTTTGGGCGAGGCTTGAAAGGGTCAAAAAGGCTATCGAGGGCTATAAAGGCTCAGTGCTTTGTACCACTCTCGGCAACGCTTTTATCAGACCGCCTGTTATGAGAACAAACGCTATCACTAAAAATGTGGACCTTATGGCGTGTCTTACCCTTTGGCAGTTTATCGAAAGCTACGATAAGGCAGGCTACGAGGTCAACGTTTCCGATACTGCACAAAGACCTGATGATTCTTATATCGAGGATATATATGGTCTGACCGCAATGAACTATATGCTTTTTCGCTCCTATACTCATGGGGCAGACAAGTCGGAGGAGCTTAAAACCATAAAGAGCAAGACCCTCGCACCAAAGGTTGTCAGGCGTTTTGATAAGCAGACGTCTGATAAATATGATGTCATAGTTGGCGAGGGTGAACAAAGTAGTGCAAGTAAGACAGATATGGGTATGTCTGCCGAAGAGGCAGGAAACCTTACGGCAGAGCTTGACCGTATAGTTGAGATAGAAAAGCAGTTTCTCAAAGATGAGGAAGACCGTAAGAGGGCTGAGGAGCTTGCGGCTGCAGAAGCTGAAAGAAAGCGTGCCGAGCAGGAGGAACTGGAGCGTCAGCGGCGTGAGGAAGAAGAGCGCATAAGGCTGGAGCATGAGGAAGCTGAACGCAGACGATTGGAGCTTATCCAAAAACAGCAGGCGGAGCAGGCTGCAAGAGAAAAGGCGGAGCGTGAGGAACGTGAACGCCGTGAAAAAGAGGAAGAGATCAAGCATATCGCAAGACGCAAAAGGCAAATGGAAGAGCGCAAACGCCGTGAAGAGGAGCAGCGTGTCCGTGAGGAAAGAGCTAGGATCCGAGAGGAGAAAAAGCTCGTCCGCAGCAGCCTTGGATCTGCTATGGATCAGCAGATCAGCACGAATGAAGAAGCCGTGTCTTCAAGCTTTGTGTCAGAGTATGAGTCCCCTGAGATCGCTGCAATAAAGGCGAAAGAAGCACAACAGCAGCGTGAGCAGGAACGTCGTGAGCGTGAACGTGCTGAGCGTCTTAAAGCTGAACGTGAAAGCTTTGAAAATAAAAATATCAATGAGATATTTAAAGAATATTCCAAAAATCCATATTACATGGCAAAACGTGGCATAACATATGTTCTGGCTCACGCATTTGGGATCATACCTGTTGTGACGGATAATCCAGACTATATCAGAATGTTCAAAGTCAAGAAGGAAAAAGAACTGGCTGAGGCAGAGAGAAAACGTGCAGAGCGTGAAATTGAGATCATCTATGAAAAATATGCTCCGTATCTGAAATATGATGTAAAGAGGCATATCAAAAACAGGCAGTTTAAAAAGAGAAAACGTCTTGAGCGAAAGAACAGACCGCCAAGACCATATATTCCGCCACAGCGCACCGCTGAGGAGCAGAAAGCTATCGACACTGAAATGAAACGACTCTATAAGGAGTATCATGTTTCAGCAGTTGGCAGAATGGCAAGGCATTTGAAAGAGAAATATAGGAAACAATAACACGGAGGGAGAGTCGTTATCATCGGCAAGGCGTTGAGGATAGTAAAAATAGCTTTGACAATACTTGGCTCTGCTGTGTTTGCGGCACTGCTGAGTGTGACGGTGTACATAATGGTCTGCGGCTGTATCGGCAAAACAGCAAGCATTTTTGGTTACAGCGTACTGAAGGTCGTGAGCGGAAGTATGGAGCCGTCTATACATGAGGGTGACTATATTTACATCAAAAGGACGGATACTGACAGCTTAAAGGCAGGGGATATCATTTCGTTCTACTCTCAAGATGATAGTATTAAAGGCGAGATAAATACTCACAGGATATCTGAGGTTTTGAGCGACGGCACTTTTGTTACTAAAGGCGATGCTAACAAAATAGAGGACAGCGTGACGGTGCAAAAAGTCAGCATTATTGGAAAATACTATGGAAAACTTAGATTTTTCAAGTGGCTTGGGTCATTTGCATCAACAAAGAAGCTCCTCATACTGTTTGTGATAATCCCAACAGTTTGCATGGCGGTGTATGAGGTAAAAACTATCGCTGAGATAAAAATATATTCAAACCGTGAGGAAGCCTTGAAAGCGGCTGAGGAAGAAAAAGAAAAGCTTATGCGTGAGGCTGTTGAAAAGGAAGTTCAGCGGCTGAAAATGCAGGAAAACGAGAAAAAGGAGGCGAACAGCTTTGAATCAGGAAAAGATAATGAAGGCTAAAATGATAACGGCTATCGTTATTTGTATTGCGGCACTTGCAGGGCTGTTCGTTTTTATCGGGCTTTATATGGACAAGTCCGAGGAAGTCAGAAAGACTTATATTGCTAAGTATATGGAAAATCTGTCTGCCGCCTCTGAGGAAATAGACATTTATCTTGAAAACGGCAAGGATCTTCCAACGAGATATAACATGATAATTTCGGACATGGGTGCGGCAAGGTCGCTGGTGTTTCTTATCGACGATTATACGGAGGAGCAGAAGGCTATAAATGAGCTTCATTATTGCTTTGTGAAGTATCCCGAACAAATGCAGGGCAAGCTTGAGGACGTAGAAAAAGCACTTGACCATATCACCGAAAATCTTGACAAAGGCTATAGGGAAGTCAACGAGATAGTTGATTCGGTTGATAAAATGGGAAATTAATGCAAGGAGGACAATAACGTGAGCAGTAAAGGGCAGCTTAAAAGAGAAATAAAGAAATGCAGACTTACTATTGAGGAAATAGAGCGTAAGAGATCACGTTCACAATCAGCACTGGTTCAGGCGATTCTTTTGCAGGAAGAGCCTAACGAAATGGACGTTGAGTGGTTCAACAAATACACAGGCGAGATAACCGCTTGCAGAAACCACATGATAGAATTGCAGAAAGAGCTTGACTCGATGAAATAATGGAGGTCGCCAAAGTGGCTGAGCATAAAGTGATAGAGAAAGCAGACAGCGAGGAAGAAAAGAAGAAACGCAAACTGCTTATTATAAAAATAATACCAGTTGCAGTGCTGGCATTTATACTTATTGCGGTCAGTCTGGCTTGGTTTACTTTGGATAAAGCCCTTGATCTTGATTCATTTGGAATGAAAAGCGTAGATTCGCCATTTGAACTGAAAACAGTAGGCAGTGCCAATGTGCTTAAAGCTGAGATACTTGACAGCAATGACTACTCTAAGGTGTCTGATGGGAGCAACATCACTTCTGACGAGAACAACAAGATCTACTGGCTTCTTGATGAAGAAAGCGGTATGACGAATGGTATTAATCCTGGTAGTCATGGAAAGCTTACTTTTTATGTTGTCCCGAACCAGTCGGGGGAAATGGAGATACAGTTCAAGCTGAGTATCACGGGGTATGCAGAGAATAAAAACGATGACGCTGTTTCTTATGAAAAGGTTACTGAAGAAGAAGTAACTAGATTTATGAATGGACATATCATGTTTTTTGAGAAATATGATGAGAACAATCACACATATTCCGATTTTCTTCATGATGAAACATTTACAAGGACGTTTAAAGATTGTAAAGTAGACGTTCCGCAGGAAGTGAACGTATATTGGGTGTGGCCGAACACGCTTGGTCAGATACTAATGAAAAGCACAGATGAAAATCTGGCAGAGAAAAATGTGCTGTTTGATGATGACAGTGAAGAACGTTTGAATTTTGCGGAATATATAAAGGGTAATTTAAGCTTGTTCTTGTCAGGTGATGCCGATAAAGAACAGAATAAAACAGTTATTGAGAAAATACTTAATGGTGATAAATACAGCACAGCACAGTTATCATCACTAAGCTCCATGTATAATGACGCTGACGAAAAGATAGGTACAAAGGTGCAATATATCCTTGTTGAACTAAACGTATAGATAAGAATATTAACTTTGCACGGAGGCAGTTGAAAGTGAAAGCTAATAGAAATCAGAAAATTAATAGAATATGCCGCAAGCTTTACAGCAAGTATCGCAAGAATGTTATTTCTTTAGTTACCGCTGCCGTATTGCTTGTCACGAGTATGCCGCTTGCAGACATTTCAGGTGTTGTGTCTAAAATGGTATCAACTGTCACCAACGCTATTACGGCTATGGCGGCAGATACATATACTGACATAACTAACGATATCAAAAATGGCGTTTTTACCATACAGAATGCAGAAGATTTTAAAAAGCTTCTTAATGCAGATCCTGCTGACTATCAGAAAATCACAATATTGTTTTCAAACAACCAATCTCAGTTTAAGGCTTCTGATTTTACAGGAATAGAAAAAGGACTTGGCAATGAAGAATATCCTTTCATGGGAACAGTCAAAGCAAATGAGGGTTCAGCTATTAATCTTCCTATTAATTTTGCTCTGTTTGAATATCTTAGTGACAGTGCAAATTTAGATACTATTATTTTTGCTAGACCGGAAGAAAAAAATTCAGCTATGCTTGCTGAGAATGTTATACACGGTGATGTGGCTTCAGCTAATAAGTGGAAAATAAAAGCTGATCCTGTAGATGATTCAGGTGCTACAATTTATAAATCCTTCACGTCTGTTATAGGAAATATGAAAAATGAAGCAAATGTCGATCTGGATATCACTCTAAGTAATGGTGTCAAGGTGGAAGTATCAGGCGGGGATAATGCAGGACTTGCTTGCGGCACTATGGACGAAAACACAAGTCTTGATGTAAGCTTGTCAAGTAGTTCGCTTGACGTTTCCGGTAAATCGAACGCAGGTGTATTTGTCGGAAAAATGAGTGCTGATGCAACACTGAACGTTGACAAGTGCAATGCCTTGACAAGTGTAAATATATCCGCAAACAACGCAGGCGGACTTGTGGGTAGTGCAGAGAATGCAGAAATAAATGTCGGCGAAGGTGTCACCCTTACCATGACCGGAAGCGTTACAGGCTCTGTAACTGCGGGCGGTCTTTTCGGCTCTTATACATACAGTAAAGCCAACGAAAAGACATTTGATATTTCAAAATTCAGTGGTATGAAAATGGCACTTGCTTGTTCATCAGGAGATACCGCTGACAGTGCGGCTGTTGGCTCTGTTTTCGGACTGCTGACAAACAGCGCAGATAATGTAAAAATTAGTATCACGGGCACCGCTAATGATACTATTACTTCAAACTTCAATAGCACTGTCAGGGCAGGCTTTTATGGTGGTGTTGTCGGAAGATATTCTGCCAATGCTCTTAGCTCTGAACTAGCACTAAGTGATATCACTGTAAATGTGACTGGCTTATGCAATGCCTTTGATTTTGGCGGCCTTATTGGTAAGATAGGTGATAACAGCAAGGCTTATGTAAGCGTCAAGAATACCACTATAAGTATTAATAATCCCACATCATCACAAAATAATTATGGCGGACTTGTGGGCTATGCAGATCAGGCTTTTATTGATGTTGGCGGCAAAGTCACAGTTACTGCAAATAATGTTTCTGCAAACCAGAGCGTAGGTGGTATTGTTGGCAAATTTAATAAAAATGGCGTTGTAAGGCTTGGCGGTGAAACAAACCTTTTAGGCTTTTATCCTAAAGACCCTAACAAAAACGGATGTCAGATAGTAGGAAATAGAGGCAATGCTTTGATCTATAGTTTAAGCGGCTGGTCATTTACAAGGACATCTTCAAAAGTCATAGACGATATGGATTGGGGCGGAGTGCTTCGCCTTAACAATTCCGATCTGCTTGAGAGTGCTGACGGTGTTCTGTCTTTTGATGGATCAGGACATACTGTTACAATAAATGGATTTCCTAACAATAATATAACCATAAGCAATAGGGCAGATTTTGCCCGTGCGGCTTTGATAATGCAGCATGATAGCAACGATTTTGTTAAGTATAGCGGTGCTAGCAGGGCAGATATGCTTGCGGCAAATATCAGCCTTAGTGCAGATGTTGATATAAGCGACACAGGTCTAACCGGCTTTATGCGTGATAATGGTGAGGATAAATTCACAGGCACTCTGAATGGCACTAGTCATACAATTACTATGAGCGTAGGCAAAGACGCTAAGATAGTTTTCCATACTCACAACGGACTTTTTGCAAAGACAAGCGGTGCAAAAATAAGCAATATAAAGCTTGTTTCAAACTTTAATATTGTCGGTGACAATGTTAAAGACGGTGATGCTTGTTATATTGGTTCTGTATCTGCATACAACAGCGGAGCTTTGACTATTGACAGCGTGACCGCTGATGTGACCGCATCTCCAAGTGGTGCGTATACTAATTTTGTCGGAGGTCTGGTTGGATATGTTGATGACGCCACAAGTGAAGTTTCATTCACTAATTCTGCTGTAACAGCAAATCTTACATACGATAATAGCACAACAACGGTAGATTGCACTTGTCTTGGCGGAGTTATCGGAATGGTAGGAGCTGTTACATCAAAGCCTACAATTGGTATTAAGTTTGATAATGTCACTGTTGGCGGAAATATAACTGACAAACACACAGGTCCTAAATCAGGCAGTGCTAATGCTAGAGTTGGTGGACTTATTGCCGAGATAGGTTCGGATATATCATCATCTCCTAATATTGTGAAAATACAAAGTGTTAGTGTAAATACTCTTAATGTAAAAACTTCCACTAAAATCAGCGGAAGCACAAGCGGTGGGTTTATTGGTCACAACTGGTATAATGTTGAAGTAACGCTGGATAAAATAATTGTATCTAATTCTACTATAACATCTGATAGTAATGAGATAGGTGGTCTTGTACTTTCCACAACAGGTTATTGGAGCATAAAAGAGGTTAGCTTTGACGGTGTGACAGTGAAAGCAACAAAATGTATAAATTTCGGCATGCTTGCCTCAACTCTTTTTGGCAGAGATTATGACTCTTATGGCTTTGACTATTTTAAAGGTGAAAATGTCAATAATTACAGAAGCTCACGAGATGCAACTTATTTTGAACTTACTAAACCTAATGGATATAAGATCTCACAAGATACTAAGATAAATATAAGCCCAAGCTATTCGTATTTTGATGAGATAGCTCGTTGTAGTATTTATTATTCTTCTTCAGCTAGTTTTATGTCTAATCGTCAAGCCATAATTTCAATTCCTGCTGTTACAGCGGACGGAGAGCGTTTGCTGTATATGGACGGAAAGAACTGCAATACCTATCAAAATCAAACAACAAATAATGGTGCTGTGTGGAAAAATAATTCTTGGGCAAGATATTATTATAACCTTGATGTATATAAAAACGGTAAAGCCACCACAGGCGGAGCTAAGGCTGTTGAGTGGAGTGCAAAGCTTTTTGCGGCAAATAATATAAAAGCATATATTAATAGCACAAATATAGATTTTCCAACAGATCCAGAAATAGATTTGACAGGATATTCATTTTATCCAGTTGATACAAATGGTTGTAATATAAAATCAAATTCAACTATTACTTTTGAAAATAATGGCTTTAATCAGTCTGAAATGGTATCAAGCAGTAATAGTGACAATTATGCCCGTACAACTGACGGAATAGATGGAACAAATTTAACTAATGACCATAATCAACATTACATGATGCAATGCGGACTTTTCAGAAATGAAAATGGAGCTGTTACCATAAGTGGTAAAATGACCTTTAAGGGAAATATCGGTAAGGTGAATGGTGGTTCAGGTGCATTGGTTTGCGGCTCGGTTGCTGACGACACCAATACTACAAAAAAATCTGTCAAAATTACCGGCAGTATCGTTCTTGACGATCTGTATGTGAATGATACTTCTTTAAGTTTAAATGGTGAAAATTCTTATGCCCCTTTGCTTATAAATAAGATAGGCAACATGACAGAGATCACTATACAGAATGTGTCACAGAAAAAACACAGTAGGACTACTGCTAAATATGATAAAGGCGGTCAGGATTATGCTGCAACAAGCCTTATAGGCAATGTAGGAAGCGAAAAGGGTCAAAATATATCTCTGACTTTCTCAAATATCAAGCTTGACGCAAGTGATGTAAATTCAATTTTCAAAAATGCTACTTTGCTTGAGAGTTTTCAGCATTCTGACGGTGCAGGCTCTTCTGCAATATACAACTATAAATGGGACGACGATTGGGGTACAGACTCAGCTGGCAATATTAAGCATAATGTAACCTACGGAAAAGAAGTGTCTGAAACCAAGAAGAATGTTGATGATTATGGAAATAGCAGGCAGAATAAATATCATGGTGATTGGAGTATGGATGACAGGTATACTTCTCCTGACAAAAATAACGCAAAAGAGGAATATAGCTTTACTGAATACAAGCCATATGTTGCTAAATCGTATGATACCGCCCAAAACTATGATGAGATAGACGTAAACCTTGAGCGACCATATCTGGACGAGGGTTGCGGAACATACTCTGATCCATATATCCTTGACGCTTCCACACTTGCAGAGGTCGCACGAGTTATCAGTACAGCCGCACCTACAAATGGCTGGCAAGTAAACTATAATGCAATTGTTTCTGCCGATAAATCGACTGTTAATGCTAATAGTGCTTTTTGCAAAGGCACTAATCATAAAACTTATACTTATGATGGAACAGGCAATTTCGTAAGCGGAAATGAAACAGTTTCAAAAGATAACATGATCAAATATCTTTGCGAGGCTTATTACAAGATAAATGATGATATAGTTCTCGGCAGTTCTTTTGCAGGTCTTGGCGGAACATCAAACAGTTACGTTTTCAGGGGCGTTATTGTTGGACAGAAGAAATCCGACGGAACATATCCAACTATCACCAATAATTCTGCAAGCCCGCTCATCAGGTTCAGCAGCGGAAGTGTTGTAAAAGATATCAATATAGAATATACCAAAGAAGTAACGCTTTCAAAAAACAATAATAATAAATTAAACTATAGTACCGGAAAGACGGAGTATTATGGCGGTGTTATGGGCGTTGTGTTCGGTGGAGATAATATCATTGATAATGTCAAGGTAACAAATCCTACTATAAAATTTGCAAATAACGATAACAGCAAACAACATCTCATTACTGCAGGCGGATATGTTGGTGCCATAGTTTACGGCGGCGTTATTTTCAGAAATATGGGCAACGTTGCCAAATATAGTGCGCTTACAACCAACAATACTGAGGCAGTGGGTGAAGACGTATATACCAATCTTTTTATCAATCCATATATAGGCAGAGTTGTAAACGGCTTTGCTATCGAAGAGGGAACAACGTTTGGTAAGTCAACTAACCTTAACAATGGCAGGAAAAATTATCTCATCACGCAGTTTAAGAGTGAGCTAAGTGATGGTGAGAAATTAAATGTTATTGTTGGCACGACCAATACTATTGAAGTACCTAATGCACAAGCGTTGTTTATGCTGTCTATCATATCACAGTCCGGTATGGGATATACAGACCGTAATAAAAATACTTGCGGCTATGGTCATTATACTTTTACTCGAAATGCAGACTATTCAAAAGTTGGCACAGCTACATTGACTTCTGATGATAAAGATTACAAAACTGCGATCTCAGATTATCAAAGACTTGAAAAGGCTACAAGCAGGGAATATGAAAAGAAAAATTCTGTAATGCTAAAAAAATACACAAAGCCAAGTGAAAAAGGTCTTTATGAAGCAAAGTGGGCACACGAATTAAATAAGAACTTTACTGTTGAACTCACAGGAAATAAAACCTATGACCTCACCGGAACCGGTTTTCGTGGTATAAATCAGTTGTTTGATGCAAAGGATAGTAACCTTGGCGACATTAAATGTGATTATACTTTATCTTTGACAACTATCCAGGGAAATGATCAGACTATAAAGCTCGATACAGATATAAAAGCCTATGCTGTGAAAATAACGGATAACAAGAGCGGTAGCACTATTGAAATCCAAGATATGGATAACTATAAATATCGTACCGCATTTGCCTCCGTAAAAGGAGTTGGGTTGATAAACTGTTCAACGTATGCTTTAACTGTAAATAACCTTAAGCTTTCCGGCAAGATCAGCGTTAAGACGTATAACTACGATGGACAATCGTATGTTAATGAAGACCTTTCTACAGGTGGTATCGTTGGCGGAGTACAGAGTTCTTGCAAGTTTATCGGAATAACATTGACTGATCTTGAAATATATGGTGCATATACTGTGGGAGGACTTATAGGAAAGTCAACAAATGATATCAATATAAGTAACGTTAAGTCTGAAAACAGTGGCGTTTATGTGTATGGCGGATTTGAAACAGGCGGTCTTGTGGGAAATTCTCAGAAAGGCAACGAATTCGCTGTTAAGGATTCTAAGATAAAAATTAATAAAGTTGAATTTGCTAATCTTGATAAAGGCACAAAAACTTGGTTTGGCGTAGGTGGAATCGCAGGCTCTGCAAATATCGAAACGACAATAAGCAATGTTCAGCTTACAGCCTATAATGGAGATAGCTTTATCGGTTCAAAAAAAGACAATAAACCCCTTGCAACCCAGACAATGAACGAGGGCGGTCTTATAGGACTGTCTAACGGAGCATGCACAATAACAAACACAAGCGTCAGCGTCGATGTTTATGGTAGTAATGCCGGTGGATTCGTTGGAATAAACAAAAACCAGTTGTCTATCAATGACTGTTACTATGGAGGAACATCTGAAACATCAGCTTGCGGTGTTTATGGCTATACAAGTTCAGGTGGAATGGTCGGCATACAGAATGCGGCTGTGACCATATCAAAGTCTGCTGTAAAAAATGCAACGATAGGTATACCAACTGCTAAAAATGGTGATGCAGGTATCGGAGGTTATGTTGGTATAAAAGCTAATGGTGATCTGAAGATATCTGATTGTGAAGTCAACAATGTTACTTTGTCAGCAGAAGATCAGTCCAAGGGTGCAGGTGCAGGCGGTGTGATCGGTCATAACGACGGCGGCAATACATATGCTTATGATATTCTCATAAATAAATTAGGCTATGTAAGAGGCAACAACAGCGTATCTGTTTCTAACTTGATAGGTTGGAACTATGATAAAAATCTATCATATAAATTTATTGGAGTATCGGTAAATAACACGGATTGTTTACCTGATATACAGTATAATGCTTCACAGATACCTGCCAGCTTCACCGCAGTTCACTCCGACTACAACTGTACTCAGGACAATACCAAAAATATCGGCGAGGGAAGCGGCACGCACGTTCATATCTATTCACCTTGTGTCAATATAAACCCAAGCGTTCCTGTCGGCGGTAAGACTTTCGCAGGTGATTTTGTTGGCGGAAATATGCAGACTATCATTAGTGACGCTGCTTCCTATACGAATGGCACAAAGAAAAAATCCTATGGCATAAACAGTACCATAAAGACATATGCAGAGGATCTGGCTAATTCAAAGCTTACAACATTTCGTCAGGCCTCTGAGCTTGATGTTCAGGAGCTGAATGATCTTCCAGTTTTGCTTATAGATGATAACTCATCGTTGAATATCACACAAATGCTCGCAAAGTATATCTCAGTTCTGACAAATTGTGATGTTTGCGACAGCAGTTCAAATAAGCTGAAAACAACAGATCTTATGAATGTAAGCACAGCAACTTATGTGTATGATAACGACGTTTTGAAAAAATCAGACAAAAGCACTCTTACGTTTAACAGCAAGACAGGATATTTCAAGGTCACAGACGGTCAGTATGACAATGACGGCACAAACAGATTTACTGTCATTACTCTTGATTATATCGACCAAACGGGAAGTGGCAAAACTGCTCTTAGACTTCATATTCCTGTTTTTGTAAGAAAGGTGCTTGATTTCAGCTTTCAATCTTACGTTATCTCAGGCACAGACTTTAACCATTCTCACTATACGGATAAAACAAAGCTTGCTTTTGAGAGCTTTGATGCACCTGTTACTACTTATTTTAAGTATTCCTATTACAAATCCGCTAACGAATGGGAAAAAATGCTCAATAACGGTGACGGTCTGCTTTGGAGCTTTGATAAAAAGCTTTATCTTATTGGTGATAATGCCACTGACAGTGGTGTGCTTACCGATGATACAAAGCTAACTCTTGTTGATGCAAATAACAATGACAAGACTTATCATTCTACCGCAAGTGATGCTAAGTTTAATAAAACAACTGGTGAGCTTGACTTGACAAATATAAGTGGCTTTAAACCGGTTACAATGAATGATGTACTGTTAAGATATGCGTCGGTAACAGCTAAAGAATCATCTGACGGAACACTTGTTGAGGCAGATGATGAAGCTACAGCTACTGTAAAAACAAGCGACGGCAAGTATTATAGACCTGCTGGTGAGAATGAAACAGGCACTTATAAGATAATTGTTTCAGCGAACATTGATACACCAAAAAATGATAATGACGAAATGATAATAAGCGAGAACTATTATCTCACTATCAGTATTCCCGAAAATGAAGGTTCAAAAAAGGTCATCAAGAACTTTGTGAATTATTATAGCGGTAATAAGCCAAGAAAGCTCAATGGCAATATTCCTACAAACCTTGTCCAAGTGACAAATAATGACACTGGCGCATATGTTATTGCAAACTTTTTTACACAGCTAGTAAGTGTGACGGCTCATGACCCAGAGGAGATAACAGCGTCAAATAATTTTGTTCGTGCGACAATGACGTCAAAGATAAGCATTGATCCGAGCCTTAGAGATACATTTAATGGCTATAAGAGTGACGATTTCAATATGTATCAGGCATTTAAATTCTCTATGAAGAACTTTGATGAAAAAGATGCGGGAGCTAATGCAAAGATCATTGCAGGAACTTCGGTGAATGTTGATTACAGCATTTTAAACAGTTCAGACACAGAGTTATCAAACGCAAAAATAAGCAAGACTGAGACACTTTCAGAAGCTAAAGACAGCTATATGCTGATGTATCCCGATTCGGTCTACGATTATATCAATAGTGACACAAATGGTTCTATAACTGTCAAGGCTGATATCAGCTTAACTTATGGTACTGCAGGGATCATAGATCAGTTTCCTGAGCGTAAGGACGGGGATACCAAAACCGGTATAGGCGTAAATGCGTCGTCATATGTTGCATATAGCCAGAACAATATTGAGAACAGCTCTATCTCTGCAAGTGGAGTTATGCCTGCCAGACGCTACTATAGAAAGGCAATGACGGTGGCACAGCTAAACTATAACGTTGCAGAGTCAACGGTTCTTGAGTCGAAGGATTCACCATTTTCTCAGCTTGGTATCAATGCCAAAGATATGACTACAGAAGAAATGGCAATAACAGCAAATGCTATCTATGATCTGTCTGCTTTGAGTCGATCAACAAAGGACGGTGGCAAAAAAATACAGTATACAATGAGGTTGTATGTTAAGGACAATAGTGGCGATTATAAGCAGACAAACGATATTAGCAAATATCTCAGTAGCTTTACTTTGGAAAACGCCACATCAAGCAGCGGCCTGAATGGCAAAGAGTGCGTTTTTACCACTGATTATAATGGCGAAGAACAAAACACAGCCGTTACGAAATTTACAGTAAAAACAGGCAAGGCTTTTGAGGAGCAGGGGCTTACCTATGCGAACTATAGAGTTGAGCTTACCGCAGTATTGCTTAATGACAACAACTCAGTTGTTAATGGAACTACCTCAAGCGACTATGTTGTTTACACAAACGCAAAAATAGAAACAGGCTTTATAAATTCATAATAAGCAGGCATTTTCAGGAGAAAATTATGACAAAAAGCATTTTTGGAAAATTCAGAAAATTAGAAAAAAAGAAGAAGCTCCAGCTAGTCATAGCAGTATCCATCTCGGTGGTACTGCTTGTGGCACTGCCTGTTTATGCGTGGTTTACTCACAAACGTTCTATTGCTCTTACAACAAAAATAAATGCCCCTACTCAGCTTTATATCACCGCAGGAAACAAAGAATCTGTGGCAAATCTTGAAATGGCAGATATAGACGTTGAGAACGGCAGTTATAAAGACTTTGTTTTCGGCATAGGCGGGGCAGACGTGCAACAATATCAAATACAGCTTGCACATACAACGAATATCCCTTTTGAGTATGAGATATATCGTGCGAAAAGCGTCAGTGAAACTGAAAAATCAGAAGCTGTCGTTTATGTTTCAGATGAAGAGAATAAAACGTTTTATTACAAAATAGACGGCAATAAGATCTCGGGACATTATCTCAATCAGCAAGGTTCGGAGATACTTGCTAACAGCACACTTCACGAAAAGTCTTATGACACCTATAGCAATGTTCAGAAAAATGCCGAGGCGCTTTATTGGCAATCGGATACACTGACGGTAATTGACAATAAAGATCCGTTTTGCGATTATTTTATAATAAGAGTAAAATGGAATGAAAACGTCCAAAACAATAAAGAAACTGATATGGTCTACCTTACAGTTCAGAGAAAGTAATAAATCACAAAATAGAGAGGAGGGTGGCTGTTATGAAAGACAAATTTATAAAAAAGCTTAAAAGATCGTGGCTAGCAATATGGATAGCTTTTGCGGCAGCCGCACTCAGTACTATTGGCGTCCTGGCGGCTTATACCAGCGTTTCAAGTGTAAAGCGAGTTGTGTCCACACAAAAGGGAGCTGGCATGCTGTTTTCATCTAATTATCTTACAACAGATGAAAATGATCTTCCAAGGACGATAACTTTTAGCAGTATGGAAAACTCGCCTTGTGTGACAGTCAATGTGTGCAACTATCCGCAAACATTGATAAAGCATAATGACAAGGATATCACATACACTTTGACAGTCGAGCTTGTGGACAGCAACGGAAATGCCGTTACCGGAGAAGAAACTGCAAAATACTCAGTTGAATATAACGGTGAAAAAAAGACTTTTGGAAGCAATTCAAAAATAGAGTTTTCACTTCTGAAACTTATGGCTGACGATTTCAACAAGCATGAATTTGTGCTGACTTTTGATAAGTCACAGCTCACAAAGTCTGACATATACATGAGAGTGACAGCCACTCCTACAAATCAGGCAGAGTTGAAACCGCTTTCCGCAAAGCTTGGCGTTATCTATATAAATGATAACACATCAGCAACATGGACAGGCACATTCATCGACAATGCTACCTCGCCTAAAGATCTTGACGGCTTCAACTACCGCCTGTCAGGCAGTGGCGAGGGTACTGTCATCCTGACTTGGGATACGAACTATGTTGATATCAGCCCATGGTTTAAGAATACTTATGATCTGACTATTTCAAAGGACAGTTCTGGCAGAGCCACTGCCACTTTGAAAGTCAATTCTGCTGAAAAAAATCAATATGACATTCAGTTCTATCGAACGAACGGCATTAACAGTGCAGAGCAGTGGTCTGACGGTAATCATACCGATATTACGGTAACTGGTACGGGATTTGTTTCAATGAGTTTCACTCAAAGCACAGCGAAAGAAAATTAGAATATGTACAAAAAAACGGACTGCAAACAAAATGCAGTCCGTGTATTTTTTCTGTAGGGACGAACATCGCCCGTTTTTTATATCCGTATAATGTCCAAGTACGAAAGCTTAGAGTGCAGACTTCAAAGCCTCAGCAAGCTGAGCAGGACATGATGTGCCACGTCCGTTGCAGTCGATACCCTCAAGTCTGTCGATAACGTCTTGAACCTTCATGCCCTCAACAAGCTTTGATACACCCTGTGTGTTGCCGTTACAGCCACCTGTGAAATGCACTTTCTTTACGATACCGTCCTCTACTTCAATATCTATTTTTCTTGAACATACTCCCTTTGGAGTGTAGCTTATCGTTGCCATTTGAAAAACCTCCTAAATTCTTGCTACGCCTGTTTCTCTTGCAGCCTTTGCCACAGCCTTAGCCACAGCGACCGGTACAGATCTGTCAAAAGAGTTTGGCAGAATAAATTCCGCATTGAGCTTGTCCTCAGGCACACAGCCTGCGATAGCCTTTGCTGCGGCCATTTTCATTTCCTCGTTGATGTCAGAAGCCCTTACTGCAAGTGCACCCTTGAAAATTCCAGGGAAAGCGATAACGTTGTTTATCTGGTTAGGGAAGTCTGAACGTCCTGTGCCAACGATGAACGCACCTGCCGCCTTTGCTTCGTCAGGCATTATCTCAGGAGTCGGGTTAGCCATTGCGAAAAGTATAGGCTTATCATTCATGGATCTGACCATTTCAGCGGTCACAAGCTTTGGCTTGGAAACACCTACGAAAGCGTCTGCGCCTTTGAGTGCGTCGGCAAGAGAGCCGTGGAGCTTGTTCTTGTTTGTGACCTTAGCCATTTCAGCGTGAGCCTCGTTAAGATAATCATCGCCCTCGCAGATTATTCCCTCACGGTCTACCATGATAAGGTTGCCGATACCAAGAGAAAGCAAAAGCTTTCCGATAGCACAGCCGGCCGCACCTGCGCCGTTTATAACAAGCGTGATATCCTCTATCTTCTTGTTTGCTACCTTGCAGGCATTCATAAGTGCCGCACCGACAACGATAGCAGTTCCGTGCTGATCGTCATGGAAAACAGGAATATCAACTTTCTCTTTAAGCTTAGCCTCTATCTCAAAGCACCTTGGAGCGGCGATATCTTCAAGATTTATACCGCCAAAGCTGTCTGATATCATAGCGATAGTGTTCACTATCTCATCAACGTCATTGGACTTTATGCAAAGTGGGAAAGCGTCAACGTCTGCGAACTCCTTGAAAAGTGCACATTTTCCCTCCATAACAGGCATACCTGCCAGACCGCCAATATTGCCAAGACCAAGCACAGCAGAGCCATCTGTGATAACAGCCACAAGATTTGCACGTCTTGTAAGCTCATATGAAAGGTCAGGATCTTTCTGTATCTCAAGGCAAGGCTGAGCAACGCCAGGTGTGTAAGCCAGCGTCAGGTCTTTTGCGTTGTTTACCTTTGCTCTTGAGCAGACCTCTATCTTGCCTTTCCATTCTCTGTGTTTCTGTAGGGATTCTTCCATTACGTTCATTTTATACAGTCCTCTCTATTTTACGCATTAAAGGAACATTACCGCATGATAATGTCCCTTTATTATACCATATTATTTCTCTGTTTTCACAGCCGCTTTGTTAGCTTTTTGTGAATTTATATGAATGAGCTTGAACAGCTTGTCAAGATTTTCCTTGTCAGTGGTCATGCTTCCGATATGTGTCATAGTCTCATTATACAGACCGTGGAAGTCAGAGCCACCAGTCACTATCAGGTCATGTTCCTTTGCGATATCCACAAGCTTCTGCTGTTGAGTTGGAGTAGCAGAGTAATGATAAGCTTCAATTCCGTCAAGCTTTCCTGCCTCGATAAGTTCAAGGAGCAGCTCGGTGTTGTTGAACATAACAGGGTGTGCCATAACAGCAATGCCCTTTGCGGAATGGATAAGATCAAGCACAAAGTTTACGTCAGGATATTCACGGGTCACAAGACATTCGCCGTTTGGATATGCAAAAAGCTTGTCGTTCACAGAGCCGTAAAGTTCTGTTGCATAGCCGTAATTTACCAATGCTCTCATGATATGCTGTTTAAAAATGCTCTTTGAGCTTTTTGTGTAGTGCAGTACAGCGTCGGCAGGGATAGGATATCTTGCCGTTACCTTTTCTATCATTTCCTTTGCACAGTCTTTTCTTATCTGGCATGACTTCAGGCAAAGACCCTCGAGCCTGTCAGGTTTCTGCGGTGCATAGCAAAGAATGTGTACTTTTGAATTGCGCTTCTTGTCCCATGCGGAAAGCTCTACCGCAGGAATGACCTTGACCCCATAACGTTCGCCAAGTATTTGCGCTCTGTTTGATGATGAAAGAGTGTCATGGTCTGTTATCGCAAGAAAGTCAAGTCCCATTCTTTTTGCCTGAACAATGACCTCTTCTATACCAAGCGAGCCGTCAGACAGCGTTGTGTGACAATGCAGATCTCCTGTCATACCTTTGTTCCTCCAAATCTATAAAATATATCTGTCATTTTCTGTATATATAGTACAGTCGTTAAATTTGACTAAATAATTATAACATATTTTATATACATTTGCAAGCACTTTTGAACAATTTACACAAAATTTGCACGAAAATTATATTATTTTGTCGTATATGACAAATCCACGGTGTCGAAATAGTGCGATTTAACGAAATATCAGAACTTATATCCAAAGAATTTTTCGCAAAACCATACGTCTTTAACCTGAAAGCTATTGCCGTTTAGATATTCAAGTATGCCTGCGTCAGTGGTGAATTTAAAGGTGAGCTTGTACGAATAAAGTGCCTGCGTTTTCACATTGTATGCACGGTTGACTTTATTTATTCCGTATTTGCCGTCACCAAGGAGAGGATGACCAATGTGAGCAAGGTGCGCCCTTATCTGGTGGGTCCTGCCTGTGACAAGGTCAACTTCAAGAAGTGCAAGATCATCAGCCTTGTTTTCCGCAAGCACACGATAAGAGGTTATCATGGTGCGGCTGCCCTCAAATTTCTTGTCAGACACCTTGACAGTTTTTGTGGTTTCATCTTTCTGATGATAAGCCGTGAGCCGAGCGGACTTTTCCTTTGGTATGCCCACTGTCACACAAAGATAAAGCTTTTCAAGCTCTCTGTCTTTAACTTTCTGATTAAGCACACGCAAACTTTCAGCATTTTTCGCACATATTACAATGCCGCCTGTGTTGCGGTCTATCCTGTTGCAAAGGGCAGGAGCAAAAGACAACTCCTCCTCAGGTCGATATTCACCCTTTTCATAAAGATAGTGCTGTATCCTGTTTATGAGCGTGTCTGTCGAGCCGCTTTCGTCCTCATGTACCACAAGTCCGCACTTTTTGTCGCAAAGGATAATATTCTCGTCCTCGTAAATAATATTCAAAGACGTTGGCGCACTGAGAAAAGCAGGTCTGTCAGCAACTTCGCCCTTGAAAAATTCGTCATTGATGTAAAGCTGCATAACGTCACCGCAAGCAAGCCGTGTGGATATCTCACAGCGTTTGCCGTTGACCTTGATACGTTTTAGACGCAGATATTTGTACAGCAGATTTTTAGGCAGCTTCGGCACAGCCTTTGTGAGAAACTTGTCAACACGCTGACCTGCGTCATTCTGATTTATTATAAATTCTCTCATGCTATACCTCAGAGCTTCACACGAGCGGAGAATCCTCCGTCAATAAGCTCGTCAAGACCGGTGCTGTCAGCACCGCTTTCACGGAGAAGCAGAAGAATTTCTGACATATCGCAGGCTTTGCCTTTACGGCGAGATATCTCCTCTTCACATTTGATAGCATATTGTAAAGGCTTTTTGTCAGCAGGGAAGTTCACATCTGACCCTTGAGCGATGAGCCATTTGATGAAATCAACACTTCGCTTGTCAGGCTTGAGAATGCCGTCCTGCTCAACAAAGTCAGCACTTTCGATAGCAGTGAGCAAGAAAGTAAGCCCGTTGCTGTCAGTGTCGTTGTAGTCCACATCATCAGAGATGAATAAGAATTTAAGCTCTTCCAGTTCACGCTTTGAGAGGGTGTAGTTGTATTCGTCATATGATCTATTCATGTTACGTCCTCCTGAAATTATTACTATAGTGATATTATAACCTAAAGTGTGGGAGAATGCAAGAGGGGAGCGGTATTAAGTGAGGAATGAGGAGTGAGGAATGAGGAATGAGAAATGAGAAATGAGGAGTGGGCAAAGCTGAACAGAGATGTGGACAAGCACCGAGCGTAGCGAGCACTTAAACGCAGGCTCAAGCCCGGCGTTAGAGGGCTTGTGGGTTCTTAGGGCAAAGCCCTGAGCGGAGTTTGAGGCAGAGCCTCAATAGGCGTAAGCCTACTAGGTGCAGATTGAATTATAAAAAGCAGAATAAGGTTGTGCTCTATTATAAAGTAATATCGGAGCAAAAATCTGCACCGCTTACCCTTTCCCTAATCAAATGTAACCCCGCAAAGAGCGTAGCGATTTTGCGGCAGAAGAACCTATCCCGAACCACTGTAGGGGCGAACAGCGTTCGCCTGTGCTCAGGATTTGCTGTAAATTCAGAATTGTCGGGGAGAATTTTTTGCTGCCGAACCTTGTTGTTACCGTGGGTTTGTTTCTTCGACGGGCGAACGGTGTTCGCCCCTACACATACATCGAGCTGATACCGCAGGTTGAGTAACAATACCAGTCCGAAAAATCGTACATATACGCAAATTCAAAAAATATTGATAAAAAAGCCTTTACAATTAAAAATAAATGTAATATAATAATTAAAACAACTGTTCGATTGAGGAGGCATTTATGGATAAGTTTCAGCTTGTTTCAGATTATAAGCTATCGGGCGACCAGCCTGAGGCGGTGGACGCTTTAGTAAAGGGCATCGAAAGCGGTATGAGAGAGCAGACCCTTATGGGCGTTACTGGTTCCGGCAAGACCTTTACTATGGCAAACGTTATTGCTAGGATAAACCGTCCAACGCTCGTGCTTGCCCATAATAAGATACTTGCCGCTCAGCTTTGCTCTGAGTTCAAGGAGTTTTTTCCGAACAATGCCGTGGAATATTTCGTGTCCTACTATGACTATTATCAGCCTGAAGCCTATGTGCCTAGTAAGGACGTCTATATCGAAAAGGACAGCTCCGTTAATGACGAGATAGATAAGCTCAGACATTCCGCTACTTCCGCTATCGCTGAACGCCGTGACGTTATTATCGTTGCCAGCGTTTCTTGTATCTACTCCCTTGGTGACCCTGAAGAGTATAAGTCCATGGTGGTGTCTATCCGTCGTGGTATGGAGAAATCCCGTGACAGACTTATCGCTGACCTTGTGGGTATCCAGTATGAGCGAAACGATATAAATTTTGTGAGAAACAAGTTTCGTGTCAGGGGAGATGTGGTGGAGATATTTCCTGCCAATTCTACTGATACAGCTATCAGAGTGGAGTTCTTCGGCGATGAGATAGACCGTATCACTGAAATAAATGTGGTGACCGGTGAGGTGCTTTGCTCACTTGCTCACGCCGCTATTTTCCCTGCTTCCCATTATATCGTCAGCCGTGATAAAATGCACGACGCTATCGAAGAGATCAAGCAGGAGCTTGACGAGCGTATCAAGTATTTCAAAGACAACGATATGCTTATCGAAGCTCAGCGTATCGCACAGCGCACCAACTATGATATTGAGATGTTGGAGGAGATAGGCTTTTGCAGCGGTATCGAGAACTATTCCCGTGTGCTTGCAAGACGTCCCGCAGGCTCTACGCCATTCACTTTGCTTGACTTTCTGCCTGAGGATTTTGTGCTTTTCGTGGACGAGTCACACGTTTCTCTGCCGCAGGTAAGAGGTATGTATGCAGGCGACAGGGCAAGAAAACAGACCCTTGTTGACTATGGCTTTCGCCTACCGTCAGCAATGGACAACAGACCGCTGACCTTTGATGAGTTCTATTCTCATATCAATCAGGCGGTGTTCGTGTCAGCTACCCCAGGACCTATTGAGCAGGAAAGGTCACAGCAGATAGTTGAGCAGGTCATAAGACCGACAGGTCTGCTTGACCCTGAGATAATCGTAAAGCCGACTGAGGGTCAGATAGAGGACTTGCTAAGCGAGATAAATATGCGCACAGCTAAAAATCAGCGTGTGCTTGTTACTACTCTTACAAAGAAAATGGCTGAGGATCTAACAAACTATCTCAAGAGCTTTGACGTAAAGGTGAGATATATGCACCACGATATCGACACTATCGAGCGTATGGAGATAATCCGTGACCTGCGACTGGGCGAGTTTGATGTGCTCGTTGGTATCAACCTTTTGCGTGAGGGTCTTGACCTGCCTGAGGTAACTCTTGTGGCTATACTTGATGCTGATAAAGAGGGTTTCCTGCGTTCTGAAAGCGCACTTATACAGACCATAGGCAGAGCCGCTCGAAATGCCGAGGGCAAGGTAATAATGTATGCCGACACCGTGACACGTTCAATGGAAAAGGCTATCACCGAAACGGAGCGCCGTCGTGCAATACAGATGAAGTTCAACAAAGAACACGGCATAGTTCCGAAAACTATCGTCAAGGATATAAGAGATGTAATAGAAATATCCACCAAGGAAGAGGTGGAATACGAGGCAAGGCAGAAAACAAAGCTTTCAAAGCAGGAAACTGCAAAGCTCATAGAAAAGCTCACAAAGGAAATGAAAGAGGCGGCAAAGCTGCTTGAATTTGAGCACGCCGCATTCTTGCGTGATAAAATTGCGGAGTTAAAGGGTGAGAAGAAATAAAAAGCCTTGCGAAACATAAAACGGATATATATCCACAAAACGTGTGTAGGGGCGAACATCGTTCGCCCGCCTGCATACCAATATGTGATTTTTCAATACCAAAAGGAGAGTAAAGAATACCAATGCCAATTAACGAGATAGTTATAAAAGGTGCAAGAGAGCATAATCTCAAAAATGTTGATGTTACCATACCGAGAGATAAGCTTGTTGTTATGACAGGTCTTTCGGGTTCGGGTAAATCTTCTCTTGCATTCGATACCATATACGCTGACGGACAAAGACGTTATGTTGAGTCGCTGTCATCTTATGCGAGAATGTTTTTGGGTCAAATGGATAAGCCTGATGTTGACAGCATAGAGGGGCTTTCCCCTGCTATATCCATAGATCAAAAGACTACCTCCAAAAACCCACGTTCTACTGTGGGTACTGTCACAGAGATATACGACTATCTCAGACTGCTTTACGCCCGTATAGGCGTGCCCCACTGTCCTGTCTGCGGAAGAGAGATACGTCAGCAGACTGTTGACCAGATAGTGGATAAGATAATGGAGCTTGACGAGGGTACAAAGATTCAGCTTTTAGCTCCTATCATCAGAGGACGTAAGGGCGAGCATACAAAAGAGCTTGAACGTGCTAGAAAGTCGGGCTATGTGAGAGTGCGTATAGACGGCATAACCTATGACCTTTCGGAAGAGATAAAAATAGAGAAAAATAAAAAGCATACTATCGAGATAGTGGTGGACAGACTTGTTATCAAGGAGGGCATAAAGTCCCGTCTTACCGACAGTATCGAAACTGTTTCTTCGCTTACAGGGGGACTTGTGGGAGTTGACGTTATCGGCGGAGAGGAAATGCTTTTCTCACAGAACTACGCCTGCCCTGAGCATGGCGTATCTATCGACGAGCTGACTCCGAGAATGTTCTCTTTCAACAATCCTTTCGGTGCTTGCGAAAAGTGTACTGGTCTTGGCGTGTTCAAGAAGATAGACCCTGAGCTTATTATCCCTAACAAAGACCTTTCCATAAGGCAGGGTGCAATCAAAGCAAGCGGCTGGAACAGCCTTGAAGAAGGCTCTATCGCCATGATGTATTTCAACGCAATTTCTGAGACTTACGGCATATCCCTTGACGAGCCTGTGAAAAACCTCGACAAGGACGCTATAGACATTTTCCTTTACGGCACGCAGGGTCAGAAGCTTCACCTAAAGCGTGGCAATAAGTTCTATAAGGCTGACTATCAGGCTGAATTTGAGGGCGTTATACCAAACCTTGAAAGGCGTTACAAGGAATCCAACAGCGATTGGGCAAAGGCTGATATAGAAGCTTATATGAGCGATGAAAAGTGTCCTGCCTGCCATGGTGAAAGGCTTAAAAAAGAGAGCCTGAGCGTTACAGTTGGTGGAATAAATATCGCAGAGCTTTGTCACAAGTCGGTGGCAAAGGCACTGGATTTTTTTGAAAACCTTGAGATAAGCGACCGTGACAAGCTTATCGGTGAGCAGATAATAAAAGAGATAAAGTCACGCCTTGGCTTTCTCAAAAGCGTTGGACTTGAATATCTCACCCTGTCACGTTCCGCAGGCACACTCTCAGGCGGTGAGAGCCAGCGTATAAGGCTTGCAACGCAGATAGGCTCATCACTTGTGGGCGTGCTGTATATCCTTGACGAGCCGTCTATCGGTCTGCACCAGCGTGACAATGACAAGCTTATCGCAACCTTAAAAAGACTTCGTGACCTTGGCAACACCCTCATAGTGGTAGAGCATGACGAGGACACCATGCGTGCGGCAGATTTCGTGGTTGACGTTGGACCGGGTGCAGGCATTCACGGAGGAGAGATAGTCTGCGCAGGAACTGTTGACGATATAATGAAGTGCGAGCGTTCTATCACAGGACAGTATCTCAGCGGTGCAAAGAAAATACCTGTCCCTGAAACACGCAGACAGGGCAACGGCAAGTATCTGAAAGTTATCGGTGCAACACAGAACAATCTGAAAAACATAGATGTTGAGATACCTCTTGGCACTTTCACCTGCGTAACAGGTGTATCAGGCTCAGGCAAATCATCGCTTGTGAACGAGATAATCTATAAGGAGCTTGCGGGCAGATTAAATCGTGCGAAAATACGCTCCGGAGCATTCAAGGAAATGCAGGGGATAGAGCATCTTGATAAGGTAATAGATATCGACCAGTCGCCGATAGGCAGAACGCCAAGGTCTAATCCTGCCACATACACAGGGGTATTCACGGATATCAGAGAACTTTTCGCACAGACCGCTGACGCAAAGATGAAAGGCTACGGTGCAGGACGTTTCTCATTCAACGTCAAAGGCGGAAGATGTGAAGCCTGTGAGGGCGACGGTATAATCAAGATAGAAATGCACTTTTTGCCTGACGTGTATGTGCCATGCGAAGTCTGCGGTGGTATGAGATACAACCGTGAAACGCTGGAGGTAAGATACAAGGGCAAGAACATCTATGACGTGCTTGAAATGACAGTGGAAGAGGGCGTTGAGTTTTTCAGCGCTATCCCTAAAATAAGCCGTAAGCTTGAAACATTGTATGAAGTTGGTCTTGGCTATGTGAAGATAGGGCAGGCGGCTACAACCCTTTCAGGCGGTGAAGCGCAGAGAGTCAAGCTTGCAACAGAGCTTTCAAAAAGAGCCACAGGCAGGACGATATACATTCTTGACGAGCCGACTACAGGACTTCACACGGCGGACGTACACAAGCTTATCGAGGTCTTGCAAAAGCTTGCAGACGGCGGAAACACGGTGCTTGTTATCGAGCACAATCTTGACGTCATAAAGACCGCAGACCATATCATAGACTTAGGTCCTGAGGGCGGTGACGGCGGCGGAACTATCGTCTGCACAGGCACGCCTGAGGAAATTGCGGCTTGCGACAGGTCTTATACGGGACAGTATTTGAGGAAGATGCTGTAACAAATGAGGAATGAGGAATTGGCATAGCTACACCTTGCGGCTCTTCAGTACGAGGTAAATGTATGCACTTTGTTTATTCTGCTATGTAGTGCAGAGGGGTGCAGAAATGAAACTACCAAACTAAATAATAACCAAAGCGGTGTCGAGAAATAAAACTCACACCGCTTTTCTATAACTCAAACAAAGCACCAGCAAAGAGCGTAGCGATTTTGCGGCAGTAAAACCTTTCCCGAATAATCTGTAGGGGCGAACAGCGTTCGCCCGTGCTCAGAACTTGTACAAATTCAGAACTGTAGGGGAGTTTTTTACGTTTGCCAAACAGCGTAATAATCAGGGTTTATTTCTTCGACGGGCGAACAGTGTTCGCCCCTACACATTATTTTAGCAAATACCGAATATAAATATCTCGGTGATGAACTTGTTTAAAATAAAGATAAAAAATACCACCTACGGCGTGTCGTTCAGTTTCTTTTTCGTCGTCGCACTTGTGTCTGTCTGCTCAGGTACGCAGGCGGATATGCTCTTTGTTACGCTTATGTGCTGCGCACTCCACGAACTGGGTCACCTCGTACTCATGACCGCTTTCGGAAGCTCACCGCAAGAAATTGTTGTCTATGGAGGCGGTATCCGCATTACTCCCGATAATAAACAGCTGTCTAAATACCACGAGCTTGCTGTGCTTTTCGGTGGTGCAGTAGTAAATTTTGCCCTCTGCCTGCTAACATATCTAACAAGTGGTGGTGGCTTTTTCTGTCAGGTGAATTTTCTGCTTGGTGCGCTAAACCTACTGCCATTTCGCTATTTTGACGGCGGCAGGATACTCGCCTTGCTTGCCAATGGCAAGGTCTGCGAGTTTTTCAGAGCTGTGTTTATACTACTCTCAGCGGCGGCTATGATACATATGATACTCCACGGCATCGTCAGCATATCCTTCGCCGCAACTTTCTGCTTTATCGTCCTCTCCGAAGTCATATATTAACACTTTGCTTATTGCTTTTGTAATAAATTTTTGGTATAATGATATGAAATGCTTATGTATCTGTAGGTGCGAACAGTGTTCGCCCGTTTCACCTCACTTTGTGTATTGCTCTCGCTTTACCGGGTGCGGTGAGATAGTACAGACATTCAATATCGGAGGATAAAACGTTGGAAGAATTAAAAAAGAAAATAGAAAAGCTGTTGCTTAAAGTGCAGCGTCCGTCAAGGTATATCGGCGGCGAGGTGGGCAGCGTTGTAAAGGATAAGGATAAGGTGGACGTGCGGTTCGCTTTCTGCTTTCCTGATACTTATGAGGTGGGTATGTCACACCTGGGCATGAAGATACTTTACGGTCTGAAAAATGCCCGTGAAAATTGGTGGTGCGAGCGTGTCTTTATGCCTGAGGAGGACTACAACAAGCTTATGCGTGAGAACGATATCCCTCTTTATGCTCTGGAGAGCCTTGACCCTATAAAGGATTTCGACTTCATCGGATTTACGCTCATGTATGAGCTTTCTTATAATAATGTGCTTGAAATGCTCGACCTTGCAGGCGTGCCGGTGCTTGCTAAGGACAGAACTGAGCTTACACCATTTGTTATCGCAGGCGGTCCGTGTGCCTGCAACCCTGAGCCTATGGCTGACTTTTTCGACCTGTTCATTCTTGGCGAGGGTGAGGAAGTCAACGTGGAGCTTCTTGAACTTTACGAGAGAATGAAGCCTTTGAAGCCTACTAAGCAGGAGTTTCTAAGAGAAGCCGCAAAGCTGGAGGGTGTTTATGTTCCGTCTTTCTATGACGTGGATTACAATGAGGACGGCACAGTGAAGTCTATCACGCCAAACGTCCCTGAGGCACCTGCTAGGGTCAAAAAGCGTGTTATAAAGGACTTTGACAAGGTATATTACCCAGAGGGATTTGTTGTGCCGTTCACTCAGATAGTCCATGACAGAGCGGTGGTTGAGGTACTGAGAGGGTGCATAAGAGGCTGTCGATTCTGTCAGGCAGGCTTTATCTACCGCCCGTTCAGAGAGAAAAGCATCGACACCATAAAGAACGAAACTAAGTCCCTTTGCGAGCAGACAGGCTATGAGGAAGTGTCCTTGTCGTCTTTGTCAACAAGCGACTATACAGAGATAAACAAGCTTTTGGAAAATCTTGTGGAATACACCGACGGCGAGCAGATAAACCTTTCACTGCCGTCGTTGAGAATAGACAATTTCAGTGAAGAGCTTTTGGAAAAAATAAAGTCCGTAAGAAAAAGCGGTCTGACCTTTGCTCCTGAGGCAGGCACTCAGCGTCTGCGTGACGTCATAAACAAAAACATAACCGAAGACGAGATAATGCGTACCTGCCGCACTGCCTTTGAGGGCGGATACAGCACTGTAAAGCTTTATTTCATGCTTGGTCTGCCAGAGGAAACGCTGGAGGACGTTGAGGGTATCGCAAAGCTTGCGCAGAAAGTCCTTGACCTTTATTACGAAACTCCAAAGGAAAAGCGTGGCAAGAGCGTGCAGATATCAGTTTCTACTGCAACATTCGTACCAAAGCCTTTCACACCTTTCGAGTTTGAACCGCAGGCAACTCCCGAGGAGATAAAAGAGAAACAGGAACACCTTTTCAAAAGTCTTACAAGCCGTAAGATACGCCTTAGCACTCACCAATCCTATACATCTATATTGGAAGCAGTTCTTGCAAGGGGTGACAGACGTCTTGGTAAGGCGATATACACCGCATGGAAAAAGGGTTGCTATCTTGACGGCTGGGACGAGCATTTCAAGGCTGACAAGTGGCAGGAAGCATTTGAGGAGTGCGGGCTTGATACAAGCTTCTATGCTCACCGCAGACGTTCTTATGACGAGATAGCACCGTGGTCGCACCTTGACTATCTTGTGAGCCACGAGTTTTTCGTTCGTGAGAACAAGAAAGCACATCAGGCAGTGACTACAAGAAACTGCAAAGAGGGCTGTTCAGGCTGTGGCATAAAATGCGAATACGGAGGTGTTTACTGTGGCAAACGCTGAGCCGAAGAATGTAAATCTCCGTTTGGAGAGATTTGAATACAGAGCGGTATTTTCAAAAACAGGCAGGGCGAAATACATTTCTCATCTTGACCTTATGAGAGCCTTTCAGCGAGTGTTCAAAAGGGCGCACCTGCCAATATGGCACACTCAGGGTTTCAATCCCCATGTGTATATAATGTTCCCGCTTGCATTGCCCCTTGGCACTGACAGCAGGGTAGAGATAATGGACTTTGCTCTCACTGAGGATATCCCATACAGTGAGGTTTTGGAGCGAATGAACGCACAAACGCCTGTGGGGCTTGAGATAGTGAGCGTTTCAAAGCCTGAGCATAAGCATACCGATATTACAGCGGCGGAGTATGTGGCAAGGCTGAAAACAGATAAGAGCGTACATGAAGTGGCGGAGCTTTTCAGCAAGTTCATGGCACTTGACAAGATAGAGATAGAAAAGCGAACCAAGAAAAAGACTATCAATCTTGTGGATATAAAGCCACATATCACAGTGCTTGACAGCAAAGAGCTAGAGGACAGCTTTGAGGTGACATTAAAGCTGCCCTGCGGAAGCTCCTTCAATCTAAATGTGAACGTAGTCATAGACACGTTCTGTGAGCGTTATGGTATAGAAATATCGGAAATTTATACAGAACGCACAAAAATACTCATGGCAAATGGCGAAAATTTTATATAAATATCCTTGCAAAAGGTTTTGAGATGTGGTATAATATTAAAGCATTTGAATTACCGTCGGTTCTTCCGACGAGAGTTAATGCCACGCCTTTGAACGAAAGGCACGACATTAAAGCGGGCAGTCCTCTGGCTTTGCAGCGATAGCTGCCATAAAGCGAATGAATGTCTGAAAATATTAAGGAGGAATTTAAAGTGGACGCTTTAAAGCAGATTTCTAATTCAAGCCTTAAATCCGAGGCACCTGTTATCAATGTTGGTGATACAGTAAAGGTACACGTAAGAATTACAGAGGGTGACAAGTCCAGAATCCAGGTATTCGAGGGCACAGTTATCGCTAAGAAGCACGGTGGAATCCACGAGACATTCACAGTTCGTAGAGTAGCTCACGGCTGTGGAATCGAGAGAGTTTTCCCTGTTCATTCACCTGTAGTTGAAAAGGTAGAGGTTGTACGCAGCGGTAAGGTTCGCCGTGCTAAGCTCTATTATCTCCGTGACAGAGTTGGTAAGGCAGCTAAGGTCAAGGAAGCTATCAGATAATTCTTTCTATAAAAACGAGTCGGCTTTGGTCGGCTCGTTTTTTTATATCCACGACTGAGTTGTTCGCACGATATACGGTAGGGGCGAAC
>ENA-OPBX01000397-OPBX01000397.1-human-gut-metagenome-genome-assembly--contig:-NODE-397-length-32107-cov-3.365188_pt1 | contig 32107 bp, 33 predicted proteins | sample MGYA00241075_ERZ501466 | MGnify/ENA primary metagenome ERZ501466 (study PRJEB25962, sample SAMEA2042633) | human gut metagenome | biome: human gut; feature: human-associated habitat; material: faeces...
GCAGTTTTCTGGGCAGTGTATCTTGTATTTTTACATTTTGTGAATAATGAATATCTGGGATTTTTCGTTGTGGCGATCCTGATCACGATCTACTCGGAGATCTGGGCGAGGATCTTAAAGACACCGGCAACGACGGTCCTGATGCCGACGGTCATCCCGCTGATCCCGGGAGGTTCCCTGTACTATGCGATGGACGCGGCGCTCCGCCATGATGCTCCGGAGTTCATCCTGAAGGCCCAGAAAGCCATCGGGCTTGCGGTCGCGCTTGCGGCCGGAATCATGATCGTTACGTCATTGAGGCGGCCGATCGAGGCGCTGGTGCACATAGTAGCTAAGAAAAAATATTGACGAACAAATGTTCGTAATATATAATAGTGATGTGGGAAAGCAGAATACATGAAAGGCGGCCTGCCCTCCGGTTTCGGAGGGACTAACCCTCCAGACGAAAGAAAGGAGGGCGATGCGATGGTTACATATTCTGACATGATTCAGTTTTGTATATTCATTGTTGCCCTTGTAAGTCTTTGTTATGAGATTTTCAAGGGTAAAAGAAAATAGCCGCCAACTACTGGGAATAGTTGACGACTGACATTAGTAATAGTTGACACTATTTGCGGGTAGCCGCTTGCGGTTTCCCTCTTTATGTCTTAAATATAGCATATCTGGCAGCAGGACGCAAGGGGTGAACGAAATGTTTACCAGTGTTCAAGCCTATAGAAATAATTAGGATCTGACTATTTTTCAGAATCACGTGCTATTCTTTCAGCTACAGCTTTTTTGATATATCCGTTGACTGATTCACCGGCTAGTTGTGCCGCTTCTGCAATAATTTCTTTTTGTCCTTTAGGAAATGTAACGTTTATCCGGGAGTTTATATCGGTAAGATTGTAAGGCTGTTTTGGCGATTTGGTACTTTTTTGGTACTTACCTTGATTTTTCATCCCCACCATGCTATACTAACACCCGTTACAAAACCCCTAAAAACAAGGTCTTACAAGGGTTTCGCCGATTCCCGGCGTAAGGTCATATACTTACAGTATATGCCTTCCGCGGCATTCGTCAGATGTCCATGCAAGCATGGCCGCCAGACTCATTGCTGCGCGAAAATGAATCGAGTGTTCGTGACCTTCCACTCGTAAAACAAAACTAGAGGAGAGAATTTCATATGAAGAACAAGAATGTAGCATTTATGACTCAGGCAGCGATGATCGCTGCAATCTACGTGGTGCTTACTTATGTATTTGCACCATTTTCATTCGGAGAAGTACAGATACGTATTGCAGAAGCACTTACGATCCTTCCGGTATTTACACCGGCAGCGATTCCTGGACTTTTCGTTGGATGTATTGTTGGAAACATTCTCGGAGGAGCAATCCTGCCGGATATCATTTTCGGAAGCATTGCAACTTTGATCGGAGCATTTTTTACTTATCAGCTTCGTAACAAAAACCGTTTCCTTGCACCGTTACCACCGATTATTGCTAACACAGTAATCGTTCCGTTTGTACTTCGTTACGGATATGGAGTAGCACTTCCGATTCCGTTTATGATGTTGACAGTTGGTGTCGGAGAAGTTGTCGGATGTGGTGTGCTTGGATTAGTCCTTTATACTGCATTGAATCGTTATAAAAATGTAATTTTTAAAACAGCATAAGAAGATGTAAAAAGCGGACAGACTGAAAAGCTATTCAGCCTGTCCGTTTTTTATACTATTGTTGTGTATACAATCGTAGAATTTTACAAATTTGAGTGGAGATATATTTATGGAAAAGTGGATAAGAATCTTCTATAATATAAAAAGAGAAACTGTAACCAGATGAAAGTTTGACAGTAAGTGAAAAAAGGAGAAATATGAAATATACAGTTGTTGTTGCTGATGATGAGGAGGAAATCCGCAGAAGTCTTGTTCGCAGGGTAAAGTGGGAAGAGATTGGTTTTGAAGTGGTCGGGGAAGCTGAAAATGGTGCAGACGCGCTGGAACTGGTTGAAAAGCTGGAACCAGATCTGCTCCTTACCGATATCAAGATGCCATTTTTATCGGGGATTGAGCTGGCACGGGCGGTCAGGGAAGTTCGCCCGATGGTACAGATCGCATTTTTAAGTGGATTTGATGATTTTACCTATGCGCAGCAGGCAATTCAATATAATATTGTAAGTTATATGCTGAAGCCGATTTCAGCAAAAGAGATCGAGGCGGAATTGATAAAGATTAAAAAAGCCATGGATCAGCGAGGGGAAGAATTTACAAAAGAAAGAAAAGAGAAGCTGGACATCCGCAAGACGCAATTCCTTATTCCGCTTTTGCTCGACAGCTTTCAGAATGAACGGGTGTCCGAAGAGGCACTTCTTGAGCGGGCAGAGGAATGTGAGCTGATCCGTAATCCAAAGCCGGATAATATGCAGTACGTGGTGCTTGTAACCGGAATCCGTGATGCAAATGGAAAGGATCAGACAAGCTATAGCAGTGTAAATGCAGTTGATATGATCTTGAAAAAATATGTTCATTATGTAAGCTGCCATCTGGAAGGAAGAGTGGTATCGCTGATCGCGACGACTCCGGGAGGTATGGGTAAGTATTTACATATTATTGTAGAAGAAATTGTTCAGAGTGTGGAGCGTATTATGGGATATTGCTGTCAGATCGGGTATAATGCAAAACCTTCGCCATGCGGCTTTCCGCATTTTGTTAAAGAGACCTGCGAAAGGGTTGCAAACCTGTTCCAAAAGGCGTACGAGGAAGCGTATTACCCGAAAGGCTACCGTGAGCGGCAGCACGATTCATGGGGGACGTGTATCGACATTGTACACGCCATCGAGCACCAGCAGTGGTTGGATTCCCCGGGGGAAAAGCGAGAATCCCCCGGGACGACAAATCGCTCCTTCAAGCCTATCCCGCTGGGGCATGAGCCGTTCCCGAAAATTGAGCGGGTGGAAGAATGAGCTGCTTGTCTTGTGAGAACTACATACCCCTCGACCCACCTATCCAACGCACCGATTCCAACGGTCAGACCTATGAGGTGCCGGGATTATGCAAAATTGGAGCAGACCACATAATTTCTGGGCTTCCTGTCTATCTTCCAACGGCAAAATGTGATAAAATAACAGAAGCACCGTTGCAAAACGGCAGCTGAATTATGACGGAGGTAGGCTGTGACATTACAGGAATTGTCCAAGTATTATGACATTCAGATGACCCTCGAAAAAGACCGTGAAGCCTTGGAGAATCTTCGGCAGAAAATCAATCCTGCCTCCCCACAGCTGACGGGTATGCCACATACGCCCGGTGTTCGGGACAAGGTGGCGGATCTGGCTGTGGAACTGGCTGACATGGATGAACGTGTCCGCTGGTTGGAGGAACAGGCAGCGGAAGAAAAGCCCAAGGTCGAGGCGTACTGCAAGAGCATCATGGATGCCCGGCTTTATCTGATCTTCCGGCTGCGATTTGTCCGCTGCTACTCGTGGGCAGAAGTTGCCGGAGCACTCGGAAAGTGCTACACGGAAGCCGGGGTCAGCCGGATGGCCTACAACTACCTCGAATCACATTGACCGATAAGCCCTGCATTTGCGGGGCTTTTTATTTTTGCCCGAAAACTCAAATTCAACCTCAAATTTTCATAAAATACGGCCAAATATAGAAATAAGTTTTACATTTTGGCTGCCAAAAATTAAATTCAAACTGAAAATATCAAAAATCAATGCAGATTATTTCACACGGTGATGGACGGTGTAGGACGATTTCACACGGCGTGTAATGCCGTGCAATAAACAAGAACGACCAGCAACGCTTTGATATGGATTCAGATGACAACGGACGCTCCGAGTGATATGATTAGGATGCAAAATTCAAATCAAGCCAAGCGGTGCTCACCATTCCCGGTGGGTGCCGCTATTTTATTGCCTGAAAGGAGGATTCCGGGCCGCACGTTGCTCCTTTGCGTGTGGCATCACCGCAGCACCCCGAAAAGCCGAGGTGCTGCAGCTGGGCATTTCGCCGTGCCCAGTCACAAAGAAGGAGATTTTCCATGTATCAGAAAATCAAGGCAAAATTCAAGGCAAACCCCACCATTTTCTACGCCTGTTCCATCGTTGCATCATGGGCAGGAGTCGGCTCCCTGATGAACTTCCGCACGCTGGCCATCAACAACGGCGCTGCTGCGGCTATCATCTGGGCGGTTTTCAACTCGCTGGCCTGTATCTTCTTCGGTCTGTTTGCGGAGTACATCCCGACCGTCCGGCGCATCATGCAGAGCAAGGTGATGTTCTACTTCATCGGCTTTTTGACCGTGTTCCAGACATGGACGCAGATGTCCGGCATCTATGAGATCTTCGGCGACACGCCGATCGGCACCACCGGAGGCACATTGATTGTCTACGGCACCTGCCTTGTGTTCCTGTTTATGCTTCTGAAAGAGGGCATGATTCGGAACGTCCTGTCTGATGGCTTTTCATGGGTGGTTGTTTACGGTCTGCTGGCAGTCGTTGTCATTGCCGCGCTGGTATACACCCACGGTGCATTCGTCAACATCGACCCCGGCCTGACTGCTGCCGGTATCCAGACGGGCCTCTACAAAGGCTTCCTGCTGCTGCCCGGCCCGTTCACTTATCCGTACTACTACTCGCTGTTCTCCTACAACGACAAAAATGAAGATGGCACCCAGCACGGCAACATGAAAAAGTCCTTTGTGCTGGCTGGCGTGATGTTCGGTGTCTACATGGTGCTGGCTGCGCTGCTCACATGGGTCAATTTCAGCCCACTGCTGAACACGCTCAAGGCTATCCTGATCACCATCATTGCGCTGTCCTCGCTGTCCACCTACCTCTATTCGGAGTATCTGGTGTTCGGTGAGAACATCGGCTTTCTCATTGACGTGCTCACTGTTACCTCGTGGCAGCTCGTGATCCCGCTGGGTGTCATGGGCATCTGGACGCTGATGAGCGAGCTTCGGGTGTACATCATCATCTTTGTGCTACTGGCCTCCGTGGTCCTGCACCTCGTTTCTGACCGAAAGGAGGATGCACGATGAAAATCACGGTAAAGAAGCTGTCCGAGCTGCACAAGCCCGCCCACAACATCCGCCGGCATTCCGAGAAGCAGTTGACCGAGTACATCCGCAGCATTGAAATGTTCGGGCAGGTCAAGCCGCTGGTCGTGGCCGAGGACGGTGAGATCATCGCCGGTAACGGTCTGTATGAAGCGCTGCTCCGCATGGGCCGGGAAACCTGTGACTGCTATGTCATGGTCGGCCTGACCGATGTTCAGAAGAAAAAGCTCATGATGGCCGACAACAAGGTCTATGAGCTGGGATTCACTGATGTGGATGCCATCGAGGAACTGGTCAAGGAGCTGGACGGTGATGTGGATGTCCCGGGCTGGGATGCCGATCTGCTGGAAATGCTGAACAGCACCGAGGATGAAGCGGACGAAATGATTGGCTCCTACGGAGAATTCCCGGAGAGCGAGATTTCGTCCATCAACCGCCAGCAGAATGAGGAACACGTCCCCTATGCAGCAGCGCCTACCTATCCGGTAGCGCCGCCCGACCCACAGCCCGTGTCCACCGTCTCCGAGCCTCCGCAGCAGCCCTCCCCGGTGTTGGAGGTGTCTACACCTACCGAGCCGGAAACCGCTGTTCCTGAGGCGGCCAGCGGCGCAGAGCAGCACCGGTACATCCGCTGCCCGAAGTGTGGTGAGCTGATATGCCTGTGAAAGTAGTGGAAAGCAACCTGAACGTGTTGCAGGCTGCGAAGATCCGCATCCGAAATGTGTTTGCCAACGGCTGCAAAATCTACCTGAGCTTTTCTTCCGGCAAGGATAGCCTGTGCATGGCCAACCTCGTTTATGAAATGATTCTCTCCGGTGAGCTGGACCCCAAGCAGCTGACGGTGACGTTCATCGACGAGGAGGGGCTTTACCCCTCGATGGTCGATGCAGCATACCGCTGGCGGCGCAACTTCCTGTCGGTCGGCGCAAAATTCTTGTGGTTTTGCCTGCCGTTCAAGCAGGTGTCCGTCATTGACCACCTGTCCAGCTCCGAATCGTGGATAACGTGGGAGCCGGGCAAGGAAGATGTCTGGATGCGCAAACCGCCCGATTTTGCCATCATGTACAGTCCCTACCTCCACTATGCAGGGGAAATGAACTACCAGACGTTCTGCTCCAAGGCGTTTTCTGACGGCATCCAGCTTGTCGGTCTGCGCACGGCGGAAAGCCTGACCCGCTTCAAGTGCATTGCCAACACCAAAATGGAGCGCATCACCCGCGGCGGCAAGTTCTATCCCATCTACGACTGGAAGGACTCCGATGTGTGGCTGTACATCAAGGAGCGAAACCTTGAATTTCCTGAGATCTACATGAGGCTCTATGAGGCGGGTGTCCGAAAGAATGCCCTCCGGCTGTGCGCATTCTTCGGTGACTGCGGCACACAGGGCCTCCGTTGGATAGCTGAAACGGACAACGACCTGTGGGAGCGCATCCAGCGGCGAGAACCCAATGCCTACCTCGTTCTGCTCTACTGGGATTCTGAAATGTTCCGGCGCACCACCCGCAAGCGTGGGGAGCTGGAAGAAGAATCCGAGAAAAAGGACTATAAAGCCCTCTGCAAAGACCTTCTGTTCCTGCACCCGGAGCGCTACACCATCGCCAAGGATACCCTGTCCCACATCGAGCACTGGCGTGGCCTGTTCATCAAGACCTACGGCATCGCTGAGCAGAAGCACTACAAGACCATGTACGAGGGCCTGTTGTACGGAGACCCCAAAATGCGTATCCTGCGCATTCTCTGGACCACCATCTACAACGACCACAACGCCCGCATCAAGGAGGAGCAGAACCATGGAAAGCATTGATGTATTCGCCCCGCTGGCATCCCTCCAGTGGGTAGACCGCAACACTATTCACGCCAACGACTACAACCCCAACAAGGTCAGCGAGGAAAACCTGAAGCTGCTTATCCAGTCTATCCTGACCAACGGCTGGACACTGCCCATCGTGGTACGCCCTGACGGCACCATCATTGACGGCTTCCATCGCTGGACTGTATCGGGCCGGGAGCCGCTGCTGTCCCTGCTGGGCGGCAAAGTGCCGGTCGTAGTCGTAGACCACCACGGCGACGAGAGCGCCGACGTGTACGGCACCATAACCCACAACCGTGCCCGTGGCACCCACCTGTTGGAGCCGATGAAAGCCATTGTCAAGAAACTCATTGACGAGGGCAAGACCGTGGAGGAAATCGGCAAGCAGCTGGGCATGAAGCCCGAAGAAATCTTCCGCCTGTCCGGCTTTACCAAAGACGAGTTCCTGAACATGATGACCAAGGGCCACGACACATACTCCAAGGCTCAGGTCATCCGGAGCGTATGAAATCGTCCTTGCCAGCGCTCATGCGGGCAGGGGCTTTATCTCGAGGAAAGGAATCATCACTATGGACTACTATGATTTTGTGGCATCCGCCATTGCTGCCGTCGCCAGCCTCTATAATGCAAACGCTGAGCTGGCACATCTCCAGAAGATCGGCGTGAAAGACGTGTGCGTACTCTGGTGCGGCAGCACACTTCAGAACAACAAGGCTTGGTTGTCCACCACCGTCCCTGACTGTATGTACTACGAGGCAACCTACGACGGCGACAAGAAGGAGCTGCGTCTGGATGCCTATAGGAAGATTCAAAGCGTGAGCATTCCCTGCTGAAAGGAGCACGACACCATGAACACCGTAACCGTATACGCCTGTCCCAGCGTCCCTATGGACAGCATCGAGTGTACCATCGAGTATGACCCTGCTGTGGTCGAAGCCTTTCTGCATCCGCCCAACAGCGGACAGGAGCGGGCCGACGATGGCTCGTTCGGTGACGAAAAGGTACTGTGACGGGGGTGCCCCACACTGAGCGGGCTCGTTGACCCCGAAACCAAGCTAGTTAGTGAGGGAAAAATCAGTCATTTCGTTACGGTTTGTATAATGACTTCGCTGTGATTTTCCAAAGAGTTTTACAAAAAAGGAGGTGGTTTCTGAATGCCGACAAAAGAAAGAGTTGCTGACATGACTGTGACCACCACCCAACTGGCCGCCGTGCTGGGCATCACGAACCGCAGGGTGCAGCAGCTCACACAGGATGGGGTGCTCACCACCGTCAGTCGAGGAAAATTTGTCCTTGGTGACGCAGTGCAGGCCTACAATGCCAGCACTGCCCGTGGCGGGCTGACCAAAGAGGAAGCGGCAGAGGCCAAAAAGCTGGACCACATCAAGCAGAAAGCAGAAGCTACGCTCAAAGCCAGCAAAGCGAAAATCGCTCAAGCTGAGGCAAAAGAGCTGTCCGGGCAGATGCACCGCAGTGAGGATGTGGCCGCTATGACCTCTGAGCTTATCTACACCGTCCGGGGTGCGCTGATGGCGTTACCAAGCCGGGTGGCCATCAATGCCGCTGCACTGTCTGACCCTGCCGAGGTCGCAGAGTATATGCGCGGCGAGGTCAATCAGATTGCGGAGGAAATCGCTCTGTTCCGCTATGACCCGGCCAAGTATGAGGCTCGCGTCCGGGAACGCCGGTCGTGGACTGAAAAACTGGACGGTGACGAGGATGAGTGACAACGCCGCCGTAGACCGCCTGAACGCGCTGGTGTCGAAGCTGGTGGCAGCTATTCGCCCGCCGCCCAACGTGACGGTCAGCGAGTGGGCTGCACAAAACCGCGTCCTGTCCCCGGAAGCGTCTGCCGAACAGGGTCGCTGGCGCAACAGCAGAACGCCCTATCTGGTGGAAATTATGGACGCATACTCTGACCCTCGCGTCCATCACATCGTTGTCGTAGCGTCCTCGCAGGTCGGCAAGAGCGAATTTGAAAACAATGTCATCGGCAGAACGATTGACGTTGACCCCGGATCTATCCTTTTTATCCACCCGGTTCAGACTGATGCAAAGGAGTACAGCAAGCTGCGTATCGCCCCCATGATACGAGATTGTCCTACCTTGCGGGCAAAGGTGGCAGAGAGCAAGAGCCGAGACAGTGGAAACACCATTCTGCAAAAGAGTTACCCCGGCGGCATCCTGACCATGTGCGGATCCACTGAGGCGCACGCTTTGGCATCAAAGCCCATCCGTTATGTGCTGGGTGACGAGCGCGACCGCTGGGCAGTGAGCGCCGGCACAGAGGGTGACCCTTGGGAGCTGGCAATGGCCCGCCAGACTACGTTTTATAACGCAAAGGCTGTGGAAGTCAGCACACCCACCATCAAGGGACACAGTGCCATTGCCAAGTCCTACGTCAAGGGCACGATGGAGCGCTGGGTATCCCAGTGCCCGCACTGCAAGGGATTCCATGAACTGCGTTGGGAAGATATTCGGTACGAGTATGACACCATCGAAACCCACGGAGAGAAAACCTACAAGGTCAAGGACGTGTGGTATCTCTGCCCGGAGTGCGCCTGCATTTCGGACGAAGTGACCATGAAGCGGGCACCAGCTCACTGGCAAGCGGAAAATCCCGCCGCCTATGAGAACGGTATCCGCAGCTTTTGGCTGAACAGCTTTGTTTCGCAGTGGGCAGCATGGAAAGATACCGTGCTGAAATACCTGAATGCCCTGGGCGATACCAAGAAGATGCAGGTTGTCTACAACACCCGTCTGGGGCTGCTGTGGGAAGATCGCGGCGATGTGCAGGACGAGGACACCATGCTTGGCCGCAGGGAGGAATACCCTGCGGAACTGCCGGATGGTGTGCTGGTGCTGACCGCTGGCGTTGATACGCAGGACGACCGCATGGAGTACGAGATCGTGGGCTTCGGTCACTTCGGGGAAACATGGGGCATCGAAAAAGGCATCATCTCTGGCCGCCCGGACAGTGACGAGGTCTGGCAGCAACTGGACGAGCTGGTTTTCGACCGCAAGCTGAAATTTGCTGACGGCCTAGAGCTGCCCGTTTCCATCAAATTTGTAGACGAGGGCGGCCATTTCACCCAAGAGGTACGCCAGCGCTGCCATGACCGCATCGGCAAAAAGGTTTTCTGCATCAAGGGCTTTCCCGGCTCCGACCGGCCGTTCACAGGCCCGCCAAAGCAGGTGAAAATCACGGTGCAGAACCGCTACATCGGGATGTGCTGGCAGTACCAGTTGGGCGTTGACGCTGGCAAGCAAATCATCATGGACGATTTGAAAGTGCAGGAGCCGGGCCCTCGGTACTGCCACTTCCCACGCCGGGACGATTACGGCCTCGGCTACTTCAACGGCCTCTTGTCAGAGCATTTGATATACAAAGAGGGCCACCGCAACCCGTGGCAATGGGATAAAATCTCCGGCCATGAGCGAAACGAACCTCTTGACTGTCGAAACTATGCCATAGCGGCCTACAAGGTGCTGCCGAAAGACCTTGATGCCATCGACCGGGCGCTGAAAAGGCTGCGCGGCGAGGCACCAGAGGCACCGGCAGCCCCGGTGATAAATATTCAACAACCCGTCTCCCGTCCCCAGCCGTCCCCCGGCCGGAGGCGGGAGAACTTTTTGGACGACTGGTGAGGTGTGAGTTATGGATACCGTGACCATCAAAAAGCGGCTGGAGTTCCACACGAAGCGGCTTGATAACCTGTATGTGGCCTACAACAAGCTGCTTTCCGGTGGCGTGAAAAGCTACCGTCTGGACGACCGGGAACTCACACGTCTTGACCTCGGCAAGCTCAGCGATGAGATCAAAGATGCCGAGGAAAAGGTCGATGAACTGACCGCGCTGCTGAACGGCCAGAGTGCCCGCAAGGCATTCTCCGTTATCCCGCGCGATTGGTGATCCTTTAGGGTGACGGCCCGAAAGGGCCTTTGCCGCGGGCTGGCTGCTTTTTACTCCTTTCCCCAGCCAGCCCGCTTAGTTTGAAAATTACGGAGGCGATTACTCTTGAGTGTCAGATACCGCGTTACCGCTGCACCGCAGGCCAGCGGCTACAGCGAGGCGGGCGCATCCTACAAACGGCGTGCGCTGCGGGCTTTCTTCCCCAACAGCAACTCTCCGAGCAGCGATATTCACGACAACGCAGATATTCTGCGGCAGCGGAGCAGAATGCTCTACATGAGCGCACCTGTTGCGACCAGTGCCATCAACACGAATCGAACGAAGATCGTTGGCACCGGGCTGACCTTGAAAGCGACCGTTGACCGAAACGTACTGGGGCTATCCCCGGAAAAAGCCAAAGAGTGGCAGAGTAAAACCGAGGCGGAGTTCCGGCTTTGGGCCGAAAACCGCCGCAGTTGTGATGCCATGGGGCTGAACGATTTCTACGGCTTGCAGCAGTTGGCCCTGAAAAGCTGGCTTATGAGCGGTGATGTGTTCGCCGTGGTGAAAATTCGTGACCCGGACAAGCTGCACCCCTACGGGCTGCGGCTGCATCTGGTGGAGGCTGACCGTGTGTCCACCCCGGATAAGCTCGGCGGTATGCTGGATGGCCTGGGCTATACCGAGGGCACAAACCCCAACACCGGGAACAAAATCTATGATGGTGTGGAAGTGGACAGCAGCGGCATGATCGTGGCCTACCACGTCCGCAACACATATCCGCATGAGTGGCGGAATGACATCACCAAATGGCAGCGAGTGGAGGCGGTCGGTGCGACAACTGGGTTGCCCCAGATCCTGCACATTATGGAGTCCGAACGTCCGGACCAGTACCGTGGTGTCCCGCTCATTGCACCCATCATCGAACCGCTGCTCCAGCTTCGCAGATATACGGAGTCGGAACTGCTGGCAGCTCTGGTGCAGAGCTTCTTCACGGCATGGATTGTCACCGATACCCCGAAGAACGCTATCCCGTTTGACGAAACCGGCAGCGGAGATCTCGGCGGTGTTCCTGTGGACAACCCAAAGGCTGACAACGCCAGCCACAGCCCGAACGAGTATGAGATGGGGCCGGGTACGGTTGCGCACCTCGGCAAGGGCGAGGACATCAAGTTCGGAAACCCCAATATTCCCACCGCAGGGTTTGATACGTTCGTCAAAACGCTGTGCAAACTCATGGGTGGTGCCATTGAAATGCCGTATGAGCTGTTGCTGAAAGAGTTCAACGCCAGCTACTCGGCCAGCCGTGCCTCTCTTTTGGAGGCATGGGAAGGTATCAAGATGCGGCGTGCATGGCTGGTAGGCAGCTTCTGCCAGCCTGTATATGAAATTTGGCTTTCTGAGGCTGTGGCCCGTGGACGAGTAATCGCCCCGGGCTTTTTTGATGACCCTCTGGTGCGTGCTGCATGGTGCGGCGCACGGTGGATTGGGCCTGTGCAGGGCACCCTTGACCCGAAGAAAGAGGTCGAGGCCGCCGTGCTCCAGACCCATCACGGCTTCCGTACCCATGAGCAGGTCACACGCGAGCTGGGCGGCGGCGACTGGGAGGACAATGTCGCAGAGTTGGCCCACGAAAATGAGCAGCTCAAGGCTGCTGGCAGCGAGGGAGTAATCGAAACCACAGAAAGCGTCACTACACAGGGAGGTAAAGAAAATGCCGAAAGCACCGAGTAGCACCCCGATGGTGAGCATCCAGCGGCCCTGCTATGCAATGGCCAGCACTGACGGCCAGAGAGCTGACATCACCATGTACGGCCAGATCGTGGACACGCAGCCCACGGATTGGTGGACGGGCGAACCGGTTCCGGGCCAGTACATCATCGAGAGCGAGTTCCTGTCCGACTTGCAGCAGGTCGAGCATTGCACGGAGATCACCATCCGCATGGACAGTGTAGGCGGTGATGCCGGCGTGTCTATCCTGATTCACAACCGGCTGCGTGAGCTGGCTGCCAAGGGCACAAAGCTGACCTGTATTGTGGACGGCGTGGCCATGTCGGGCGGCAGCCTTATCATGTGTGCCTGTGATACCGTCAAAGCAAATCCGTCCAGCCTCGTCATGATTCACAAGTGCTGGTCGCTTATCTGGGGCAATTACAATGCCGACGAGCTGCGCAAAGCGGCGGATGCCAACGACGCATGGGATAAGAGTCAGGTTTCCATCTACAAGCGGAAAACCGGCCTTTCTGAGACTGTGCTGTTGCACATGATGGCTGACACCACCTACATGACCGGCAAAGAGGCTGTGGAGAAGGGCTTTGCAAATGAGCTTCTGGATGATGCCGAGCCGGTGGAGATCTCGGCAAGCGCCGACCGGCAGACCATCTACGCCAAGGGCCACGCCCTGCACCTGAGACCGGGCACAAAGCTGCCCGGCAATATTCCTATGGCTAAAGCGGCTGCACCTGCGACCGCTACTGCAAATACACCGGCGGCACCCGCCGCCCAGTCCAACGAAGGAGGACATACCACTATGGCAACTACCATCGAGGAGCTTCGCAAGGAAAACCCGGAGCTGTGCCGCCAGCTTGAGCAGAGCGCTTCTGAACAGGCATCCCAGAACGAGCGCACCCGCCTGTCTGAAATTGACGAGGTGGCCAACCTGTTCGACCCGACTATGGTTCAGGAGGCCAAGTACGGCAAGACCGCTTGCGATGCCCGCGAGCTGGCTTTCCGCGCTGCCAAGGCCGCAGCTGCGCAGGGCCACGAATTCCTGAAGAATCTGGTGGCCGACAATCAGGCATCCGGTGCCCAGGGCGTGGAGGCCGTGCCGGGCGCATCCGCAACCGGCGACCCGGAGTCCCTGCCCGATGCAACGGGCAATGCACCCAAGACCCCGGCTGAACGCATGGCTGCGGCTGATGCTGCCGTCGCTGCGCTGCTTGACGGGGACGAGAAAAAGTAAGGAGGAACACTACAATGACTGAGCTGAACAAAAGACTGGGCAGCATGGATTATGACGGCCTGATTGCCGACATCTATCCTAAGCTGGTGGTCAGCGGCGGCACCATCCGTAAGCTGGCCGAGGCTGCCACCATCAAGCGTGGCACCATTCTGGCAAAGTCCAGCGGCACTTCCGGCGATGGCAAACTGGTGGTGCTGGGCACCGCGGCCACTGGCGACGAGGTGCTGACTGCCAACTGCATCCTGTGTGATGACGTTGAGGTCGGCACGTCCGATGATGTGACCGTCCCTGTGTACCTGACGGGCTGCTTCAACACCAACAAGTGCATTGTGGCCGACAGCTACACCATGACCGAGGCTGACAAGGATGCCCTGCGCGAGGGCGGCATCTTTTTCAAGGCCGCTGCACCGGCACTGTAAGGAGGATATATCATGCCTGCTGAACTGAATTTTTTCGATACCTACACCCTGATGGCCGTCTATAAGAGGGTCGTCCCCAAGAAGACTTTCTTCCGTGACCGCTATTTCCCGACCAGCGACGAGGACATCTTTGCGTCCAACAAGGTTCTGACCGAGTACATGGACGGCGACCAGAAGATGGCAGCCTTTGTTGCGCCTCGTGTCGGCGCAATTCCGATGGAGCGCATGGGCTACGAGATCCATGAGCTTGAACCTGCATTCATCGGCATGAGCCGTGAGCTGTCCACCGACGACCTGACGAAGCGTGGCTTCGGTGAGGCTATCTATGCCAACAGCACCCCGGCGCAGCGTGCGGCCAAGCTGACCCAGAAAGACCTGGCAGATATGGATGCCCGCATCGTTCGCCGTGAGGAGTGGATGTGTGCCCAGACTATGCTGGATAACGGCTGCACCATGCAGGAAATGATCGACAACCAGACCAAGGGCGATACGAAGGTTGTGAAGTTCTACAACCCCGGCCACGAGAACGACCATATCTATGTCCCTGCTGCAAAGTGGAACGAGGAAGGCGGCAAATTCTTTGAGGATGTTGCTGCCATGTGTGATATGCTGTCCAGCCGTGGTCTGGCTTCCGCAGACCTGCTGCTGGGTGCCGATACCTACAATGCCGTTCTGGACCTCGAAAAGGTGCAGCGCCTGCTGGACAAGAACTCTGGCATCATTGTGGGCCAGATTGAGGAGCAGCTCAGCCCGTATCATGGTGTGGTCTATGGTGGCACCCTGAACTTCAAGGGGCACAAGCTGAACCTGATCTCCGTTGACGAGACCTATGTTGACGATGAGGGCAAGGTGCGGCCTCAGTTCCCCAAGACCGATGCCTTGGTCACCGCTCCCGGCTGCGGCCACCTGATGTATGGTGCCATCACCCAGATCAACTACGGTGATACCAAGCATACCACCATCGCAAGTCGCCGTGTTCCGAAGTTCAGCCTCAATCAGGAGAACGACCTGCGCAAGACCATTCTCAAGGCCCGCCCGCTGGCTGCACCCCACAACTACTGCCCGTGGATCCGCGTCAAGAACGTGGTCGGCTAAGTCTGGCCAGAAAGGAAGTATACCGATGCTTGTTGAGATTCTTTGCGGCGGCTATGGCTGCCGCACCAAGACGGGCATTCACACCGTCATGCGTGGTGAACAGTGCGAGGTCAGCGAAAGCGAAGCACGCCGCCTTATCGGGCTGGGCGTGGCAAAATCCCCGTACATCACCGACAGAGGCACGGCGAGCACCCTTGCGGCGGCTCCGGCGACTGCGGAAGGTAACGACACCCCCACAGCCGAAACCCAGCAGGGCGGCTCTGGGACGGCCCACCTTGACCCCAACCAGTTGCAGGACATGACTGTTGCTGAGCTGAAGAAGCTGGCGGCGGATATGGGCATCGAAACCAAGCAGCTCAAGACCAAGGATGAACTCGTCGAGGCTATCTGCGCCGAGGACGTTGTTCCCGGTGACGAGAGCACCGAGACCCCGGAGCTGTCTGCTGCGATGCCCACCGCATGAGCAGCTTCAAGGACGCTGTGCAGGAAGACCTGAACAGCGTCTTTCTGAATCTGGACGAGTTTGCAGAAACGCACACGGTCTACTATGACGGTGAGGAGTATTCGGATATTCCCATTGTCATGACCGGCCTCTCCGAAAAGGAGCGGGTGCGTCAGAGCATCAGTGACCATGCGGAGGGCATATACCGGGTAAGCCGGGTGTTGCATTGCGATATTGCAGCCATCGGCGGGAAGCAGCCGGAGCAGGGCTGCAAACTGGGCATTGACGAAAACGGATTTGTCCGCAGCTACTATGTGGCATCCTCTGTCTGCGAAATGGGGATGCTGCGGGTGGAATTGGAGGCGATTGACGAATGAGTGATGTGACAACAGACACCATGATGCACAGCGTGGCCGCTGGCATTGCTGTTGACATTGCAGAGGAGGGATTTGACCGCGTGTCAGCCATCCTTTCCGGGATTCCCGGTGGCGCCAATCGTGCCGTTGGCTCTGCGCTTGCCCGTGCCGCTGCTGCCGGAAAGACGGTAGCAAAGCGGGCGGTCACGCAGGAGTACGCCATCAGCAGCAGCGAATTCACCAACCGCACCAAGAACGTCAACAACATTCAGCGGGCCAGCAGCGGCGAGGTTTCTATCAACTTCGGCTACCGTGGCAGCGTCATCCCCCTTAGAGTTTTCGACACCAAGGTAGACCGCAGCGGCCGCGTTGTTACCCGTGTGAAGAAATCCAGTGCCCGACAGGCGCTGGACCACGCTTTCGAGGCGAAAATGGGTTCTCATTATGGTATCTACGAGAGGCAGGGCGAAAAAAGATTCCCGGTTAAGGAGCTTTTCGGCCCGGCTACCCCGCAGATGATGTATTCCAATGAGGTTGTCATGGACTCCATCGAGGCGAAAATGGCCTCCACATATGAGGAACGCATTGAGCATGAAATCACGCGAGTTTTGAACGGATGGGGTGTGTGATATGACCAGTGTGGTTTTGCTTGAACAGCTGAAAGCATTCACCGAGAAAATCATGGCCGACATGATTCTCCCGGTGGCTATGCAGCAGGGCGACACCGAGCAAGCCTACCGTGCCCCGGAAGTCTACCTGATGCGGCTGCCTGACAGCAGGGCGGCCAAGAAAAAGGCCCCCTACATCATCCACCGGGTCATTCCGCTGGAAACGGAACAGCAGCCCGGCAGCGAGGAGCGCACGGTCGTTTCCGTGCGCTCTATTTTCTGCTGCTACAACCCGGACGAGCAGGAGGGCGACCTTGCACTCCTGAACATGATGGAGCGTTTCCGGGTAGAGCTGCTGAAAGTCCGCAAGGTGGGCGCTGTCGGAGCGGATGGAAAGCCCCGGTATCAGTTCACTCTCGATATTTCTCCCGACCACAAGTTGGAAAGCATTCCTTATGACGAGGAATCGAAGCCCTACTATGCCGGAGAAATGATCACCTACTGGAAGCTGCCGACCGTGCAGCAAACGGAGGACATTGAATTATGGCGGTGAAAAAGACCACGGCGGAACAGCCCGCCGAAAACACCGTGAGCGCCGAGCCTGCGCAGAGCAAGCCCAGCGTTTCTATTTACGTCGGCCCGTCCATTCTGGGCTACATCCAGAAAAACACGATTTACCCCTGCGCCGCTGCGGAGGCTGTAGAGCGTGATGATGTGAAGATTGCCACCGAGAAATATCCCGGTGTGGCCGACTTCATCATCAATGTGGACGAGCTGCACACCACGCCTGAAAAGGTAAAAGCACGCGGCGAGGCCGTCCTTGCATTTGCACGGATGCTCGCCAAATCCAAGTAAGGAGGAATACATACTATGGCAGATCATGGTATCAATGTCAGCCGCGCCGACACCGCCGTGGCGACACCGAACACCGCAACCTGCGGCATTCCCTTTGTCATTGGCACCGCACCGCTGTCCAAGGCGACCGGTACCCCTGCGACCGCTGGCCTCCCGGTGCTCTGCACCAGCTATGATGAAGCAAAGGAGCAGCTGGGCTATGACGACGACTGGGCCAAGTACACCGTCTGCGAGGTGATGCACTATCACTTCAAGCTGTGCGCCTGCCAGCCGGTCATTTTCCTGCCCGTTGGCGAGACTGCCGAGGCTGCCGATGTGGCCGCCGCCGTTGAGCAGATCGAGCTGTGCCTGACCATGTTCGGCATCGTGCCCGACCTGATTATGGCTCCCGGCTTCTCCCAGGATGCAACCGTTGCAGCGGTTATGGACGCAAAGGCTGGCTCTATCAACGGTATGTTTACCGGCAAGGCTCTGGTGGACATTTCCGCAAAGGCCTATACCGCTGCGGTGCAGGCGAAGAACAGCGGCACCTACACCGAAAAAACCATCCTGTGCTGGCCCAACGGCACCCTCGGTGATCTGCGTTTCCACGGCTCCACCGTCGAGGCGGGCTGCCTTGCAGAAACCGATACCGGCAACGAGGGCATTCCCTATGAAAGCCCCTCCAACAAGACCGTTCACATCGACGGCCTGTGCGATGACGACGGCAACACCATCAACCTGACCTATAATCAGGCCCTTGTCGTTGATGCCGCGGGCATCTGCACCTTCCTGAACTTTATGGGCGGCTGGACCGCTTGGGGCAACCATACTGCGTGCTACCCCAAGTCCACGGATGTGAAGGACTACTTCATCCCGCTCAGCCGTATGTTCGACTACGTCACCAACACACTCATCAAGACGTTCTGGAGCAAGCTCGACAAGCCGATGAACCGTCGCCTCATCGACACCATTCTGGATAGCGCCAACATCTGGCTGAACGGTCTGGTTGGCGCAGGTTATCTGCTGGGTGCCAGTGTGGAAATGCTGGAAAGCGAGAACCCGCTGACCAGCCTGATGGCGGGCAAAATCAAGCTGCACGTCTACATGACCCCGCCCTCTCCGGCGCAGGAGATTGACTTTGTGCTGGAATACGACGCTGATTATGTGACCAGCGCACTCCAGTCCTAAAGAGGAGGTACTACAATGGCAATCGATCAGAGCGTTATCAACTTCGCGGTCTATGAGGACAGCGTGGAATATCTGGGTATGTCGAAAGCTACCCTGCCGGATGTTACCTTTCTGACGCAGAGCATTTCGGGTGCTGGTGTCGGCGGTAACGTCGAAGCGGTCATTCTGGGCCATTTGGAGGCTATGACCCTCGGTCTGGAATTCCGCACCACCACGCCGCAGTCCGTCCGGCTGTCGGAGCTGCGCCGCCACAGCATTGACCTGCGTGTGGCAAACCAGTATGAGGATCCTGTTTCGGGCGTGGTTGAGGCACGGAAGGAAAAGCACATTTTCGTGGTCGTGCCCAAATCGACCAAGGGCGGCACCATTGCCCCCGCAACGCCCACTTCTGGCTCTGGTGAGTACGCCGTCCGTTACTGGGCAACGTACATCAACGGCAAGAAGGTGCGTGAGCTGGACCCCCTCAACTTCATCTGCTACATCAACGGTGTGGATTATCTGGCCGGTGTCCGTGCGGCCCTGGGCAAGTAATCCGCATATGCCGTTCCGCCGGAGCTGCATTTTGCAGCCCCGGCCTATTTTTTGAGCGTGAAAGGAGCTATCCAGCATGAACGCCGTCATTGACCCGAAAGAATTTGATGCAGCTCAGGCTGCCGCCGCAAAGGCTGCTGCCGCTGCTGAACCGTACACCTACACCCACAAGCTCCAGAAGCCCCTTGACTATGAGGGCAAGCACTACGAATCCCTCACGTTCGACTGGGGCAAGCTGACCGGCAATGACTCCCTCGCCATTGAGGCCGAGCTTACGGCTCTGAATCAGCCTGTGATCATCCCCTCGATGAGTGCGGGCTACCTCATCCGCATGGCCTGCCGGGCGTGTACCGAGCCTATCGGTGTTGATGTCATCGGTGCTATGAGCATCCGGGACTACAACACCATCCGCACCAAAGCGAGAAATTTTTTGCTGAGGTCGGACTTGTAACTGGTGATGGCGGCGTGTGGCTGCGGCGACAGGTGCTCGCAATGGCACAGGTCAACTGTACGCCCGCGCCCTACTGGCTGGAAATGCCCCTGTATCAATTCCGGCAATGGATCCGCAGCAGCAATGACCTCATTGCCGAGCGCCAGAGAGCGAGAAAGGACGGTAAGTAGTGGCTCGTAAAGAGTGGGAGCTGCTGTTCAACCTGTCCGCTAAACAGAACAGCAGCTTTTCCAGTACATTCAAGGCTGCGCAGTCTGCCCTTGTGGAAACGCAGGGGAAGATTCAGCAGCTGAACAAAGTACAATCCGACATTTCGGCGTACCAGAAGCAGCAACAGGCCGTTGACGCAACCCGTCAGCGGCTTTCTGTTTTGCAGCAGCAGTACGACAACATCCAGAAAGAAATTCAGGAAACCGAGGGTTATTCCTCTGCGCTGGAAAACAAGCTGCTATCCAAACAGGCGCAGATCGACAAGACCACGGCCTCCCTGAACACCTATGAGCAGCGTTTGGCTGCCACCGGGAATGCTCTGCACGAAGCTGGCGTGGATACCACGCAACTGACGGCGGAAAGCGTCCGGCTGGAAACTGAGGTCGATAAGCTCAAGGATAAGCAGGTTGACCTCAAGAAAACGATGGACGAGGCCGGCGAGGGCGCAAAGGGATTCGGTGAAAAATCGGTCGAGGCGCTTGAGACGGTCGAAGCCACGCTGGCCGCGGTCGGTATTTCAAAGGCCCTTGGAGAAATCCGGGATGCCTACATGGACTGCATCAACACCGCAGGTGATTTTGAAGCATCCATGAGCAATGTCGAGGCCCTCTCCGGCGCTACCGGTGAGGAGCTGACGGCCCTGTCCGACAAGGCCAAGGAAATGGGCGCGACCACCAAATTCACCGCTGGTGAATCGGCTGACGCTCTGTCCTACATGGCTTTGGCAGGCTGGGACACCCAGTCCATGTTGGACGGCATCAGCCCGGTGCTGAATCTGGCTGCTGCTGCCAACATGGATCTGGCGCAGGCATCCGATATTGTCACCGACTACCTGACTGCTTTTGGCCTGAAAGCCTCCGACACCACACACTTTGTGGACGTGATGGCCTACGCCATGGCCAACTCCAACACGGATGTCATCCAGTTGGGTGAGGCTTACAAGGCGTGTGCAGCTACCGCTACGTCCCTCGGCTACTCGGTCGAGGAAACCACCGCTGTGTTGGCTACCATGGCCAACGCCGGTGTCAAGGGCGGCGAGGCTGGCACAGCCCTGAACGCCATCTTTACCCGCCTTGCCACCAACACGAAAGAGTGCGGGGACACCCTTGCAGAATACGGTGTGCAGATCTATGACGCACACGGCAATATGCAGAGCCTGTCCAGCATCCTCACAGGCATGGCCGGTATCTGGGACACCCTGACCGACCAAGAGCAGGCCAACCTCGCAAAGGTCATTGCCGGCACGAACCAGTATTCCAAACTGCAAACCATCATGGCCGGGTGCAGCGAAGCCGCAGCCGAGGGCGGGCAGTCTTTTGCGGACTACACCGCAGCTCTGAACGACTGCGCCGGGTCTGCCGATAAAATGGCGGGCACCATGCTCGACAACATGAATGGCAGACTGACGCTGATGCAGTCCGCAGCAGACGGCCTAAAAATCGCCATCGGCGAGGATTTGACCCCGGTGATGTCGGATTTGTACGATGTCGGCGCGGAAGTCCTGGGCTGGATGCAGGGATTTGTAGAAGAAAATCCCGGCGTAGTCAATGGCGTTGCAGCCGGCACGGTTACTCTGGGCGGCTTCCTCGCGGTGCTGACTGCGGTCACGACCGCCATCAAGGTGGGCAGTACCGCAATGGGGCTGTTTACTGCCACGCTTGGCCCGGCTGCCCCGGTGCTGGTCGGAGTTGCCCTGGCGGGCACGGCGCTGGCCACGGTCGTTGCCGGTCTGTCTGGTGCGGCCGATGCGACGGTGCCCTCTGTAAAGGAACTGACCAGCGCCGCTCGTGACATGGGCGACAGTATGGAAGAAGCAAGCGCAAGCTACGATTCCACCCTGTCCAACATGGCAGCGACCGCCAGCGTTGCGGACCAGTACATCAGCAAGTTGGAGGCCATCGAGGCCGCCACAAATGGGAACACGGACGGAAATGCCGAATACCACGACACGCTGGCCCGGCTGTCTGTTCTGGTTCCCAGCCTTGCGGATGATATTGACCTTGAGACCAATTCCATCAAGGGCGGCACCGCTGCGCTGCGCCAGCATACGGATGCCTATGTAGCAGATGCCAAGGCTCAGGCCCGGCAGGAATACCTGAACACCCTCTATGACCAGTACAACAATGTGCTGGTTGAGAGCGCTGAGAACGAAACCAAGCTGGCGACTGCGCAGGCAAAGGTTGAAAAATCCAATGCCGGCATGTCTGCTGCCTACGATAAGCTGCTGACCACCCTCGGCCTGACGGATGAGCAGTTCAAGCTCACCTACGGCACGGTAGAAGATCTGCCGTGGCGCGCCATGAGCGAGGATGTGCAGCAACTGCGCACTGAGTACATGGGGTACTCGGATGACCTTGTCACTGCCCGGCGGGAGGTCGAGAACTACACCGCCGCCGTAGAGCAGGATCAGGAGGCTATCAATGCCGCCGAGGCCGAGTATCAGGAGGCCAGCGCCGCAGTCGATGCCTTGAATGCTTCGCAACAGTCCGCCGCCGACAGCGCAGACGATGTTGCAGCGCAGCAGCAGAACGTGGCGAATGCCATCTCTGATGCAGAGCTTCGAATTCAGGACATCATTGCAGCCTACAAGGATGCCTATGATGAAGCCTACGGCAGCATCAGCGGCCAGTATGCGTTGTGGGATTCTGCGGAAAAGGTCGTTTCGACCTCCGCTACATCCATCAACAATGCACTGCAAAGCCAGATCACCTACTGGGACAACTACAACCAGAACCTCGAAAAGCTGAACGAACGGGCGGCTGACATCGACGGTCTGAGTGAAGTTATCGCCAGTTTTGCGGATGGCAGCAAGGAATCCGTCAATGCGATTGCCGGTATGGCCTCGGCCTCGGATGCTGATCTCGCCAAAATGGTTGAGAACTATGCTGCACTGAAAGAAGCGCAGGATACCACCAGCGAATCTATCGCCGACCTCAAGACCGGCATGAGCAATTCTATGGACGAAATCGCCAAGACCGTAGCCGATACCGTATCGGAAATGGACATGAGCGACGAGGCCACGAAAAGCGCCAAGGAGACGATTCAGGGCTTCATCGATGGCGCATCCAGCATGATGCCCCGTGTGCAGGAAGCCTATGCCAAAATCGCCTCGGCGGCCTCTACTGCGCTGGCAGGCTCCAACGAGCGCTACAATGTCAACCACGGAATCCCCGGATATGCTGTTGGTACGGAAGATGCGGCTCCCGGCTTTGCCCTCGTTGGTGAGCATGGCCCGGAGCTGGTCTACTTCAACGGCGGGGAATCTGTTCTGACGGCCTCGGAAACCAGACGGGAGATGGAGAGCGCAAGCGTTACCCCCATGAGCGCTGAGCTGCCAGAGAGCAGCGGCTCCTCCTCAGCACGCAGCACGGTTCCTATATCGCTCTCGCCGGTTTACCATATCTCAGGTATATCTGATACTGCCGAGCTGCAAAACGTCCTGAATGCCCAGAATGACAGCCTGAGAGAACTTGTCCTCGAAATCGTGAAAGATGCAGAGGACGATGATTTCAGAGGGAGGTATGCATGAGTAAAACCTATACGACTGTGCAAGGCGACCGCTGGGACAGCGTGGCCTATAAGCAGCTCGGCAGTTGCGCCTATGCTCCAAACCTGATGGCTGCTAATCCGCAGCACTTGGGCTATTTTGTGTTCCCGGCCGGAATCGTTCTGACGCTCCCGAATACCGAGACACAAACCAGCTCCACCTTGCCTCCGTGGAAGAAGGTGGTCACATGAGCGACGAAAATACCGCCCGCCATGCCGAGTGTACTGTGGAGTTTGACGGCGTGGACATCACCAGCAGCATCAAGCCCTACCTGCTGTCGCTGACATTTACCGATAATGAGGAAGATGCCAGTGACGACCTGCAGATCAAACTCCAAGACCGGGAGGGCGTTTGGATGACCGACTGGCTCCAGAAGATGCTGGACGGCGATGTGTCGGCCGCATCTTCTGATGGCTACAAGGTTGGTGACGTGGTGCAGTTTCTCGGTGGTCCGCACTACAAGGCATCTACCGACAAAAAGGCAAACGGAACACCAAAGGCTGGCCCGGCCAAGATCACCATCATCAAGCAGGGCGCGCTGCACCCGTACCATGTTATTCACACGGACGGAACGTCCCGGGTCTATGGCTGGGTCGATGCCAGCGAGATCTCCGGTAAATCTGGCGGCAGTTCTTCCGGCAGCAGTGAAGGTGGCCTGAAAATCCGGGCTACCATCACGGCCTGTAACTGGCACTCTGACGGAAAGGATGAGGCGCTGGACTGCGGGGAGTTTGAGCTGGATAGCATAAACGCATCCGGCCCGCCCGACATTATCACCATAAAGGCCACGGGGCTGCCCTATACCAGCCAGATCCGGCAGACCAAGCAGAGCAAGGGCTGGGAAAAGTACAAGTTATCCGGCATCGCCAATGAAATGGCGAAGAAGAACGGTATGAAGTCCCAGTTCCTTGCGAAAAAGGATCCTGAGTATAAGCGTGTGGAGCAGTACCGCTGCTCTGACATCGACTTCCTGTCGCAGTTGTGCCATGATGCCGGCTTGTCGCTGAAATGCACAGACGGCAAACTCGTTATCTTCGACCAGAAAGAATACGAGGGAAAAGATTCTGCATGGACTGTCACCAAAGACGACAAAAGCTATATCAAGTGGAGCCACACGCTCGGCCAGGCCGGAACGCAGTATGCGTCCTGCCGGGTGTCCTATGTTGGGCCGAACGGCAAGCCCATTGAGGGTATCGCCTACGTCAAGGACTACGATGCCAAGAGCAAAACCAACCAGCAGCTGGAAGTTTATGCCCCGGTCACGAGCAAGACCGAGGCCAAAGAACTGGCTGCCAAAAAGCTCCGGTTGCACAACAAGTTTGAGCGTCAGGTTGGCTTTACCTACCACGGCGACCCGGGCAAGGTTGCAGGCCTGACGTTTGAAACCAAGAGCTTCGGGCCGTGGGATGGAAAGTACATCGTGAAGCAGGCCAAGCATACCGTGACCGGCTCTGGCGGGTACACCACGCAGGTTTCCGGCCGTCATGTTTTAGGAGGGTACTGATGAACACTGCTGTTGATGTTCGCCTCGGTAAAGTCACCGATGTGAACAAAGAAAAGCGCCTTGTCCGTTGTAAGTTTGAAGACACCGGCATCACGTCCGGCTGGCTCCCGGTGATGCAGCACTACAAAGCCATTGTCTATACGGAGTCAGCCGGTGAGCATAATCACCAGTATATCCACCCCAGCCCCTACAACCTTGAAATCAAAAAGACCATGGATGGCTCCCGCCAGATTTGGGATGAAGAGGAAAAGGTTATCGGAGCGGACAACTCCACCGACCATCAGCACAAGTCTCATGTGGTGTGGTGGTTGCCGGCCGTTGATGATACGGTGGTCTGCCTGTACCTCCCGTGCTTCAATGCTGATGGTTTTGTTCTGGGAGGGATTTATCCGTGATCGTTGGTTGCCTCGGAGACATCAGCTTTTCCGTGTTTGATAGTCATGTCGAGACCATCAAGAACATGGTCCAGAATGTGTCGGCCAGATACACGACCCACCAGCGCGCCAGAGGCCCGGCCCTGACCGAGTTGACAGGCACCGATGCTCAAACCATCACGTTTGACATTGAGTTGGCCGCATACCTCGGCGTAAATCCCACCAAGGAGCGGGAACGGCTGAAAGAATGTGTCCTCAACGGGACTACGCTGCCGTTCGTTCTCGGCAATGTGGTCTATGGCAGCTATCGGTGGGTTATCAAATCTGCAAAATTTAAGACCCTGCACACAAACGCTTTCGGTACGCCGACATGGATTACCGCAAGCGTTTCTTTGTTGGAATACCAGAGAGAATGAGGTGATTTTTGTGAGCAACTACTTGGTATCGGCAAACGACCTGACCACCATTTCCCTTGGAGAACAGGATACCGTGACCAGCGTTCTGCAGAACATCGCCGTCATCCTGTCCACACCGAAAGGCACAGTGCCTTGCTATCGGGAATTTGGCATTGATATTGCGAACATTCTCGACCGGCCGGAAAACGTGGCGCAGCCTATGCTCTGCGCTGCCATCAAGGAGGCCATCGAGCGGTTTGAACCTCGTGCCACCTACATGGGGACTACTTTCAAGGAAGCCCCGGACACTCCCGGGCGGATGCTGCCCGTCGTGGAGGTGAGCATCAGTGCGTAAAACTTACGAGTTCGTGTCCACGGACATGGATGAGCTGGACAGGCTGCTTGTCACAGGGTATGAGCAGTTCTTTGGCAAAACTGTGATGCCCGGCAGCCCGGAACGGCTTTTCATTTCGTGGGTCGAGGATGCCGTCATGTACGAGCGTGCCCAGAACAACTGGACAGGCAGCCAAAACTTACCCAGCAGCGCAGAGGGCGAGTATCTGGATGGCCTGGCCGAGCTGTTCTACTTGCAGGAGCGTCCCAAGCCTACGGCAGCGACCTGCACCATGCGCTTTTACATCAGCGAACCCCGCCAGACGGCGGTGCTGATTCCGGCCGGCACCCGTGTCACAGACGACAATGCAGCCCTGTACTGGGAAACCTCCGCAGACGAGTACGTTCCCATCGGCGCAACATACACGGATGTTCAGGTGACCTGCCAGACCGTGGGCACGGCTGGCAATGATTATGCTGTGGGGGACATCCACACCGCTGTTGACATCTACGACTACTATTCTGGCTGCTCCAATATCACGGTCAGCGCAAACGGTTCTGATGCCCCGGACGACGAGGAATTTTATGAGCTGATGCGTGACAGTCAGAGTGCATGGTCTGATGCTGGCCCAATCGGTGCCTACAAATACTTTGCAAAGAGGGTTTCCACTGAAATCGCAGATGTCATTGCCAATTCGCCCAGCCCTGGCACAGTTTGCCTATACGCCGTCATGAATGATGGCAGCGTGGCTGGCGAGGAAACCAAGCGTGCTATGGTTGCGGCCTGTTCGCCGGATGAAATCCGGCCGCTGACGGACTATGTGATCTCCGGCGACCCGGAAGAAGTGCCCTATGATATCGACCTGACCTATTACCTGACCCGGGACGAAAGCATTTCCGCAAGTGAAGCTCAGTCCGGCGTGAATGAGGCTGTGCAGCGGTACATCCGCTGGCAGTCCGGCAAGATGGGCAGGGACATCAACCCTGACAGGCTGCGGTATCTGCTTCTTTCGGCCGGCATCAAACGTGTAGACCTCAAACAGCCCGCCTTTACTCCGCTGGAAGACGGTGCGCCATCCCTTGACCGCAACGACAAGGTTCCGCAAGTGGCAAAGTTGGGCACGGTGACGATAAAGAGCGGAGGGTATGAGGATGAGTAACCACGGCCTTACTGCTGACAACATGATGCAGCAGTTTCCGATTGCGCTCCAAAAAGCCCCTAAGACGGTGGCTCTTGGACAGGTCATAGCCAAGGTGATGGAATCCCGGCAGGATGAAATCGACTCCCTGCGGATTTATACCCGCATCGACGAACTGCCCGAATGGCTGCTTGACATTCTGGCTCGGGACTTCGCCGTGGACTGGTACGATAGATCCTACACCCTTGAGGAAAAAAGAAAAACCATCAAGGACAGCTTCTATGTTCACCGGCACCGTGGCACAAAAGCGGCTGTTGAAAGAGCCATTTCTGCGATTTATCCCAATCCCAAAGTTTTGGAGTGGTTTGAGTACGGCGGCGATCCGTACCACTTCAAACTCCGTATCACGGTTGATTTCGCTGCAATCAATGAGGCCAAACATCAGCAGGTTTTGCAAAAAATCATCTGCTACAAAAATCTTCGGTCGCATTTGGACAGCGTCATTTACTACACGGAAACGGAGCCGAAAGCGTGCTATGTTGCAGCGATTCCCTGCGCCACAACGATGTCCTACACGGTTCTTATGCCGGGTGTTATCGAGCCGCGGGCAGTCAGCGCACACGCCTGCGCCGCTGGTGCGGTCAGCACAACTCGGATGAAAACGACCATTGCGCTGCCCGGAACTATCCACGCCAAGGCTGTGTCTGCACAGGCGCTTGCATCTGGCAGACCCGCGCAGACCTATGAAACCGTCACCATCAAGTTAGGAGGGAAATCGTTATGAGCTGGGAAAAATATGCGTATACCAGCGCCGGTGCTGCGATGCTGTCCGAGTCCATTTCGGGCGGTGCGCTCACCATCACCCGTGCTGTAAGCGGCACGGGCACCGTTGACACCGACTTGTCCGAGGAAACGGCAGTCAGCGGTGATACCTATGAGCTTAAACTGCTGGGCATCGACACCGTGGAATACAAGGGCGAAAAAGCCCGCAAAGTCAGCATTTGGACGGGCGGTGCAGATGAACCGTACTTCATGCACCAGATCGGCGTGTTTGGCCGCCTCAATGATGACCCGGAGGACACGTTGCTCTTTCTGATGCAGGATGATCGGGGCATCGAGATCCCGGCCATCGGTACTGCTGACCATGAATTCCAAATTGCTGTGCTGCTGGCCGTTTCGACCAAAGCCAATATTTCGCTCACCGTTGACCCGCAGGTTGAAGCAATTATGCGGATGGTGCGGGAAATGGTGCTGAAGGAGATCTCACAGCACAACGATGCCCCGGATGCCCATGCCAAAATCATCACCGAAGCCACCAGTAAGGCTCTGAAAGAGCTGGAGGAATCCGGCCAGATCATGTCGGAAGACAGGGTCAAAGAGCTTATCAAGGAAAGCGGCGGCGGTGGTGGCGGCAGCTCCGGCGGCTACTATGGCAAATACGACCTGACCCTTTCTGTGGACGGCTGGAAAGCCGTATCGGACAGCGAGGGTGAAATGCCGTATGCGTATACCTACGATGCAGAGTTGGCAGACTGTACCCCTGAGCTTTGGCCCAGCGGTTCCGCAACTGCCAGCTGCTTTTCTATTTCGAACAAGGCGGGTGTCCTGAACGGGTGCGAGACTTTGAACGGTATTGTTCGCTTTTTCTCTCAGCGCATCCCGGAAGCTGATATTCAGGCAGTCGTCACTCTGTTCGGGAAAGGAGGTGGCACCGGTGAACTGGTAATTGCGACCCGTGACCGGCTGGGCTGCGTGAAAATTGGCGACGGCGTGGAAGTGACCAAAGACGGTGTTATTTCTGTCCACGCCACAGTTTCCGAAGACCAGATGGCAGCTACGGATGATGTATCCGAAATGCTGGCCGAAATCTACGACAAATAAACACCAAACAACAATTTACGGAGGATACTTATTATGGCTTACAATGTTGAGAAGCTCGCAAAGCTGGGCGCACTGAAGGAGCTGGGTCTGAAGCAGAAGGCCGTTGACGAGGCCCAGAACAAGCGCATCAAGGCTCTGGAGGATGTCGGCGCACAGGCCAACGTCTTGGAGGGCGTTAAGGTGAACGGCGTTGCCCTGGCCATCGCTGAGAAGATGGTGGACATTCTGGTTGCCACTGGCTCCAAGAACGGTAGCATTTCCGTGGCTGGTACCGATGTTGCCATCAAGGGTCTGGCTGCACTGGCCTACAAGGCGAAGATTTCCCAGTCTGACCTCGACGACGCTGGCTGCTGTTCTGGCTGCAAAGGCCGACAAGGCCACTACTCTGGGTGGATACGGCATCACCGACGCTTACACCAAGGACGAGATCAACGCCAAGATCAGTGCTGTCTATAAGCCCGCTGGCTCTGTGGTCTTTTCTGCGCTGCCCGCTCTGGCTGAGAATGTTCTGGGCAACGTCTACAACGTGACCGATGCTTTCACCACCACCAACAACTTCGTTGAGGGTGCGGGCAACAAATATCCCAAGGGCACCAATGTCGTGGTGGTCAAGGTCGGCGATGCCTACAAGTATGATGTGCTGGCCGGTTTCGTTGACCTGTCTGGCTATGTGGAGAAAGAAGCGGGCAAGGGTCTGTCTGACGAGAACTTCACTGCGGCTCTCAAGGATAAGCTGAACGGCATTGAGGCTGGCGCAAACAAGTATGTCCATCCCACCCACACCGCTGCTGCCAGCGGTTTGTACAAGACCACTGTGGATGAAGAGGGCCATGTGACCGATACCATTCCTGTGACCAAGGATGATATCACCGGCCTTGGCATCCCGGCTCAGGATACCACCTATGACGAGGCGACCACTGCCAAGGCTGGCCTGATGTCCGCTGCGGATAAGACCAAGCTGGACGGCATGAATACCACCATCGATAAGGCCATTGCGAACCATACGGCTACCGATGCCGAGGTGTCCGAGATGCTGGCAGAGATTTACGGCGAGTAAGCCTCTGAGATCTCATGAGTAAAGGGGCGGCGGAGAATATTCACCGCTGCCCCTTATTTTTTTATGGGAGGTGACTTCTTTGAGCAATGCGCTCACAACTTTGGATCAGCTCCGCAGCGCTGCATCCCAGTCCAGCAATGCTACCGCCAAAGTCGCATCTGCCGCCGCTGCTGCACTGGAAGAAATGCACGGACTGAAAGCAGACCGGGCAACATTCGTTTCGTTCTCCATCCCTGTCACCGGCTGGAAGTCCGATTCCAGCGTCCCCGGGTATACGAAGTACATCGACATCAAGGTGGATGGTCTGACGGCGGCAGATAGCGTGGTGGTGGATGTTGTCCCGGCGAGCAGCGCAGTTGCACGAGCGGCAAATTTTGTTGCGACGGAAAGCCGTGCCGGCATCCTCCGGCTCCGTGCGGCATCGGTGCCCACAGCTGCGATTTCGGCGCAGTACCACATCATCACGGCCGCGACAGCGGCAAAGGAGGGTTAATCTTATGGCATGGGGTCCTTTTTATGCTGGTGGTGGCGGCGGTTCGTCCGGCGGCACTGCGGCAGATATTTCCTATGACAACAGCAAGTCCGGAATTTCGGCGGCGAATGTGCAGGAAGCCATTGATGCGCTTTCTGTGCTGACCCTGACGATTCAGGCCGTGCCCGCCCAGAGCGGGAGCCTGACCTATACCGGCTCCACCCAGAGTCCCACATGGAAAGGCTATGACAGCAGCATGATGACGATCGGGGGCGTGACCTCCGGCATCAATGCTGGCACCTATACGGCCACGTTTACGCCCATCGGCAAGTATGTCTGGACGGACGGCACGCAGGAAGCCAAGAGTGTGTCGTGGACGATTGGCCGAGCCGAGGTCAAGAATGTGCCGGCACAGACCGGCAGCGTGACCTATAACGGCTCGGCGCAGTCCCCTGCATGGGGCAACTATAACAGTTCTCAGCTGACGATCGGCGGCACGAGCAGCGCAACCAACGCTGGCAGCTACAGCGCCACCTTTACCCCGACTTCCAATTATAAGTGGTCGGATGGGACGACTACGGCCAAGAGCGCTTCGTGGACGATCGGCAAGGCGACCGGCAGTATTACGCTGTCCGCAAGCAGTCTGAGCCTGACCTACCCGAAAACCTCTGGCACCATCACTGTTACGCGGCCTGGCAGCGGTACGGTGACCGCATCCTCTGGCAGTACTAACATTGCAACGGTAAGTGTTTCCGGCACCACCATCACGGTGACCGCAAAGGCGACCGGCAGTGCCACTATTACGGTCAATGTGGGTGCAGATACCAACTATACTGCACCGTCCAGCAAGACGTTCACGGTGGCCGTTACGCTGGTGTCCAAAACGCTCAGCAGCAACAGTTGGGCAGTCATCAAGGCCGTCAGCGATGCTGGGCAGGGTGCAAACTACTGGTCTGTTGGTGCCACGAAGTCCGTGACCATCAATGGCAAGGTGGGTGCGACTACGATCTCCAGCTTGAAAGTTGATGCCTTTATCATCGGTTTCAACCACAATTCCGGCAAGGAGGGCAGCAACCGCATCCACTTCCTGTTGGGTAAGATCAGCGGCAAGTTTGTTGGTCTGGTGGATAGCAGCTACGGCAGCACGACTTCCACGTCTGGCGCATTCACGATGAACACCAGCAACACGAACTCTGGCGGCTGGGGAAGCAGTCAGATGCGGAGCAAGGGACTGGGTAGCGCAAGTTCTCCCACCAGCCCGACCGCCAACACGTTGCTGGCTGCACTCCCCGCCGACCTGCGGGCGGTGATGAAGTCCTGCACGAAGTATACGGATAATAAGGGCGGCGGCAATACCGCCAGCAACGTGTCCTCTACCACGGATTATCTGTTCCTGCTGTCCGAGTATGAGGTTTTTGCAACGCACCAGTATTGCAATGATGCGGAGCCGAACTATCAGGCACAGTACGATTACTTCAAAGCGGGTAACAGCAAAGTTGCCAATAAACATTCCGCCACCGGAACGGCGGCGGTCTGGTGGCTGCGGTCGCCGAACTACATCT